>Ga0214472_10005980_pt1 | contig 12771 bp, 15 predicted proteins | sample RVTome_6_FD_207662 | JGI IMG/M metagenome (GOLD analysis project Ga0214472, IMG submission 207662) | Soil microbial communities from uranium-contaminated site in the Upper Colorado River Basin, Wyoming, United States - RVT140D175 | ecosystem: Environmental > Terrestrial > Soil > Contaminated >... | reverse complement strand
CTCCCCAATCTCAAACAGGTCGCTTTATTTGAGATTCCCGACCTTTTCCAAGGTCATCCTGGCCGAGATTCAACAGTGTATGTAGTCGCTAGCATAGTCATCAGCCTTGCGAAGATTGAGTTCTACCATAACCCGTTTCATCCCGCGGTACTCTTCCTTGCCGTGTTTCGGTTGATCGTGCTTGGCGCCTTCGCTTATGTGGTAGCTCGACACCACAGAAACCTATATGCGCCGCACGATGTCAGGGAATTAAAGGAGTTTTTCTTCAGACGGACGGTTTCAACTGAACTTGAAGGTAACAGATCCATTAGTGAAAGGGAGTCTGCGATATATCATGTCTGGCATGACTTCAGAAACCCTGTTCTGTCTACCTCTGACGCCAAGTCAAACTTCGATCTTTGGCTGATGGCAATCTATGGAGAATTTCAGGTGTTGGCGCTGATCAATTTGCGGTCTGGTGGTGAAGTGGAGGCTTATTGCTACATTGATTTACATGGAAGAAAACCAGATAGAGGTCTAACAACAACATGCAGCGGACGGCGCTTCTCGGCACTGATGGTGAACTTATGGGCATTGAACAAGATATAGCAGCGTGGGATGGGAAATCAACGGCTGACATTATGGCGGTCTATGAGGCACACAACCCGGAGACTAACTTCGCTGATACCATCATTGATCTTTCATTTAGGCAAGCCTGTGGAAAGGGAGCCACTTGGTTGCTGAAGGCATGGCTTGAAGCCGGAAATACATTAGTCCAATCCCAAATTAAGAGAATATATGGATCGCTCGACCAGTTGGAACACTGGGAGGCGAAATTGCATGTTCTTCAAAGTATCCCTTTTATGCCCATCCCCGATGCTGAAAGTGAAAATGTATACAATTTTTTAAGGCTTACACTTAATGATCAAAATAAATTCGTCAGGGCCTGGTCTTATAACGGTTTTTTTGAGTTAAGCAGGCAGTACTCAAAATATCTCAATGAGACGAAGCAATACTTTGAGATGGCTTTGCGTGATGAAGCGGCATCTGTTAAGGCTCGGATTCGAAATATTATGAAAAAGGGTTTCTAACAAAATGCGGCTAGGTAACTTGGGTGACAGTCAATCTTAAGTGGTTGAAATTTCATGACCTACGAAAAAAAATGAGGAGCGCTAAATCCTTTTGATGTTCCTTAAGCACCTAGTGGGGTCTTAAGCGTCGAAGGCACCGTATCTTCTGTGTGCGCGATAAATTTCATGATGCTTCACGTGGAGGTAATAAAAGGCTGCTCGCTTTGTCGCTCTTAAGTCAGGTTTTGCCATCGCTACTCTGGGGCTAGAGCCAGCGAAGCTTGTGTTTGAGTTGGAAACGAGCCTTACTCTTCCATCCACTGGAACAGGACCACCATTTCCTCAGGCTAAGATAATAAAGCGAGACTGCATCCAGGTCATCCCTGCATTCGGTGTAAATCGAAACTCAGCCATCACCGAGGCGGTGCTTTGCCTGCATGTGCCGGTTAAATTGCTCAGCGCCGAAGGACTGAGTTGGACCGCTTTGTTCGGCCTCCATTTCGATTTTTTCGGCTTGGCCTCCGCGAATATATTCGCTGCTGTTCGCATACATCCCGGCCTTGACCTGGGCTTTGATCCAGGTATTTTGCCCTTAGTTCTGTCGGACAGACATCATTTCAGACACTCCCATTGCAGTATGAAAAGATCACACTGCTAAAACAAAACAACGCTCAGCAGGCATTCCCAGAGGAAAGAGATAAAAGGGGATTTTGCAGGGGTGTTGGAAAGGAAAGTTTGGCTTTCGCAAAAACTGACTTAGGTAAGGTTCGTTTATGCAAAGCTTTGTAAAACCAGGGAGATAGCTTCAACTGTCACCAATGTTCCATTGGACGAAATTGCCATTCCCACCCCTTTTTTCAAGGGGCCAGGCTGAAAGTTAGTTGAGTTTGGGAAATGGCCTTCTTTAGCTTTCATAACAACCAAGTCCATAGATTCGGCCCATGACTCAATCGCGAACGGTCAATTCCCCTGAGTATATTTGGTAGAGAACCTCAATCTTGTCATAACCCAACTGTTCGGCAACGCGTGTGAGCGCATCTCGATTTTCAGGATCGTTATTGTAATGGTAGGCAATGGCCAGATTCGCTGCGATAGCCGGGTTGGTATTTTCGAGATCGTAAGCTTTTCTAGCGTATTCCAGTCCTTTTAGATCTTCGTTCCTTTTCAATGCAATCGTCACCATGCTCGTATACGCCTGCGCGTAAGTCCCGTCGATTTTCAGCGCGCTTTCATAGGCTTTCATAGCTTCGTCGTAGTCTCCTCGATGCCGATGGAGGATACCCAGGCCCGTAAGTGCCTCGAACTTTCGCGGGTTGAGTTTGAGTGCGGATTCAAATGCGGCTTGCGCCTCGTCAATACGGTCTTCCTCCTCGTACATGTTCCCAAGAATCGTCCAGGCTTGGTCATCATTAGGAAAGGAATTTAGATAATCCTCCATTTCCACAATTGCCTTTTCCGTGTCGCCTTGTAGAAATATTTCGGCAATCTGATTAAGCCGCCCTAGATCTTCTTTTGCCGTGAATAGCGTGCTATTGCAACTGGTGAAAACCAGCAGCATCACCACAAAACCAAGTCGTGTCATTGCCTTACTCCTTCTGTTCAAGCTTTGCGGAGTGGGTGGATTAGTCACGGGCTTGCATAGAAAGTGAGCCTTGAGTTCCCGTCGACTTTGCCGCACATTTGCTCGCGTTTGTCATAGGTCCTGCCTTGCGCCGTCGCGTCGCTGGGCAATATGCCAAAGGACACCGGATGGATCCACGAGGTAGGCAATGCGCAGCCCCCACGGCTGCATTGCTGGCGCCCGCGGTGCCGGTACGCCGAAGCTTTTGGATAACTCCAGCGACTCGATATGCGACCACCATGCATCCAGGTCATCGACCATGAGTTGCATCATGAAGTTGGCGGCCCAGTCTTCCTGAAAATAGCGTTGTAAGATGAAGCCGCCGCTCCCGGCATTGAAAATGGCCACGTCGCTGTCGAGAACCTTTTCGAACCCCAAAGCTTCGTAGAACCGCTTCGAAACGTCAAAATCCCTCGTCGGCACGAATGGTCGAACCAGTTCGGTTCCCAGTGGAATAGGTGTCATTCCAAAACTCCTTTTTCAGCCGAAGACTGCAGATGTCTGTTGAATTTTCATGAGACTAAATTGTATCTGAACTCATTTTTTGGGGATACCCGATAGTAGCCTAATAAACAGAGGAACACTTCAGGAACTCACGTCTCGGAAATTTCAATCGAATTCCCCATCCAACCCTATGGCATCCGAAGAATTAGGTGTATTTAGAGTTCTCTTTTTTCTTTTTAAATCAGAATAGTAGGTCAATGGTATCGGAACAGTGCCGGTCCTTGGTTTCCTCAAAAAAGGCTTTACGCAATTCAGGCTCAAGCTCCATTGTGAAAAGGTCATCCATGGACATGGAAGAGTTCCATCTGCTTAGGTACTGACAAGGTACATGCTTTATTCAAACTAAGAATTCTCAATCGGAAAAAAATGCATTCGAATAGAAGAGCCTGGCGGCCGCTCTAGGCTGAATTTAATTTCCGACCGATTCTGCCTTCGAATGGAAGGCAGCTACCCAGGGTCAAAAGATAGTCCTGCTCTCATTCTTTGGAATTTATTTCACCTCTGGCATAGAAAGCGTCACTCCTTCAATCAAGCAGATGGTTGCGATTCACAAAAGCCTGATGCGGATCGAATCCTGGCCCTTCGTCCTGCCAGGCAACAGCACTGAAGCGCCAGCCGGAAGGGGTATGGACGCACTGCATGATCTTAATACCAAAGGTTTCAAACGATTGGCCTTGGAACCTCCCCGATTTCTTGTAAAGCGACAGTCGTTGCGCGACCTTGCCGGCTAGTTGAGTCTGATGGCGAATCTCTGCTTCCTCAAAATCCTGCAGGGTACCGTCGGTTAGAAGCAGTTTTCTAGGCTTGATAAAGTTGTCCAGGCTGAAGACCTCCAAATCGTCCCCGAGATGTTTAACAATTACCGCTCCGGGAATAAAGAGATTGTGCAGGGTTTCCAGGTGGACCACCTTGCCATTTTGATTGCAAAACACGGAAAAGAATTGAGTCACCAATGGGGTGAGTGCATCAGGTGCCGTAGCCATGGTCGCGTTCCTCAAGCTCATAAGAAAAGTTTCTCAGAATCTTACGTCCAAATGGTGGATCCGTCAAAACCCATGGTCTTTTACCTCTGTGGGGGCTCTTCAGCGCTTCCTTCCGTTAAGGCGTCAACTGGAGAGACACAAATTCAATCTGAGAAGGTATTCGTTCTGCCGTCAAAGTTACAATGGGCACATGGAGACGCAATCGAAGCAATGGCAATCCTGCAGTTGCCAGAAAGAACGCGACTAAATTTGTCCTTCAACAGAGTCAGTGACGGTCAGGGCTGGCGACCATTCTTGATAGGGGGTGAAGCCATGTTGGAAACAGCGATCGAAGTCAAGGAGCCTGATCGCGTAACGCGATACCGCATCTCAAACAATGGAGCTATTCTGTCTTATTCGAGCGTTCTCGACTTGTGGCAATCAGATCAAGGGTTCCGCGACTTCTTCACAACCCTGCTCAAAGATTCTCCCTTTTCAGGCTACCGATGGGAGACACCTGCGATTACCGAAACAACAATGGATCGACCATTTGAGTTCGTACTAATCAACACGCCCGAATTTGCTGCTCGAGCGACCGATACCCATGCCTTTGCCCAATTCTTTACAGCGGATGCGCGCGATTCTGGAATCGTGACTTTTGCAAACCTGCGTGGAGACGCTACCTTGATAGTGCCTTCACCGCGAGCTTCAGATACCGCCTATGGCCACATTGCCGCATTTGTTCGAAATGCTCCCCAAGCTCAAGTACATGCAATTTGGCGTGCCATTGGCGCACAAGTTCAGTCACAAATCTGTGCGAAACCCTTGTGGTTAAGCACGGCGGGTGGTGGTGTAGCATGGTTGCACGTCCGCCTTGATTCACGGCCAAAATACTATGGCCACGTGCCCTACAAAACGACGTGAACCGGTCTTTTGATTCGCGCCAAATTTGAAATCAACATCAACTCTTGCCAACAGGTTATGGCCGACATTATGCAGAAAAAGTAAGCCAAAAATGAGCTTCAAAAACAGTGAAGGAGTCGCGAGAGGAATTGGGGACAGGTTAACCCAATCGCTTCAACCTAAACATGCTTCCGCGGTAGCACACTCGCATAAATGGGTTCTGGCAGCCATTCAAAGGCAAGCCGCAGCCACCCAATTGGCCCACCCGATTTGCGACGGCTCTGAAGGGGCATTTTCGCAAGGGAAAATACCGCAAAGCCATGAATATAAGCCCAAAGTGACATGCGGTCCCTGAAATAAGGCAGGCTAGAGATCGTGGATTCGCCGACAGCTCTTTGCGTGTACTAGGATTCTTATTGGGATTTAGATTTAGCCTCGGGTTGTTGGTACCACCAGGATTCCTCAGACTGGAAGGGATCTTTGGTCGGCGACTCCAACCTAGCCTTCCTGGCTCGTGATGCCAAATAGCGTTGATTGGCGAGCTTTAAAACGGCCTCATCCTCTGCTTCCCGGATCTCCATTTCGAATTCCTGGCTGCCATACCCCTGGTTCTTCCATTGCGAAGGTCCTGCACGCTTGAATTCTTCCCGCCAGGCCACTGCCTCTTCGGGACCGAGACAGATTTCCTCAATTGATTTGGGTGGCTGCAGCCATCTTTGCTCTGGGTTCAGGATCAAATTTGCCTGATGGTCCATCCACGTAACATAGGCCCTTGCTCGCAATTCGCCCGAAAATTGCCCAAATGGTCCCACGGCAGGAATGATCGTCGCTTGGTTCTCCGCCAGTCGATTCTTGGTGTCGCCGGCAGAACACCACGTGTAGTCGGAGGGTTTTTCGGCAATGCCTGCGCGGACGGGGTTCTGCTCAATGTAGGTCATCACTCTCAAGAGAGCCGCATCGTCCTCGATAATCTTACTTTTGAAGCGACCGCCCCAAAAGAAGCCGCTCGTTTTGTGGCGCTGATTAAATACGCGGGCAATCCGGGTCTTGATCTCCCACATGAACCAGGAAAGATCGCAGAAACGACGGTAATATTTTTGTAGCAGCCAGGGATACCAGGTCTTTTGATGGGCGTTGACACATTGCAGAGCCTCGAACCGTGCAGCAATGTCGGATTCACAAAGATCTGGCTTCTCCACCGAGAGACAAAGATGAAAATGATTGTCCATCAACACCCAGGCAAGGATTTCTACATGATAGATCGCAGCCATTTGCTGGATGATGCGATTGCGTATTTCGGCGAAGTCGGCCGGGTAATTCGGTGAAAGTAGGCCACCTTGGAATGCGGTTGACGGCGGAAAGGTTTCTTTTATCCCAGGTGGCCGGTTTGATCAAGAAAACATGGCGTCCTCCTCTCGAAATGGGTGCTTTTAGGCATAAGATTCAGGGGGGTGGTGTGGCAGTGGATCGGCTTCAATTCTCCTGATTTAGGATTCGGGTGGCGGTTGAGTTTTGGTTCGACGTTTGGATTCACCCTTCAGTGGGATTCGGTAGGCGTTGTGAAAGAGGCGGTCGAGAATGGCATCCGCCAAGGTGGGTGACTTCATGGTTTTGTGCCAATCGTCGAAAGGGACTTGGCTGGTGATGAGGGTTGCGGTTTTTTGGTAGCGATCTTCGAGGATTTCCAAGAGATCGCGGCAGGCCTCACTGCCCATCGGGGTAATGCCCCAATCATCCAGGATCAGCAAGTCCATTCGTTGCCACTTCTCCAGCTTTTTTGCGTAACTGCCATCGCCCTTGGCCGTGGCTAATTCTCTGAGCATCTTTGGAGTCCGGAGATAGGTGACGCGGAAACCTTCCAGACACGCGCGGTGTCCCAAGGCACACCCCAAGTAGCTTTTGCCCACGCCGGTGGGACCGGTGATCAGCACATTGTGCTTCTCACGAATCCAGCTACAGGACGCTAATCCCAGAACGAGGCCCTTGTCCAAACCCCGGTTTCCGCTGTAGTGAAGGTCCTCCAAACACGCCTGATAACGGAGTTTTGCCTCGCGCAACCGCATTTGTAAGCGCCGCGTGTTGCGGGCCTCAAACTCGCGGGTCACCAACAATCCTAGCCGTTCTTCAAAGGAAAGATCGTTACTGCCACCCGCCTGAAACTGATCTTCCAGGGCTTGGAGCATGCCGTTTAGATTCAAGGCTTTTAACATGTCAAGGGTTGGAGAACGCAGCATTAGCCCACCTCCTGATAGTAGTCAGCACCGCGGACATTGGCATGATTTGTTTGAAGGATCTCCATCTCGGGCTCACCTTCCCAGGCGATGCGATCCAGCCCTTTTACAAGAATCGATTTCACACTTTGGTAGCTCATTCCCTGAAAGGCAAGTGCGCGGCGACAGGCATTCTCAAACCGAATCGCATCATAGCGTTTGGCCAGTTGGAGAATACCCAGGCAGCTGCGGTAGCTTTGCTGAACAGGTGTTCGCCGCATCAGGATCTGCTCCACCAAGGCATGAGTGTGAACCCCGATTTCGGCGGACCACTGGAGGAACCGTTCAGGGTTCCAACCGTTCATCCACTGATGATGGGCGGGCATGTGACTCTCTTGGGTTGCGTAGCGCTGACGGCCGTGAAGACGCAAATGAACCATAATCCGAGTCCCTTTGTAAAACCCTTCAACAAGGGTTTGGGTGATTCGCAAATCTATCTTGTGTCCATGATGGGTGTAGGGAATACTGTAGAAGCGACGGTCCACTTCTACGTGGTAGTCGAGGTGGGCCTTTGCGGTTTTCCATTCCGCATAGGTATAGCGCGTTTGGGGGAGTGGGCGCAGGGCTGGGCGATCGATCTGTTCAAAGTCACTGCGTCGACTTCCCAAGCGCTTCTGAAACGACGTGGCATTGTAGGATTTCAAGAGCTGGGCAAGGGTCTGATTGAGTTGGCCCAGGCTGGTGAAACGATGATCGCGGATCCGCGCAAGAATCCAACGTTCAACAATCAGCACGGCGCCTTCCACGACGGCTTTGTCTTTGGGTTTGCGAACTCTGGCTGGGTTGATAAAGAAATCATAATGGTGGGCCAGTTCCTGATAGGCACGATTGAGCGTGGGTTCGTAGCGACAGGCCTTGGTAACCGCACTCTTTAAGTTATCAGGGACCACCATCTCGGGAACGCCCCCAAAGAATTCAAAGGCACGGACATGGGACATCAGCCAATCGGGCTGGGTCTGACTCCGGGTTGCCTCCACATAGGTGTAGTGACTTGCCCCCAAGCTGGCCACAAAGATCTGGGCTTGGAAGCATCCCTGAATCGGATCCTCTACCGTCACCGTTTGTCCCGCGTAATCCACAAACAACTTCTCTCCTGCTTTGTGGGTTTGGCGCATGGAAAGGTTCTGATTTCCCAGCCATTTTTTATACCTTACGGTGAACTGAGTGTAGGAATAACCTGAATCCTGGCCAGTTTGGTATTCTTCCCACAAAAGTTTGAGGGTTACGCCTTTGCGTTTCTTCTCGCGATACACCGCTTCCCAATCGGGCTCTGCAACCACTTTGGTTGGGCTCCGAGGTCGTCCCAGCAGTTGCTCCAAATCCACTTCTTCGGCGATCGGCCAGGTCAGGCCAGCCTCCTTGGCGAGTTGTTCGTAAGCACTCACGGTGCTTCGCGATACCTCACAGCAACGGGCAACCTGCCGTTGACTCAAGCCTTTGCCGAGTCGCAATCTTAAAATTTCGCGTAGTTTCATTCTCGATAACCTCCGTGCAGCCATAGCCACCTCCTTGTTGAGATGGCTGGATTTTAGGTTGGTTATCCGACGTCCCATTCCCGAATTCGGCCATTCCGACCATCCAATTCGAAGCGACCATGTTACTGGCCTACTTTCCACCGAATTGGGTGGCCGCTTTAGACCGAATTCACTGGCCTACTTTCCACCGAATTGGGTGGCCGCTTTGGACCGAAATACGCATGCTGAAAAACTCGCCAGGACCCATGCCTTTCTGGCCAAATGTCTTGTGCAAAACGCCATCAGCGTCCAAAAAAAGCAACCACGAATTGTTGGAATCCTTGATCACAAGCGTGCCATCGTCGGCCACGGCGATCAGATTGGTGGTGAAAGGATCCGTGACATACACTTCCAAATCATCAAGGGAGATCCGCCAGGTCCCGGTTGGGGAACCCAGCAAAAGCATGAGGCTAGAAATAAACATGAAGCTCCTTATAGCATTGGAGTCAGGCAGGGGAGAGCTCACCCCGTTGGCATGAGCAATGATCCATTCCAAACATTCTAGCACTAGAAACTAAAGAATTAATACATAAGAGCTCCAAAGGTCCAGCAAGGGTTCAAATTCAGTGGACGCGTCTCGCAGGATGGGTGCGTTGGCAAAGCTGCGCGGGCCTAAAAGTGAGGCGTTGACGCGACTGCTTGGCCGCGAAGCTCTTTAAGTGGGAGACCTTTTTTGGTTTTTTTTGGGAATCTTATTTAGGTGTCCGTCTAGAAAGCTAAACAACCTCTGGAGACCCATCCATGAAGAAGCTTGCAAGCGGGAGGAACATAGTTCTTCTCATTGTCTACCTTTTGATATGCCTGATTGCGGCAACTTTTACCTTAATTGCAAACATCCCCCTTGTCGAAGGTCCACCATTGCAAACGACGCGGTTCCAACTTATAGAGAGTGGCTTTCATTTAGTCAGATTCGACCTACCCAAGCATCAGGCATTAGCCCTCTTGGCCTTTTTAGCGGGCATGATTGGCAGCTTCATTCACGCGGCCCAATCGTTGGGCACCTATGTGGGCAATCGCAATTTCTTTTCATCCTGGGTTGCCTGGTATTTTTTGCGTCCCTGGATTGGCGGGGTGTTGGGGTTCACGCTTTATTTTGTTTTGGCTGGCGGTTTGATTGCAGGAATCGAATCATCCAAGCCCCTTTCGATTATGGGTGTCGCGCTTTTGGGGGGTTGGTTCAGCAAACCGGCAAGCGACAAGCTGCAGGTAGTTTTCGAGACCTTTTTCAACACAGACGAAGATGCCAAGCGCAAGGATGGTCCAAGAGAAGACCTGGAGCTCTTGGTTTCGCGAGTAACGCCACAGCCCATTCAACCCAATGACATCCAGTTCACCATCCATGGCCAGGGGTTTCTCGATGGTTTGGTTCTGATCGCGGAAGGGGAGGCGTACGCCGTTCGATGGATGTCAGAACACCAAGTGGTGGTGGATCTCTCGGTGATGACGGTGCGACCCAAGGGCCAGACACTCATGGCCAAGCTTCGCAATCCGGGCGATCAAGGCAAGACCACCCAGCCTTTCCCCCTGGAATTCGAAGGGGTTCCTGATCCGCAGAAACCATTGGATCCCACTGGAGAAAATACGTGACTGGTGAACCGACTCCTCTGGATTTGTTGGCTTTAGGGTAGAAGGATAGGCCAGTAGGTGCCGAGGTTCAGGAGATGTAAATTTCCTGCAGCCATGGGCAAGGGAAGGGGAGCGCTACTGCTGCGCATAGTCTAGGCGTGCCTCATTGGGTGAGGCGGCATTTCCATGCTTGGGACCGGGAACCTTCCGCCGCCAAGCGCCGGAGGCCCAGGCATCGCAAAGCTTCGCGGTATTCACGCGGCAGATTTAGAGCCCATTTAATGGACGCGTGGATAAGCGAATGGAGGTAGGAAGGAAGGACCCAAATTGGCCCTTATGCCGTCCAAGTTCCCAGTCCAAACCAGGCGTTTCTTTGCAAGGGAGCTATTTAAACCAATGCTGTGTTTTGGTGCAAATGTGGACCAACATGAGCATCACGGGCACTTCAATCAACACGCCAACCACCGTCGCCAGGGCGGCGCCGGATGACAATCCAAAGAGCATGACACTGGTAGCGATGGCTACTTCGAAGTGATTAGAGGCGCCGATCATGGCCGAAGGGGCTGCGTTTTCATAGGAAAGACCCAGCCATTTAGATGCCCCGTACCCCAGACCAAAAATCAACATGGTTTGCAGGAAGAGTGGCACTGCAATCCAAAGAATAGTTAAAGGATTGGCCAGAATCACTTCACCTTTGAAAGAAAAAAGCAGGATCAAGGTGAGCAGGAGGGCAATAATGGTTACTGGCGTGAGGAGCTGCAAAAATTTCTGCTTAAACCATTGCTCACCTTTCGCGGCCAAGATGAGCTTTCGGGAGAGGTAACCGGCAAAGAGTGGCAGGGCAACATAGGCCCCAATCGAGAGCAACAACGCTTCCCATGGAACCGGTAAGCGTCCCAGACCCAGCAGGAAACCACCGAGTACGCCATAGAGCACCAGCATGGTCAAAGAGTTGATTGCGACCATAATCAAGGTCAGGCCGTCGTTACCTTTGGCGAGGTAACCCCAAACCAACACCATGGCCGTACAAGGTGCAATGCCCAGGAGGATGCAACCCGCAAAATAACTTCGCCACAGCGGGATCTCAAGCATTCTTATCCCTTCGTGAAGGACTACCGTGCCGGAACCATGGATGGCACCGACGGGTAGATCCAAACCGAGGGGCATTTTCACCAAATCCATCGCCTCAGGGCCAATAAAGCCCTTGAATAAAAAACCCAAAAAGATCAGCGACAACCCATACATGGTGAAGGGTTTGATGGCCCAGTTAAGGATCAATGTCAGGCCAATGGGGCGGCGTGATTTGCCAGCTCGGATCACCTGGTCAAAATCTATTTTGACCATGATGGGATACATCATAAGGAAGAGGCAAATCGCGATTGGAATGGAGACGACAGGAGCGCCTTTGATATGGATAGACATTCCATCCAGGGTCGTTGCTAATTCAGGCGAAAATTTTCCGAGCAGGATTCCCACCACCATACATAACCCGACCCAGACTGAAAGATAGCGCTCAAAAATATTCATGCGATTAGATTTCACTTTATTCTCCTTCTCCAGGTGTGCGGCTCGCTGGACTGAAATATCCTGGTTCACTCCCGCTATCAATCAGGTGAGGCCCCACAGAGGAGAAACACCTTCTGGTTTTGATATTTCGTTACTTGGCTAAGTATAAAATAATTGATATGATTCGTCGAGTGATTCTAAAAGTGGATTTATCAGGTTGTGGTGCTTTAGCATGTGGCAGAACCGGGAAACCCTTCATGTCATTTCTTCAGAAAGGAACAGGGAACGATGCATCTCAACCACATGATTTCAATTTTCAAAGCGTTGGCCGATCGCAATCGATTGCGAATTTTGGCTGCCTTGATTCATTGTTCAGAATTGTGTGCATGCCAGCTCATCGAGCTCATACAGGTAACCGGATCGACGATTTCACGGCATATGCAACTCCTCATGGATGCGGGCATTGTCTCCAGCCGCAAAGAAGGTCGCTGGGTGTATTACCAGTTCAAGGTCGATGATCCAGAAAAAGATGTTTTAGTCCGCTGGCTGAAAGAAACGATGATTGAGCATAAGGAAATGGAAGAAGATGCCAAAGTTTTAGAGGCGATTTCCACCTGCGACCTTACAGAACTGTGCAAGCGTCAACGCCAAACATAACCACTATGGAGAAAGTTCAATGAAGAAGCGGAAAGTATTGGTTTTATGCACTGGGAATTCTTGTCGAAGCCAAATGGCGGAAGGTTTTCTGCGCGTTCAGGATAAACAAGGGCGCTTTGAAGCGCTCAGTGCTGGTGTGGATCCTAAGGATTCGGTACACCCATTCGCAGTTCGGGTCATGGAGGAAATTGGAATCGATATAAGTCATCAGAAACCCAA
>Ga0214472_10005977_pt1 | contig 12773 bp, 11 predicted proteins | sample RVTome_6_FD_207662 | JGI IMG/M metagenome (GOLD analysis project Ga0214472, IMG submission 207662) | Soil microbial communities from uranium-contaminated site in the Upper Colorado River Basin, Wyoming, United States - RVT140D175 | ecosystem: Environmental > Terrestrial > Soil > Contaminated >... | reverse complement strand
TACGAACAAAACCGGTACATGGGTGGTATCTACAATCGACAGCACTGGAAATGTCGGGCAGTACACCTCGATAGCAGTCGATCCGGACGGCGGAGTCTATGTAAGCTATTATGAAGAAGCCGGTAATTATGACCTGAAATACGCCACTAACAAGACCGGCACATGGGTGGTGTCTACAATCGACAGCACTGGAAATGTCGGAAAGTATACCTCTCTGGTGCTGGACTCGAATGGCCATGCGCATATCAGCTACTATGACGACACTTATTACGACCTTAAGTATGCAACGAACGAAACCGGTATATGGGTAGTATCTATAATAGACAACACAGGAGGTGTTGGCGGGTATACTTCACTGGCTCTGGACTCGAACGGCCATGCGCATATCAGCTATTATGATCAAAGTAATACTAACCTGAAATACGCTACGAAAGAAACCGGTACATGGGTGGTGTCTACAATAGACAGCGCAGGAAGTGTCGGAATGTATACCTCCCTGGCGCTTGATGCGAACGGAAAGGCTCATATAAGTTATTACGACGCTTCACAGTATGACCTTAAATATGCCACGGACGTATGCGGTACGTGGGTAACGTCCACCATCGACAGTACGGGAAGTGTCGGGTCGGATACCTCGTTAATGCTTGATTGGAAAGGCGATGTCCGTATTATCTATAGCGACAATACAAATTCAGCGATAAAGTATTACGTTAGTGATTCCTTGCGGTCGGATTGGAACTATACATGGAACCTGCCTGAGGATGGAACTTATAACATAGTGGCCAGGGCAACAGACGCAGCCGGGTTCGTCGAAACGCCGGGCACGGGCATAAATGTGACCGTAGATAATAATCCACCTTCGTCACAAATAACAGACCCTCTGGACGGTGAGACAATTACAGATACGGTTTACACAATAACCGGCACCGCTGATGATAACGGCACAGGCGTGTCCAAGGTGGAGGTGTCGACTGATAATGGTGTAACGTGGAATACTGCCGAAGGGACTACATCGTGGAGCTATAGCTGGGAGACTCCAATTGATGCAAGCTATAATATAAGGATGAGGGCGACCGACGTATATGGCCGCATAGAGACACCGGGCGCGGGCATTGCAGTGAGCGTTGAGGCCAGGCCGCCTACCACTACCGCAACTCCTCCGGGCTCCATGTACCTAGCAAGGCAGTGGGTGAAACTGGGCACGGACGAGCCTGCGACGGTTTATTACACGACGGACGGGTCAGAGCCTACGACATCGTCCACGGTGTATTCCGCCCCGTTTGCAGTTTACAGCTCGACGACGGTCAAGTTCTTCGCAGTCGATACCGCAGAAAAAACAGAGACAACAAAGACCGAGAATTACACAATAAACAGGCTTCCGTTCTGGACGGAACAACTGGGCTCCTCTGCGGAAGATAGTGTCGGAGGTATGGCTATTGACACTAATGGCAACACCTACCTGACAGGGTACACGAAGGGCGGCCTCGGCGGTTACACCAACCAGGGCGGTTACGACCTGTACGTCGCTAAGTTCGACCAGGGCGGCGTCAACCTCTGGACAAGGCAGATGGGGACCACGCTCGATGATTATGCTTATGATGTTTGCGTTGATGTTAATGGCAACGCTTATGTGGCTGGTTTTACGTCCGGCGGCCTGGACGGCAACTTTAACCTGGGAGGCACCGACTACTTTGTAGTAAAGTACGACACTAACGGCAACAAGGTATGGACAAAGCAATATGGAACAGCGGCTTCTGACCAGGCCCAAAGCATCGTACTGGATGGTAGCGGAAACATCCTTGTTTCCGGTAACACTCTTGGTGCTTTCCCGGGGAACACCATGGTTGGTTGTCAGGAAATCTTTATAGCGAAAATCAATGCGTCCAGTGGCAACGTCATTTGGACTAAGCAACACGGCAAGGGCGACTGCAACAACCACAATGACCGCTGGTGGTACATGTTCACGCAAGTAACACTGGACGTGAATGGAAATATATGTATGACGGGGTACATGCGAAGCCCTGGTTTCTGGCGCGTCACATTTGTGGCTAAGTTTGATCCTACCGGTAATTTTATCTGGCAGGACGAACGAATATACGGAGTTTATCCTATTTATAATTACGGCATGGGCATATCTACAGACTCAGTCGGAAATATATATGTTACAGGTTATGCCAATAACCCAATTGAAGTAGGACAAACACAGATAGGCGGCAGCGACATTTTCCTACTGAAATACGATACTGCGGGAAACAGGCTATGGACACGGCAATTGGGCACGGTCAATTCCGACATAGCCAATGATATTATGGTAGACGCCCATGACGACTTGTATGTAACGGGTTCTACAGCAGGCATAATGAGCGGCCTTTCCAATACTGGCGGCAACGATCTTTTAATATCGAAATACGGCTCCGGTGGCCTTGAACTGTGGTCGAAGACACTCGGTACTTCTGAATCCGACTCCGGTAGCCGCATAATTAAAGATGCGAATGATAATCTCTACATCGCTGGATCAACATCCGGCGGCATGGACGGCGAGGTCAATAACGGAGGTGTAGACGGATTTGTAATGAAGCTGAGCGGTACCCAGATGTACTCCAGGGTAACATCGCCAGCTTCCGATGCTGTGATCAACGGCGATACGGTTATCACGGGCACAGCCAGCACCGACAACGGCCCGGCTCTCGAATTGGTCGAAGTCTCCACCGACGGCGGCGGGACATGGAACGCCGCAACCGACTTGTCAGGTGGTTTATGGTCGTCATGGGAGTACGTCTGGACACCGACAGCCGATGGCCAGTATTCCCTGATATCCAGGGCAACGGACAGTAATGGCAAAAAAGAGGCTTCCAGTATAGGGATAGCTGTTACAGTAGAAATAATAGACACAGTCCCGCCGATCTCATCGATATCCGTGCCCTCGGACGGCGGAATTGTTAACGGTGGAAGTTATACCATTTTGGGCTCTGCTGGTGATGGAACAGGCGATGGCGTTGCAGAGGTAGAGGTCTCAACCGACGGCGGCGCGACTTGGAATGCGGCAACCGGCATGCCCGGCGGTCAATGGTCGTCATGGAGCTACGCATGGACATTGCCGGTTGATGGAGTCTATACGATACTCTCCCGCGCGACAGACGCCGCCTCCAACGTGGAGACGCCAAGTGCCGGAATAAATGTAACAGTGGACAACACAATACCGTCGTCTGCTATAACCGCGCCTGCGGATGGTGTGACGCTTGGCGGGACATCCAGCACAATGATAACAGGCACCGCCTCTGACGGCTCAGGCAGCGGTATCGCCTTAGTCGAGGTCAGCACGGATGGCGGGGCCAACTGGGCTCATGCGACCGGAACTACGTCATGGAACTATACGTGGATGCTTAGCAGCGACGGTAATTTCTCTATCAAATCTCGCTCTACCGACAATGCTGGCAACATCGAGACACCCGGGGCCGGCGTGAGTGTGACGGTGGACATAACGCCGCCAACCGCCACGATTACAGATGTGCCTGCATCTCTGACGACTGATAATTATGCCACGCTTACAGCCAGCGGTACGGACGTAGTCAGCTACAAGTACGCATTGGACGGGGGCTCGGAATCATCCGAGACTGCCGTCGCGACCCAGATATCACTCACTGACCTTCCCGACGGCGAGCATACGGTGGAGGTAATCGGAAAGGACCAGTACAACAACTGGCAGACGACACCGACCACGGCGACTTGGACAGTCGACACGACGGGACCGGTGCTTACTCTGTCCACGCTGCCCAACGGCGCGGTTACCACAAGGCCGGTGCTGAATGTTGCCGGACACGCAACCGACGAAGGGTCTGGCATCAATACACTGACGATCAACAGCGTGGACATTTCTGCGGATGCAGCCGAGTTCAGCTATGCTATACCGCTTTCCAAGGGCGAGAACGTCGTTACCTGCGCCGCCTCGGACAACCTTAGCAACCCGACGACCATCACGAGGACCATCACCTTCGACCCGGCTGCACCGCAGTTGACTGTGACTGCGCCCGCGGACAACAGCAAGACTCAGCAGGGATACATCGATGTGACAGGTACGGCCGACACGAACTCGACGATAGTAGTCAAGCTTAACGGCAATACTCAGACAGTAGAGCAGGATGGCGACACCTTCTCGTCTACGGTGACTCTCGCATCTGGCCTTAACGCAATCGAGATAACCGCGACAGACCAACTGTCGAACACAACGACCGACAAGAGGAGCGTGACGCAGGTAGCCGTGACAGAGCCTTCGCTTGCAGTCGCCGACCCCGGTTACGATTTACGCGCAACCCAGAACTCCGCAACGATAATGGGAACGGTTGCCGACACAGTGGGCAGTGTCACCGTTACCGTTAATGGCGATGACGTGTCCCAGTCGCTGGTGGACGGTAGCTTCCAGAAGACCGTGAATTTTGCTGCGGAAGGCGTCTTCCCTGTAACGGTATCCGCGTCGGACAGCAACGGAGAGACCATAGTCACGAGGAACATAATCTACAAGGCACTATCTGCTTCCTTGTCACCCGATCCAGCCAGCAAGTCTAATAACCCATCGAGCGTTACCTGGACCGCGTCGGCGGACGGCGGAAGCGGAAACTATGAATACCGCTTCTGGTATTATGACGGCACGTGGCATCAGGTAAATAACTATTCTTCTAACAATGCATGGGCCTGGAATAACCCGGCGCTGGGCGTATATGAAATACAGTGCCAGGTCAGAAACGCCGGTTCGACCGCCAACTATGAGGCTTACGTAAACTATTGGAACTACTCTATTTATGGTTCACCCCTCACATTCTCGATGACGCACTCTCCATACAGCCCTGTGACGACCGGCACACTGGTTACCTGGACGATTACGGCTGGTGGCGGTACCGGCAATTATGAATACCGGTTCTGGTTGAAGGAGGGCGGTATCTGGTCAATAAAGCAGGACTATTCATCTTCAAACACCTGGACCTGGACGCCCACGAGTGCAGGCACATACCAGATTGTTGGGCAGGTGCGTAATGTAGGGTCTACTCTGGGCTATGATATGCAGGAGAACTCGGGTGACTTCGTGGTGCAGGCACCCTGAGTAATCGATAACGCCTTTTGGCGCGGGCGGCGGTGAATCAAACTGCCGCATATCAAGTTTGACATGTTTCGGCAGGAGGGGCTTCGGCCCCTCTTGTTTTTTTGAGTTTCGCGCAATGTGCGCAGGAAGAATAGCTTCACGGATATTTGCGATGTTTTGCGATACGGGGGAAACGGTGGAGGTTAGCACATTCTGTGTTATTGGTTTCTTGGATAAGGGGTACCCCCTTATAATCCCCATCGGGCATAGCCACCATAAAGGAAACAGCTTCACTTCCGACAAAAAAGCAAAACCGCTCCGCTTTTCAAAACGGCTTTTCGTCGCTGTCGGAAAGGTCATAACCAAAACGAGGCCAGACTGTTTTCACAGACTGACCTCTTTTTGTTTCTGACCACAAATCCATAGAAAAAGCCCATTTGAAATTTTGCTTTTTCGTCTTCGTTCAGGCTCCTCCTTGACTTCATTTGCTCTAACTCGAAGCGACAAGGAAGCTTGTCCTGGAAAGGAGGCGATAATATGAAGCCAACAATGATGTCCTATGTCGTGGAGGAAAACAACGACAAGGATAAACGGTTCACCGTTTTGCTTGAGAAGCTTGGCAACGGTTTCAAGGCGGAGTGCGACTGCCCTGAGTACCGGTACTACGGGAGATGGTGCTCCCACGTAGACAAGGCGATTACCTGCTGCGAATTGGGATTCGAGTAAAGAGTGAGCCCTCTTGAGCGGCTTTGGAAATGCAAGCTTCCTTGCACTTCTTCATTATAGCAAATGAGTCAAGGACTTACTATTGAGAACCACACGTAAACCCCCTAAAGGAGAACGACAAATGTACCACCCCCATTTCTTTATTATCAACTTACTGAATCCATGAATTAAATCTCTAATAATGAGGCCTTAATTACGGCTTAACCTGTTGATTTTATTATGGCTGCCTGGTTATTCGGTTTTTTTTCTAAAGAAACCGCTTGATTTTCTCCAGAGCTTATGGTAAACATTTTACATAAACAGGCTCGGCGCCGCCAGGAGCCTTATAGTCGATAAGAGGAAGACCCTTCCAAGCACTGACTGGGCGGCAATACTGTGTTTGGGCAGAAGCTTTCTCCTTTGTAATGAAATTCACTGAAGGTGGGTTTCATATGAAGGGGAAGGTATGTCCAGATATAGCGTCGCTTCTCTCGTTGACTCCCTCAAAATTGTTGATGCCCTGACCGTTGGTGGAATACTTCACGCCAAAGGCCTGTACTCCTCCGTACACTCCGCCCGCGTCCAAGCCCAGAAGGCCCTGAACTCGCTCGTCGAACTCGGCAAGCTGGAAAAGGGTACAGGGTATTACCGCACCCTCGGTTGCAAGTCCGAGTACGCCGAACACGCACGTCTTTTAACCAGGTCGCTGGCCGAGCTTTTCAAGAACGAAGCCGAGCCGGTCATCTTCCGCGAGCACTCCATCTCAGAAATAGCGCTCCGTCCCGACGCCCTTGTCCTCCTGAAGAAAGAGGGGCAAGGGCTTTGTTTTGTCCTCGAAGTCTGCCATACCGAAACACCCGAATACCTTAACCAGAAAATAACCGCGTGGAGAAACTGGGATAACGCGCTCGGTTTTCTTTCCGCGCTGTTCGGGTGCAGGATCCCGCACTTTGAGATCGTCGTCGTGGGCGATAACGTCCCAGCTGGTTGCTGGGAGTTTAACCGCTTTATCAAGGAGGTGGTGAAGTGAAGGAGGCACTCTTGTCCTTGCTGTTTTTCGTGGTCGTGGTCGTGGCGCTTATAAACCTGAAACCGATGGAGGTCGATAGATTGGTGGTTAAAGAGGTGCCAATTATCGTAGTTAAGGAGCGGGTGGTGGTTAAAGAGGTCATGAAGGATACGCCCGTCGTATACAAGACGGTTAACCACCACCATAACGATAACCGCAACGTCGTCTATTACCAGCCGGAGGAGCCGCGTGTCCAGCGGGTTAGTTACAACTACTATGAGCCGGTTAACGAAGAAATGGAGGTGACGCCCAAAGAAATAAACGAGGTGAAGCCGAGGGTGAAAATGTTTTTTGTGGACGGCATCAGCGAACCTTTATGGGTAGAGGGAGGCAGCGATGATTAACTGGATTTATGTTGCGGTCGTAGGAGCGTTTGCTCTTGGGATATTGGTCGGGATGGCTGTGGGAAGAAAAAGGGCGTTTGAAGAGATGGCCTACCGCCAGATGCAGATGGATGCCACGAAGATGTGGACGGACGCCTTCAACGGGTACATGGGAGGTAAGAAATGAGCGAGATAATCGAGAAGGTCGAAAAGCCTATCAGCCCAATCATGCCGATTATGGGGAGCCTGATGTCCAACGCCATGCCCGCCCCCGTCCCCCAGATGGGATGGGAGAGCGGGATGGTCCAGGACTTCCTGCACAACTGGAAGCTCGGCCGGATAGTCAAGGCCAGCGAGCGCGAGGCGGAGATTGCACTCAACAAGTCAAAGATGGTCGCGGCCAACCTCGACATCATGGAACGGATGATGACGTTCTCCGCCAAGGTCGAAGACCAGTTCGACCAGTTCAGCCACAACAAGGAGATGCGGAAGGTCGAACTACAGAAGGGGCAGTCAGAGCTTATCGAGCAGCAGTTAAAGAACCAGCTCCTGCACGGCGAGGTCCAGCTGAACGAGGTCGAACTAAAGATCAAACTGAAGCAGCTCGAAGAGATGCTGGGAGAAGCGAATGGTGAACATTGAAAAGTTGAGGGACGAGCTGAGCCGGGTTGCCGCCGACATCTGCACGTGTAAAGACCCTGCCGAGCGCGAACGGCTGATAAGGAAGGTGGACGAGATAGCCGGGCGGATACCGCCGGAAACGGACACGATCTTCTACCAATGGAGGCACCGTGGAACTGCCTAGGCTCAAAATTGGCACGGACAACTACCTCCCTGTCTACATAGGCGACAGGGACAGGTACAACAGCGTCCTGGTAATCGGCAAGAGCGGGACAGGAAAAAGCTCGCTGCTTGCCAGTTGGTGGGAGCAGGACAGCTTCTACAAAAACGCGCGGGTACTGATAGAGCCGAGCGGCTTTCTGGCCCAGGACTGCTTCAGCATCGGGAGAGGGAGGGGGCATTACTGCTCCCTCTCCAACCCGATTTCAATCAACCCGATGCAGCAGCCGTATAACCCGAACCAGATCGTGGACAACGTGGCAGAGGCAATCAACCAGGTCGTGAGGCATTCGACCGACGGGGCCAACAACTCGCTGACCGCGAAGATGCGTGGCATACTCGATAAGTCAATCAAGTGGTGTCTGGAGCGAAACCGAAAGAGCCTCCTGCACGTCAGGGACTACGTGGCAAACATGAAAGGAGACAACGAGACCAGGGACGGCATAATCCAGAGGCTGAACCTCCTTCTAAGCGACGAGCGCCTTATCCCCATACTCTGCGGTAACAACGCCGTCGAGTGGGGTGAATTCATCCAGAGGGGCGAAAGCCTGATAGTGGACTGCCACGGCATGGGGTCAGATAAGATGGTCTTCGTGGGCTCGCTGGTCAGCCACGGCATCAAAAGCTACCTGAGGTACGAGAGGCCGAAGGAGTACAAGCCGCTCGTCCTGGTCGTGGACGAATGTCATAACTTCGTCAACGCGAACTTCCTCGACATACTGAAGGAGGGCAGGAAGTTCAAGCTGTCCACGGTCTTAAGCACACAGGACTTCGCGGTCATCGACGAGAAGATGGCGCGGGTAATGCTGAACGTCGGGACGTTGGTCGCTTTCAGAAGCGGACACCGGGAAGCTTCCCTAATTGCGAGAGAGGCGTGCATCCCCGCCGAGGAGGTCCAGTTTCTGGAGAAGTACCATGTCGTCTACAAGACCCCGAAGGATACGGGGATCGCAAAAACTCCGAGACCGCCTATGTTCAAGGATGTGAAGCCAACGGTGGCGGAGCCGGTGATAAAGTCGAGTGGATGGTTTGAGTTACAGCCGGTTGATGCGGTTAACTAACAAATTCGGGATGCGGTTATGAAGCTCGTGACGGTTAAGGTGATAAGCGAGATGCTGATGGTCAGTCCGTCAACCGTCTACCAATGGGCGGAGACGAGCGCTATCCCGTGCTACAAGCTTAATGGAGCGCTCCGCTTCTCGGAAAAAGAGGTACTTGAGTGGATAATGGATTGCAAGCGCGAGCCGTTTGGGAGTAAAATAAAAGCTCTCAGGCCAGCGGCCCCGGAAAGGAAGGTGACATAAATGGGGCTATACAAGCGGGGGGATGTTTGGTGGTATACCATCATGAGGAATGGCGCGAGAAAGCAAGCGTCCACCGGACAAACCAACAAAAAGGCAGCCGCTTTGATATTTGCAGATGCGGTGTCGGGAGCACAGGAGACGAAGGACATTGTACATGTAGCGCCAATTATCGATGATCACAGCTTCGATGAGCTGAAGGAGCGTTACATGGAGGCCCATTCCAAGCGCACTAAAGCCGAGGGTAGTATTATCCGGGACGAGTATTCGTTCAAGCAGCTTGACAAGTCCTTTGCAGGACAAAGCCTCAAGGATGTAACCCCGGCGAGGATTTCAGAGCATAAAGATCGTCGCAGACACGAGGGCGCTTCCGAAGGGACTCTTGCTAAAGAACTCCAGCTCCTTCGTAATGCTTTGAACATCGCCATGCGGGAGTGGGAGTGGATAGAAACCACTCCCTTTCTGAAGGTAAAGATCGAAGTCCCGAAGAACGCGATTGAGAGGTTTCTCACGTCAGACGAAGAGGTCCGACTCCTGAATGAATGCCCGGATTGGCTGAAGGAGATCGTGGTCTTTGCCATTAACACCGGGATGCGTAGGAACGAGATACTGACGCTAAAGTGGCCGCAAGTGGATTTGGACAGGAGGGTGCTCACCCTCCTCATTACCAAGAACAAGGATAAGCGTGGCATTCCTATGAACGCCACCGTTCAGGAGCTCCTCAGGAGCAAGGCCACAAAGAGGAAAAACTCCGGTTACGTCTTCCCATCTGAGGTAGGAAATCAGATCGACCCGCACAACATGGAGAGAGCGTTCAGGAAAGCGAGGAAAGCAGCGGGCCTCAACGATGTACGCATACACGATCTTCGACACACAGCCGCAAGCCGTATGGCGCAGGCAGGTATCGATATTTACAAGGTAGGTACTATCCTGGGACACAAGGACGTTAGGATGACGATGAGGTATGCACACCTAAATGTTGAGAGTCTGCGGGAAGGCGTGGATGCATTGATGGGACTGTAGCAAATTCTGCTACACCAGCTACGGAATTTGCTACAGCGGCAGCCAAATCGGAAGAAGTCGGATAGAAATTGCTACATTTTTGCTACAGTAGCCGTTTCAGGCAGAAAAAAAAGGACCCACGGTTTCCCGTAAGTCCTTGATTTTAAATGGTAGGCGATGCGGGTTTCGAACCTGCGACCCCTGCCGTGTGAATTCGCTTTTGACGAAAACCGTAAGTTGGCTACCGACCTGAGAAATCTGGCCAACTACCTGATATAGAAGATTATTTTACCCTTACAATGCTTGCGTCTTTTCCAGACTTTAAGGTCATTCCGGCAATATTCTGCTGCATATTTACTGCGATTTTGCTGCGCTGTCCCGCGAACCCTTACAGGGACTGGGTCGAAGTGCCCGTAATTTTTTCGTTGATTTATGTTCAATAATTTGATATGTTCAACACAAATGAACAGAGCAATTGTTAAGCATAACTTTGAAACCGGAAACGAGGCCGTCCAGCTTCAGCAGGCAATGGAGGCGTTGAAGGCGCTTGTGCCATTTGAGTATGAGGCGGAAGTCTTGCATGACCAGAGATGCGATTACGTCGTCCGGTTAACTACCTTAACGAAAGAGTTACGCTTTTGCGTTCAGGTTAAGAAGCGATTAACCAAGGCGGATGAAACACTGGCAATGTTTGAGCGGGATAAGGCACCCCACCCCTTCTTATTGTTAACCGATTACGTTACCACTGAAGCTGCAACCAGGCTCCGCGATAATGGCGTCCAGTTCATAGACACGGTTGGGAACGTCTTCATTAACCAGCCGCCGCTCTATATCTTTGTGAAGGGTAACAAGCCGGAGAAAGTAGAGGCCGCAACTAAGACCGGTCGCCTCTTTACGGGCGTCGGCCTGAAGCTTGCATATTTGCTTTTATGCCAGCCGGAACTCGTCGGCAGACCGTACCGTGAACTTGCAGATATGGCGGACGTGGCTGTCGGGACTGTGAACGGCATCATGGCCGAAATGGTCCGTAAGGGTTTTATCCTGGATATGGGGAAGAACGGGAAGAAGCTCATAGAAAGGAAGACCCTGTTCGAGCGGTGGGTTGCGGATTATCCTGACTATCTCAAGCCGAAGCTTTTCCTCGGCCGGTTCCTGGGCGACGGCGACTGGTGGAAGAACGTTCGTCTTGACCCTGCCTTTGCTCAATGGGGCGGTGAAGTGGCCGCCGCGAAACTTACCGGCTATTTAAAACCAGGCACGACCACTCTATATCTTGACGAAAACCACTTGCCTGAGTTCATAATAGCCAACAGGTTGAAGAAAGACCCACAGGGTAACGTGGAGATATTCAGGCGGTTCTGGCCTGTGGGCGAGAACTTAGATAACAAGGATACGGTGCACCCGATCCTTGTTTATGCGGACTTGGCGGCAGTCGGTGAACAACGAACAATGGAGACGGCGAAGCTGATCTATGAACAGTATCTCGATAGATATTTCAGGCAGGATTGACCCGGACAGGGTTTCGGTCCTGAGGAACATCAAAGAGGTCGCCGACTCGCTCGGCATCCACTTCTTCGTGGTGGGTGCCTTTGCCCGCGACGTTGTCTTTGAGCATGTCCACCAGGTCTCCGCTCCAAGAAGCACTAGAGACATAGACCTTGGGGTCGAAGTCTCGGGCTGGGAAGAGTTCCACCAGTTGATAGACGCCCTTGTCGAACGCGGGCTCTTCAAGGAAACCAACCTACCCCATCGTTTTATAGCCAACGCTTCCGTCATCGTTGATATGATTCCTTACGGGGGAATTACTGGAGAAGCTAAACAGATCAGTTGGCCGCCTGAGCATGACATGGTGATGAACATGCTCGGGTTTGAAGAGGCATATAGGTATGCTTTGAACGTGCGTCTTCATGGTGAGCCGCCGCTGGAGATTTTAGTGCCGTCCATCCCGGCGCTCACGGTCTTGAAGATTATCTCCTGGGCTGACGCCTATCCCGAACGCGAGCGTGACGCACAGGACCTTTTGTTCATCCTGGAAAACTATATCAGGACAGGCATCGAGGACGAGTTATATGAGGCCCATGCCGACCTGCTCGTTGAGGAGGGATATGACAACCGGCTTGCTTCCGTCCGGTTGCTTGGCCTGGACATTGCGCGTCTGTTTGACCGGGACACGGTTGACGCGGTGACGGCAATTCTGAAACGCGAGACCGATGAAGAAAAGGGCTTCAGGCTGCTTCGTCAAATGGTCAAAGGGGACTTGTACCAAGGGATAAAATTTCAAACTGCATTGCAACTACTGGAAAAACTCCTGCAAGGGGTACAGGAGAGGCATGGAGGGTAGCTGTAAAATGGGGCCTGTCAAGCATTTTGTGTAAATGGTTTTCAGGTTTCACGAATCCGGCACTCTTTCTGCGAACATTATCGAGAACTGGTTTAGTGCCGACTTCCAGTCCCTGATG
>Ga0214472_10005976_pt1 | contig 12773 bp, 12 predicted proteins | sample RVTome_6_FD_207662 | JGI IMG/M metagenome (GOLD analysis project Ga0214472, IMG submission 207662) | Soil microbial communities from uranium-contaminated site in the Upper Colorado River Basin, Wyoming, United States - RVT140D175 | ecosystem: Environmental > Terrestrial > Soil > Contaminated >... | reverse complement strand
TGCTGCTCAACGGCGCTTCGGGCATCGCGGTGGGGATGGCCACCGAGATCCCGCCGCACAACCTGCGCGAGGTGGCCGAGGCCACCTGCCACCTCATCCGCCACCCCGAGGCCGGCCTCGACGACATCCTGCCGATGCTGCCGGGCCCGGATTTTCCAGGCGGCGGCCAGCTCATTTCGTCGCCCGAGGCAATCCGCGACGCCTACGCGGGCGGGCGCGGCTCGCTGCGCCTGCGCGCGCGCTGGCGGGTGGAGGAGCTCGCCCGCGGCCAGTGGCGGGTGATCGTCGAGCAGCTGCCGCACGGCGTCTCGGCCGCGGGCGTGCTGGCCGAGATCGAGACGCTCACCAACCCGCAGCCGCGTGCGGGCAAGAAGGAGGTGAGCCAGGAGCAGAAGAACCTCAAGCAGCTCGTGCTCGGCGTGCTCGAGACGGTGCGCGACGAATCGAGCGACAAGTCGCCGGTGCGCATCGTGCTCGAACCGCGCTCCTCGCGGCAAAGCCGCGACGAGTTCATGGCGGTGCTGCTCGCGCACACCAGCCTCGAGACCTCGGCATCGGTGAACCTCACGATGATCGGGCGCGACGGCCGCCCGCAGCAGAAGAACCTGGTGCAGATCCTGCGCGAGTGGATCGACTTCCGCTACGTCACCGTCGAGCGCCGCACCCGCCACCGGCTGGACGCGGTGGACCGGCGCCTGCACATCCTCGAAGGGCGGATGATCGCCTTCCTCCACATCGAGGAGGTGATCCGCGTCATCCGCGAGTCCGACGACCCCAAGCCGGCGCTCATCGCCGCCTTCGGCCTCAGCGACGTGCAGGCCGAGGACATCCTCGAGATCCGGCTGCGCCAGCTCGCACGTCTGGAAGGGTTCAGGATCGAGAAGGAGCTCGCCGAGTTGCGCGAGGAGCGCGACGGCCTGCAGCACCTCCTCGACAGCCGGGCCGCGATGACGCGCCTCATCCTCAAGGAGATCAACGAGGACGCGAAGAAATACGGTGACGACCGGCGCACCCTCATCGAATCCGTCGCGGCCATCGCCCCGGCCGAGATCAACGTGCCCGACGAACCGGTAACGGTCATCGTGTCGAAGAACGGCTGGGTGCGCGCACGCCAGGGGCACGCCATCGACACCGCGGCGATCAGCTACAAGGCGGGCGACTACGCTTTCGCCGTGCTCGAGACGCGCACCACGTGGCCGCTCATCGTCATCGACACCCACGGGCGCGCCTACACCGTGCGGGTGGCCGACCTGCCCGGCGGGCGCGGCGACGGGGTGCCGATCGCGACCCTGGTGGAGTTCCAGAACGGCGGCAAGCTTGCCCAGGTGGTCTCCGATGTGCCCGACAGCAACTGGTTCTTCGCGAACAGCGGCGGCTACGGCTTCATCTGCGCGCTCGCCGACGCGATGAGCCGCCAGCGGGCGGGCAAGGCCTTCATGACGCTGGAAAAGGGCGAGCGCGTGCTGGCCCCGAGCAAGGCGCTCGGCGAGCGTATCGCGGCGGTATCCGAAAACGGCCGCATCCTGGTCTTCGCGCGGAGCGAGATGAAGGTCCAGGCGGGCGGGCGCGGGGTCATCGTGATGGGGCTCGACGAAGGCGAGTCGCTGATCGCGGTGGCGGTGCCGGCCGACGAGGCCGTGCTCGTCGTCGAGGGAATCGGTCGCGGCGGCAAGCCCGCCCGGGTCGAACTGAAGCCCGCCCAGCTCGAGACCCTGCGCCACCGTCGCGCCCGCAAGGGCGCACCGCTGCCGATCCGGCTCAAGCCCCTCGCTGCCGGTTGAATGCGGCCGCGTTCGCGACGTTGCAAGCAACGTCGCGCGCAGCCGCGCACTGACGCCGCACCGGCAGCAAGACGAAAAAAAGCCCCGCACGCGTGCGGGGCTCGTGAATTCCGTGCGCCGCGGGGCGGACTTCAGAAGTGGGGCTTGTCCTTGGACGCGTTGTACGCCTTGATGCCTTCCAGGATCTCGGTCTTGGCGTCTTCCTTGTCGCACCAGCCGACGACCTTGACCCACTTGCCCTGCTCCAGATCCTTGTAGTGCTCGAAGAAATGCACGATCTGGCGCAGCAGCAGCTCGTTCATGTCGCGGAAGGTGTCGATCTTGTCGTACAGCGTGGTGAGCTTGGTCACCGGCACCGCCAGCACCTTGGCATCCTGCCCGCCTTCGTCTTCCATCTTGAGCATGCCGATCGGACGGCAGCGGATGACCACCCCGGGCAGCAGCGCAAATGGCGTCACCACCAGCACATCGACCGGATCGCCGTCGCCGGCGATGGTGTGCGGCACATAGCCGTAGTTGCACGGATAGCACATCGAGGTACCCATGAAGCGGTCGACGAAGACCGCCCCACTCTCCTTGTCCACCTCGAACTTGATCGGATCAGCGTGCGCCGGGATCTCGATGATGACATTGATGTCGTTCGGCACGTCCTTGCCGGCCTTTACGAGGTCGAAACCCATAACTCCCTCCCATGAAAAATGCTGTCGATTATAAGGGAAAGGGCGGCGCGCCGTGGTCGGCGCGATGACCATCCCGGGCATTGCCCCCGATTGACAGTATATAATCCGGGCCTTGAAGGTGCCGCGATAAGCCTCGTCGCGGAGAATCGGGAAACAGGTGTGAGTCCTGTGCTGCCCCCGCAACGGTCATTGCGCCCCCCGCGCACAGCCCGGAGACCGGCCTTCGAACGTTGTGGAACCCCGCCCGGTAAGGCGAGGCTTCCCGCAAGTCTGAGCGGAACCTGACGGTTCCGGATTTAGGACTCGTTGCGCCCGCCTCGCCCGTCAGGGGCACGCCAGGCCGCAATGTGTAGTGACTGCGTTGCGGGTGGGCGACGCAGCACGTGCCTCGTGCCCGTGCCCGCCCGCGTCTGAAATTCTGCGGAATTCAATGGGCGTACCGGTACATCTTTCTCATCTCCCGGCGACGGCCGAACACCGACGCGGCTTGCCATCCGTCCATTGGGGATGGCTGGCGGCGGTGGCGGGCGCCCATGCGGCGGGATTGTTCGCCTTGGCGGGCATCGACGGGGCAGTGCCGGCCGCCCCGCTGCCGGCCCAGGCGCCGGCCGTGATGGTCGAGTTCATCACGCCCGCCGCGCCACCTCCTGCCGCGCAGCGTGAGACCGCGCGGGCAGCGCCGCCCGCCGTGGCGACCCCCGCGCCGCCGCCTTCGAGCGAGCCCCGGCCCGCCCCGCGCCCGGTGGAGCGCACGCAGCGCGAACGCGCGCCGACGCCACCCGCGCGCCCGCCTGCTGCGGCCAGCGAGCCGGCGGCCGCCGCGCCGGCGGCAAGCCCGCCCGTTGCGCCGCCGCCTCCTGCGGCGGCCGCGGACGGCCCCGCGGCGCCGGAGCCCCGTGCTGCGGATGCGCCGAAGCTGGCCCTGGCGGCCCCGTCCCCACAAACCGACGCGCCCGGCGATCCGCTTGCCACCATTGCGGCGCGCGCTGACCCCGCCTATCTGAACAACCCGCCGCCTGCCTACCCGCACCTGTCACGCCGGCGGGGCGAGGAAGGCCAGGTGATCCTGCGCGTGCACGTGCTGCGAACCGGCCGTGCCGACGCCGTGGAAGTCGCCGAAAGCAGCAGCCATGCGCGGCTCGACGAGGCCGCGCGCGAAGCGGTACGTGGCTGGCGCTTCGTGCCTGCGCGGCAAGGCGAGGCTGCTGTCGACAGCTGGCTGCGGGTCCCCATCGTGTTCCGCCTCGAGGAGTAGAGATGCCTGATTCGCAAGTGTTCGGCCTGGCCAGTTTATGGGTGCAGGGCGATTTCGTGATTCGCACGGTGGCGCTGCTGCTGCTCGCCATGTCGATCGCGAGCTGGTACCTGATCCTCACCCGTTCGCTGCGCCTGATGCGCAGCCAGCGCGTGTTCGCCGCGGTCGACGCCTTCTGGGAAGCGCCGGACCTGGCGGCCGGGCTCGGCCTGCTGCGCCAGGCCGCCGTACCCAATCCGTTCTCGGCGCTTGCCGAGCAGGGCACCGCGGCAATGCACCATGCCGGGGGCAGCCACCAGAGCCTCGCCGCGGCGCTCGAACGCAGCGAGTTCGTAACCCGCGCGCTGCGCCAGTCGATGGCGCGCAGCACCGCGCGGCTCGAGTCCGGCCTCACCCTGCTCGCCTCGATCGGCGCCACCGCGCCCTTCGTCGGCCTGTTCGGCACCGTGTGGGGCATCTATCACGCGCTGATGCAGATCGGACAATCCGGCGCGGCCACCCTCGACCGCGTCGCCGGACCGGTCGGTGAGGCGCTGATCATGACCGCATTCGGCCTCTTCGTCGCGATCCCGGCGGTGCTCGCCTACAATGCCTTCGTGCGTGCCAATCGCGTGGAGCTCGCCGAGCTCGATGCCTTTGCCCACGATCTGCACGCCTGGCTCACCACCGGTGCGCGCGTCCAGTCCGGCAGCGCAGGAAAGGCCTGAGATGTCATTCGGCAGTTTCGAGCAGGGCGGCAATCAGAGCCCCATGAGCGAGATCAACACCACCCCGCTGGTGGACGTGATGCTGGTGCTGCTGATCATCTTCATGATCACGGCGCCGCTCCTCACCCGCTCGGTGGCAATCGATCTTCCCAGCACCGCCGGGGCGCCCGAGCCAGCGCAAGCCCAGGCGGTCACCCTGTCGATCGACGCCGAAGGCGCCATGCACTGGAACGAGGCGCCGCTGCCGGCCGAGGCCCTGCCCGCGCGGCTGGCCGATCTGGCGGCACGGTCGCCGCAACCCGAGCTGCACTTGCGCGCCGACCGCAACACGCGCTACCAGGCGCTGGCCGAGCTGATGTCGGCCGCGCGCGCGGCCGGCGTCGCCCGCATCGGCTTCATCTCGCTGCCGACCGAAGGCGCCGCCGCCGGGACGCCTTAGCGAACACGCGGCGCGCTTACGCCGGGCAGTCGAAGCCAGCGTCCTCCACCGCCTGACGCAGCTGCGCGAGCGACACCGCCCCGGCGTCGAAGCGCACCCGCGCCTCGCCCGCTTCCAGCGACACCTCGGCCGCCGCCACGCCGGGCAGCGCCTGCAGCACGCCTGTCACGTTGCGCACGCAGCCCCCGCAGCTCATGCCCTCCACCTTGATCGTCACTTCTGTCTGCATGGTTTTCTCCCCCTTGAATAAATCGGACACGCTCAGCGGCCCGCCCGCCACCGCTTGAGCAGCAGCGAGTTGGTGACCACCGAGACCGAACTCATCGCCATGGCGGCGCCGGCAATGACCGGATTGAGGAATCCGAATGCCGCCAGCGGGATGCCGAGCACGTTGTAGACGAAGGCGAAGAAGAGGTTCTGGCGGATTTTCGAGAGGGTGGCGCGCGACAGGTCGATGGCATCGGCCACGCCCGCCAGGCTGTTCTTCACCAGCGTAATGTCGGCCGCCTCCACCGCCACGTCGGCACCCACCCCGATGGCGAATGACACGTCGGCCGCCGCCAGCGCCGGGGCGTCGTTAATCCCGTCGCCGGCCATGCCGACCCGCGCACCGCCTGCCGCCAGGGCCTGCACGGCGGCCGCCTTGTCGCCCGGCAACACGCCGGCCCGCCACTCGTCGATGCCGGTCTGGCGGGCGATGGCAGCGGCGGTAGCGGCGTGATCGCCGGTGAGCATCACCACCCGCAGGCCGCGCGCCTTCAGGCGCGCCACGGTCGCTGCGGAATCGGCGCGAATCCGGTCGGCCACCCCGATCAGCCCGGCAAATTCGCCATCGACCGCCACGGCCACCAGCGTCTTGCCCGCGGCGGCCAGTTCGTCGCATGCCCCGGCGGGCACAGACACGCCCTGCCCGGTCAGGTAATCCGGCGTCCCGAGCAGCACTGCGCGCTCGGCCACACGCCCGGACAGCCCCTTGCCGGCGGCCGCCGCGACCGCCTCGGCGGCGCCGAGCGCAAGCCCCGCACGACGCGCCTCGGCGACGATGGCGGCGGCGATCGGGTGGGCGCTGGTCTGCTCCAGCGCCGCCGCGAGGGCCAGCACCGCGTCGCGCTGCCAGGCGCCGGCCGGCAGCACGTCGGTGACGGCGGGAGTGCCTTCGGTCAGCGTGCCGGTCTTGTCCACCACCAGCACGCCGATCTTCTCGGCCAGTTCGAGGGCCTCGGCGTTCTTCACCAGCAGGCCGGCGCGCGCGCCCTGCCCGGTGCCCACCATGATCGCGGTCGGCGTAGCGAGCCCCAGCGCACACGGGCAAGCGATTACCAGCACTGCCACGGCGCTGATGAGCGCCTGGGAAAAGTCGCCCGCGAACCACCACCAGCCGGCTAAGGTGAGCGCGGCGATGACCACCACCACCGGCACGAACACGCCTGCGATACGGTCCGCGAGGCGTTGCACGGGCGCCTTGGAACCCTGTGCCTGCTCGACCATGCGGATGATGCCGGCGAGCAGGGTGTGCGCGCCCACGCCCGTGGCGCGGCAGCGCAGCACGCCCGCGCCGTTCAGCGTGGCGGCAAAGACCGGCTCGCCCGGACGCTTGTCGACCGGCATGCTCTCGCCGGTCAGCATCGCCTCGTCGAGCGTCGACTCGCCGGCCACGATCTCGCCGTCGACGGGCACCGCGTCCCCTGCGCGCACCACGAACACGTGGCCGGGGTGCAGCGTATCGACCGGCACCGCGATGAGTTCCCCGTCACGTTCGACGTAGGCGACCCGCGGCTGCAGGCGCAGCAACGCGTCCAGCGCCGCGGTGGTGCGCGCCTTGGCGCGCGCCTCGAGGAGCTTGCCGAGCAGGATCAGCGTGATGATCATCGCGGAGGCCTCGAAATACACATGCAGGTCGTGGCGCGCGAGCAGCGTCACCGCCGCGCTGTAGAACCACGCCATGCTGGTGCCGAGGGCGACCAGCACGTCCATGTTGGCCCCGCCGCCGCGCAGCGACGACCATGCCCCGCGATAGAAGCGCGCACCGATCCAGAACTGCACCGGGGTCGCGAGCAGCAGTTGCAGCCCGCGCGGCAGGAATTCGTGATGGGCGTCGGCATTCCAGCCGGCACCGAACATCGCCGGCATCTGCAGGGCGAGCGGCAGGGTGAGCAGCGCTGCGATCCAGAAGCGCCCGAGCTCCGCCTTCCATGCCGCGGCCTGGCGCAGGCGCTCCTGTTCGCGGTTCGCCAGGCCGACCTCGGCCGCCCCGAAGCCGGCCCTGGCCACCGCCGCCTTGATCGTTTCGGGCCCGGTCAGGCCGGGCTGGTAACGGACGCTCGCCCGCTCGGTCGCGAAGTTCACATTCGCCTCGACGCCGGGCAGGCGGTTGAGCACTTTCTCCAGGCGTGCCGCGCACGCCCCACAGGTCATGCCGGAGATCGCCAGGTCGGCCGACGCAGCGGGCACCTCGAAGCCCGCCCGGCGGATCGCCGCGACCACCTCGTCGGGCCCGGCCGCCTCGTCCGCAAAACTCACGCGCGCCCGCTCGGCCGCGAGGTTTACGTGCGCACTCACGCCCGGCAGGCGGTTGAGCACTTTCTCGATGCGCGTCGCGCAGGCCGCGCAGGTCATGCCGGAAACCGGCAGGTCGAGCGGGACGCGGGGCGCCTGGGTCGCGGATGAGTTCACCATTGAGCTCCTGTGCTTCAGGCCGGGGGCGTACGGAAATATTCGGTGGTCGGGGTTGCACAGCCCCGATGACGCTGGCAGTCTAGACCCCGTACCCAAGTACGGAGTCAACCCCTGCATGAACGAGATCACGATCGGCACCCTGGCGCGCGCCGCGGGGGTGGGTGTGGAGACAGTGCGCTATTACCAGCGGCGCGGGCTGCTGCCCGCCGCGAGCGGCAAGAAGGGCGCGTTTCGCGTGTATGGCGAGCCGGAGCTGGCACGCCTGCGTTTCATCCGGCGGGCGCAGGCGCTCGGCTTCACGCTCGACGAGATCGCCAACCTGCTGGCGCTCGACGAAGAAACCGACCGCGAAAGCGCACGCGCCGTGGCGCGCGCGAAGATCCTCGACATCGAGTCACGCATCCGCCAACTGAAGGAGGTCCGCACCGCGCTACAGGGCTTGGTGGCGTGCTGCGAGAACACCGATGCGCCGGCTCCCTGCCCCATCCTGCGCGCGCTCGGGGGTGGTCCGGAGGACGCCTCCATCGGTGCCGCCGACAATCGCCGGCATTGATCGCCGCAGGCCCGCCTCACGGCCGGCTCAGACCTCGCACACCACCCCGCTCCACAGATTGCCACCCAGGGTGGGCGCATGGAACAGGCCGAACACGCCGAAGGCGAGCACCAGCAGCCCCGCGGCGAAGCGCACCTTGCCGTTGCGCGTGACGTCGCGAAAACGCTTGAACAACATGCCGGCCAGCATCAGGTTGGGCAGCGTGCCGAGGCCGAAGGCGAGCATCATCCCCGCCCCGCGCGTGGCCGAGCCGGTCAGCAGCGCGGTGGTGAGCACGCTATACACCAAGCCGCACGGCAGGAAGCCCCACAGCAGCCCCAGCGGCAGCGCCTGGCGTATCGAGCGCGCCGGCAGGAAGCGCCGGGTGAGCGGCTGGATACGCTGCCATACGCGCGCACCGGCCCGCTCGACCGGCGTGAGCAGGCGCGTGAAGCCGGTCAGGTAAAGCCCCAAGGCGACGAGCATGAGATTGGCCAGCACGTACAGCGCGAGCTGGACCGGGAGCACCTCGTTGAACAGCAGCCCCACCGTCCCGAGCGCGCCCAGCGCCGCCCCGAGCGCGGCGTAGGTGCCGATGCGGCCAAGGTTGTAGGCGAGATGAATCGGCCACTGGCGCCGGCCGGTGCCGGGTAGCTGCACCGTCAGGGCGCCGACGATGCCGCCGCACATGCTCACGCAGTGCGTGCCGCCCAGCAGGCCGATGAAGAAGACAGCGATGTAACCAGTTTCAGGCATGGTTCAACGACGCGGGCCGGGCGGCGCGGCGCGGCCGGAAGCTGGAAACGAGGTGACGCCCGCAGGCGAGCCGTGCCGGGCGCACCCGTTCAGATGACCTTGGAGTAGCGCGCACGCTCGCGGTCGGCCCGCAGATAGCGGTCGAACACCATGGCGATGCCGCGCACCAGCAGACGGCCGGCCGGCAGCACGCTGATCCACTCGTCGCTCACCTTGAGGAGCCCCGCCTCCTCCATCGCGCGCAGGTCCGCCAGTTCCTCGGCGAAATACTCGCGGAACTTGATGAGATGGGCGATCTCGAGCGACTCGATGGAGAGCTCGAAATGGCACATCAGCGCCTGGATGATGGCGCGCCGCAGCAGGTCATCGGCGGTGAGCTCGATGCCGCGCAGCACCGGCAGCTCGTCCCGGTCGAGGATGTCGTAGTACTCGTCGAGGGTCTTGACGTTCTGCGCGTACACCGGGCCGATCTTGCCGATGGCGGACACGCCGAAGGCGAGCAGATCGCACTCGGCCTGCGTCGAGTAGCCCTGGAAGTTGCGGTGCAGCCGCCCCTGGCGCTGCGCCACGGTGAGCTCGTCGTCCGGCTTGGCGAAGTGATCCATGCCGATGTACACGTAGCCGGCCTCGGTGAGGCGGCGGATCGCCAGTTGCAGGATCTGCAGCTTGGTGTCGGAGCTCGGCAGCGCCTCGGTCACGATGCGCCGCTGCGGCTTGAACAGGCCCGGCAGGTGCGCGTAGCTGTAGAGCGAGATCCGGTCGGGCGACAGTTCCAGCACCTCTTCCAGCGTCTGGTTGAAAGTGATCACGTTCTGCTTGGGCAGGCCGTAGATCAGGTCCATGCTGATCGACTTGAAGCCGGTGGCGCGCGCGGCGTCCATCACCAGCTTCGTTTCCTCGATGCTCTGGATGCGGTTGACGGCGGCCTGCACCTCGGCGTTGAAATCCTGAACCCCGACGCTCATGCGGTTGAAGCCGAGATCGGCGAGCAGTTCGACGGTGTCGAAGTCCACCTTGCGCGGATCGACCTCGATCGAGTATTCGCCGTTCGGGACGAGCTGGAAGCGCGCCCGCACCGAATCCATCAACTGGCGCATTTCGTCGTGCGACAGGAAGGTGGGCGTGCCCCCGCCCAGATGCAGCTGCGTCACCTGGCGGCTGCCGCCCAGCGCCTGCGCCTGCAGCCCGATTTCCTTGTCCAGGTAGTTGAGGTACTTTGCCGAACGCCCGTGATCCTTGGTGATGATCTTGTTGCAGGCGCAGTAGTAGCAGATCGTGTTACAGAATGGGATGTGGAAGTATAATGACAGCGGTCGACTTACCCCACCTACCGCGCGCTTGGCCAGCCAGTCCCGCAGCGCACGCGCGTCGAATGCTTCGACGAAGCGGTCGGCAGTCGGATACGACGTGTAGCGCGGGCCGTTGATGTCGAAGCGACGAATCAACTGCTGGTCGAAAACGAGGTCTTTCTGGCTGGTCATGGTCGTGTGGCTTGAATGCATTCCGAACGATCTCAAAAAGCGTGACTTTTGTGGTTGACGTGGATCAACGGATCAGTCCGAAGATTGCACCCGAACGCGGAGCAGGATTATCGTGCAAATGAAGGCGGCGGTGCCGATTACCGTAGCCGGTCTCAAGAAGGCCTGTTCCCAGTGCAATCTCCTGGAGCTGTGCCTGCCCTTCGGGATGTCGGAAAACGAGCTCGACCGTCTCGATGAACTGGTCGGCGCGCGCCGCAAGATCAAGCGGCAGCAGCATCTCTATCGCGCCGGCGATCCGTTCGAGGCAATTTACGCCATCCGGGCCGGGTCGTTCAAGACCGACGTGATTTTGGAGGACGGGCGCGAGCAGGTCACCGGCTTCCAGATGACGGGCGAGATGCTCGGGCTCGACGGGATCAGCACCGAACTGCATTCGTGCAACGCCGTCGCGCTGGAAGACAGCGAGGTGTGCGTCATCGTCTATGGCAAGCTCGAAGAGCTGGCGCGCCAGGTAGACGGGCTCCAGCACCAGTTCCACAAGGTCATGAGCCGGGAAATCGTGCGCGACCACGGCGTCATGATGCTGCTCGGCTCGATGCGGGCCGAGGAGCGTCTCGCGGCGTTTCTGCTCAACATGTCGCAGCGCTTCACCGCACGGGGCTTTTCCGCTGCCGAATTTCACCTGCGCATGACGCGCGAGGAGATCGGTTCCTACCTCGGGCTGAAGCTCGAAACGGTGTCGCGGGCGTTCTCCAAGTTCCAGGACGAGGGCCTCATCTCCGTCCAGCAGAAACACATCCGGATCATCGAGATCAGCGGCCTGAAGAAACTCATCCACCATCCCGCCGCGGGCGGCTGACACGCCCGTCACCCCTGGCGCCGCGCCGTCATGGTCGCAGTCAGCGCCGCAAGATCCTGATCACCCAGCAACGCGTGTGCATACGGCAGCAGTTCCTGCTCCTCGCGCGCGATGTGGCGCCGATAGTGAGCAGCAAATTGCGCCACGACGTCGGTCGGCAGGTCCGCCGGGGTTCCGCGCGAAATCGGTTCGAGGCGATCGCGCATGGCCGCCCAGGCCGCAAACATCTCCTGGTGGTCGGCGAGAATCCAGTCGATGAGGGCCGTGAGCGCCTCGCGCTGGGCAGGCCCGACGCGTTCGCGCAGCAGCGGAAGCAGGTCCTCCTCCTCGTCGAGGTGATGATTCACCGCGGCGAGATCGAAGTAGCGGATCACGTTTGCAGCCGCCTTCTGGGCGTTCCCGTCCGGCCCGTGCTGCGGCAGCCACGCCGCCAGGCGCGCCAGCGTTTCGAGTTGCGCCTGCAGGCGCTCGTGACAGGCTTCCAGCATCTCGAGCGGCGTCTCCATGCCGGGCGAGACGGGAATGAGCGATTCGGCCATCAGAGGGCTCCGGTAACGACGAAAAATCCTGCCGGGTTCTTGGTCAGGGCGACCGAAACGATCCATGCGAAGGTGGCAACCGCCGCGGCGAAGGCGACGATTCGCTCACGCATCGTGCGTCCGCGGCGCAGCGCCACGGCGCCCAGCACAATGTAGATCACGAGCCCGCTCACCTTGGCCGTGACCCAGGGCGCGACGAAGGGATACTGCGCGCTGAGGGTGGCCAGCGCAATCGCGCTGCCGAGAAACACGGTGTCGATAACGTGGGGCAGCGTGCGCGTGAGACGGTGCTCGAGCAGCGGACTGCGCGCCATCATCCACACACCCTGCAACAGGAAGCCCGCTCCGCTCAGCACCGCGCACAGCACGTGCACGTTCTTGATCGCGAGATACGCCGCCATGGCTCACCCCGGGCGGCCGTCCGCACGCACCCGCCAGTAGGTGGGCAGATAACGTCCGCCCCATGCGCCGAACACCGCGAGCAAGCCGAGGACGGCGGCCAGCATGAAGGCGCCCGACCACGCCCCCGGCACCAGGTCGGCCGCCACGCGCACGACCACCACGAGTTCCAGCCCGATGAACAGGCCCCAGGTCAGGCGGTCGGCCACCAGCGGGAGGCCGGCGTGCCCGAGCGTGACCCGCGACACCATGGCGAGCAGCACCGACCCGAAGAAGCCGACGCCCAGGGCATGCAGCGGCGCAAGGCCCAGGACGGGCTGGCCCAGCGATGCGGCCGCGTTCTGCACCGCGAACAGCGCCAGGGCGATGCCGAACCAGGCGAACCCGAGATGGAGCATGCCGAGCAGGGGCACGCGCAACGCCGGCAGCGGGCGCCATTTGTACGACAACCACAGCGCCACCGCGGCGGCCGGCGCGTCGGCGATCCACGCAAATCTGGCGACGTCGGCCATCGCGAGCGCGCCATGCACCACGCTCGCGGCCACGATCAGGCGCAAGGCCCAGCGCGGGCGAACCATCACGTAGTCGGCGATGACGTTGCTGGAGAAGAACGGAATCATGCGATGACAGACGGTGAAAAACACCGGCATGAGAAACCACCACACGCCC
>Ga0214472_10005975_pt1 | contig 12774 bp, 9 predicted proteins | sample RVTome_6_FD_207662 | JGI IMG/M metagenome (GOLD analysis project Ga0214472, IMG submission 207662) | Soil microbial communities from uranium-contaminated site in the Upper Colorado River Basin, Wyoming, United States - RVT140D175 | ecosystem: Environmental > Terrestrial > Soil > Contaminated >... | reverse complement strand
AGCGCGCAGCCGCTCGGCCAGCGTGCCTTGTGGGACGAGTTCCAGCTCGAGTTCGCCGGCGAGAACCTGGCGCTCGAACTCCTTGTTTTCGCCGACGTAGGAGGCCACAACCTTCTTCACCTGATGGCCGGCGAGCAGCAGGCCCATGCCGAAACCGTCTACGCCGGCGTTGTTGCCAATAATGGTCAGCCCCATCACACCACTGTCGCGCAAGGCTGCGATGAGGTTCTCCGGAATGCCGCACAGTCCGAAGCCCCCGGCGGCGACGATCATACCGTCGTGCAGCAGGTCGTGGAGGGCGGCCGGGGCGCTGGGGTAAACTTTGCTCATGGCGACGGCTTTTTAGCCACTAATTTCACGGATCGGCACCGATGTCTCTGTCCGGGACCAGGGTGCCCCGGGCTCCAAGGCTTGTAAGGGCGGACCTTGCGTCCGCTCAACGAAGGATTTGGTCGAGCCACGCCTCTCACTTTCAGCTCGACCCCACCGGGGGACGACCGGCCTTCAACCGATAGGGCACCTGCAGATCGTAAGGCTTGGCGGTGAGCTCCGGCGTGAGCCGCGAGGAGGTTTTGCGTGACGCCGAGGCCGATAACGACGGAGTGACTTCTTGTGGCCCTCGCATAGGCTTGGGCGGCGAGCATCACGCCTTCCATCTCCTCAGGTGTCTCGGCGTTTGGCGAGAGGATGGGAACTCGAGTCCGGCCTGCCCGCATGAGACGGTCGAGGACAGTATCGCGATGTGTTATCAGACGCACGTTGTGGGGATTGCCGTTTTTCGTAAGTAATGAGGGTCTCGAAGATTCTCATTGACCCAACGTTGGGTCAAGGGGAATCTTTTCCCATGCCCCGCGACCTAGTCCGCTCTCGGACTCAGCCGAGGCACGCCCGCGAACCCAAACTCAAATCTCCGGGAAAAAACCACCCCATCGTTTATGCGTTACCCGTTCCTTGTCCTCCTGGTGATCGTCGGTTTCGGTCGGGCCGCCGCCGACCAACCTAGTGGCACCGTAGTGAACCAGATGATACACTCGGTCCACCTCCGGAACGACATGGGCGAGAACGCCACCCGCGCGATCTCCATCTACCTGCCGCCGGGTTATGCCGACAGCGACCGGCACTACCCGGTCATCCACTTCCTGCACGGCTACACCGGCGACAACACCATGCTCGAACCCATGGCGCGGTTGCTCGACCAGGCCATCGCCACCAGGCGCATCCGCCCGTTCATCCTCGCCATCTCCAACCAGAAAACGACCTACGGCGGCAGCTTCTACAGCAACTCCGGCGTGTTCGGCAACTGGGAGGACTTCACCGTGCAGGACGTGGTGGCGTATGTGGACGACAACTACAGGACGATCCCCGCCGCCGGCAGCCGCGGCATCACCGGGCACAGCATGGGCGGCTACGGCGCCCTCCTGCTGGCGATGAAGCATCCCGACGTGTTCGGCGCGGTCTACGCGCTCAGCCCCGGCGGGCTCGCCATCGTGCGCGAATACGGGCCCAACAGCAGCACCTTTCGCGAGCTGTCGCAGATCACCACCGAGGAGGCGCTGGCCCGGACCTACTTTGGCAAGTTGATGGTCGGCTTCGGCCGTTCCTGGTCGCCCAACCCGGACAAACCGCCGTTCTTCACCGACCTGCCGTTCGGATACGTCGACGGCAAGCTGGTAGTGAACGAGGAGGCGTTGCGCAAATGGCAGGCGAACATGCCGCTCTACATGATCGACGACTACCGCAAGAACCTGCTTAAGCTGCGCGCGATCAAGTTCGACTGGGGGCGCAACGCGGGCGAGCGATTCACGATCCAGTGCGAGATGTTCAGCCAGCGCCTCGAGAACGCGGGTATCACCCATTTTGCCGAGGAATACATTGGCACGCACGTCAGCGACATCTACACCCCTGAGGGTCGATTGCCGCAGCAGATGCTCCCGTTCTTCGACTACTACTTGGATTTCGAGAAAGAGTAGGTTCCGCAACCCGCCCGTCGCCGTCCACGATTCGAATCCGCCCGCATGTTGCTCATTGGCATAGGCGTGGTCGTCGCGGTGCTCGTGCTGATTCTCAGCAAGCGCACCACAGCGATGACTGCGTTGATCGTCGTGCCCGTCGTGGCCGACCTGGGTGATCGACTGATCTCAGCAAACGCCTACCTCGGAGCGGCTCTCATCGTGGCGGCACTCGATGCGGGACACCGGGACGGGGGTGCCCCGGGCTCCAAGGCTTGTAGGGGGCGGACCTTGCGTCCGCTCAACGAAGGATTTGGTCGAGCCACGCCTCTCACTTTCAGCTCGACCCCCACCGGGGGACGACCGGCCTTCAACCGATAGGGCACCTGCAGATCGTAAGGCTTGGCGGTGAGCTCCGGCGTGAGCCGCGAGGAGGTGGCGATGGCCAGCGGGGAGGCTCCGTCATGCCCCAGCACGCCACCGCCTCGACGCCATAGCGTTCTTGAAAGCCACGCAGTATGGCCCCGGGCAGTGCGGATCCGCCCACAATCAATCGCTTCAGCGTGGATAAGGTGGACTTCGTCGCGTCCATGTGTTCGAGCAGCATCTGCCACCGTCGGAATGCCGGCTGAGAAATAACCGCTTCGGTCTCTATCAAGTTGTAGAGCGGCGTCGCGTCTAGCTTCCCCCATCAAGCTTTTTCCCGGCATGACCATTTTTGGGGTGTAATTCCGGACATTAGGGATCATTAGCGCAACTAGTGGTTAACCCTCTGCGGAATTCAGGATCATTTCGTCGGAGCAAACGCGCGATTCAGCGCCTCGTCCAACGCGGCTTTGTAGACCTTTGTGATCGACGCCGTGGGGACACCGTCAAAACCGTGATACGCCCCGGGGAAAACATGGAGCTCGGTGGGGACCCCCGCGTTCATCAACCGGCGGGCATTCTCGATGTCCTCGTTCGCAAAAAGATCGAGAGTCCCCGTCGCAATGAAAACAGGAGGCAGTCCGCGCACGTCGTCCAGCCTGGCTGGCACCGCGCCCTTGGGCACAGACGCAGAACCCGCCGGAACACCCAAAAACGACGTCCAGCCGAACCGGTTGGACTCGGCCGTCCAGATATAATGCCCATCCAAGAAGGCACGGTCACTGTACTCCCCGTGCGATCGTTGAGCATGGGATAAACTAGAACCTGCAGCTTGATGGGCACTTCTCCGCGATCTCTAGCGGCAATCGCCAGCATGGCGGCATGCCCGCCGCCTGCGCTTCCGCCCATAATGACGATACGCGAAGGATCGACGCCCAGCTCGGATGCATGCGTTGCGCGACCTTGTAGCCTTCTCCGTCCATCCCCACGTACATAAACGCTCCGCCGGGGGCAACGATCACGACCGTGCCCGTCGCTTTGGCGGGGTCTGGCAGAAAAGGCGTCAGAGTTGGCCGTACGATATTGCGGCAAATGAGACCGCCGGCAAATTTGTCCCATTGTTCACCCGGTCCTTCGACTTTGGCATCGGGATAGAGCTGAATTCCGCCTGAGACGGACGGCGCATCGACCGGTGTGATCGGCGGCAGTTTGCGGCCGGAAAGCATTTCGGCCTGCGCGCTCTCTCGAGCTTGCTTCTCGGTGTCGGTTTCAGCGCGGACTTGCACCGCACAAAAATAAAAAGCCAGCACGGCTAACAGCATGCGGCACGTGTATTTCATGCAGATGGCAGGAGGTTTTGAGGAGTACATTGCTGAGGGAACTAAGGTTGAGACGAAATGGAGATTATGCGCACTGGGCCGAGCAGGCCGGATGGGCGCAGCGGCGCGTCTGCCTTGTAGGTCGGCACCGCGGTCCAGGTGATCTTCTGCGCGCCCGGCTGGGCATCGCCGATCAGGCGGTTGACCCACAAGTTGGCGACCCGCACCTCGAGCGTGTTCCTGCCGGGGCGCACCGCCGAACCGATGTCGACGCGGTAGGGCGCGTGCCAGGCGTAGCCGGCGGACTTGCCGTTCACCAGCACCTCCGCCACCTCGCGCGCTTCGCCGAGGTCCAGCCATAGCGGCTTGCCGGGCCGCCAGCTGCGCGGCGTGACGAGAGTATTCTTGTAGGTGGCGATGCCGGAAAAGTATTTGATGCCTGCCTCGGGGCTTTGGTCTAGCGGCGTCAGCGTGGCCATCGTCGTCGCTGCGGGCGCGCCGCGCCCCGCTTGGAAGGCAACCTGCCACGGTGCACTGATCCGCCCGATCTCCACAGGCTCGAGTTGCTTGATCGCGCGTGACGGCTCCGCTGCGACCTTGCGGAACACCACATGGACCGATTCGTCGGCGTGCAGCGTCAGCGGCACGATCGTCTCGCCGTTCTCGATGCGGTAACTGACAGCCTCCGTCTTGCCGGTTTCAGCGCGCCAAAGCTCGGGCGCCTTGCCGGTTACCCTGAAGTGCGCCTCGATCGTTTCGGTGCGGTCTTGCTGGTTTACCAGAAAGTAGCTGTCGCCGTCTGCGAGCTTGCGGTGGAGGAACGGGATCGAGGCCCCCTCCTTGCCACCCGAGTAGCGGAAGTCAGGCGCTACCCCGGCCTTGGCCAACGCCCCCTCGACATCAGTCGAAGCGATCACGCGGCCCTTACCGACCTGGGTCATCTCGCCGCCCGGCCACAGCTTCGCGGTGAGTGCAGCGTATTCGACAGCATCGCCGCGCAGGCCGGGATCGCCCTCGGGCCTGGCGCCGACCACGGTCGCCCCGCCTTCCACCAGCTCCGCGAGCTTGCGCAGCGTCGGCAGCGTCATCTTGTGCGACGACCCGCCGAGATAAAGCACCCGATAGCGCGCTCCGCCCGGGGTCGCGAGATCTCCGCCGTCGTTGACCAGCGCGCCGGTGAGCGCGTCGGGGCTGACGAAGTCGTAGGCATAGGTGCGCGGCGCGCCCAGCACCGGCTTGCCGTCTCCAAAAAGCGCGGCCAGGGGCGCCTCTTCGCCGTAGAAATAGGCAACATCGGCATAGTTACGTCCCTGCTGCAGCATCAGTGAGTTGCGCGAGAGGTAATCGACCCAGGGTTTCGCGAGTTCCGCCCAGCTTTCATGTCGGTTGAAGAACTGGCCGAAGATGGACAGCGAGAGCCCGGGTACTTTGTCATCGACCGGCTGGTGGACCGAGGTGTGGATCACCGGACGGTTGACGCCGTTGACGAAGGCCAGATCGATGATCCGCTTGAGATAGGCCGGCGCATGATACCAGTAGGCGAGCGAAGAGGTCAGTGCTTCGGCCGCGACGAGATTCTGGCCGTACACGTGCGCGACCGAAGCCGCACCGCGCATGTCGATGACGCTCGGATTCCGCAGGGTCTGCGCGCGGGGATGCGTCCAGATCGCCGACATGGGAATATCGGCGTAGCGGCGCATCGACATGTCGTCGCCCAGCGTGCCCGGCGCGCCCTCGAGCGCCTCGCCGTAGATTTTGAGGCCGTTTTCGTGCGCCACGGTCGCGACGGTGCCATAGTGCTCGCTGGCGATAAGGTCCGCGAGCGTGCGGCGGTAATCGTAGAGGAATTTGTCGCTTGTCGCACGCGAGCCCACAATCGTCCCGGTCAGCGCCGGCAGCCAAGGCGTGGGATCGTAGCCGCGCAGCCGCTTGAACTGGGCGACAAGTCGCGGCGTCCAGTTGGATGCTCCAACCTCGATGCTGTCGGTGACGATCGCCTGAACGCCCCGCTTGCCAACGAGATCCGGGCCGGCCGCGTCACGGTAGAGGCCGATGTAGTGCTCAAGGTAACGCCGCACCGCCGATCCGTCGTGCTTGTCGACTTCGAGCCCGGTCGCCTCGGGAGATGCCGGATGGTTGGTGGTACCCAGCAACGAATAGCCGAGGCGCAGCACCCGCCAATGGCCGGCGGGGGGCGTCCAGTCGAGCGTGCCGTCCGGCTTGAGCCGGGCGGTGAGGTCGATCACCTGCTTCGGGTCGACGCCCTTGGCGTCGGCTAGGCCACGCTCCAACGCGTAGTAGTCGCGCGCGACTTCGAAGCCGGCCTTCGTTTCGTAGCGATCGATACGGTCCTCGCTCGACAGCTCGAACTCGGCGACCTTCAACGGCTCGGCGCTGTTCCCCATCATGCCTGCGAACGCGGCCAGCCCGCCGGGATCGACGCCGGGGATCGTCACTTCGAGCGCGGGGTTGACGTTGCCCGGACGCGGATCGAACAAAACCCTGAAGTGACGAGCCGTTACGGGCACGAAACCGATCGTGGTCGGCAGCGTCGCTATCGCCAGATCCCCGACCCGCCGCCATGTCCGGGCATCGTCGCTCGCCTCGAGTACCGCCTTGTAGTTCGAACCGAAGAAGAGCGGGACCCCGCCGGATGAGTACAGCGTCGCGGATCGGACCGTCTGCGGCTTCTCATACTCGATAGCCAAGGTCGCCCTGCCCTTCTCGGGGGTGGGGATTTGGAGCGCGGTGCTGAAATCCCCATCGGTCAGGGCACTGCCGTCCAACACCACGCCATTTCCGTCGCGCACGACCGAAGCGGCCGGTGCGGAGGGAGCGGCGACAGGGAACGCCAAGACCGCGACATCGGCGTAATACGTCGGAACCTTCGGGTCCCCGGCCATCGCGTGGCCGAACGACCTCTGGCCCATGGACTGGAACGCTCCCGTAACCGACGGTGGCGGCGCAAGTTTGCCTGCGAAACGCTTGCCGCCGACGAGGCCGGTCTCGCTCCACACGAGCTTTTTCATCCCGTCCTCGGGCTTCACCCAGGGGCCGCCGGTCTCGGACCAGCCGGGCGACGCCGCGATGGTCAGTTCCAGGCCCAGGCGGTCGGCCTCCTGCGCGGTGAACCGGAAGGCATCCTTCCATTCGGGCGTCATGTAGACCAGCCGCTTGTCGACGATCTGCGGTGTGGCGAGGCCGGCGTCGAAGTGCTGCAGCCCGCCGATGCCGACGCGCTTCATCCAGGCAAGGTCCTTGGCGATGCCGTCCTGGGTGACGTTGCCGTTCATCCAATGCCACCAGACCAGAGGCTTGGCGGTACTGGGTGGGTTATTGAATCCATTCAGGAGCCCATCGTCGGCAGCGAGAGCCCAGTTCGCATGGGCGGCGATCGCGACGAGACAAATGCTGACCAAGGGCCGGAGGCCTGATCGCGGTAGACGAATATCACAAGAGGTAGAGATCGGGGTTTTCATTGTGAAAGGGGGGGGCGTTTTTCTGGGGATTGCTTTTCGACGGGTAGGTTCCTGTCGGGCTACAAAAGACACGGTGGCTATCTGGTCTTTTGCGTTGCTTATGAAATGGCGGCGATGCTGCGCAGCATCGCCACATATGTTCATAGGCTTATTTCGCCGGTTTGAGCAGCCCGCGCGTGTTCATCCAGGCGCAGAACGAATCGAACCACATGCTGGTGCTCGTCCCTGGAGTGCTGGGCAACCCGTGGCCGCCTATTTCGTAGAAGTGTGCTTCGATCGGGCACTTGGCCTTCCTCCACTTTGGGAGGATGGCGCCGTCGTCGGTGGAGAAAAGCGGATCATCCATGGTGACCGCCAGGAACAAGGGCGGCGCGTAGGCCGGGACTTCCGTGAGGGCGATGAAGCCCGAGGCGCAGGCGAGAAAGTCAGGCCGCTCGGCAGCGTCAGGCGACAAGCCAACGCTCATGGTCAGGATAGCTCCTGCAGAACCACCCATGAATCCGACGCGCTTGGGGTCGACGTGCCACTCCGCGGCTCGGCTGCGTACAAGGCGCACGGCGGTTCGGGCGTCCTCCAATGCGAACTCCGGGACCTTGATCGCGGACGCTGGACTTCCCAAGTCGCGTTTCTTAGCGGCTTCGCCCAAATCCTGGAACATTTTCATGAGAAACTCCTGCGGATCTCTCGACGTAGGCAGTAACCTATATTTCAGAAGGAAGGCGGCGATGCCGCGATCAGCAAGTCGCTGGGCAATCTTGACATCGTCCATGCCCAAATACCAGAAGCCGCCGCCAGGAGCAACGATCACGGCGGCACCGGTGGACTTGGCTGGGTCGGGTAGGAATGGGGTCAAGGTCGGACGTACAACGTTCCGGCAGATAGGACCGCCAACATAGTTTTCCCATTGTTCATCCAGCCCTCCAACCCTCGCGTCGGGATAGAGCAAGATGGAATCGGGATTGGCAGGTGCAGGAATCGGGGTGATAGGAGGCAGCCTACGTGAGTTCAGAACTTGGCCCAGTTGCTCCGTGGAGTTCTCACCGGTTTTCTGCAGATTACTCACGGGCTGGCCGCTAGTTGCCGTTTGACCATGGACGGCGGAGGCAGCGAACCCAATTGTGAGGGCGGCGGCAAACGCGGCGTGCATTACGAATTTGTGGAATGCGTTATGGAGTGATTTCATTTGGGGTGGATTTCGCAAAAATCGATTGGCCCTCACAGCGGTCCCGCAGGGCTCAGTCCCAGAGTGTTGTGGCCGGTTCGACATAATCCCCATGAGGGGCGCCGCTCCGTCCGCGGCACGTCGGCAGGCACAGCGGTCGCCTTCTATAGAGAAGGCAATCGATCGACGGGCTTGTCATAGCATATTATCAGTTGTCGAGTTGCGTGAATTTGTACGGCAGATAGGTCGAGAACGCCTCGGTAAGGGCGGACTCGTACTGGCCGAAGGTCATGCTGACGTGGTGGCGGTAACCCGCGCGACCGATGATGCGGAGTTTATTCTGAAGTTGCGGGATGTGAGCGACGCCCGCACAGCCGAAGAACTCTTTGGCGATCGGGTCTGAGGTCATCTCGCCTTCGCCGATGTAGACGTGAATATTGCCGTCCTCGGTTTTGGCGCTGGCGTAAGTCATCGGTGAAGCGGCGATACGACCAACATTCGGTCCCCAACCGCAACCGCAGCCAAGGACCTTGGCGAACATCGGGTGATCGACGACTTGGCCTTTGGCGGTCATGAGGCTCTGCGGAACCGGGCCGCAGTGGAAAAGGATACACTTGTCCGCGTCGTTGCCGTAGTTGTTGTTCCAGTCGAGGCAGGTGGCCGGACGCTGCGAGGCGAGCCCGAGCGCGCGCATCATAATGGCATTGCAGACGTCGACTTCGCACGCCGCGGGGACACCGCGGTCGTTCATTTCACTGAGCAGCGTGCAGGGCGCGATCTTAAGTTCTTTCTCCAGCTCGAGCCAGCAGCGGAACGCGATCGCGTCCATCTGAAATTCGGAGATGATATCATCGATAACTACGCCGAGTTTCGCCATGCGCACGACGGCTTCAGAAGGGACTCCGTCCCAGCACGTATAGTTCTTCAGTCGCTCGAGCTTCGCTTTGTACGCATCCGATGCAGGGTCGATGCTTCGAAACCGGAGGAAAACCTCGGATAGATCGAGAGTCTCGGTCGTGATGCCGTAACGTTGCAGGGTGAGCTCGTCGAACCGCACGGTTTTGAACGCCGTCGTACGTGCGCCGATTGCACCTACAGTCATACGCTGCATGCCTTTGACGACGCGGCATAACGCCGCAAACTGGGCAAGCTGCCTCGCGAATGTGGGACTCGCAGGATGAACCGTGTGAGGCTCGAAAATCGTGTAGGCCAATCGGTATTGGTAAAACACGTCCATAACCGAGAACTTGCCACAGAAGGCATCACGCCGGTTGTTAAAACCCATCTTGTCGGGTTCGTCTGGATACGCTTGGATGAGAATCGGAACCGCACAGTCCGCCAGCGCCGCGATCGCGCCGTTTTCATCTCCAAAGTTGGGGAGGCAGAGGATTACACCGTGGTAGCGCCCCCGGTGCGCCGCGAGGAATCGTGCATAAGTCTGTCCCTCCTCGACTGACTCCACCGCGCCGAAACGCGTAGCCGCTTCTTCGAGAAGAAGAGCATGGTGGCCCGCTTGCTCGACCGCTGTGGTTAATTCGCTCCGGGCGGCGGCGATGAGTGACTCGGGGAAGAAACCGCGGTTGCCGAAGAACAGAGCGAAAGTCAGGGATGAGGTTTGTTGCATTGTGGAAAGGTGGTTCGGATCAGGATTGGCCACGGAGAGCGGCGAGCTTCTGCCGAAGCCCTTCTGAGACTTCGGACCGGAGCATGTCGGGGAGGTCTTCGCGGGTTGGGAGAGCAGTGCGCCCGCCGATGCGCGTCGCAACCCGGGAGGCAAGTAGAGCGCCGAACTCCATGCAGAAACGGAGCGGCCAGCTCTCGAGAATTCCTACAATATAACCGGCATGGAAAGCGTCGCCGCAACCTGTTGTGTCGATGCTCGCCACTCGGAAGGCCGGCTGATGATGGATAGTTTTGCCGTCGCGATCCCAAGCCCAGCTTCCGTTGACTCCGTCAGTGACGACTACTTGTCCTCGAGTGAGTGCAGCAAGCTGAGGCAAGATAACCTCCGGGACATCCAAGCCTGTGAGCCGACGCGCGCAATCAATGGGAAGAATCGCGTCGGTGCCGAGCCCCATGAGCCTGCGCATCAGCTCGGTGTCTCCCGATTCGAAATCTAGAACCGTGCGACAGGATGTACCGCGAGCCGCCTGCAACGCCACTTCAGTGGCCTCGAGATCGTAGCTGTCGACAAGAAGTGCCCGGGATTGACGAATCTGCTCGACCGGGATGTCCGAAGGCCGGAGAAAGCCGTAGTTGGCCATCTGAATGAATACGGTGCGCTCAGCCGTGACGGGGTCGATCTCGACCAGAGCGAGTGCCGGCTGCGAGTCATCGTCTCGGACGACGAGGGCCGTATCCACGCTGCTCTTACGAAATTCATCGATCGCAATCGCGCTGAGCGTGTTGTTGCCGAGGCGAGCGACATAGGCGGCCTTGTAGCCGAGACGGGCAACGCCCGCAGCCCCGCTGGCAGTCGGGGCTCCGCCTTGGATGGTTAGAGAATCGACCATCTGCTTGTCATCCTTCTTCACTTGCTCAGGAAGCCGGATGAGCACGTCGACGGCATTGAGGCCGAGGGCGACCAAATCGTGGGGCATGAAGGGACATTTTCATTGACCCAACGTTGGGTCAATGAAAATGTCCAGAAAACACGAAGCGTCCCCGAGACACGACAACTCCAGAAGAATGCGCCTGATAACACACCGCGAAGAGGTACTCGACCGCCTTATTCTAGCTGGCAGGACTCAAATCCCCATCCTCTCGCCGAACGCCGAAACACCCGACGAGATGGAAGGGGTGTTGCTCGCAGCCGAGAACCACGCTCGCGCCTTCGGGCGCGAACGCTGCACGGTCGGCCTCGGCTTCACGGCCACCTACCCTGATCACCCTCAGCTCAGCGGGCTCGCCATTGAGGGCGGCAGAGGGCAAACGGGCACTGAGGCCACGGCCGAACTGTGGCTGCATTGGCTGCGTGCATACGACCGTTCGGGATTGTTCGATCGGGTCGAGGTGATTCCATTTCTCGACCATGGTTGGGCTCCGCACCCGGAGGACCTGCGCTTGATGCAGGCACCATGGTTCCAGGAAGCGATGGGCATCATCATGTTCGATGCAAGCGCGCTCGAGCTTGAGGAGAACGTTCGACTCACGTCGGCGTTTGTTCAAATCGCGCGGAATCGAGTGGTCGTCGAAGCCTGCCCGGACAAGGTCTACGAACGAGCCCAGATGGAGACGCACCGCTTTCGCGAAAGCGATCTCTGGTCTCGTCCGGAGGTCGTCGAGCAGTTCGTCCGCCGCACCGGCGTCGACCTCATTGTGCCGAATCTCGGTACGGAACATCGCACGGTATCGGACGAGCCGCTCGACTATCAGCATGGTATCGCACGTGAGATCGCTCGCCGCGTCGGCCCGATCCAATCACTCCACGGAACCAGCAGTCTCGGCGGTCGACTCGCCTCGGTTGGTGTGGAAGGTATTGTGAAGATCAATTACTACACAGCGATGGCGCGCTCGGCCACCGGCGCGCTGCAGAAGGCTTGGGCAGCGCATACCGTCGGCGCTCCTCTCCCGATCAACCAAGCGTGCGGTAGCTTTCTGCACCGCACGCGGCGCAGAGCGATCGCGGACAATGTCGAGCGAATCCTGAGCCAGCTCGAACGCCGTGAGCGTTCGTGAGCGATTTGAGCGAACGCGACAGAACTCTTTGCGAGTCGCCGAACCAACTCCATTTCGTCTCCACCCCATGAAAACCATCCGCCTCAATCGCCTGTTCAATCCCAGAACTCGTCGTTGCTTCGATATCGCGATCGATCACGGCTTTTTCAACGAAGCCGGTTTTCTTTCCGGCATCGAAAATCTCCCTCAGGCCGTGCAGAAACTCGTGGCGGCCGCGCCCGACGCGATCCAACTCACCGTTGGCCAGGCGCGCCACCTGCAAGCGTTGCCCGTGCGCACCAAACCCGCGCTCGTTCTCCGCACGGACGTCGCCAACGTCTATGGCACCAAGCTGCCGCGCACGCTGTTCTCGCGAATGATCGACGAGCCGTTGATGCAGGCCCTGCGGCTCGATGCGACCTGCGTCGTGGTCAATCTCTTCCGCATCCCCGACGAGCCCGAGGTCACGGACCAGTGCATCCAAAACATCCTGCGCCTGAAGCCGCTGTGCGACCACTATGCGATGCCGCTCATGATTGAGCCGCTGGTGTTTCAACCGAACACGAAAAACGGCGGCTACATGGTGGATGGCGATCCCCAAAAAATCATTCCGCTCGTTCGACAGGCAGTGGAGCTCGGGGCCGATATCATCAAAGCCGACCCGACGGATGATGTGTCGATCTACCATCGCGTCATCGAAACCGCAGCCGATGTGCCGGTGCTCGTCCGCGGTGGCAGCAAGGCACCCGAAGCAGAGATCCTCGCGCGCACCGAGGCGCTACTGGCGCAAGGCGCTGCCGGCATCGTCTATGGACGAAACATTATTCAGCACCCGAATCCCG
>Ga0214472_10005971_pt1 | contig 12779 bp, 9 predicted proteins | sample RVTome_6_FD_207662 | JGI IMG/M metagenome (GOLD analysis project Ga0214472, IMG submission 207662) | Soil microbial communities from uranium-contaminated site in the Upper Colorado River Basin, Wyoming, United States - RVT140D175 | ecosystem: Environmental > Terrestrial > Soil > Contaminated >... | reverse complement strand
CCCGGCCCACTCCAGGCGCTCGATCAGGACCTCCGGGTCCACCCGGACCACGCCGTGACGGACGGTCGGATCGGCGTCGATCCCGCCGGCCTGGGCCATCAGCCGCAGGACCTCGTCGAACGCCAGCTCGTCCACACCGGTCAGGCCGAACTGGCTGTCCTCGTCCCCCTCGCACAGGCGGGACAGCTTCCAGATCACGTTGGGCCGGTCGTGGGAGACCACGCCGGCCATCCCCCCGGCCAGCAGAGCCCGGGCGACGTCCTCGCGCGAGACCTCCGCCCGCACCCATGGGTCGGGTTCGAGCGGGCGGGCGGTTTGTGGTTTGCTTGCCATCCAGCCCATCGTAGGTGAGGAGGTCCGTTCGTGTCCGACCTGCACGGCAAGGTTGCCCTGATCACCGGAGGCTCCAAGGGGATCGGCCGGGCCATCGCCCTGTCCTTCGCCGAGGCCGGGGCCGACGTGGCCGTGGCCGCCCGGGGGCCCGAGGACCTGGAGCGCACGGCCAAGGAGATCGAGGCCGCCGGGCGTAAGGCCCTGGCCCTGCCCACCGACGTCACCGACCTCGCGCAGGTCAAGGCCATGGTGGACCGGACCGCCTCCGAGCTGGGCACGATCGACATCCTGGTCAACAACGCGGGCGCCGCGCCCTTCGTGTCCACGCTGGACACGATCCGCGAGGACGGCTTCGAGAAGTACTTCCGGGTCACGTTCACCAGCGCGTTCTACGTGACCAAGGCCGCAGCCCCCATCTTCCTGGAGAAGCAGAGCGGATCGGTCATCAACGTGGCCTCGGTGGCCGCGTTCATCGCCAGTCCCGGACTGACGTATTACGGAGCGGCCAAGGCCGCGCTGATCAACCTGACCAAGACCGTGGCCCGGGAATGGGCGTCCAGCGGCGTGCGGGTCAACGCCATCGCGCCCGGCTGGATCGAGACCGAGATGAACGCCACCGGCCGCCAGGATCCCACGTGGTACGAGACGATCCGGTCCATGATCCCCCTCGGCCGGTGGGGCACGGCCGAGGAGATCGCCGCCGTGGCCCGGTTCCTGGCCTCCGACGAGGCCTCGTTCATCACCGGCTCGGTGATCATCGCCGACGGCGGGCAGACCCTCTCTAACGTGATCGGCCAGTGAAAGGCGTCGCCGGAAAGGTGGTGGTGGTCACCGGGGCGTCCAGCGGCATCGGCGCCCGGACGGCGTTGGCCCTCGGCGCCCGCGGAGCGCACTTGGTGCTGGCCGCTCGGCGGCAGCCGGAGCTCGAGGCCATCGCCCGGCGCATCCAGGACCTGGGGGGGGAAGCCACCGTGGTCCCCACCGACGTGACGCTGAAGAAGGACCTCCAGCGCCTGGTGGAGGCCACCTCCGAGACCTACGGGCGGGTCGACGTCCTCGTCAACAACGCCGGGATCCCCGGCGGTGGCTCGTTCGCGGACCTGGACCTCGGGCACCTGGAGCGCATCACGTTCACGAACTACCTCAGCGTCCTCCGCCTGACCAAGCTGTTCCTGCCGATGCTCCTGGACTCACGGGGCCACGTGGTGAACGTGGCCTCGCTGGCCGGGCGGTTCGCGGTCCCGGGCGCGGCGGCGTACACGGCCTCGAAGCACGCCGTGGTGGCCATCTCGGAGTCGCTGTACTACGAGCTGGCCCCCCGCGGGGTGATGGTCACCGTGGTCAACCCCGGCTTCGTGGAGACCGAGGGCTTCCCCCACCGCGACCTGAAGGCCGACGCCCGGACCCGCCGCCTGGTCATGGGCACGGCGCCCACCATCCGGGCCATCGTGGAGGTCATCGAGAAGCGGAAGGGTCCCGAGGTCTCCGTGCCCCGGTGGCTGGGCCCGCTCCAGGCCTTCCGGATCCTCACCCCACCCGTGTACCGGGCCGCGGTTCGCCGGTTCACCACCCAGCGGGCCGAGGAGTAGTCACCCCCCGATCCGGTGCACCTTCAGCAGGTTCGTGTGGGCCTCGCCGAACGGCGACGAGCCGACCATGAGCACGGCGTCGCCCTCCCGGACGAAGCCGGCCTCGCGGAGGCGCCGGTCGACCATGTCGATCATCGCGTCGGTGTCCTCCTGGGGCTCGGTGACGAACGGCGTGACCCCTCGGAACAGGGTCAGCCGCCGGGCCACCCGCTGGTCCGGGCTGAACGCGAAGATCGGCACGCGGGGCCGGGTGGCCGAGATCAGCTGGGCGGTCATCCCGCTCTGGGTGAAGCAGGCGATGGCCCTGGCGCCCCCCTGGAGGGACACCGACAGCGCGGCCTGGGCGATCAGGTGGGCGTCGGTGGGCGAGGCCAGCCGGGGCGGGCCGGCCACGTAGCCGGAGCCGCCGGCCACCTCGGCGATCCGGGCCGCGGTGCGGGCGGCCTCGATCGGGTACTCCCCCACCGCGGTCTCGGCCGAGAGCATGATGGCGTCGGCGCCCTCGAACACGGCGGCGGCCACGTCGCTGGCCTCGGCCCGGGTGGGTCGCGGGGCCCGGGTCATCGACTCCAGCATCTGGGTGGCCACGATGACCGGCTTCCCGGCGGCGATGGTCCGCGACACCAGGTCCCGCTGGATCAGCGGGATCTCCTCGAGCGGGAGCTCCACGCCCAGGTCGCCGCGGGCCACCATCACCGCGTCGGCCTCCTGGATGATGGCCGAGGCGTCCCGCACCGCGGGCTCGGTCTCGATCTTGGCCACCACGAGCGGCGGATCGCTCCCCAGGAGGTCCACCAGGCCGCGCACGTCCTCGGCCCTACGGACGAAGGACTGGGCCACCATCTCGACGCCGGCCTGCACGGCCCACGCCGCGTCGGCCCGGTCCTTGTCGGTGATCGGCGGCAGGCTGAGCCGCTCGGCGGGGACGTTCACGCCGCCCCGTGACCGGACCCGGCCGCCCCGGACCACCTCGGTCACCGCCGCCTCCCCGGCTTCCCGGACCACCAGCTCGGCCGCGCCGTCGGCCAGCAGGACCCGGTCGCCGGGCTCCAGGTCGGCGGCCAGGCCCGGGTGGGTGGTGGGGGCGCCCAGCGCGTCGCCGGGGCCGCCGTCGGGACGGAGCACGAAGCGCTCACCGGGGACCAGGCGGATCTCGCCCTCGGCCAGCTCGCCCAGGCGGACCTTGGGCCCGGACAGGTCGGCCAGCACACCGACCGTGCGGTTGGCCTGGGCCGCAGCCTCGCGCACGCCGGCCAGGAGTGTCTCGTGCTGGTCGCGCCCACCGTGCGACAGGTTGATGCGGGCCACGTCCAGCCCGCAGGCCACCAGCTCCGGCAGCCGTTCGGCCACGGCCGGGCCCAGCGTGCACACCAGCTTGGTGGCCCGGGACGGCGGGGCGTCAGCCACCGGGGGCCTCCTCGGAGATCGTCTCGGGGACCGGGCCGCCGGACTCCGCCCGGGCCAGCTCCAGCCAAGCCTCGGGGAGGTGATCGTCGAGGTCGGCGCCGGCCATCTCGGCGAAGTACACCGTCCAGGCCCTCGGCACCACCCGGGCCCACTGGTACCCGCCGCCGCCCAGGGCCACCCACCGGCCTCCTGCGGTCTCATGCGCCAGGTCGTGCAGGGTCGTGGCCGTCTCGCGGTACGCGCGGGTGGACAGGCCGAGGTGGGCCAGCGGGTCGGAGAAGTGCGTGTCGCAGCCGAGCTGGGTGACGAGGACGTCGGGGGCGAAGGCCCGCACGGCGCCGGGGACCACGTCGTGGAAGGCCCTCAGCCAGGCGTCGTCCCCGGTGGCCGGGGGGAGGGGCACGTTGACCTTGGTGCCCTCGGCCGGCCCGGCGCCGCGCTCGTCCTCGAAGCCGGTCCCGGGGAACAGGTACCGGCCGGACTCGTGGAGGGAGACGGTCAGCACGCGGGGGTCATCGTAGAAGATGGCCTGCGGGCCGTCGCCGTGGTGGACGTCCACGTCCACGTAGGCCACGCGCTCCACGCCTCGGTCCAGCAGCCAGGCGATGGCGATGGCCGGGTCGTCGTACACGCAGAAGCCCGAGGCACGCTCGGGCATGGCGTGGTGCAGGCCCCCCGCCGGGTTGAACGCGTGCTCCGCGCGGCCTTCCAGGACGGCCTCCGCGGCGACCAGCGAGGCCCCGGCCACGCGGGCCGAGGCCTCGTGCATCCCCTTGAAGATCGGGTTGTCGCCGGGGCCGAAGCCGTACCGCCACCAGTCGCCGTCCTGGCCGGCCCCGGCGGCCTTCACCGCGTCCAGGTACGGCTCGGTATGGACCAGCAGGAGCTCGTCGTCGGTGGCCGGGCGGGTGGGGACCTCGCCCACGTGGGCCGGCTCCAAGAGTCCGGCCGCGGCGATCAGCTCGCGGGTCAGCATCACCCGGACCGGCTTCAGCGGATGCTGGGGCCCGTGATCGTAGGCCACGATGTCCGGCGAATACACCAGGGAGACGCGCTCGCTCACGCGGGGAGCCTACCCTGCGGCTGGACGGCTCCGTGGGAAGATGGATGCATGGCCCAGGATCCACACGTGCTCGCGGAGCGACTGCGAACCGCCTTCCGGCTGCACGATGAAGGCGTCGCGCTGATGCGGCAGAACCTGCGGCGGCGCCATCCCGAGGAGAGCGAGGAGGAGATCTCCCGCCGCCTCCGCGAATGGCTCTCCGAAGGGTGGCCCGACGGCGAGAGCCAGCTCGGCCCGTGAACGACCTCCAGATCGACCGCCGGATCATCGGCTGACACCTATCCCGGCACGATGGCGTCGGCCTCGACCTCGAGGAGCCACCGGGGATCGAGGAACCCCGTGACCACGATCATCGCGTTGGCCGGGCGGGCCTCGCCGAACACCTCGCCGTGGGCCCGGCCGATCTCCTCCCAGTCCTCGGCCTTGACCAGGAAGACCCTGGTCCGGACCACGTGCTCGGGACCGGCGCCGGCCTCCCGCAGGGCGTCGAGGATGATGTCGAAGCACCGCCGGGCCTGGCCGTAGGCGTCGGCGGGAGGATCGCCGCCGTCCGGCATGATCGGGGCCGTCCCGGCCACCGAGACATGGTGCCCCACGCGCACCGCGCGTGAGAACCCGACCACGGGCTCGTACGGGGATCCGGACGAGATCAGCCGCCGCTCCATCGCGGGGAGCCTACCCGATGCTCAGCTCAGGGATTCGCGCCACAGCTCGAGGCCGCGGACCAGGCCGGCTTCCAGCCACCGCAGGAAGCGATCCTGGGACGAGGACGGGTCCTCGTGCGGGTCGATCTCGAACAGCTGGTCGGACAGCGGCGCCAGGTCGGCCAGGTTCTCCTCGCCGCGCTGGACGCGGTCGCGCTTGAAGAAGCACATCGCGGCCACCAGCTTGCCGGTGGCCTGGTCCCCCACCGCGTGGAACGAGACCAGGATCTCGTCCTGGGTGGTGGTCCGCATCATCAGACGGGTCCACGATCGGTAGATGTCCATGTTCGCGAAGTAGTCCAGGCGCTTGGCGTTCTCCACGATGTGCCACTTGAAGAAGAAGTCGCGCGACCCGCCGCTCTTCTCCGCGTCCACCTCGAAGCGGTAGTCCGAGGCCAGGGCCCGCAGGTCCCGGGTCATCTTCTCGGCGGTCACCGACAGGCGCTCCTCGGCCGCGTGGAGCAGGACCTTGGCCACCTCGGCGGCCTTGGCCCAGTCCTGCGACCCGCCGTCCTTGCGGCCCTCCAGCACCTTGCGGGCGGCGTCGATCACCTGGTCCACACGCTCGGCGCGCAGGGTGTCGCCGACCACGCCGGGCGCCTCGAGCACCGTCCGGCGCTGGAGGAACGCAAACAGGTCCACCAGCGGCTTCAGCTCTCCGGCCTCGGCCCGCTCCTGGGCCGCGGCGTAGCGCTCCACGTCGTCCCGGCGGACCACGAGGGGGAACCAGCCGCCCCGCTGAAACACCAGGCTGGCCAGGGCCCGGGCGATCAGGCCGTTGGCGAACTGGAAGGGCGAGATCTTGATGAACCGGTGGTGCAGCCAGGCCGCCTCGACCTCCACCGGGACGCCGGCGGCCAGGTGGGAGGCGTGCAGCTCGAGCAGACGCTCCATCTCGGAGGCCACCTGCTCCGGCGGGCAGAACTCCAGCACCGAGCCGTCCGGCCGTTCGATGTCGTTGGACTCCCGCTTGAACGCTCCCTTGAGCAGGGGCGTGCCGTTGGCGGGGGCGTGGTGGAGCGTGATCAGGGCGTGCAGCTCCTTGATGTCGGCGGCCGTGAAGCCCTGCCCGCCGCGGGCCAGCTCGGCCAGGCGATCCAGAGCCACCAGGTGGTCCTGGACCATCCCCGTGACCAGCTCGGCCGGCACCCCGGGCCCGGCGGCGGCCAGGGCGGGCGTGTCGAGGCCCTCCCGGACCATCTGCTCGGCCAGGCCCCGAGGGAGGGAGTACAAGCCCTCCACCACCCCGGTCTCCACGGCCCACTCCCGGCGGAGCTCGTCCAGGAACCCGGCGAGCTCGGGGGTTCCCCGGAGGGACGAGAGCTGCTCGCCCCAGGAAGACGCGAAGGAGGCCAGGTCCTGGTTGGCCAGGCCCCCCGGATTCTCGGGAAGGTCCTCGACCGTGGACCACCTGTATGCGACCGCTCCGCTCACGGGCTAGCCCCCTTGGGTCACGCCGCCGTCGTCCGTTCGCCCCACAGCGGGGCCACCTCTGATGGAATCGGCAGGCCCGGGTGCCTCCTTGAGCCCGCCCCTCAGTCGATGCCCTGGGCCTTCTGGACCTTCCCGGAGAAGTCGACCGAAACGGCCTTCCACTCCATGAACTCGTCCAGGGCCTGTGGGCCGGCCTCCCGGTGCCCGTTCCCGGTGTTCTTCATGCCCCCGAAGGGAAGCTGGACCTCGGCCCCGATGGTGGGGGCGTTGACGTACACGATCCCGAACTCCAGCCCCTGGATGGCCTTGAACACGTTGGTGATGTCGTGGGTGTAGATGGCCGCCGACAGCCCGTAGTCCACCGAGTTGGCGATGCGGATGGCCTCGTCCACGTCGTCGGTCCGGATGATGCCGGTCACCGGGCCGAAGATCTCCTCCCGGGCGATCCGCATGTCCGGGGTCATGTCGTCGAACACCGTGGGGGCGATGAAGTTGCCCTTGTCGTACCCGGCGCCGGTCAGCTCCTGGCCGCCGATGAGCAGGGTGGCGCCCTCCTGCTTGCCGACCTCGATGTACGACAGGACCCGCTCCTTCTGCTGCTGGTTGATCACCGGGGCCAGCTCCACGCCGGCCTCCAGGCCGTTGCCGACCTTCATGCCCCCCACCCGCTCCAGGAGGCGCTCGGTGAAGTCCTTCCGGGCCGCGTCGTGGACCACGATCCGCGAGGTGGCCGTGCACCGCTGGCCGCTGGTGGCGAAGGCCCCCCACGCCGCGGCCTCCACGGCCAGATCCATCTCCGCGTCGGGCATCACGATGAGCACGTTCTTCGACCCGAGCTCCAGCGAGCAGCGCTTCATCAGCGCGCCGCACCGCTCGTTGATCATCCGGCCCACGTCCAGCGAGCCGGTGAAGGAGATGGCCCGGACGTCGGGGTGCTCGACGAGCGGAGCGCCGGCCTCCTCGCCGTAGCCGTGCACCAGGTTGAGGACGCCGGGTGGCAGGCCCACCTCCTCGAAGCACTGCACCAGGAGCGTGGCCAGGAGCGGGGTGTCCTCGGCCGGCTTGAACACCATCGTGCACCCGGCCACGATCGCGGGGGCGATCTTCCAGATGGGGATGGCGATCGGGAAGTTCCACGGCGTGATCAAGCCCACTACGCCGATCGGGTGGCGCACGGTCATCGAGAACTTGCCGGCCAGCTCCGAGGGCATGGTCTGGCCGAACATCCGCCGGCCCTCGCCGGCCATGTAGTACAGGAAGTCGATGCCCTCCTGGATGTCGCCCCGGGACTCCTTGAGGGTCTTGCCCATCTCCCGGGTCATGAGCTCGGCGTACTCCTCCTTGCGCTCCTCCAGGATCAGGCCCACCCGCATCAGGTGGTCGGCGCGGACCGGTGGGGGGGTCTGCATCCAGTCCTGGTAGGCAGCCTTGGCGGCCTGCACGGCCTGGTTCACGTCCTCCGCCGTGCTCCGCGGGAACGTCCCCAGGACCTCGTCCGTGTTGGCCGGGTTCCTGGACTCGAACGTGTCCCCGGATCCCGCCGGGATCCACTTGCCGCCGAGGTAATTCTGGAAGTCGCTGCCCATGTCCGCCCTCCTCGCTCGCTCCGCCAATCCTACCCGTCCGCCCGCCGCCCCTCATGGGGTGACGAACAGCACCTTTACGCCTTTCGATGCATATGGTAGAAACCGGTCTGGGAAGCCCGCGTCCGGCGGCCGGCACGGCCCCGGATACCGAATCGAAGGGAGGGAGCGATGGCACGTCGCGTGTCCGCGTTCGTCGTAGTTGCCCTGGTGGCCCTGGTGGCCCCGGGACCGGCGAGCGCCATCGAGAGCGCCCCGGCCGGCCGCACCGAGCGGCTGACGCCGCGGGAGCCGCACCGCAAGCCCCGTGAGGTCCGCATCCCCCAGCCGTGGGAGAACCGGCGGGTGCACGTCAAGTTCGTCGAGGGATCGATGGTCCGGCTCCGAGAGGGCCGATTGGTCACCGTTGGCGACGACGACATGACCGGCGTGGACCGTGTGTTCCGCCGCTACCGGGGCCTGCGGCCCCAGCGGCTGTTCGAGCGGCCGGAGCGGACCCTGACCGTGGAGCGGCTCCGCTTCCAGCAGCGGTCGCTGCGCGTGCTGGCCGACCTGAACCTGTGGTTCCGCATCGCCGTCCCCGAGGACACCGACGCCCGGGCGGTGCTTCGGGACCTGAACGCCCTGTCCCTGGTCGAGGTGGCCTACCCAGAGCCCGACCCCTCGCCACCGCCCATCCCCGACGACCTGACCGGAGAGCAGGGGTACCGGAACGCGGCGCCCGACGGCATCGACGCCATCTTCGCCAATGCCGTTCCCGGCGGGACGGGTGCCAACGTCAGCATCATCGACATCGAGTACAGCTGGAACCAGAGTCACGAGGATCTGCCGGCCACCACGCTGTTCGCCAACCAGACGCCGTTGGACCCGTTCAGCGATAACAACCACGGGACCTCGGTCCTCGGCGAGCTGGCCGCGGTGGCCAACTCGTTCGGCGTGACCGGGCTGGTCCACGGAGCAACCATCGGGCTGACCAACGCCAACAACATGGAAGACGGCTACGACCTGGCCGATTCGATCAACATCGCCGCCACCAACCTGACCGCCGGCGACGCCATCCTGCTGGAGCAGCAGGTCGCCGGGGCCAACGGAGGCTGCGGGGTGAGCCAGGTCGGCTGTGTGGCCGTGGAGTGGGTCCAGGCCTACTACGACGCCATCGTCAGCGCCACCAGCGCCGGCATCATCGTGGTCGAGGCGGCCGGCAACGGGAGCGAGGACCTGGACGGCTCCGAGTACGGGAGCCCCTTCCCCGACGGCCGGGCCGACTCCGGGGCCATCATCGTCGGCGCCGGAGCCGCCCCCGGATGCACCTCGCCGGCCCACAGCCGGCTCGGCTTCTCCACGTTCGGCTCCCGGGTCAACCTGCACGGCTGGGGAGAGTGCGTCATGACCACCGGCTATGGCTTCCACTCCGCCAGCGTGGCCGCCGACCCGAACCAGTGGTACCGGGGCACGTTCGGGGGAACGTCCAGCGCGTCCCCCATCGTGACCAGCGCCGCGGCCATCCTGTCCAGCGTGGCTCAGCAGCAGGGCGACGCCAACGGCCTGACCTCCACCGAGGCCCGGACCATGCTGGCCGTGGGGGCCACCCCGCAGGACACCTCCAGTGACACCGGGAACATCGGCCCCATGCCCAACCTCGGGGCGGCCCTGGCCGCGTACCTGCCGTCCGCGGACGCGGGCGGCCCCTACGTGACGCCGGAGGGGACCGACGTCCTGCTCAACGCCACCGGGTCCTCCGACCCGCAGGGCGGGCCGCTCACCTACCAGTGGGACTTCGACTACGACGGGTTGACCTTCACCGTCGACGCTGCGGGAGCGACCCCGCTGTACACCGATGTGGGCCGGGACAAGACCCGGACCCTGGCCGTGCGAGTGACCGACGTCGGCGGAGCCCAGGACATCGGCACGGCATCGCTCACCGTGACCAACGTGGCGCCGTCGGTGTCGATCGGCTCGAACGCCCCCAAGGACGAGGGATCGCTGGTCACGGTGACCGGCACGGTCACCGACCCCGGCTGGGAGGACCCGCTCTCCGCCACGATCGACTGGGGGCCGGGCCCGGCCGAAGCGGTCACCGTCGACGCGGAGGAGCACGTCCGGCCCAACGGCACGCTCGAGATCAGCGCCACCCACATCTACGGGGACGACGGCACCTTCTCGGTAGAGGTGTGCGGCAGCGACGACGACACCGCGACGTGCCAGACGATCGACGTGCACATCGACAACGTGGCGCCCACGGTGACCATCGACCCCGCCCAGGTCATGCAGCTCGAGGAGGGCGAGTCGCTCGACGTGCGGGCCACGTTCACCGATCCGGGGTGGGAGGACACCTACACCCCGTCCCTGGGCACCGGTCATCTCGACGCCCCGGTGGCGGCCGGACCGGACCTCCTGGAGACCACCGAGGGCGGCCCGGGCTCTCCCGACGAAGGCGAGGTCACGGCCACCATCACCTACGGCGACAACGGCACCTACACCGTGACGCTCGGAGTGACCGATGACGACTCCGGGACGGACGACGCGTCGTTCAACGTCCAGGTGGACAGCGTGGACCCGACCGCGGTGATCGACACCTCGGGGGCCACCGACGTCAACGGGACGCCGACCATCATCTCCAACGCCGGGTCGCCGGTGGATCTGTCGGCCCGCTCCGAAGACCCCGGCTCAGATGACCTCCTGCTGACCTGGGACCTCGACGACGGGCCGCCGGCTCCGGACTTCCTCCGCCCGTCCCTGGTGAACGCCCCGCTGATGGATCCGTTCCCCAGCCCGACGTTCCAACCGCGGGATGAGACCGACGACCGGACCCACGCCTTCGGGGAGGCCTGCCTGTACGACGTGGTGTTCTCATCGTTCGACGATGACGGAGGATCCGCCTCGGACACGGTGGCCGTGGTCATCACCGGCAACTCGGGCCGGAGCCGCTCGGCCGGGTACTGGGGCCACCAGTACGGAACCAAGGGCAAGGTGGAGCTTACCCCTACCCAGCTGGAGTGCTACCTGGGCATCACCGGGCACATAAGCACGGTGTTCGACGAGGAGCGGGACGCCTCCACCATCCCCGCCGCCCGGGCCGTGCTGGCGGACAGCGGTCCCGACATGCGGGACATCCTGGACCGCCAGCTCCTGGCGGCATGGCTGAACTTCGCCAACGGCGGGGTGAGCTACGACGAGATGGTGGACACCGACGGGGACGGGGTCCCCGACACCGCCTTCGCCGACGCGGTGGCCGCCGCCGAGGCCGTCCGCCTCGACCCGGGAGCCACCCGGGCCGAGCTGGAGGCCCAGAAGAACATCCTGGAGCGGATCAACCTGATGCACGGCGGCTGAGTCGCTCCCGTGCGGGGCCCGAAGGGGCCGGGCGTCCAGCCCGGCCCCTTCCCTGCCGGTCTTCGCCCAGGTATTGCCCGATTCGTCCGCATCTGCTATACCCTGCACCGGCGCGTAGGTTCTCTCGGCCCTCCAGCTACCGGGCCGCCGCCGCGCCGGGAGGGAGGACGCATGAACCGTTCGACCACGCCCCCACGCCGAGGGGCCCTGCTCAGTGCCATCATCCTGGCCGCCGCTCTGATCGCGGGCGCCGTGCCCTCACTGGCCGCGGCTCCGGCCGCGCCGGGCGCACAGATCCCCGAGTACGGCCCGTTCGAGGGCCCGTCGGCCGCCGGAGAGCGCCTGATGATGGAGATGGCCGGCCTGCTGGATCCGCTCCCCCACGGGCCTCGGGCCCGAGGTGGACTTCCCGGCTCCGAGGAGGGAGGCGACGTCCAGGCCAACGACGGCGCGGACGCCGGCAACAACACCACCCAGAGCGAGACTGCCCTGGCCGTTCGGGGGAGCACCGTATGCGCCGGCTACAACGACTCCGGGGCAGGCGGCTTCTCCGGCCTGTCGCGGTCGACCGACAACGGGACGTCGTGGACGGACCTGGGAGGGATCGGCCAGAGCGGCGACCCGGCCATCGCGGTCCACCAGGGCGACGGGACCTTCTACTACGCGGAGATCGCCACGATCGGCGGCACCCCGGCCATCGGGGTGGCCATCTCCACCGACGATTGCCAGACGTTCGCCCCGGCCGTGGACGCCAGCCCCGGGGCGTCGGCCATCCCCACCACCACGCTGAACGACAAGCCGTGGATCGGCGTGGACGACACCGGGGGCGCCAACGACGGCACCCTGTACGTGTGCTGGACCCGGTTCGACAGCGCCAGCCCCAGCGAGCTGCGCGTGTCGCGCTCCACGGACGGCGGGGCGACCTGGGTGAACGAGCAGATCATCACGTCGGGGACATCACCGTTCGGATGCAGCATCCACGTCGGGCCCGGGGGACAGGTCTACCTGGCCTGGGCCGACCGAGCCGCCGGCCCCACCCAGAACGACATCATGTTCTCGGTCTCGAACGACGCCGGGCAGAACTACTCGGGGCCCGCCTCGGCCCAGTCGGGCAACGTCCATCCCGGGAACGACACCATGGTGACGTGCCCGACCGGGACGAACCCGATGGCCACCCGGCCCACCCTGACCGGGAACATCCGGATGCTGCACCAGGCCTGGCTGGCCGTGGACACCACCGGCGGTCCGAACAACGGGAACCTGTATCTCGTCTGGGCCACGGACCCGACAGGGACGCCGGACAACTCCGACGTCCTGTTCAGCCGGTCCACCA
>Ga0214472_10005969_pt1 | contig 12779 bp, 16 predicted proteins | sample RVTome_6_FD_207662 | JGI IMG/M metagenome (GOLD analysis project Ga0214472, IMG submission 207662) | Soil microbial communities from uranium-contaminated site in the Upper Colorado River Basin, Wyoming, United States - RVT140D175 | ecosystem: Environmental > Terrestrial > Soil > Contaminated >... | reverse complement strand
CTGCTAGACGATCAATCGATCCACGCTCGGGACTCGAACGACGGCATCATCTCTCAGAGTCTGTCCTACAGAAAGCCGTCAAACAGGCAATCCGGCAAGCCGAGATACCAAAGCGCGGCAGCTGCCACACACTGCGGCATTCGATTGCGGTGCATCTGCTTGATGCAGGAGCGGACGTTGCCTTTGTCCAGGATCGGCTGGGGCATGCCAACATATCCAGAACACAATGGTCTACATGCGCTATACCACGGTCACGCGAGGTGCACAGACGCGGAAGCTATTTGCCAGTCATCGGGTTGTGTAAATCCCGTCCTTTCATGGGGAAATTGGAATTTTGTCATCAAATGAGGCAATTGAAGAATTATCCCACACCTCGCTAAAAGAACCCGGATAGTTGTGGGCGGGGCCGCTCATATATCGATCGACAATTGGTTGACCTCTTATACACATTTTTCAATGGGCCTTGATAATAAAGGGCTTAAAATTCTTCAATTGCCTCATCAAATAGTATCTGAAGAGTTATGGTATGATGCCGCGGCGAGCTTTCTGCCCGATCCCCGGATCAACTAAATGATTGCCCCTCTGCAAAAAAGGAGATGGGAATGAGTGCTGAGGAACGCAGCTCCGAAGAAGGGATTGTTGGCGTTTTTAGTCGAGCAGCGTCTGCTTATGATACGTGTGGGCCTCGATTTTTTCCCAACTAGGCCAGCGTCTTATCGAGGTGTCGCACATCACGCCTGGAACAAGAGTATTAGATGTGGCTTCTGGCAAAGGAGCAGTGCTGTTTGCCGCAGCGGATCAGGTGGGGTCTGAGGGACGTGTGGTTGGCATCGACTTAGCAGAAAATATGGTGTGAGAGACCACTGCGGAAATTCAGAGCGCGGGCTGGAAGAATGTCGAACTACATCAAAGGAGTGCGGATCAGTTAGACTTTCCCGATGCGTCGTTTGATAGCGTTTTGTGTGGTTTTGCCTTGTGGTTCTTTCCTCGTCCCCATAACACGCTCCAAGAGTTTTTCCGTGTGCTCAAACCGGGTGGTCGTGTAGGTCTCACGACGTGGGCCGAAGACTGTCCATTTTTGACGTGGGTACAGGATGAGATACGCGCCTCTTAGCCGCCTCAGGCACCTCCGCCTCAAACGGCACCTCCCAGCTTTAATACCCCAGCAAAATTAGAGACAGCCTTACAGCAATCGGGCTTTGAAAATATTGAGATCAGTATGGAAGAGCATGATTACATTTATTCGTCTGATCGTTTTGATCATTTGGGGTTGGAGTTCAGACCCCACGCCGTGGTAGGGTGGAACTTTACCAACCGGCTGGACCCCTCCCGGTCTCGCTACCTGACGCTATCCCTGGTCGGACAACGCGATGTACAACGCCTTCAAACGATTGTCCAAGGGCTACTCCGTCGACGAGCGCACGGCGATGTTTCACGACACCGCGGTACGCATTTACCGGGTAGAGGTTTAACGCAGAAATTGAGGATGAACGATGACGACTCTCGATGTTCGAAACCCTGGTCTTCATGAGCTTATCGATCCTGACGCTCCCATTGGCCGCATCGCCGGTGGGCTGGGGTTCACCGAAGGACCGGTATGGCGCGGTGCCGCCCTGCTCTTTAGCGACATTCCGAACCAGCGTATCGCCCGCTGGCGCCGTCTGCCCGAGGGCCCGGAACTCACCACCTACACGGTGGGCATGTCCAATGGCCTGACGCTGGACCCACAGGGGCGCGTGCTGGCGGCGGAGCACAACGGCCGTCGGGTGGTCCGGGTGGCGGACGATGGCACCCGGACGGCGCTAGCTGAACAATTCCAAGGTAAAAAACTCAATAGCCCTAACGATATTGTGGTCAAGTCCGACGGCGCGATCTACTTCACCGATCCGCCCTATGCCATCCAGCCCAGTACCCCCGGCATGACGCGACCCGAAGGCTGGTGGACCCAACCCATACCGGGCAAAGAGCAACCCCACAATGGCGTCTACCATCTCACCCCCGACGGCGCCCTCCAGTTGCTGGTGGACGATTTCGCACTGCCCAACGGCCTGGCCTTTTCCCCCGATGAGTCGGTCTTGTACATCGACGATTCGGCCCATAAACACATCCGCGCGTTTGACGTAGGCTCGGACGGCACACTGAGCCACAGCCGTATTGTGTTGGACATGACATCGGACGACCCTGGCGTGCCCGACGGCCTCAAGGTCGACTCGCAGGGCAACGTGTTCTGCACCGGGCCGGGCGGGGTGTGGGTATGTCGCGCCAACGGCGAGCTGCTGGGCCGCATTATCCTGCCCGAACTGCCCGCGAACCTGGCCTGGGGCGAGGATGGAAGCGTGCTCTTCTTCACGGCGCGCACCAGCGTCTACCGGCTACAAACGAAGACGCGCGGTGCGATTTTGGTCTAGCAAGCCGCTACCTCGCCTAAGCTCGACTTTATCCCTCTACGCGGCCTAGGCCATCGCCTCGGAAAACGTCGGAGAGGTGTTTTGACTTCCTCCCCGGCCTGAACGCCGGGGCTTCCAGAAAGAATTCCTGGTGACACAACGTTACTCCCTGGATCAGACCAACGATGCCGTAGCCGATCTGACAGCAGGGCGTATCCACGGGCGCAGCAGCATCACGTATAATGTCTGAGTAAAACCCTCTGACGCAGATCTTCAAAGCCAGGATGCAGGCGGAGTGGCGTGACATCATGGAAGAGACGTCTCCCAGAGCCGAGAAAATCGCTCCTTATGTTTGTTTGCTTCCCAGGGTTAGGGAGATTAAACTCAGAGCATAGGGAGGAGCAATGCGATGAAAAATTCAATGTTTACGCAGATCTCGAGTCTGAGATTGCTCGTCGGTTTTCTCGGAGAACAAAGCCAATTCAACTGGTGGTCGAGTTCTTTTTTCACGGCGAATAGCAGAGCATTTTTGTCGCCTGTTTTTAGCAAAACGGCGTTCATCGCCCAGTGCCAGGGTGTAAAAGAGGCTGCTTCCCGTGTGCACGACGAGCGCATTGGGGTCGGCGCCGTATATCATCTATTTCGACTGCCGGAACATGTAGAGCAAACCCTGTTCACCGGCCTGCACGACAAGGCATTTGCGGATAGCATGAGCGTCCAGGTTCAAAACAAAGAACATGCTCTGGAAATTCTCACCAGCTTCATTGACGGGTCTGCAGAAGATGGAGAGGGGCCTATACGTGTTGGCAAGATCGACGCGTTGCTTGCAGGTAAAACCCTGGGGGTACTGGCTCATCACTATCAAACGGCTTTTGCAAGAGGTACGGTAGCCTATCCCTACTATTTGGATAACATGTGACGGACAACACAGCATTGTATACAAGCCAGTTGGGTGCCGGACTGGGCTTAGTGGAGGAGACGAGAGCGCTGCTGGCGACCTGGTGTCCCGAAATGGATGCGCCAGCGCTCTATCAAGCGGCGCTGAACTCCGGTCGTTTTCCAAACGTGTCAGCCCGGCGGCTAAGAAATATTGTGGTTGAGTGTTTTGCGCCCCGTTACCTCGTTGATGATGGCGCACCTGCTAAGCATTTGAAACAACTTGAGCACGCCTTAACCATGCCGGAGTTCACGCAGCTTCTATTCCTATATACCTGCCGGGCCAACCGCATCCTGGCCGATTTTGTCCGCCAGGTCTATTGGGACCATTACATGGCCGGGCATGAATCCATTAGCAATCAAGACGCTAAAGCCTTCGTGATTCGAGCCATGCATGATGGCAAAACCCGGAAACTCTGGTCCGACAGCATGATCAAAAATGTGTCCTCCTATTTGACAGGGTGCTGTGCTGACTATGGATTATTGGAGAAAGGCCGGAAATCGAGTCGCAAAATTCTGCCCTTCCGGCTTGAAAGTAAAGTGTCGGCATACCTCGCTTATGACCTGCACTTCGCCCATTTGGGTGATAATCGTGTCATCGGTCATAAGGACTGGGCTCTCTTCGGTCTGGATCGAAGCGATGTGCGCAATGAACTGAAGCGCTTGTCGCTCAAAGGTTATGTGATCGTCCAGGCGGCAGGAGACACGACGCGCATTAGCTGGAAGTATACCTGTATGGAGACGCTCACAGATGTCATCGCTCAAAGCTGACTTCAACGAGCTACTCGAACGCATTCGTCATGGCCGAGAGTTTGGACACGCGAGCTTTGAGCCCATTTATTACCTGGTATTTGCGCCACAACACATTCTGGATGTTAAACGTCAGCTCCCAGCGTGGAGAGCCAAACTGCGCCATGAGGGATGGGAGGCGAAGATTTTTTCGATTGCCGAGGTTATCGCGGACATCCTGGGACACGCACCATTGCGGAAGATCTGGCTCAGTGCAGACCGCAAATCCCCTCTTGAATGGGATAAGACCAACCGGTCACTGGCCAATGCCCTGGCGCAGGGCGAGCTACAAACACGGTTGGAAGCCGAGCTGGCGTCTCTTGAAGGGCAACCGAATGCCATTGTCCTGGTCTCGGATCTGGAAGCGTTGCATCCGTACTTGCGGATTGGCTCCATTGAAAGCCAATTACAAGGCAAGTTTCGCGTGCCTACGGTATTCTTGTACCCCGGGGTGCGAACCGGGAAAACGCATTTGAAATTTCTGGGATTTTATCCCGAGGATGGCAATTATCGTTCGGTCCACGTGGGTGGCTGAGGTGATGCATGGATGCAAAGTCGATGACGCGCAGTCGTCAGGAGGCTCATCAGTAGGACGTGAGTATGGAAATCAAGAGTCTGTTCGATCCCAGTAAGGATATCTATCGCACCATCGAAAAGGTCATCACCTATGGTGCGGCCCAAGAGCAGCGTTTAAAGGCGGAGATCTCGGAGTACATCGTTACGGACAGTATTGAGGCGCAATTGGAAACGCTCCTTGCCGGGATGCAAGCCGCGATGGATATGGGCGATGAAAACGAGGTGGGCGTCTGGGTCTCCGGCTTTTATGGCTCTGGCAAGAGTTCGTTTACCAAATACCTCGGACTGGCGTTGGACAGCAGCATCCAGTTCGAGCAGCACGGACAGGCCCTGCGCCACCACACCAGGTTGCAGGATGCCAAGTACTACGATGCGGATTTTACCAAGGAAACCTTTGTTAATCTCTATCCGTTCCTACCGGCTCATTTTGACATTCTACTCCATCTACTCGGCGCTTTGGCCAAGTCAACGGGCGGCATCGGGCTGCGGTCGGCGATTAAAGTCATACAGGACATTCTAGTTGAGAACGCGGATGGTTATACGCCCGTAGCTGAACAACCCGTAGGCTATCTCGCCACCACCGTCACCCTTTATGATGCGTTGGAAAAGGATATCCGCCGCGCCTTCCCCTCTTTCCATCAATCAGTTGGCAAAGTATGTATTCGCTTTCCCGATTCCCCTATTCATCAAGAAGTCGCCAAGACGGTGGCGGTGCTGCAAATCTTGAAAAACCTGCCGGTGACTCTGCAGAATGTGGGGAATCTCATGCATCCGGCGATCGACGCACCGGCCCGGTCTGATGAAGTGAAAACGGCAGTCGAAGCGTTAATCGCCGATCCGATCACACCGTTTGGAGAACAAGACGGCTATCTCTCTTTCTTCAGCGAAAAACTCAACGACATCGAGCAGGAACGCGCTCAGGTTCCACTCCGTACGATTGAGACGCGGCGCATTTTGAACGAAGCACTGCGCGAGGCGTTTTCTCCCCTCCCCTCGACCCAGCTGCAGGGTGCCTTGACCGTGACGACGGGCCTGAAATCCCAAACCGGCAGTGGGGCGCCAACGGCGCTGGCTGGTGAGCGCCATACGGTTCAGACCATGGTCGAATTTGTCGCGGCCCAGGATCTCGACACTGCACGCACACGCCTGGTTGACGAATCCCGCTCCAGAAGTGCGCAACATGTGATTTATCTCCTCGGGCGCACCGCGCCTGAAATGGACGTTCTGCTGGCGGACATCTACCGCTGTCAAGAGATCGTCCAGCGCTATCGCAATGAGCCCGATCAGGAGGTCAAAGAATACTGCCGAGGGCAAAGTGATCGGGCAGAGCGGCTCACGAAAGATCTTCAGCAGCAAATCAAACGCAGTCTCGCCCAGGGCTCATTTATCTTCCGTGGCGATACCACCGCAGTGGGCAGTTTAGATCAAGACGTGCAACAGGCCAGTAAAAAATACCTGACAGATGTTGCCGAGCAGGTATTCGATCGGTATGGCGAAGCCCCGGTGCGCGCCGAAACGGCGCTGGCTGAAAAATTCCTCAAAGTGGGTAACCTCACGGCCGTTACCAGCAGTCTTGACCCGCTGGGGCTGATTCAGGTAAATGGTGGCCGCCCCAGCATCCAAACTGATTTCAAGGCGTTGGTGAGCATTCGTGATTATATCGACCGCATGGGTGCAGTCGAGGGCAAACGGTTGACCGAACACTTCACGGGTGCACCTTTCGGCTGGTCGCAAGACACCTTGCGTTACCTCGTCGCGACGATGCTGGTGGGTGGCGAGATCAAACTCAAAGTCTCCGGCCGCGAGGTGACGGTAAACGGCCAACAGGCTATCGACGCCCTGAGAACCAATAACAGCTTTAGATCCGTCGGGGTCGCCCTGCGTGAAGAACGCCCATCTCTGGATGTGCTGGCCCGCGCGGCAGATCGCCTGACTGACATCATCGGCGACCCAATTATTCCGCTAGAAGATGACATCAGCAAAGCCGCCACGAAACACTTTCCCCAATTTCAGCATCAGTATGCGCCGCTGGCGGAAAAACTAGCGGGCTTGGAACTGCCTGGAGCGGAACGGCTGCGGGATCTCAACCAGGCATTGGCGGATGTACTCTTTACCGATGCTTCCGATGCCCCACAGCGCCTGGGTGGCGAGGAGTCTCTACTATACGACAACTTGAAGTGGGCTTCTGAGGTGAAACGGGCGCTGGGTAATGGTCTGGAGCAGACCGTCCGCCAACTCCAGGAGCACCGTCTCAGCATTGAGGCATTGCCAGATAGCAGGATTCCAGCACAACTCAAAACCGAACTGGCCGAAGCGTTTGGCCGGTTGCATGAGCGTCTTGCCCAGGATAATTTTTATGAGCACGCGGCCGATTTCAACACCTCGCTGACGTCCCTCAAAGCCCGCGTACGAAATACGACTATCCAGATGGAAGAAGCGCAGCTGCAACGCCTGCAGGAGGCCGAGCAGGATCTCAAACACCTGCCTGAGTGGCCTGAACTCACTCAGGAAGAACAAAGCAGTGTGTTAGGGAACCTGGAAGAACTGACGTTGCATGTCGGTCCTGATTTACAGGGACTAAAGCAACTCATCAATCAAGAGCTGGTTCTGCGCGACCGTGGCAGCGAACTCAAAAACCGCATTACCCGACAGGGGCAGGAACGCCGCCGTCAACGCTTGGAAGAAGAGAAGACCAAAGCCAAACAAGCAGGTAAAACCAAAATCTCGCGAGCGGTAGCAATTCCAACATCAATCACCGACGCAAGCCAGTTGGATGCCCTGATTCAAGAGCTACAGGCCTTACGGTACGAGCTGGAATTGTATAGCGAGATCGAAATTAATATGACCATCCAGGACTAGCGTATTATGGCATTCGACGATAATACTCGAACCCGTCTACAGTGTTTTGTCGGCGATGCCCGGGCGTTGCTCACGGAGGAATTTACCCGTCAGATGCAACATGAGTACGGCATGAACCCGGACACCGGCGAGGTGAGCGACCTAACCACGCTGACACACCTGGATGATGCGCGACGAGAAACCTGGCGTCTGCTATCCGACACCCTGTCCCATGACCTCGCGACTAGCCCCTCTGGAGGGCAAAAGGAAGTGCTGACGCGCATCGTCCGCGAGCAAGCGTTTACTGTGCTGAACCGCCTGGCTGCACTGCGCATGATGGAAGCGCGCGGCTTTCTCATCGAATCCGTTTCCAATGGCTACCAGTCCAGAGGTTTTCAGCTCTATCAGCGCCTTGCAGGCTCCGCTCTGGGTGAAACCGGCGATGCCTATCGCTGTTATCTTTTCAGCTTGTTTGACGAGTTTGCTCTGGATCTGGCGGTGTTGTTCGACCGTTTCTCGCCCCAGGGGCGGTTGTTTCCGCGCGAGTCCGCGCTGCTGGAGCTGTTGGGTCTCATCAACCACCCGGAGATCGAGCATCTTTGGGCCGAAGACGAAACGATTGGATGGATTTACCAGTATTTTAATACGCGGGAAGAGCGTCGACAGATGCGGGCCGAGTCCTCCGCGCCACGCAACAGCCGGGAATTGGCGGTGCGCAATCAGTTCTTTACCCCACGCTACGTGGTGGAGTTCCTCACCGATAACACCCTGGGACGCATCTGGTACGAGATGACCCAGGGGAACACCGTCCTGAAAGATCAGTGCCGCTATCTGGTGCAACGTCCCAATGAACGCTTTCTTCAAGCTGGTGAAACCGCTCCTGAACAGGTGGAAACCCAGGAAGAATTGAGCCAGGAGGAACTGGTTCAACAGCCCGTTTATATCCCATGTCGACCGCTTAAAGACCCACGCGACATCACCATGTTGGACCCCGCCTGCGGCTCGATGCACTTCGGCCTGTATGCGTTTGACTTATACGAGAAGATTTATGATGAGGCTTGGGAGTTGGAAGGTCAAATTGGCGCGATCACCTCACGCACAGGTTTTTTTCTGTCGTCTTTCCAGAAATGGCGTGAAGAAATTTTGTTGCAAGAAGCCCACCCAACCGTCTTTGCTGATCTCGGCTACGGTGTTCTGGACACCGCAATGGTGGAGACCGCAGCGTATTGCCTGGAGAGCGTCGGCAAAGGAGGTATATGATGAATAGGGTCGTGGATTACCCGCAGGTAACAGACACACTTTTGCGGGAAATCGTGAGCCGTATCCTTGAGGTCGGCTCCCCGCACAAAATTGTCTTGTTCGGCTCCCGGGCCAGAGGGGAAGCCAGGGCGGACAGCGATCTCGACCTGTTGATTGTCGAAGAGTCAGCGTTGCCCCGGTACAAACGTTCGGCATGCTATTTGCGAGCACTCACAGGTCTGTTTCCAGCCAAAGACGTAGTGGTGTGGACACCGGAGGAAATAGAGGCATGGGCGGAAGTCCCCCACGCCTTCAGCGCTACGGCTTTGAGGGAAGGTAAAGTCCTGTATGCACGATAAGTTCGACCACGCCCGAGGCTGGTTCCTCAAGGCCGATAGCGATCTCCACACTGCAACACGTGTGCTGACCGGCGATGGCCCCTATGATACGGCGTGCTTTCATGCCCAGCAGGTGGCTGAGAAGTATCTCAAGGGCTTGTTGGCGTTGATGGAACAGCCGATACCTCGCACCCACAACCTGGAGGAGTTGCAGCAATTGTGTATCGCCTTCGCGCCTGCTTTGCAGCTAACGGATGTCGATCTCGTCGAGTTAACACCGTATGCCGTCCAGTTGCGCTATGACTTTGAGTTCTGGCCAGATCGAGAGACGGCTGAGGATGCGTTACGCATGGCCGAGCGTGTGCGTGTTGCGGTTCTGGCGACAGTTCCCCAGGAGACACATCCATGAACACGTTATTCATCCGTTTGCTCAAGCGTGAGGATAAAGCAGCCAGCCTGTCTGAAGCGCTAGAGGCGGTACGCCAGGGAGATACACCCGATTCCGTGGTGCATGTCGTGGACCCGGTGTCCTTCCAGCAGGTGCCTGGTTCGCCTTTTGCCTATTGGGTAAGTGAGCGTATCCGGCGGCTGTTTACGGAGTTGCCGCGGTTCGAGGGCAAGGGACGTACGGTCAAGCAGGGCCTGGCAACTGCTGACGACTTCCGCTTCGTACGTGCCTGGTGGGAGGTGTCGCCAGCGCGTATTTTGGACGGGGGTAATGGCCCGGCCTGGCAGGACGAGCTAGAGGTTTTTCAGGCTTGGTGTAGGCAGCGTACGTTCGAGGGAAAGCGTTGGGTACCGTTTGCTAAGGGCGGAGCCTACTCGCCGTATTACGCTGATTTGCATCTGGTGGTGAATTGGGAGCGGGATGGCGAGGAGATTCGGAGTTTTGTTGACCCAAACACTGGGCGTCTCAATTCTCGGCCGCAAAACACCGACTTCTACTTTCGCCCGGGACTGACGTGGAGCGATAGAACCACAAGCTTGTTTTCGTCTCGTTTATGGCCTGCTGGAGGGATATTTTCTGTGAAAGGCTCTGCGGGATTTTTTCCCGGAGAAGAGTTCTTGGCACTTGGATTGATGAACAGCTCATTATTTAATGGATTCCTTTCCATACTAGTGGGGGCTGGTGATGCAGCAGCAAGGTCATATCAAGTCGGTGTAATTGGCGCTGTGCCATTTCCTATGTGTACCAACGACGCCCAGGATTACGACTCGCTCAAATCAGCAGCCTTGACAGCAGCGGAGGCTAAACGCTCGCTGGATACGACAAACCAAACAAGTCTCGTCTTTCGTCTGCCAACACTGTTACAAATAATGGGTGATAATCTGACCTCGCGTATCGTTGCCTGGCAACGACAACTCAATGAGACACAGCTCACATTGGCCAAATTTCAGCGCAAAATTGATGACCTCGTGTTCCGATTATATAGAATTGGGAGTAAAAGTCAGAGAGTAATTGAAGACAGTCTTGGTAGACACCAGTCGACAATCGATGAAGAAGAAGTTGAGAGCGAAACAAGAAAAGAAGAACAGCCATTGGAATTTACTTTCGATGCAAGGAGTCTTATTGAAGAACTGCTTGACTATTGCGTCAGCTGTGCTCTGGGACGCTGGGACATCCACTATGCCACAGAGCAATATCCTTGTCCTGAGTTGCCAGATCCGTTTGCCCCACTTCCTGTTTGCTCCCCAGGCATGTTGGTGCAGACCGACGGCCTGCCTGCAGGGCCGCAAGATGTGCCTGGCGATTATCCGTTACGCATCTCTTGGATAGGTGTCCTGGTAGACGACGAGGGACATCCCGACGACCTCGGCGGCCGGGTACGCCAGGTGTTCGAAGTCCTCTGGCCTGAACGTGCCTCTGAGATCGAACAAGAAGCATGTGACCTCCTGGGCGTGCGATCACTGCGGGACTACTTCTCCAGGCCCAACAGTTTCTTTGCCGAGCACCTCAAGCGTTATTCCAAGAGTCGCCGACAGGCCCCAATCTACTGGCCGTTGCAGACCCCATCGGGATCGTACACCGTGTGGGTCTATTACCATCGTCTCACCGATCAGACACTCTACACCTGCGTCAATGATGTCGTTGCACCCAAGCTCACACAGCTCACAGAGCAGCTCAACGCCTTGCGCACCAAAACCAATCGTAGTAATCAGGAAGAAAAAGAACTGGAGCTGCTACTAGATTTCGAACTGGAGCTGAGAGACTTTCGTGACGAGCTACTGCGCGTGGCCGCATTCTGGAGGCCGAACCTCAACGACGGCGTACAGATCACCGCAGCGCCGTTGTGGAAGCTGTTTCAGCATAAACCCTGGCAGAAAAAGCTCAAAGACACCTGGGCTAAGCTGGAAGCAGGAGACTACGACTGGGCGCATCTGGCCTATAGCATCTGGCCCGACCGGGTGCGCGAAACATGCAAACACGACAAGTCACTCGCCATTGCGCACGGACTGGATGAGCTGTATGAAACACCGCTGGAACCACGCAGGAAAAAGCGCGGTCGTAAGCAGATGGAGATGGGCTAAAGGGCGAGTTTGTAGATCATACATCACGATTCGTGAGCACCAACCTGTTGTGTGGTGAATGCATGAGCGACAAAGTAAGGATAAAGATTGGCATGAAGCAAGAGTATAATTTTTCTAAAGGTGAGTGCGGTAAGTTCTATCATGCCGAAGCACAACTTGAGATTCCTCTTGATTTGGAGCATCTCACACTGATTGAGACGATCCTGCCATTTAGACAAGATACAGGTCAGGATTCGTCAAGAGTATAAAAAAAGGCAAGGTAAAAGTGGCCAAGATGCCTATGCGCCTTAGCTTAGAGCAATAGAAGGAGTAGAGCCCATGAGTGAATTTGAGGAACTCGCCACACGGGTGATGGCTCTGCCATCGGAGAGTCGAGCCGAGCTCGCCGAGCTGCTCATTCAAAGTCTCGAAGAGCCAGATGACCCGGAGGTCAAGTCCGCTTGGCTCAGCGAAATTGCTCAGAGAGATCAAGAGATCAGGGATGGGGCATCGGTAACCAAACCAGCGGACCAAGTTCTTAGAGAAGCGCGTGACCTACTTCGATGCATGAAATAGTCTTTCACACACAGGCTGCCGAGGAGATGCGAGCCGCAGCCGCGCACTACGAAGCACAAGAGTCGGGTCTTGGCGATGCCTTTCTGGATGATATCGAACAAGCCTTGCAAAGCATTCAGCAATTCCCGCAGCTGTGGTCTGTTTACGACGGCGAATACCGCCGCTATCTCTTGAAACGATTTCCGTATGGGCTGGTGTATCGGATTGATGGAGCAAGGATTTTCATCGTGGCGGTTGCTCATCTGCACCGAAAACCAGGTTATTGGAGAGATCGGACCTAGCGAACAACTGCGACACATGACCACTCATGGCAGCAAGGAAGGGTACGGAGGCAGGATACTCATGAGCATACAAACATTTATCCAACAAGAGATTCTGTTGCCACGCCTCAAGCATAACGGTGTTATGGTGGTCTACGATCCAGCGCAGCGCTACCGTGAGTTGTGTCTGGATCTGGCAAGCGACGACACTTTTCACTTGCGATTCCTATTATGCAGCTTGCTCCCAAATGGATGCCTCCTGCTCAGTGCAACTTCGCTCTCCAAAGCGCTCGTCATATAAGGGATGCCTTAACATCCGACTATAGAGGTCC
>Ga0214472_10005968_pt1 | contig 12780 bp, 11 predicted proteins | sample RVTome_6_FD_207662 | JGI IMG/M metagenome (GOLD analysis project Ga0214472, IMG submission 207662) | Soil microbial communities from uranium-contaminated site in the Upper Colorado River Basin, Wyoming, United States - RVT140D175 | ecosystem: Environmental > Terrestrial > Soil > Contaminated >... | reverse complement strand
CGGTCCAGTACGTGATCCACCCCTGGACCGCGCGCGTGAACTCGACGTCCCCGAGCACAGGAGAGGCGAGCAGCTCGTCCATGTGTGCGGACCTCAACGCCGGCGGCGCGAGGTACGTTGCGAGCGGCACCCCCTCGAAGTGGGCCGGGATCACCGGAAGCGCGGGTACGCGGGGCAGCGATTCGGCCTCGGGGCCCTCGAGGGCACCCGGGAGGACGATGCGGCTCACGCCGACCGAGCCGCCCACGAGCGCCGCACCCAGGACGAGGCCGGCCGCCACGGAGGAGGGCGCGGGGAAGCCGGGCGCGTGATGTCTCCGAGCACGTGACCGGCTGCGTGCCAGCGACTTCCGCCTCCGGGTGGCGGTCCGCGACGGGAATGGCGACGTCGCCGCCCCACGCACGGCCTTCCATGCCGTCCGTAGGGTCCGCCGCAAAGAGCCCCTGGCGGGTCGCCTACCCGGGCTCCGACGGGCGCGCCTTCGTCGCCGGCCAAGGGGCCACGGGCGCCAGCCCCGGCGTCTGTTTCGTGATCGTGGCATGAGGATCGCGGCCCCCCCGCGGCGCTCGAGATCTGGGGTCGATGCCGTGTCGAGGAGCAACCCTCGTGCCAACCCGCAAGAGCCAGGAACGGTGCCGTCTGGGGGGCGGGCGGGCGTGACACAGACGGGCAAGACCGACCCGAACGGAGGCACTTCGTGACCGTCCCCATCCGGGACCTGGCGGACCGCTGGATCGGAAGGTTCGAGCGACGCTCGTGGAGGCGGCGGAGAAGGCGGCGGGGTGACGTAGCACACTTGCCCGACCCACCCTTCCCGCGGAACTTGCCCGTACCGTGACGACCAGAGCATCGGGCGGGGCCTCGACCACCCTCGAGCGCGCCCCGCAGTCGGAGGAAACGAGCGCGTCGACCCCGTCGACCCCGTCGACCGCGTCGATCCCGTGGTACCTGTGGGCTGTCGTGTTCGCCTCGACGAGCGTCGTGGTCGGTGTCATCTGGGACATCTCGTGGCACCGCACGATCGGCAGGGACACGTTCTGGACGCCCGCGCACCTGGCGATCTATCTCGGCGGTGCGACCGCGGGCCTCGCGTGCGGGTGGCTCGTGCTCCGCACGACGTTCGCGGGCTCCACCGCGGACCGGTCGGCCGGCGTCACCTTCTGGGGGTTCCGGGGGCCACTCGGCGCGTGGGTCTGCATCTGGGGCTCCTTCGCGATGATCGCGTCGGGTCCCTTCGACGACTGGTGGCACAACGCGTACGGGCTCGACGTCACGATCCTGAGCCCGCCGCACACGGTGCTCGCGGCGGGGATCGTCGCGATCCAGGTCGGCGCGATGCTCATGGCGCTCGCGCGCCAGAACAACCGCTCCGACGCGCGGCTCCTGCAGGTGCTCTTCACGTACGCCGGTGGCGTGCTGCTCCTGATGATGGCGACGCTCGCGACCGAGGAGACCGCGTTCCCGAACTCGCACCGCGGCTCGCTCTTCTACATGGTGAGCGGGGGGCTCTTCCCGATCTTCCTCGTGGGGATCTCTCGCGCCTCTCCTCTCGGCTGGGGCGCCGCTGCGTCGTCGGCGTTCTACATGCTGTTCTTGATGATGATGATCTGGATCCTCCAGCTCTTCCCCGCCGAGCCGCTCCTCGGGCCCATCCTGCGCCCCGTGGACAACATGGTACCGCCCTCGTTCCCGATCCTGCTCGTGGTGCCCGCGCTCGCCATCGATGTGATCGCGCGCGCGCTCCCGCGTCCGACGCCCCGACTCCGCGCGTGGGTGACGAGCGTCCTTCTCGGCGCGGCGTTCGTCCTCGTGCTGCTCGCCGTGCAGTGGTTCTTCTCGGCGTTCCTGCTGAGCGAGGGCGCGCGCAACTACTTCTTCGGCGCGGACCAGTGGGACTACAACTCGGGGCCCGGCCCCTGGCAGCACGAGTACTGGGATGGTCCGCTCACGGCGCGCGGCCTCGGCTGGGCCGTGCTCATCGGCGCCGTATCCGCGCGCATCGGCCTCTGGTGGGGTGACTGGATGAACCGCGTGCGGCGTTAGCGCCCATGCCGCACGGTACACGCGGAGGGCGGCTCGCGGGCGCACTCCTCGCGTTCGCCACGCTCGTCGTGGCCTCCGCGCACGTCGGGACCTCGAACGCCTACTTCGAGGGGATGGCCGGGCCCTATCCCGTGCGCGTGATCGTGCGCACACCCGGCGTGATCCCCGGCCTTGCGCAGGTCTCGGTACGGGTCACGGGCGCCGCACAGCCGCGGGCGATCACCGTGCGGCCGCTTCGGTGGGACGCCGGGCTCGAGGGTGCGCCGCCCGCGGATACCGCGCGGGCGGTGGCGGGTGAGACGGGGCTCTACGCCGCCGCGCTCTGGCTCATGACCACCGGGTCCTACAGCGTGCGCGTGTCCGCGGTGGGGGACGCCGGTGAGGGTGTCGCGCTCGTGCCGGTGAACGCGGTTGCCGAACGGCGCCTCGACATGGGCGCGGGGATGGCCGCGGCGCTCATCGCGGCCGCGCTGTTCCTGTTCGTCGGTGCGATCACGATCTTCGGCGCCGCCGTGCGAGAGAGCGTGCTCGAGCCCGGCGCGGAGCCGAGCCCGAGGCGCCGCCGGGCGTCGGTCGCGGCCATGGCGATCGGGGGTGTCGTGCTCGCGCTCGCGCTCTGGGGCGGCTGGAGCTGGTGGGGAGCCGTCGACCGCGCGTACCGCGCGGGCATTTTCCGACCCCTCCAGACCAGCTCGACGGTGACCGAGAGCGGCTCGGGGGCCGTCCTCACGCTCACGATCGACGACCCCTCGTGGCGCGGGAGGGAGTGGACGCCGCTCATCCCCGACCACGGCAAGCTCATGCACATGTTCCTGGTGCGGGACGACCTCGTCGCGTTCGCGCACTTGCACCCCGAGTCGGCCGACTCGAGCTCGTTCGCCACCGCGCTCCCGCCGGTTCCGCCCGGCGACTACCGCATCTACGCCGACATCGTGCACGAGAGCGGTTTCGCGCAGACGCTCGTGGACGAGGTGCGCGTGGGAGGAGCCACCGAGCCCGCGTCGGCGCCGCCGGCCTCACCGCTCCCCCGCGACCCGGATGACTCGTGGGCCGAGCTCCCTGGACATGGGGAAGCCGCCGCCGACGTGTTCACGCTCGCGAGCGGGCGTCGCGTCACGCGGGTGTCGGGCCGCGAGCCGCGCGTCGACGAGGAGCTGTCGCTCGAGCTCCACGTGGCCGAGCCCGACGGCACCCCGTCCGCTCTCGAGCCCTACATGGGGATGCTCAGCCACGCGGCCGTGACCGCTGCCGACGGAAGCGTGTTCGTGCACCTGCACCCTGCGGGGAGCATCAGCATGGCGGCGATTCAGCAGTTCCGGGCGGGCGAGGGCGGCGTGGCCAACCGTGCTGGGATGGCGATGCCCGGGATGGCGGTCATGGCGGCGATGGCTGGCGGGGCGCCCAACGTCGTCCGGTTCCCATTCGCCTTTCCGGCGGCGGGGGCGTACCGGGTGTTCGTGCAGGTGAAGGTTGCGGGGGCCGTCGAGACGGCGGCGTTCGATGTGGTGGTTCGCTCTGCTCAATAGACCATTTCGGAGTGGCCCGCTCCCGCCGGCCTTGGGCCTCCGGCACACGACTCCATCCACCGTCGACGAGGTGCCGACGTGAGATCACCTCGCAGGTTACTGGCCGCGCTCCTGCTTCTGACCGCGTGCTCGAGCTCCACCGCGCCCACCCCGGTGACAAGCATCACGCTGTCGGCGACGAACATCTCGTTCTCCTCGCTCATGGCCACCCTCGACGTCACGGCCACCGCGCTCGACGACTCGGGAACGCCGATCTCGGGCGTGACCATCACGTGGTCGACGCAAGACGCCCTGGTGGCCTCGGTCACGACGGCCGGTCGCGTAACCGCGGTGGGAAACGGCGTGACACAGGTGACAGCGTCCGCGGGCAGTACGAGCGCGGACGCCACGGTCAACGTGCAGCAGGTTCCGTTCTCGATGACGCTGTCGCCGGACTCGATCCTGCTCGACGGCCCGCTCGACACGGCATCGGTCACACCCACGGTGAGGGACGCCGGCGGCTCGGCGATCGTGGGTGCGATCGTGACGTGGACTTCAGTGGACGAGGCCGTGGCGACCGTGGACGACGACGGGCTCGTGACCGGGGTCACCACCGGCGAGACCACGATCACCGGCGCGGTCGCGACTGGGGGGACGCCGCTCACCGAGAGCCTGAAAGCGAAGGTCGGCGGTGCCGTCCTGATCACGACCACCTCGCTGCCGCCGGGGCTCGTGGGCTCACCCTACGACGAGGCGCTCTCCGCCGTGGGCGGCGACGCCAACTACGCGTGGGGGCTCGTGTCGGGGTCGCTCCCTGACGGAATCGGCCTGTCTGCCAGCGGGATCATCAGCGGAACGCCAACCACCGTGGGGAGCAGCTCGTTCACCGTCGGCGCCACGAGCGACGGCGACACCGACACGCAGGACCTCACGATCGACATCCTGGCGTCGGTCTTCCTCGGCACGTCCTACCTGGTGGGTGGATACGCCGGTGAGGGCTACGGAGACCAGATCGCACCGGCGACGGGCGGCGACGGCACCTATGCATACGGCGTCACGGGGGGAGGGCTCCCTCTTGGGCTCTCGCTCGATTCGTCCACGGGTGCCATCACGGGCGTTCCGACGACCCCCGGCGTCTCGTTCTTCGAGATCACGGCTTCGAGCGCGGAGGAGTCAGCGTCGGCCACCTACGCGATCACCATCTCCACCGTGCCCGCAGGGGAGTTCAACATCTGGATTTCGTACGAGGGGGGCGCGCTCCCGCCCGCCCGCGTGGTCGACGCGCTCGACGGGGCGCTGGCGCGTTGGGAGGAGATCGTGATCGGAGACGTGGGCGACGTGACGTATGCCGAAACGGGCCTCACATCCGAGACCTGCTCGCTCGTGGACGCGTCGCTCCTCAACGGCGCCTTCATCGACGACGTGGTCGTCCTCATGTCGATTCGGCCGTTCGACGGCCCCGGAAGCACGCTGGCCCGTGGCGGTCCCTGCGGCTACGGCCGAGGCTTCTTGCCGGCAGTGATCAGCGGCCAGATGCAGCTCGACGAGGCGGACGTTGGCACGGCGTTGGCGGACTACCTGGAGACCATCGTCTGGCATGAGATCGGCCACGTGATGGGCATCGGGACGCTTTGGTCCGCATCGCTCAGCGGGAGTGGGACGCCGGACCCCCTCTATGTGGGCGCGAACGGCAACACGGAGTGGCGCGCGCTCGGCACCGCCTTCGACGGCGTGCCGGTCGAGCCGAACGTCGAGGGGCACTGGGACGAGGCGTGGTTCGACAGCGAGATCATGACGCCCTCCTCGGAGGGGCCACTCGGCGCTGCACCCATCAGCCGCGTGACGGTCGGCACGCTCATCGACCTCGGGTGGACGGCCGATCTCGCGGCGGCGGACCCGTACTCGCTGCCGGCGTGCGCGGACACGTGCTCGCTCGCGGCGCCCGGCCCCGTCGAGCCGTTCGACATCGTGGTGGTGGACCCCCTCCTTCCGCTGCCGAAGTAGGCGCGGACGGGATCAGTGCCAGTGCCCGTGCGGCTCGGACCAGACCGCGCCGGGATACGGGGGCGCGCCCCGGCCGGACCGGTCCGTGAACCCGAGGGCAACGACGACGGTCGCGAGCAGCGCGATGCCGATCGTCAGGATGAAGAGCGTGGTGGGGCTGAGCCTGCCTCGGCGCCGGCTCTCCTCCTGCTCCTGATGCTGACGCGCCTTGCGACGAGCCTTCTTCGACGACATCGGGCTTCCGGGACCGGGACGCGGTGATTCCCACACCAGTCTTCCGAGGAGCCCGGCGGATGTCAAACGGCCCACGCGCAGCGCCGGACGCTTTAGTTTACGTGTGGCCCCTCACCCGCCCGACCCTCGCTCTCCGGAGGTGCGCCCTTGTTGATCCGTCGTGCAGCCCTGGTCGCCGTCGTGCTACTCTCCGCGTGCCAGAATGGGCAGGACGACGCTCGTGCGGCCTCCGGCATCCAGGCCCTCGTCGACCAGTACGCCACGTTCCGCCTCAGGGCGGACCTGTCGCACCTCAGCGAGTCGGACAGACAAGTCGCGCGGCTCCTCATCGAGGCCGTCGAGCCCATGGACGAGGTGTTCTGGATGCAAGCGTACGGCGACAAGCAGGCTGCGCTCACGCTCGCTGGGGGCGACGAGGCCATGCGACGCTACATCGAGATCAACTACGGCCCCTGGGACCGGCTCCGCGACAACGAGCCGTTCGTGCCCGGCGTGGGGCCGAAGCCCGCGGGGGCGAACCTCTACCCGGCCGCGATGTCGGACGAGGAGTTCCGGGCCGACGCGGCCACTGACCCGGCGCTGCGCAGCCTGTACACACTCGTGCGACGCAACGTGGCGGGCGTCCTCACGCCGGTGCCGTACCATGTCGCGTTCCGCGAGCAGCACGCCGCCGCGGCCGCCAAGCTGCGTGAAGCTGCGGCTTTGGCCGGCGACCCGGGTCTCGCCCGGTACCTCCGTCTGCGTGCCGACGCGCTCGAGACCGACGAGTACCAGGAGAGCGACCTCGCCTGGATGGACATGAAGGACAACCCCATCGACGTCATCGTCGGCCCCATCGAGACGTACGAGGACTCGCGCTACGGATACAAGGCCACGCACGAAGGCTATGTCCTCATCAAGGACATGGAGTGGAGTGAGCGGCTGGCGCGCTTTGCAGCGCTCCTACCCACGCTCCAGCGCGGACTTCCCGTGCCCGATGCGTACAGGCGCGAGACGCCCGGCACGGATTCCGACCTCAACGCCTACGACGCGGTCTACTATGCCGGCGAGGCGAACGCTGGGGCGAAGACGATCGCCATCAACCTCCCCAACGACGAGGAGATCCAGCTCCAGAAGGGTACGCGCCGTCTCCAGCTCCAGAACGCCATGCGCGCCAAGTTCGACGAGATCCTGGTGCCCATCGCCGAGGCGCTCATCGCCGAGGACCAACGGCGGCACGTGACCTTCGACGCATTCTTCGGCAACACCATGTTCCACGAGGTGGCGCACGGCCTTGGCGTGAAGAACACGATCAACGGCCGCGGCACCGTGCGTGAGGCGCTCCTCGAGCACTACTCACCGACGGAGGAGGGCAAGGCCGACGTCGTGGGGCTCCTTATGGTGAAGCAGCTCTTCGATCGTGGCGAGCTCACCGACGGCACGATCGAGGATCACTTCGTCACGTTCCTCGCGGGGATCTTCCGCTCCGTGCGCTTCGGAGCCGCCAGCGCCCACGGCCGGGCCAACATGGTCCGCTTCAACTTCTTCCAGGAGATGGGTGCGTTCACGCGCGACGGGGCCACCGGCACGTACCGTGTGGACTTCGAGGCCATGTCTCGCGCGATCGATGCGCTGTGCGAGGTGATCCTCACGCTCCAGGGTGATGGCGACTACGCGGGCGTGGACGAGCTCATGGCGGATATGGGCAACGTACCGCCGGAGCTCCAGGCCGACCTCGACCGGCTCGACACGCTCGGGATCCCGAGGGACATCGTGTTCGAGCAGGGCGTGAGCGTGCTGCTCGGACCGTAGCCGGCATTCACGTGGACTCCATGGGCCGACGCGCCTTCCTCCGGGAGGTGATCCCGAGGGCCGCCACCGCCTTGGGCGCGCTCGGGCTCGGATTCCTGATCGATGCCGTCTGGGCGCGCGCCGTGCGAGGAGCTCGCTTGGAGCGGGAGGACTACCCGCGCTTCGTGGTCGGTAGCTACCGCGTGCACCACAACGTGGTGGGATATCTGATGCTCGTGGTCGGCCTCTTCGCCTACCCCGTGGTCCTCATCCCGCTGGGACTCGGGATGATCGTGGGGCACGGGATCCGCGACCGGCTGTTCTGGTTCGTCGAGCGGATGGACTGAGTCGGCGAGCCGGGGGCCAACCGGCGCTTCTCACAGGATCCGGAAAACGTCGTAGGCGACCTTGCCGGGCACCGACTTGTTCTTGCCCACCGCGACGATGTGGTTGAGCCAGTCGTACTTCTCCGAGGCGGTGGAGAAGACGGGCCGGACCCTCCAGTAGAGTCCGTCCTCTCCACGGCTGACGACCCCGGTGTACGTCATGAAGACGATCTCGCCGTCGTCCGTCTCGAGCGTGATGCGCACGTCGAGGCTGCTGCGGCCGGACACCTGAGTGATCCAGTCGGCCCCGCCCGGATGTACCGTCCCCTGGATACCCGGGCCGGCGAAGGTGCCGCCCGTAACCGGCGCGATGCGGACGTGTCCGGCGTCCAGTTGGGTATCGACGTCGAGCAGCAGCTCGAAGATGAACTCCGACTCGAGCGCGCTCGCGGGCGCTTGAGCGGACGTCGCTTGCGCCCCGATGCACACCGCCGCGAGCGCGACCGCGCACGCCCGCCGAGACCGTGATGGGCGGGCGTAGCTCATCTTCGGTCCGCGTCGCTGCGGCCCTCTCGCTCCTGCACGCGTGCGCCGCTCAGTACGTTGGCCATCGCGTAGTTCCCCTCGTGGCAGGAGTACTCGTAGACGAGCGCGTCCAGCCTGTTGAAGGGCACCTCGCCGCTGAACGGGCGCGTGAACGTGCCGGGATCGTCGACCGTGAACTCGTAGTTGATCGTGTTCGGGTCGACCCGGGTCAGCCGCTCCGTGATCTTGGCGCGCTCGGAAGGGCTGAAGCCCGCACCGCCGCCGACGAGCGACTGCTCGGGATGGATGTTCGTGGTCTCGATGACGAGCGTATCACCCTCCCAGCGGCCCCACGAGTCGCCCATCCAGGGGCGGATGTGCGGAGGAAGCGGCCGGGGCGTGCCCAGGGGGACGATCCGCGTGTCGTGGACCATCTCCGTCATGATCATCACGTAGTCGGCCGTCTGCACGATCGTGTAGTTGTTGTTGTAGAAGTAATTCGGCATCATCGGCGGGCCTGCGTTCGAGCCGAACGACATGATGCAACGCTCGGCGACGGGCCGGTTCTCCGGGTTGTCGTACTGCCCGAACTGGGCCCGGAGCTCCGCTTGTTCGCGCTGGCGCCGTTGCGCCTCTGCCGTGCGCGGCGGAACGCTGCCGTCGGGCGGGTCGACGATCAACGAGCTGCGAGGCTCGCCGTCGTAGATGGCGATGTGGTCGCCCGCGTCGATGAAGAACTGGTTGTAGCCACCCACCGCGCCGGCGCCGGCGTCCCACCGGGCGTCTCCGGTCAGTTGGCCGCCCGCCGGTGGCGGGGGACGGTCCGGATCGCTGGGGGCGAGATCCGCCTCGATGAACGCCACCCGTTCGCCTTCGAGCTCGCGCACCTGCGCGCGCGTGAGCACCGGCCCGACTCCGGCCGGGCGAACGACCGGCGTCAGCGTGGCGTTCGTCCAGTTGCCCTGGAGATCCGGATGGCCGTCGAGGGTTCTCGGTACCACCCACCGGGGCGTGCCTTGCTGGGCCTCCGCGGGCTGGGCCCAGGACCCTCCGATGACCATGGCCAGCAAGAGAAACGATGCGGACCTGACGGGACGCTCCATGGTCGGCCTCCTTGGGCGAACACGACACGTTGGACCAGCCAGATTGCAGATACCCGGCTCAGGAAGCAACGTCACGCCGACGCGGTCGGACCCCCAGAGGAGGTTGTCCATGAAGCTGTCCATCAGCGCGGGCCGCATCGACACACCGTTGCTCCACCAGACGATCGGCCAGGCCCTGGAGGCCACCGCCGGGCGCTTCCCCCGTCGGGAGGCCCTCGTGGTGTGCCATCAGGGCGTCAGGCAGACCTGGGCCGAGTTCGACGCCACCGTGAATGAGGTGGCGAAAGGGCTCATCGGCGTCGGCATCGAGCCCGGCGATCGGGTGGGCATGTGGAGCCCGAACTTCGCGGAATGGGCCTATATCCAGTACGCCACCGCGAGGGTCGGCGCCATCCAGGTCAACATCAATCCAGCGTACCGCACCAGCGAGCTGCGCTACGTGCTGGAGCAGTCGGGCTGTCGCCTCCTCGTCACGCGGACCGAGTACCTGAGCTCTGCCTACAAAGCCATGGTCGACGAGGTCGCTCCCGGGCTGCCGGCCCTCGAGCGGGTGATCTACTTCGATGCCGGCGATTGGCGCGAGCTCCTGTCCGCGGGGGCGTCCGTGAGCGATGCCGACCTCCGCGCCCGGAGCGTCTCCCTCACCCCCGACGATCCGATCAACATCCAGTACACGTCGGGCACGACCGGATTCCCGAAGGGGGCCACGCTCAGCCACTTCAACATCCTGAACGACGCCCTCCTGGTCGGCGAGGCGTGCGCGTACGACGAGACCGACCGCGTGTGCATCCCGGTGCCCTACTACCACTGCTTCGGGATGGTAATGGGCAACCTGGCCTGCTCGGTGTACGGCGCGACCATGGTCGTGCCGAGCCCGACCTTCGACCCCGAGGCGGTTCTGCGCGCGTGCCAGGACGAGCGATGCACGTCCCTCTACGGCGTGCCCACAATGTTCATCGCCGAGTTGGATCACACCGGGCTCGCTTCCTTCGATCTGTCGAGCCTGCGCACCGGGATCATGGCGGGAGCGCCGTGTCCCATCGAGGTGATGCGGAAGGTCATGGACGTGATGCACATGCACGAGGTCACGATCGCGTACGGGATGACCGAGACGTCACCGGTGTCGACGCAGACGAGCACCGCGGATCCCGTCGAGGTGCGCGTGAGCACCGTCGGTCGGGTCCTCCCCCACGTCGAGTCCAAGATCGTCGCCCCCGAGACGGGAGAGACCGTCCCCCGCGGCGAAGCGGGCGAGTACTGCACGCGCGGGTTCCATGTGATGCTCGGCTATTGGAACGATCCCGAACGAACCGAAGAGGCGATCGACGCCGACGGCTGGATGCACTCGGGCGATCTCGCCATGATGGACGACGACGGCTACGTCAACATCGTCGGGCGCATCAAGGACATGATCATCCGGGGCGGCGAGAACGTGTATCCCCGCGAGATCGAGGAATTCCTCTACACGCACCCCGCAGTGGCCGACGCGCAGGTGATCGGTGTCCCCGACGAGAAGTACGGCGAAGAGCTCATGGCGTGGGTGCGGCTGGCGCCCGGGGCGGAGCTGACCGCGGAGGAGCTCGAGGAGTTCTGTCGTGGGCGAATCGCCCACTTCAAGGTGCCGCGCTATGTGAAGTTCGTGACTGCGTTCCCGATGACGGTCACCGGGAAGGTCCGCAAGGTCGAGATGCGCGAGCGGTCGATCGCGGAGCTCGGGCTCGAGGCGGTGGCGGCGGCCAGGACGGCGTAGTGAAGGCGCGGTGGGACCTGTCCGATCGTTTCGTTCATTCCCGATGAGGAGACCCATATGAGCAAGCTTCTCGAGTGGCGCGAGATCGTGGCGTCGGCGCTCGACTGGGAGCAGGCGCACGCGAGCCTCGAGAGGGCCGTCGAGGCCCTGCCGGTCGAGCTGCGCGGCCGTCGAGCGCCCGGCCTGCCGTACTCGATCTGGGAGCTGCTCGAGCATATTCGCATCGCGCAGCGGGACCTGCTCGAGTTCTGCCGCGACACGGACTACCAGCACGCGCTCGAGTGGCCGGACGGCTACTGGCCCGACTCGCCCGTGCCGGCGAGCGAGGAGGCGTGGGCCGACTGTCTGGCAGCCATCCAAGCGGATCGTCAGCAGCTCCAGCGCTGGACGGTGGAGACGGAGGTCGACCTCACGGCGAAGATCCCGCACGGGACCGGGCAGACGTATCTACGGACGGTGCTCGTGGCGGTTGATCATGCCTCGTGCCACGTGGGGCAGATCGTGCTGCTCAGGAAGCTGCTCGGGGCTTGGGCGGGTTGAGGTCGGCGTCTCGAGGAGTCGGCCGCGGCCGCGCGCGGCCCCCTACAAAGCACCGCCGGCAATACCCGACTGCCCTTGGCAGCCGCGCGCCCCGAAATTCCTCTTGCGACGGACACCAGCGCAGGATGCCACCATGTCGAAGCGACGATTCAGCGCCCGTGAAGCCGAAGATGTCGGCGACCGACTGGGGATCGACTGGGACCAGATCCCGGTGGAGGACGGGTAGCTCATGGATGTCGATGACGCCGTGAACGTGCCCGGTGACATGTGAACGAGCCGAGGGGACCCGGGCGGGGTCGCGTGCGCAAGGCGCCGCGGCGGGAGGCGGGTAATACTCAGTCCCACGCCCAATTCGCGTCCACGGCCTTCACCACAAGACCGAGCGCCTCGTACTCGCGCTGCGTCCGGTCTGGAGCGAGCTCCGCCCCGGCCCGATGACTCATGACAACGATGACGAGGTCGCGCGATGGGATGATGTATGTCGATTGATTCCCGGCACCAGCCGCGTTGTACGTGTCCGCCGGCAGCGTGGGGATGCGGCGACCCCGCCCCGACTCGTCCGCCGTATTGAGCCAAAAGAGACCGCCGTAGACCGGCTCGTCCCAGGCGGGAGCCGGTGTCCGCACGAAGTCGACGAATTCCTCGGACAGGAGGCGCTCACCGTTCCACGCGCCCCGCTGGAGATACAGAAGGCCGAGCCGGGCCCAATCCCGGGCGGTCCCGTAGTTGTAGCCGGTCAGGATGAAGTTGCCGTAGATATCCGTCTCCGCCACGAAGCGCCGGATGCCGATCTTGTCGAACAGCGCGCGCTGCGGCCAGGTGAGATACTCCTCGCCGAGCTCGTTCTCGACCACGCGCCGTAGGATCGAGCCCAGCGTCCACGGGTCTGAGTTCCGGTAGCGGCCGACCGTGTTCGGTGGGTGCTCGGCGTCCCGGCTCGTGGAGAGCTGGAAGACGTCGATGGGCGCCGAGTATCCGAG
>Ga0214472_10005966_pt1 | contig 12781 bp, 11 predicted proteins | sample RVTome_6_FD_207662 | JGI IMG/M metagenome (GOLD analysis project Ga0214472, IMG submission 207662) | Soil microbial communities from uranium-contaminated site in the Upper Colorado River Basin, Wyoming, United States - RVT140D175 | ecosystem: Environmental > Terrestrial > Soil > Contaminated >... | reverse complement strand
GGGGGCAATCCGGCGACAATGCGATCGACATCCTGATGCGTGACGGCGTCGATTCCCTGGGGCGCCGGGACTTTCAACGCGCGTTGCGCGCCTTCAACCAGATCGTGACGATCGCACCGGATTTTGCTGAGGGCTGGAACAAGCGCGCGACCCTCTACTACCTGATGGGGGATTACCAGAAGTCCCTGGCAGATATAGACAAGACGCTGAGCCTTGAGCCCAGGCATTTCGGTGCACTGGCCGGGCGGGGGCTGGTGTACGTCGAGCTGGAAGATGACACGCATGCCTTGAAAGCCTTTGAAGACGCCTTGCTCATCAACCCGTTCCTGCCGGCGGCGCGCCTGAATGCAGAGGCTCTGCGCGAGCGCCTGAAAGACCGCGAAATTTAACGGTTTCACATTCCGGAATTCCCCGAGGCGTCAGTCGGCTTCCCACCGTCTTGGAGCTGTGAATTCCTGACGTTTATCCTGCCTGCAACGACATGGCAGCTATGCGCAGGAGTGGCTGTGCCCTCACGGGGGATCGGGATAGGATCTGCGCCATCGTTGATCAACAATACCGCTGGGTTGCGGTTTGCCTGGGGGCGTCGATGCCAAAGGAAACGCGCGTAGGCGCAGCCTATGCGCTTGGTGCTTTTTTTCTGTGGGGTGTTGGCCCACTCTATTTCAAGGCTGTCGCAACAGTCCCCGTATTTGAGATTCTGGCACACCGGGTTCTTTGGTCCGTGGTCTTTCTGGTCCTTCTCCTGACGCTGAGCCGGCGATGGCCCATGCTGCGCGCGGCACTGCGTCAGCCTCGCACAGTTGTGATGCTGATGCTCAGTACGCTGGTGATCTCGGTGAACTGGTATTTTTTCATCTGGGCAATCACAACCGACAGGGTGCTGGAATCCAGTCTGGGCTATTACATCAACCCGCTGGTGAATGTTCTGCTGGGGCTGGTGTTTCTGGGAGAGCGGCTTACCCGGTGGCAGGGAATTGCAGTGGGGCTTGCGGCGATCGGCGTATTGAATCTCGCCGTTCAAAACGGCACCATGCCCTGGGTGTCACTGTTGCTGGCCGTTACTTTCAGCTGCTATGGCTTGATCAGAAAGACAATCAAGGTCGAATCGGTCGATGGCCTTTTTGTCGAAACCTCGATGTTCCTGCCGGCTGCGCTTGGCTATCTGGTGTATCTTGCGGTGATCGGCAAGGGCGTGTTCGGCAGCATCGATCTGCACACCGACCTTCTTCTGGTTGCCGCCGGGCTGATCACCGCGATGCCGTTGATCTGGTTTACCAGCGGCGCGCGGCGCCTCAACTACTCCACTATCGGTCTGTTTCAGTATATCGCGCCAACCTGCCAGTTTTTACTCGCGGTTCTGGTTTTCGGGGAGCACTTCTCCTGGGCACACGTTGTGACTTTCGGCTGTATCTGGACGGCGCTCGTCATTTATTCGGCACAATCGTGGGCGATATCCCGCCGCCGTCCGCAGGCGGTGGCCTAAGCAGCGGCTCAGTTTCCGCTGGCTCTACTCCCGGACCCGGTCGGTCTCGTTTCGATCAGACTGTCTGAACCGCGTCATCCGAACTGGCGGCCTCGGCGATGGTATCGGCCAGGCCACGAACCGACAGCTTGCGCTCGCAGTCCATAAGGGCCTGAAAACGGGCTGCGTTGGGGTGGACTCCATCGGCGGTTGTCGAATCCCTGCGCGGATGGAAAAGATGAAGAACCGGCGATGTATGGTCTGCGTCCTTGCGACCCAAGCCTGCCCGGATCAGGCGCAGTACGAAATCCGAATCTTCCATGCCGTGGCCTTCGTAGCTGATATCAAAACCGTCGACGGCGATGAAATCCTTGCGCCAGACGCCGAGATTACAGGTCTGGACCTTTTCCCATTTATCCGCGCGGCGTTTTCGCTTGCTGTCGGAAACCGGCAGACCGACGAACTGGAAAGGGCGGTTGCTCTGTCCGGTCAATGCAAGGAGAAACCAAAGCGCTTTCGGCCAGCGGTAATGCGCCAGAGATCTTCTGAAAATACGTTCGGTCATGCCGCGCTTGAGATAGCAGCGCCGCCCGGCGACGAACCATCCCGGTTCCGCGAGCGCCAGGTGGCTGGCGACAAAGTCAGGTAAAAGACAGCAATCCCCGTCGACGAAAATCAGATACCCGCCTTCGGCCAGGCTGACCGCGCCGTTGCGCGATCTGCTCGGTCGGAAGCCGTCATCCTGTTGCCAGAAGTGCTTAACGGCAAGGCCGCTTTCCAGAGCGAAGCGCCGGATCAGATCCCTGGTTTCCTGCTTTGAGCCGTCATCCGCGACAATCACTTCGAAGTCGCGGCGCGTCTGATAGCGGAGCGAATCCAGCACGAGAGACAAAGCCTCGGGCCAGTTGTAGGTGGAAACGATCACCGATGCCGCTGGTGTTTCCGAAATTGCTCTCGCCCTCATATGATTGGGTCAGGGATGACTGCATCGCGCGCCACGCACTTGAATGCTGGATTACCTGAAGGGGCCTCCGACGGCAATAACCATCGATAATGGAAGATTTCACTATCAGAATTTAACCCGCCGGCATTGGCGCTGAACCTGCCGGCGGTGTCCGGTTTCAATACGGCAATCTAGTCGACCCAGGCAATGCGCAGAACATTGGTCGCGCCCGGCGTTCCAAAAGGCACACCCGCGGTGATCACCAGCTTGTTTCCGGTCGAGGCGAATTCTTCCTTCACGGCAATCCGGCAGGCCTTTTCCACCATTTCCTGAAAGCTGTGAACATCGGAGGTGTGGACGCAGTGAGCCCCCCAGGTTACCGCCAGCCGTCGCGCGGTGTGAATGTTTGCGGTCAGGACCAGGATCGGCACGTCGGGCCGTTCGCGGGCGGCGCGCTTGGCCGTCGATCCCGAAGTGGTGTAGCAGGCGATGGCCGCCGCGCCGATGGTTTTCGCCACCTGTGCCGCGGCGACTGAAATCGCGTCGGGTGCCGTTGCTTCCGGCTCCGGCGTCAGGGCGTGGATCACCTTTTTGTAGGAAGGATCTTCTTCGGTGCGCTCGATGATGCGCCCCATCATACCGACGGCTTCGATTGGATAGTCCCCGGCCGCGGACTCCGCAGACAACATCACGGCGTCGGCGCCGTCGTAGATGGCTGTGGCTACATCCGATGCTTCCGCCCGTGTGGGCGCGGGAGAATGGACCATCGAATCAAGCATCTGCGTCGCAACGACGACCGGCTTGCCCGCCAGACGGCAGGTCTGGATAATCAGTTTCTGGCGGCTCGGTACTTCTTCCGGCGGCATTTCGACGCCCAGGTCGCCGCGCGCGACCATGATGGCATCGGATAGCTCGACCAGCTCGGACAGGCATTCAATTGCAGCGGGTTTTTCGATTTTCGACATGATGGCGGCCCGTCCGGCGATCAGACGTCGGGCTTCGGCGACGTCTTCCGGACGCTGAACAAAGGACAGTCCGACATAGTCGACGCCGAGATCGAGACCGAATTGCAGATCCTTGCGGTCCTTTTCCGTGAGGGGAGAAATTGGCAGGATGACGCCGGGAACATTAACACCCTTGCGGTCGGAAAGAGGTCCACCGGTCTCAACAATGGTTTCCGCGAAATCCTTGTCGCAGGCGGTCACGCGGAGCCTGAGCTTGCCGTCGTCAAGCAACAGGTCCGTACCCGGTTCCAGCGCGGCAAAGACCTCGGGGTGGAGCAGGGGCGCGCGCGTCGAATCGCCGGGTTCGTCTGAGAGGTCGAGCCGGAACGCGGTGCCTTTAACCAGCGTTGTCGAGCCATCCCTGATCTTTCCGACTCTCAGCTTCGGTCCCTGCAGGTCCATCAGGATTCCGATCGGTCGACCGGTGTCGCGTTCCAGTTCGCGGATGATCTCAACGTTGCGCCTGTGGTCTTCGTGCGAGCCATGGCTGAAATTCAAACGGAAAACGTCCGCCCCTGTTTCGAACAGGGCACGGATCATTTCGGGGCTCGAACTGCTTGGTCCGAGCGTTGCCAGAATCTTGGCTTTTCTTTGTCTTCTCATGACGCAGAGAATAACTTTATTTCAGAAATACAAAAGTTAAATATAGATTCTTGCGCTGACTTTATGCCGGCCCGATCGCCTCGATGTTCAGTCCGACTGCCTTGGCTCGTCATTCTGATCAGGAATCGGTGCGGGCGTGGCTGCCGTATGCCGGGAGACGTCCTCGCCATCCTCAGGTTCGGCATAGGCAGCCAGGGCTCTTTTGACATGGATGGTCATGGCTTGCGCAGCGGCATCGCCATTGCCGTCGCGAATGGCGTTATAGATTTTCCGATGCTGCTGCAGGAACACGCGGTCATCGTTTTGTGAAGAGAGAAGCTTGTAACGGTGATAGTCGAGCGTCTCACGCAGGATATCGCCCATCCCACTCATCAGGTGCATGTAGATCACGCTGTCGGCGGCTTTTGCCACCGCCAGATGGAAGGAGACATCGTCTTTCGCCTTGAATTCTGCGGGGCGTTTCGGATCTGTCATCACGTTGAGGGCGTGCTTGATTTCCGCGATCTGTTCTTTGGTTGCATTTTCGGCAGCCTGCCGCGCCGCCCAGGCTTCTATGGCGACACGAATCTGGGCAAAATCCCGAAGGTTTTTACGATTTTCCCGCAGCAGCGCGGCGAGGGCCGAGCCCTGGTCGTCGGATGCGGCGGTAACCCGGGTGCCGCCGCCCTGCACAGCGGTGATGAAGCCCTTGCCTTTGAGCTGCTGCAGCGCCGCGCGCACCGAAACGCGGCTGACGTTCATCATTTCGGCCAGCTGCCGTTCGCCGGGGAGCCGCTCTCCGGGCATCAGTTTGCCCGTCGCAATCAGTTTCATCAGTTCCTGCGCAACCCTGTCCGCTACCCGTTCGCGCGGAATTTCCTGAAACCGGGCGTCATAGTCTGGTCGGTTGCGTTGATCTGCATTCTGCACGGACTTACTTCCTGTATTGCCGTCGTCGGTCAGAAACCGGGGGAAATTTGTGAGCCCATGGTTTGTTTATGAGTGGAGTCAGGGGAAAGGTCAAGCCGGGCCCGGCGTGGCCTGTTCCGTCGGATCGGACTCCTGTTTAATGGGTGGAGGAGGGGTTGTTTTCCTGATTACCTGAATCCTGAAAAGATCGCATTCTGGCGGTTGTATCGGCGCCCAGGTACAAATAACGGCCGGCTTTGCGGAGGCAGGGAGCAACAGGTGTTTTCCAGGGACCCGGGGCCAGGATGCCCGGGTTTGTTTGGACGATCCATTGCGGATTTTGTATGACAGAGGCGGGGTGCCCGGTTAGCGGTATCCCATGCGACCGGGGAATCTGCGTAACGTGATGGAAAGTCTGATGCAAAGGGACGGACAAACGGGCGCTTTGCTGGCGAGTGATGAACCGCCGCCCGTCGAGATCATCAACCCCGAGGCTTCCGCCCCGGTCGTGCTGGTTTGTGACCACGCCAGCCGTTTTATTCCACGTTCCTTGAGGTCTCTGGGATTGAGCGAATTTGAGCTCGCGCGGCATATTGCCTGGGACATCGGCGCCGCAGAAGTCACCCGGCAGCTTTCCGGCATGCTGGATGCCCCGGCCGTTATCAGTAATTTCTCGCGTCTGGTCGTGGACCCCAACCGCAGGCCGGACCATGCGACATCCATTCCCGAGGTGAGCGACGGGGTTGTCGTGCCGGGGAACAGAGATCTGAGCGAGTCGGATCGTTCGGCGCGGCTCGCAGCCTTCTTTCACCCCTATCAGGATGCGATCGGCAAAACACTGGCGGAACGGGAACGAACCTGCGGCGTAAAGCCGGTACTGATTTCCCTGCACAGTTTCACGCCGATCATGGATGGCGTGGAGCGCCCCTGGAAAGCAGGTATCCTTTGGAACGACGATCCGCGCCTGCCGCGCCCCCTGATCGACCGCCTTCGGGCGACAGGTATTCCGGTTGGTGACAATGAGCCCTATTCCGGCCGCGAGGTATTCGGTTACACGACGCAAACCCATGCCGAAGCGCGAAGGCTTGCCAACGTGCTGATCGAAATCCGCCAGGATCTGATCGACACCCATCACGGTATCGCGGAGTGGACAAAACTGCTTGGGCCTGTTCTGAAGGAGGCCCTGAAAAACCCCGAACTCTATCGAGAGAGACCGCCTCTATGACAAGCGTCGAGCCCAGTTTTACGATCGGTATCGAAGAAGAATATCTGCTGGTCGATCGCAAGACCCGTAATCTGGTAGTGGAAGCGCCGGACGGCTTGATGGCCGAATGCGAGCGCCGTCTTGGCGGCAGAGTCAGCTGCGAGTTCCTGCAGTCGCAGATCGAGATCGGCACCAGCAAGTGTGGCAATGTCAAAACCGCGGCAGAGGAGCTTGCCTTCCTGAGGCGGAATGTTGCCGAGGTCGCTGCGGAGCACGGCCTTGCACCGATTGCCGCTTCGACCCATCCCTTTGCGGCCTGGACCGAACAGAAACACACCCCGCGGGAGCGCTATGATGTTCTCGCGCACGACATGCAGGGAGTTGTACGCCGGCTGCTGATCTGTGGGATGCACGTTCATGTCGGACTGGACGACGACGATCTGCGGAACGACCTGACCGGACAGATTGCCTACTTTTTGCCGCACCTGCTGGCTTTGAGCACCTCGTCGCCCTTTTGGTGCGGTGAGAATACCGGCCTGAAATCCTACCGCCTTTCCGTCTTTAACGAGCTGCCGCGCACCGGCTTGCCGGAGGCATTCGAGAGTTTCAATGAATACCAGCGGCATCTGGATGCCCTGGTGGGTGCCGGGGTGATCGAAGATGGCACAAAGCTCTGGTGGGATGTTCGGCCTTCCGCTCGCTTTCCAACCCTGGAGATGCGGATTTCCGATGCCTGTACGACGCTTTCCGATACCGTTACCGTCGCGGCCATTTACGTCTCTCTGCTGCGGATGCTCTATACTCTGAAGCGCAACAATCAGCGCTGGCGGCGCTACTCGAATATGCTGATCCAGGAGAACCGCTGGCGGGCGCAGCGCTATGGTCTGGATGAAGGTCTGATCGACTTCGGCAAGGGGGAGATCTTCCCCTATCCGCAACTGCTCGAGGAAATTCTCGGCCTGATCAGGGAACACGCCGTTGCGCTCGACTGTTGGGAGGAAGCCTGCCATGCCCGCGAGATCGTGTCCCGCGGCACCTCGGCTGACCGGCAGGTCGCGATCTATAATGCGGCGCTGGAAGATGGCGCGGAGAAGCCGGAAGCGCTGCGGCAGGTCGTAGATTTTCTCATTGAGGAGACGGTAAGGGGGCTTTGATCGCTTTCTTGTGGAAACCCTGGTCCGGGAACATCAGATAGGACTCCTGGAAAGTCCGAAATCGCTCGGTTTCCTTCGGCCGCCAGAGATACTAGTCTCATCTGATCATTTGCATATCCAGTTTGGATTGGAGTCAAAACGCCATGCCGATAGACGAAAAAACACGGACCGAACTCGAAGCTGCCGCCTTCCGCCGGCTGGTGGCGCATCTGCGCGAAAGAAGCGATGTGCAGAACATTGATCTGATGAACCTCGGCGGGTTCTGCCGGAACTGCCTTTCCAAATGGTATCGGGCCGCCGCCGAGGAGCGCGGACTCGAGCTCGATTACGACTCGGCGCGCGAGATTGTCTACGGCATGCCCTACCCGGAATGGAAGGACAAGTACCAGACCGAGGCGACGGCAGAGCAGAAAGCGGCCTTCGAAGACACTCACAAAGCCCACGGATAAATTTTTTCTCTTTTACGCTCCAGTTCCGTTGCCTGGACCGGGAGGCGGAGATAGTCTGCGCCGCGATTCATGAGATGGTCGTCGCAGCGGTGGGTTAGCCGCGCGACGCCAGGCAAACAAGGGCGGTCGGCCTTTCGACAGGCGGCGGCGACACAGGAGAACTTGAATGACGGATGTCGGTGGAATCGGTGCGGACCAGTTGAAGTCCTACATTGAGCGGATCGAGCGCCTGGAAGAAGAGAAGGCGGCAACCGCGACGGATATTCGCGAGGTCTATGCCGAAGCCAAGGGAAACGGCTACGACAGCAAGATCATGCGACAGATCGTGCGCCTGCGTAAAATGGATGAGCAGGACCGTCAGGAACAGGAAGCGATCCTCGAACTCTACAAGCACGCGCTCGGCTTGAGCGATTCGATTGAATGAATACGACCGCGTAAACTTCGTTACAACTGGCTGAAAGAGCGCCCGGCAATCCCCCGGCATGATTCCTGGTGTTGCGCCGGTGCGTTATTTCGGCCGTACAAAAGCTTCGCGTTCGGCTTCCAGCTGCGCCCTCCGGAAGCAGCCATCGAGATGATCGTTCACCAGCCCCATTGCCTGCATGAAGGCATAAACAGTGGTCGGGCCGACGAAGCTCCAGCCGCGCTTTTTCAGATCTTTTGAGAGGGCGGTCGATCGTTCTGTCGTCGCCATCGACTGCAGCACGGATCTGGTGAGGCGGTTCGGGCGTTCGCTTGCCGCCGGCTCGTAGCGCCAGAAATAGGCTGCCAGGCTTCCGAACTCGTCACGCAGTTCCAGGGCCTGCCGTGCGTTGTTGATGGCGGATTCGATCTTTTTCCGGTGGCGGATGATATCCGCGTTGGCGAGCAGGCGAACCACATCCTCTTCTTCAAAACCGGCAAGCCGCTCAAAGTTGAAATCCGTCATGGCTGCCCGGAAACTTTCGCGTTTGCGCAAGATCGTGAGCCAGGAAAGCCCGGCCTGGAAGCCTTCAAGACATATTTTCTCGAAGAGGCGCCGGTCGTCGTCGACCGGACGTCCCCATTCCTGGTCGTGATAGGCCATATAGTCGTTGTGGCCGCCGTGCCACCAGCAGCGGATTTTCCGGTCGGCGCCCTCAATCAAGCCTTCGTTTGCGATTAAAGCTGTCACTCGGCGGGCTCCTTAATGTTGTGCTTCATTCGTCAGGACGCCTGTTATCGCGTACTTTTCTGCCCGATTGAAACAGTGAATGAAAACAATTTATTGGGGGGAAGTCTCGCGTTGCCGGTGCTCCGCGATGCGCTCGGCAAAAAAAATCGATGGTCCGCTTGGAAGCCGTTGACAGGCACGGTAATTTCCACTCTACTGCAATTGACAATCATTCTCATTAATGCCAAAGACATGATGCTGAATCAGGAAGATGGAACCAAGGCCTGGATGAGTGAACTGAGCGATGGGCAGCAGCTTGTCGTCTGGTCGTTCCGGCGCTGGCTGAGCGGAAAGCAGAGCTGGTCGATGGTGTGGAACGAATTCGCCGTCCGCTTCGGAGCGGAGCCGGCCCGGCCGATCCTGGAAGCCTTCGTTCGTCTGGTGGATGCCATCAGATCGGGTGCCCGCCGGGTGGTTCATTATCATCAACCCTGCTGCCCCTGCGTCGGCGCGGACGAAGTCTTGCTGACGTCGTTGGTCGGTGCCGCCCAGGCCGGACGAAAGGATCTTGTGCGGGCCTATGCACTCGAGATGGTTCAGGATCCGATGGCCGATGCGCTGGTCGAGCGTGCGCTGGACCTGGCGACAGTCTTGTCGGAGCGTGGTGTCGAGGTTCCGCATCAAAGGGAATGGAAGTCGCTTTCCGGGGAACAGCCTTTGGCCGGGGCAGAGCAGCGGGAAAAAGTCACGCTGCATTAGCTGTTCAGAATATCAGATGTTTTGCGTGTTGGCGTGCTGAGGTGGTGCGCTGACTCAAGAAGCGCCGCGTTCATGAGGTCAGGTCAACCTGGCTCGCGAACCCAGGCATAGGAAAGAAACGATTAGCTTTATGCGGAGATTGAAGATGAAACAGAAGATCGGTCTAGTGGTGGCGGCAGGTCTTGCGGCGGCGTCCCAGACGTTGGTGCCGGTTGTGGCGCAGGCGGCTCCTCCTTCCAAGGCGGAGGTCCTGAAGACCTACGGCGATATTGCGCTGGCAGGTTACGAGGATTCACTCGCCGCGGCGAAGACGCTCAAGTCCGCGGTTGAGGCTTTGATCGCCGCGCCGACCCACACGTCCTTGCTGCAGGCGAGGGCGGCCTGGCTGGCAGCGCGTCAGCCTTATCAGCAGACTGAGGTTTACCGCTTCGGTAATGCGATCGTCGATGACTGGGAAGGCCGCGTGAACGCCTGGCCGCTCGACGAGGGCCTGATCGATTACGTGTCCTCAAGCTATGGCACTGAGTCCGACGAGAATGCCTTCTACGTGATGAATGTCATTGCCAACCCGAAAATCAAAGTGGGCGGCAAGGAGATCGATGCGTCGAAGATTACGCCCGCACTGCTTTCCGAAGATCTGCAGGAAGTGGGTGAGGTCGAAGCCAATGTGGCGACCGGATACCACGCCATCGAGTTTCTTCTCTGGGGTCAGGATCTGAACGGCACCAAAGCCGGTGCGGGCAATCGCCCCGCGACCGACTTCGACCCGGCCAACTGTAGCGGCGGCAACTGCGATCGGCGGGTGGCCTATCTTCAGGCCGCTACGGATCTGCTGATTACGGATATCGAGGAGATGGTGGCCAACTGGCAGCCTGGCGCCGCGGCCCGGGTCGCGCTGACGCAGAACGGCGAAGACACCGGTCTTTCCGCTATCCTGACCGGCATGGGCTCGCTGTCGTACGGTGAGCTGGCGGGTGAGCGTATCAAACTCGGTTTGCTGCTCAATGATCCGGAAGAAGAGCATGACTGCTTTTCCGACAATACCCACAACTCGCATTACTATGACATTCTGGGCATCTCGAATGTCTATCACGGACGCTACCGCCGCATTGACGGATCTGTTGTTCAGGGCGCGGGCATTGCCGACCTGGTGGCGGCTGCCGATGCCGGTGTTAATGCCGAACTCGATGGCAAGTTGACGCAGACTCTTGCGGCTGCCGACGCCCTGGTGCGACGGGCCGAGCGGGTCGAGGCCTACGATCAGATGATCGGTGAAGGCAATGAGAAGGGCAATGCGGCTGTTCAGAGTGTCATCGATGGACTTGTCGACCAGACCAAGTCGATCGAACGCGCTGTGGCAGCGCTCAAGTTGAAGGGTATTGAATTCGAGGGATCCGACAGCCTCGACAATCCTTCCGCTGTCTTTCAGTAAGTAACGGTAACTCAGGCCTCCGCGGGCGGGGGGACGGGCGCAGTGATCCACCTCTCACTGATATCGCTCGTCCCCCCAATTTTTTTCCGCATTACACGGGGCACCAGCCTTTGAAAGCGAACGCGAGACTATGCGTTTCGCTGACCGGTGTCTCTACCATTGCGAATTGGCGGAGAGAGGACTTTTCGGTTAAATGGTCCGATGCTAAGTTAATCCAGGCGTGAGACGTTATTATGGTTTAATGAACGGCGAGGAAACGCGCTCAAACGTGTCCTTGCCGTATTTTTGTTGAAATGTAAGAGAGTTAGTCGGCGATGCATTTGTCATCTGTGGTTCTGGCCGCTGTTGTTCTGGGCGCCGTCACAGTTGTCGCGGCGAGCGATGGTCTCGATTACCGGGATGATCTGACATACGACGAAAGGTTGAAAGTCATTGCGGTAATTGCGTTGACGCAAGATTTTGGCGAGGCTGAAAAATTCGAACGCTGGCCGGCAGGGGCAGGCACCTCGAAGAAGACCGTCAACAAAGAGGCCTTTTCCCAGTTCCATCCAAATTTATCGTTTGAAGAAGAGCAGCTGGCCAAGGTCGGCAATGGCATCTTCAAGAAAATCTGGGTCTCTTCTCCGTCTTCCACACAGGCGTCCGACGGTCTGGGACCGCTGTACAATGCACGGGCCTGCCAACGCTGCCACCTGAAAGACGGGCGCGGGCGTCCACCGGTCGACGGTGAAGAGGCAACCTCGTTGTTCCTGCGTCTTTCCATTCCACCCCGCAGCGAAGCAGAAGCGTCGGCAATTGCAGCCGGCAAGATTCCACTGATACCCGAGCCAACCTATGGCGATCAGCTGCAGAATTTTGCCGTCCCCGGTTTCGATGCCGAAGGCCGGATGGTGATCTCTCACGAGGATATTCCGGTTGCACTCAACGGGGGCCAGACCGCTATTCTCCGAAAACCCTCCTATTCGATCACGGATCTCTCCTACGGTCCGCTGGATCCGCAAGTCATGCTGAGCCCGCGGGTTGCCAACCAGATGATAGGCCTTGGCCTGCTGGAGGCAATTCACGAAGGCGACGTTCTGGCGCTGGCCGATCCCGAGGATCTGGATGGCGACGGCATTTCCGGCCGCCCGAACCGGGTGCGTGCGGGCGATAGCGGCGAACTTGTCGTTGGACGTTTCGGCTGGAAGGCGGGCAATCCGACGGTTCGGCAGCAATCGGCGCACGCCTTCACTGGGGACATCGGAGTTTCGACGACGATGACGCCGTACCATTGGGGCGGGTGTACGGAAAAGCAGGTCGTCTGCCGCAGCGCACCCGATGGCGTGCAGGCGGCGCAGGGTGATGTCGAGGCACCGGACAAGGTTCTTGACCTTGTCTCTTTCTATGCGCGTAATCTCGCCGTACCGGCCCGCCGTGATGTTGCCGACAAGGATGTTCTGGCTGGGAAGGCTCTGTTCTACGGCGCGGGCTGCACAGCCTGTCACAGACCCAAGTTCGTCACCCGCAAGGACGCCGAACCCGAAGCCCATGCCTTTCAACTGATCTGGCCTTACAGCGATCTTTTGCTGCACGACATGGGGGAAGGATTGGCCGACAATCGTCCGGAGTGGGGGGCCGATGGCCGGGAGTGGCGGACTGCGCCGCTTTGGGGGATCGGCTTGACGGAAACAGTCAACGGCCACACCAGGTTTCTTCACGACGGCCGCGCCCGAAATCTGCTTGAAGCCATACTCTGGCATGGCGGTGAA
>Ga0214472_10005965_pt1 | contig 12782 bp, 12 predicted proteins | sample RVTome_6_FD_207662 | JGI IMG/M metagenome (GOLD analysis project Ga0214472, IMG submission 207662) | Soil microbial communities from uranium-contaminated site in the Upper Colorado River Basin, Wyoming, United States - RVT140D175 | ecosystem: Environmental > Terrestrial > Soil > Contaminated >... | reverse complement strand
ACGGCGTGAACCAGAAGGGCGAGCGGGTGATGAGCTTTCTCGGCGAGGTGTTCGTCGAACGCCGGGCGCCGAAAACGGCCGGCTGAGCGTCAGTCGCCCTCGAACGACACGAGGCTCGCCACCCGGACGCCCATCTCCTCCAGCACCGCGCGGCCGCCGAGGTCGGGCAGCTCGATGACGAAGCAGGCGGCCGGCACACGGGCGCCGGAACGCTCGATCAGCCTGACCGCGGCGCGCGCGGTGCCGCCGGTGGCGATCAGATCGTCGATCAGCAGCACGTTCTGGCCGGGCTTGAGCGCATCGGCGTGCATCTCCACGACGTCGACGCCGTATTCGAGCTCGTATTCCTCCGAGATCGTCTCCCAGGGCAGCTTGCCCTTCTTGCGCACCGGCACGAAGCCGAGCCCGAGCTGATGCGCCACCGCGCCGCCCAGAATGAAGCCGCGTGCCTCTATGCCGGCGACCATGTCGACGCCCATTGCCTCGGGCCGCGCCACAAGCCGGTCGACGGCCTGGCGAAAGCCGCCGGCGTCGCCCATCAGCGTGGTGACGTCGCGGAACATGATGCCGGGCCTGGGGTAGTCCGGAATGGTGCGGATCAGTTGCCTGAAGCCGTCCGCGCCGGAGCTCCCGGTCATGACGCGCCCGCGGATTCGCGCCCCAGAACCCGGCCGGCCACGGCGTCGAGCCGGGCCATGAGCGCCGGATCGCGGTGTTCCGGCGAGGTCAGGATGGCGAATTCGAGGGCCGTGTCGGACCCGGCCGGACACTCGGGGTGCTCGCGCGGGAAATCGCGCGCGAAGCGCGAGATCAGGCGCGCCGCCCTGTCCCGGTTCTCACCCAGAACCTTGATGATCGAGGCGATGTCGACCTCGCCGTGGTCCGGGTGCCAGCAGTCGAAATCGGTCACCATGGCGACCGTGGCGTAGCAGAGCTCGGCCTCGCGCGCGAGCTTGGCCTCGGGCATGTTGGTCATGCCGATCACGTCGCAGCCCCAGGCGCGGTAGAGATTCGATTCGGCCAGCGTCGAGAATTGCGGCCCCTCCATGGTGAGGTAGGTGCCGCCGCGGTGGTGGCTGATCGACTCGGCCTGCGCGGCCGCCTCGAGACGGTCGAGCAGCACCGGGCTCACCGGCTGGGCCATCGACACGTGCGCCACGCAGCCATCGCCGAAGAAGCTCTTCTCGCGCGCGAAGGTGCGATCGATGAACTGGTCGACGAGCACGAAGGTGCCCGGCGGCAGATCCTCGCGAAACGAGCCGCAGGCGGACAGCGAGACCAAATCGGTCACGCCCGCCCGCTTCAACGCGTCGATGTTGGCGCGGTAGTTGATATGGCTCGGCGACAGGCGGTGACCGCGACCGTGGCGCGGCAGGAACACCAGCGGCAGGCCGGCGATCTCGCCCACGCGCAGGCGGTCGGACGGCACGCCCCACGGGCTTGCCACCTCGGCGTCGCGAACCTTCTCCAGCCCCGGGAGCTCGTAGATGCCGCTTCCGCCGATGATACCGAGAACGGTCTTCATGTCCGGCCCGTCGCACCCCAGGCTTGGTCGCGCACCGTCAGTGACCGATCCGCGCCCAGATCTTCTTCTTGGTGAGATAGAGCAGCGTCGCGAACACGGCGAGGAACAGGATCACCTGGAACCCGGCGCGCTTGCGCTCCTCGAGCGTCGGCTCCGCGGCCCACATCAGGAAGGTCGCGACATCGCGCGCCATCTGCGGCACCGTCGCCTCGGTGCCGTCGTGATATTCGACAATGCCCTCGGACAGGGGCGGCGCCATCGCGATCTGATTGCCGGGAAAGTACCTGTTGTAGTTCATGTCGGCCTGCAGCGTGACGCCCTCCGGCGCTTCCTCGTAGCCGTTCAGCAGGGCATAGACGTAGTCAACGCCCTGTTCCTGATAGCCGGTGAACAGGTCGATGAACCACCTGGGAAAGCCGCGCTCGATGCCGCGCGCCTTGGCGATCACCGAGAGATCGGGGGGCAGCGCGCCGCCATTGGCCGATCGCGCCTCCTGCTCGTTGGCGAAGGGCGAGGCGAAATGGTCGCGCGGCAGGGCCGGACGGGTGAACATGGCGCCCGTTTCGTCGGGACCGTCGGTGACCTCGAAGCCGGCCGCGATGGCGCGCGTCTCGGCCTCGCCGAAGCCCGGACCGCCGGGCTCGCCGAGATTGCGGTAGTAGACGTACTGCATCGAGTGGCAGGCCGAGCACGCTTCGGCATAGACCTGGAAGCCGCGCTGCAGCGCGGCGCGGTCGAACTGGCCGAACACGCCGGCGAAGGACCAGCTCTGGGGCCCGGGATGGAGCGTGCCCTCGGCGGCGCGGGAGTGCCCGCCGGCGCCGGCCAGAACCGCGCCGAGGAGTGCCGCGGCCAGCAGGCCGCGCAGTCGGATGATGTTCGAGTTCCCGCCCATTTCCGCCACTCTCACGTCGACGCGTCGCCGGCGGCCGCGCCGGCCGGCCGGGCCCCGCCATCGCCGGAGCGCGCCAGCACCGACTTGGTGATGCTCTCGGGCAGCGGCTTCGGCGTCTCGATCAGGCCGAGCAGCGGCAGGATGATCAGGAAGTGAATGAAATAGTAGGCGGTGGCGAAGCGCGCGACGGTCAGCGCCAGACCCTCCGGCGGCAGCGCGCCCAGATAACCGAGGATCACGCAGTCGAGCACGAAGATCCAGAAGAACTGGCGGTACAGCGGCCGGAACGCGGCGGAGCGCACGCGGCTGGTGTCGAGCCAGGGCAGGAGCAGGAGAACGGCGAGCGAGGCGAACATGACCAGCACGCCGCCAAGCTTGGAGGGGATCGCGCGCAGGATGGCGTAGAACGGCAGCAGGTACCATTCGGGCACGATGTGGGCCGGCGTGGAGAGCGGATTGGCCGGCACGTAATTGTCAGGGTGGCCGAGAATGTTCGGATTGTAGAACACGAACCAGGCGAACAGGATTAGGAAAACGACCAGCGCGAAGCTGTCCTTCACCGTGTAATACGGGTGGAAGGGAATGGTGTCCTGCTTGTCCTTGACGTCGAGGCCGGTCGGATTGTTGTTGCCCGGCACATGCAGCGCCCAGATGTGCAGCATGACGACGCCGAAAATCATGAACGGCAGCAGATAGTGCAGGCTGTAGAAGCGGTTGAGCGTCGGGTTGTCGACCGAGAAGGCGCCCCACAGCCATTCGGTGATCGAGGGGCCGACCAGCGGAATCGCCGAGAACAGGTTGGTGATCACGGTCGCCGCCCAGAAGCTCATCTGCCCCCAGGGCAGCACATAGCCCATGAAGGCGGTCGCCATCATCAGGATGTAGATGATGACGCCGAGGATCCACAGCACCTCGCGCGGCGCCTTGTAGGAGCCGTAATACAGCCCGCGGAACATGTGGATGTAGACCGCCAGGAAGAACATCGAGGCACCCACGGCGTGGGCGTAGCGCAGGAGCCAGCCGTAGTTGACGTCGCGCATGATGTGCTCGGTCGAGGAGAAGGCGAGCTCGGTATTGGCGGTGTAGTGCATCGCCAGCACGATGCCGGTGACGATCTGGGTGACCAGGAAGAAGGTGAGGATGCCGCCGAAGGTCCACCAGTAGTTCAGGTTGCGCGGCGCCGGGAAGTCGGTGAAGCTGTCGCTCATCAGCCGAATGACCGGCAGCCGCTGGTCGAGCCAGCGCTCGAAGCCGGTCTTCGGCACGTAGGTCGATGGTCCGCTCATCCGTCTGGTGCGCCTCAACCGATCCTGACCGTCGCGTCGTCGAGAAATTCGAACGGCGGGACATCGAGATTGCGCGGCGCGGGTCCCTTGCGGACGCGTCCGGCGGTGTCGTAGTGCGATCCGTGGCAGGGACAGAACCAGCCGCCATAGTCGCCGCGCTGGTCGCCGATCGACTGGCCTTTGGGCACGCAGCCGAGATGGGTGCACACGCCGACCAGCACCAGCCACGATTCGTCGCCGGGGGCGGCCCGGTTTTCGTCGGTCGCCGGGGCGCCGGCAGGCAGATTCTCGTTGCGTGCCTCGCCGTCGGGCAGCTCCTCGAGCGGCACCGCGCGCGCGGCCTCGATCTCCTCGGCCGTGCGGCGGCGCAGAAACACCGGCCTGCCGCGCCATTTTACGGTGATCGCCTGACCTTCCTCGATGGCGCTGACGTCGACCTGGATGGAGGCCAGCGCCTGCACCGAGGCATCGGGATTCATCTGGTCGATCAGTGGCCAGGCCACGGCACCGACCGAGACCACGGCGAGTGCGCTTGTCGCCACGAACAGGAAATCCCGCCGCGTCGGCTCACTCGTGATCGCGTCTGCCACTACGTTCCTCTCGCTCGCAAAACATCGCTGCTGATATCGCGCTGCGGAAGTTTTGTCGCCGGAATTATTGCACCCGTGGAGGGACCGGCGGCATCATCCCCCGAGTAGCGTCTGCCGTCGGCGACGCCTTTTTGCATCGAAGCGGCGCGATGTCCACCCTCTTGTCGGGGCAGTGGCGGGATTTTCCGGCGGAAAATGGCCTCGCGCCGCGCCCTCTGGCGCTTCTCCCGAGGCGGCGCTTGCGCGACAATCGGGGCGCGGCGACACGAAGCTGATCGCGAAAGGCCGGCCCGGCATGGATGGCGCGCAACTCGACAAGCTCAAATCAGACGCGCAGGCGTGGTTCGAGGCCCTGCGCGACGACATTTGCGCGCGCCTCGAGGCGATCGAGGACGCAGCGCACGACCTGCCGCCTTCCCGTCTGCCCGGCCGCTTCGAGCGCACCGCATGGCGGCGCGGCGACGGCGGCTGCGACCCCGGCGGCGGCGTCACCAGCCTGATGCGCGGGCGCGTGTTCGAGAAGGTGGGCGTGCATGTCTCCACCGTATCGGGGAGGTTCGCCGAGGAATTCGCGCCGACCATACCGGGCGCCGCCGACGATCCGCGGTTCTGGGCGTCCGGCGTGTCGCTGATCGCCCATCCGCGCAGCCCGCATGTGCCGACCGCGCACATGAACACGCGCATGGTGGTGACGACGAAGCACTGGTTCGGCGGCGGCGGCGACCTGACGCCGATGCTCGCGCGCCGGCGCAGCCAGAGCGACGCCGACGCGATCGCCTTTCACGACGCCATGCGCGGCGCCTGCGCGGGACACGAAATGGCCGACTACCGGCGTTTCAAGGAGTGGTGCGACGCGTATTTCTTCCTCAAGCACCGCAACGAGCCGCGCGGCATCGGCGGCATCTTCTTCGACAATCTGGACTCCGGCGACGGCGCCGCGGATCTCGCATTCGTGCGCGATGTCGGGCGCGCCTTCGCCGAGGTCTACCCCATGATCGTGCGGCGCAACATGGCCGAGCCCTGGGGAGAGGCCGAGCGCGAGGAGCAGCTCGTGCGGCGCGGGCGCTATGTCGAGTTCAACCTGCTGTACGACCGCGGCACCCTGTTCGGGCTCACGACCGGCGGCAATGTCGAGGCGATCCTGTCCTCGCTGCCGCCGGAGGTGAAGTGGCCGTAGGGCCTGCGCGGCGGCGTTCCGTCAGCCGCTCTCGCCCTTCATGTCCCTGGCCCGCGCCAGCAGCGCCTGGCGGTCCGGCGCGAAGCCGCTTTCGATCCAGTGGCTTTCGAGGGCTGCCAGCGCTCGGCCGAGCGCCGGCCCGCGGGCGATGCCGAGGCGGAGCAGATCGCGCCCCTTGAGCGGAAACTCGGGCGACGTCCACGTCTCGGTGAAGTCGACAAGCGCGCCCCAGCCGGCATCGTCGGCCGGCGCGCCGCAGGCGGCCCAGGCAAGCAGGGCGCGGTCGCGCGCGGCGCCGCCGCCGGCGCGGTAGCAAAGCTCGGCGCGCTCCTTCCCGCCAAGCGCCGGCGAAACGCCCTCCCAGCCTTCAAGCGCGGCGAGCCGGCGCGTCTCGTCACGCGCGAGCCTGAGCCGGGCGGCCAGCGCCTCGGCGTCGCGGCCATGTCGCGGCGCAAGAAGGAGCGCGGCCAGGGCGAGCACGGCATCCTCGCCGGCGCGCATGCGCCCGGTGGCCTTGAGCACCGCAAAGCGCTCGACATGCGGCGAGGCGAGGCCGAGTGCCGCGAAGATGCCCGACCGCTCCATCGCCGCCACCGCCGGCGCGGCGCCCGGCGCATCGAGGAGCCGCATCAGCTCCTGACGCACGCGCTCGCGCGACAGTCCGGCGAGGCCCGACGCCAGCTCGGCGGCGGCGGCGAGCCCGGCCGCGTCGGGATCGCCCCGGCCGAACTCGGCGTGGAAGCGAAACAGGCGCAGGATGCGCAGATAGTCCTCGCGGATGCGCGCGCGTGCATCGCCGATGAAGCGAACGCGGCGCGCCACCAGGTCGCGATAGCCGCCTACCGGGTCGAAAACGGTGCCGTCGAGCGCCGCGTAGAGCGCGTTCATGGTGAAATCGCGCCGGCTTGCGTCCTCGGCCCAGTCGGCGGTGAACGCCACCACGGCGCGCCGCCCGTCGGTGCGCACGTCGCGGCGCAGCGTCGTGACCTCGAACGGCATGCCGTCACAGATCACGGTGACGGTGCCGTGCTCGATGCCGGTCGGCACCGCCTTCAGGCCAGCCTGCAGGCAGGCGCGGCTGGCGTCGTGCGGCGTCAGGGTGGTGGCGATATCGACCTCGCGCACCGGCCGGCCGATCAGGGCATCGCGCACCGAGCCGCCGACCACGCAGGCGCGGCCGCCGGCCTTTTCGAGCGCGCCCACCACGGCGGCGAGGCGCGGCTGGCGGAGGAACGCGGCGCCGGCGAGGCTCGGTAGAGGCAGCGGAAAGCCAGGCGCGCGGGTCGCCGCGGCCATGTCAGCCGTCCCGCTCGCCGGGCGCGATGATGCGGCCGGGAACGATCTCGCCGTCGCGCAGACTGGCCGGCTCGTAGGTGCCGCCGGGCCCGGCACCGCCGAGCACGCCGATGACGACGAAGCCGGCGGCGACCAGCGCAAGGCCGCAGGCGACGAGATAGGACAGCGGAGCGGCGGCGAATAATGTGCGTGGATCAGCTTGGCGCCAGAGCAGCGCATAAGCCGCGTAGAGCGCGAACGGCAGGGCGAACAGCACGAGGCCCAGCGCGATCACCCTCAGCATCGGGCGTATACCCGGTCGTACAGGTTCTTGAGCATCGCTGCGGTCGCCCCCCAGATGAACCGTTCGCCGTAGGTCATGGCATAGAATCGCCGGCTGCGCCCGGCGATGTCGCGCTCGTGTATCGCGTGGTTCGCCGGATCCATGAGGAACCCGAGCGGCACCTCGAACACCGAGGCCACCTCGCGCTCCTCGATGACGGGCGCAAACGCGTCGTCGACAACGGCCACCACGGGCGCGATGAGAAAGCCGGTGCCGGTGAGATAGGCGTCGAGATAGCCGATGATCTGAGCCTGCTCGCGGGCGAGCCCGATCTCTTCCCCGGCCTCCCTGAGCGCCGCGTCGGGAATGGATTCGGCGCGCGAGGAAATGCGTCCGCCGGGGAAGCAAATCTGGCCGGCGTGGGAAGGCATCTGGGTGGAGCGCTCGGTCAGGATGACGCTCGCCTGGCCGGCGCGGTCGCGCACCGGAACCAGCACCGCGGCACGGCGCGGCGGCGTGCTCTCGTGCGGCGGATCGGCGACCACCGGATCGAGGCGGAGGCGCGCGCCCGACATCACGTCTTCGAGATCGGGCGCGCGACTTAGCAGCGAGCCCTGCGCGCGGGTGCGGAAATCGGCGGCGCTGAACCGCGGCGGCGACACGCTCACGGCGCGATTTCGTCGGCCGGGCCGATGGCGAAGAATGTACCGCGGCTCCAGATGCCAAGCCGGCCGCCCCGATCGCCCTCTTCCGCGATCTCGATCAGATCGTGAACCAGCGCGCGCGACACCAGCGCCTCGAGCCGACCGCGAACGTGGACATAGGGCTTGAAGGCGCCGCCCCAGCTGCGCTCGAAGCGCAGCGGATGGTCGGGACCGGCGGTCACCGAATCGCCCACATTTGTGTGAAAGGTGACCTGCCGGTCGCGGCCTGTGTTCTCGACGTCCATCAGCACGGCGAGAAACGGTGCGTCCTCGACGCGGATCCCGACCTTTTCCACCGGGGTCACCAGATAGTAGCGACCGTCCTCGTCGCGGCGCAGAATGCTGGCGAAGAGCCTGACGAGGCGCTTGCGGTTGATCGGCGAGCCGAGATATGACCATGTGCCGTCGCGCGAGATGTGGATATCGAGGTCGCCGCTGAAGGCGGGATTCCACAGGTGTACCGGTGCTGGGCCTCGTGTTTGCGCGGCGCGCGCGGCCGCTTCGAGACTGCGCAGCTCAGATGGTGCCTGGCCTTCGCTCGGTGTCATGTGGCGGTCTCGACTCCGAATTGAGGACGGTTCACAATTTGTGTCAAATCCGTCCCGCCCCTGTCGCTCGCACGAATGTGAGGCGGCGCAACGGCGGAGCGCCGCTATGTTCGCACCAGACGCTGGAATATAGGCACCGCCATGCACAGCATCAATGAAAGCGATAGCGCCATCGTTGGCGACATCGAGCGCACCGCCGAACGCTTCGCCGCGGCGCGTGAGGCGGTCGGCCTCAGCATATTCGGCCAGGACGCGGTGATCGAGCAGACGCTCGTCACGATCCTGTGCGGCGGCCACGCGCTGCTGGTCGGCGTTCCCGGCCTTGCCAAGACGCTTCTGGTGCAGACGCTCGGCACCATCCTCGGACTGGACACCAAGCGCATCCAGTTCACGCCCGACCTGATGCCGAGCGACATCGTCGGTTCGGAGGTGCTGGAGGAGACCGACAGCGGGCGGCGCAGCTTCCGCTTCGTGCGCGGGCCGGTGTTCGCCCAGCTCTTGATGGCGGACGAGATCAACCGCGCCAGCCCGCGAACCCAGTCGGCGCTGCTGCAGGCGATGCAGGAACTTCACGTCACCGTCGCCGGCGCCCGCCACGATCTGCCGCGGCCGTTCCACGTGCTGGCAACCCAGAACCCGATCGAGCAGGAAGGCACCTATTCGCTGCCCGAGGCCCAGCTCGACCGCTTCCTCCTGCAGATCGACGTCTCCTATCCCGACAGCGACGCGGAGCGCCAGATGCTGGTGGCGACCACCGGCGCGGACACCGTCGAGGTGCCGCGGGTGCTGGCGGCGGGCGAGCTGATGCAGGCGCAGAGGCTGATCCGCAAGATGCCGGTCGGCGAATCGGTTCTCGATGCGATCCTCGCCGTGGTGCGCCGCGGGCGGCCGGGCGACGACGCCGACCAGGCGATCACCGAGCAGGTGGCCTGGGGCCCCGGCCCGAGGGCGAGCCAGGCGCTGATGCTGGCGGTGCGCGCGCGCGCGCTGCTCGACGGCCGGCTCGCGCCCTCGGTCGACGACGTGGTGGCGCTGGCGCGCCCCGTCCTGCAACATCGCATGGCGCTGACCTTCGCCGCGCGCGTCGACGGCGTCACCATCGACGATGTGGTGGCGAGGCTGACCGAGCCGATCGCATGAGCGGAGCGGCTTCGACCGCCATCTACGAGGAGCGCGCCGAAGCCCTCGGCCGCGCCCTCCCGGCGCTCCTGCTCGATGCGGAACGGATCGCCAGCACGCTGGCGCTCGGCCTGCACGGCCGCAGGCGCAGCGGCATGGGCGAGACCTTCTGGCAGTTCCGCCGCTTCCGCGACGGCGATGCTCCGCAGGCAATCGACTGGCGCAAGTCGGCGCGCTCGCACCGCCTGTACGTACGCGAGAACGAGTGGGAGGCGGCGGGAACGGTGTGGCTGTGGTTCAACCGCAGCAAGACCATGGCCTACCGCTCGCACTTGGCACGCGACACCAAGGCCGAGCGCGCGCTGACGCTGCTGCTCGCGCTCGCCATCCTCCTGGTGCGGGCGGGCGAGCGGATCGGCGCGCTCGGGCTGTCGAGCGCGGCGCGCTCGGACCAGTACGCCGTGCCGCGCATCGGCTCCGAGCTGACCGTCGGCGGGCTTACCGACGATCGCAGCGTCACCCTGCCGCCCGATGTCGAGCTCAGGCGGTTCTGCAGCGTTGTGCTGTTTTCCGATTTCCTGGAGCCGATCGAGCAGATCGGCGAGCGCCTGTCGCGATACGCTTCGCGCGAGGCGCGCGGCCATCTGGTGCAGGTGCTCGACCCGGCGGAGGAGACGTTCCCGTTCGCGGGCCGCCTCCAGTTCCGCGACGTGATGGGGCCGGGACGGCTGATCGTGGGCCGGGCGGAGACCATAACCGAGGCCTATCGCGAAAAGCTCGCCGAGCACCGCCAGGCCCTGCAGCGCATGGCGCAGCGCTTCGGCTGGACATTCAGCGTCCACCATACCGACGCCGCGCCGGCCACGGCGCTGCTGTCGCTGTTCGCGGTGCTTTCCGGCGAGATCGAGCGCACCAGGGCGCCGCGTGTCGCGCGATCCGCGGCCGGGGCGCGATAGCGGTCATGCTGACCGTCGGATCGCTGGCCTTCCTGTCGCCATGGGTGCTGGCCGGCCTCATCGCCCTGCCCGTGATCTGGTGGCTGCTGCGGTTCACGCCGCCACAGCCGCGGCGCCACCCGTTTCCGCCATTCCGGCTGCTGCTCGAGCTCAGGCGCACCGAGGAAACGCCGGACCGCAGCCCGTGGTGGCTGACGGCACTCAGAATCGCCGCGGCGGCGATCGTAATCATCGCCTTCGCCCGGCCGGTGCTCAATCCGAGCGAGTTCTCCAGCGGCAATTCGGGTCCGCTCGCCATCATCGTCGATGACGGCTGGGCCGCGGCGGCGGGGTGGTCGACGCGCCAGGCGCTGCTCGACGATCTGCTGCAGGGCGCGGCGCGGCGCGGCCGCCAGGTCATGGTGGTGGCGACGGCGAGCGATACGGCGCCCGCCGTGGAGGCGGCCGAGCTGGCCGAGCGGCGCGCCGGTGCCCTGGCGCCGGTACCGTTCGCGCCCAGCCGGCTGGCGCGTCTCGAGGCGGCCCGCAGGGCGCTCGGCCCGGCGGACGACATCGCCAACGTGGTGTGGATCGCCGACGGCCTCGATTACGGCGACGGCGCGGCGTTCTCCGAGGCGCTCGGCGGGTTCGCGCCGAACGCCGAGGTCACCATGTTCCTCGACGCCGCCGCCCGGGCGCCGCTGTGGCTGCCGCCGGCCGACGTCAAGGACGGCGTCCTCACCGTCAGCGTGACCCGCGCCGAGGCGTCCGAGCGGCGCATCGGCGAGGTTTCGGCCTACGCGCTGAACGGCCGGCTGGTCGACAGGCAGCCCTTCGTTCTGGGCGCCGGGGAGACCAGCGCGCGGGTCGATTTCGGGCTGCCGTCGGACCTGCGCAACCAGGTGGTGCGGGTGGCGGTCTCGGGCGTGTCGTCGGCGGGCGCGGTGACGCTGCTCGACGAGCGCTGGCAGACACGCATCGTGGCCCTCGTGTCGGGCGGCTCGGCGGAGCTGGCGCAGCCGCTCCTGGCGCCGCTCTACTATGTGGAGCGCGCGCTCGCGCCGTTCGCCGATCTGCGCAAGCCGGTGTTCGGCCAGGCGCAGCCGGACATCAAGGAGATGATCGCGGACGGGCTGTCCATGCTGGCGCTCGCCGATGTCGGCACGCTGATCGAATCCGACCGGGAGGCGGTGACGCAATGGGTCGAGAACGGCGGCATGCTGGTGCGCTTCGCCGGCCCGCGCCTGGCCAGCGGCGTCGGCGAGCTGCTGCCCGTGACGCTGCGCCAGGGTGGCCGCACGCTCGGCGGCGCGCTGTCGTGGGACCGGCCGCAGCGTCTCGCCAAGTTCGACGACGACAGCCCGTTCGCCGGCCTGACGGCGCCCGAGGAAGTGCAGGTGACGCGGCAGGTGCTCGCCGAGCCCGAGGTGACGCTGGGCGAGAAGACGTGGGCGCGGCTGGAGGACGGGACCCCGCTGGTCACCGCCAGCCGGCTCGGGCGCGGCCGCGTCGTGCTGTTTCACGTCACGGCCAATGCCGACTGGTCGAACCTGCCCCTGTCGGTGCTGTTCGTCGACATGCTGAACCGCCTGCTCAGGCTGTCGCAGAGCGTCGCCTCGGGAGACACGGCGGCCGGTGATGCGGCGTTGGCGCTGTTGCGCCCCAACCTGCTGCTCGACGGCACCGGCAGGCTCGGCGCGCCGCCGCCGACGGCCGAGCCGATCGAGCGCGCGGAGATCGACGAGGCGCGGCCCAGCATCGCCAACCCGCCCGGCTTCTATGGACCGGCGAGCAGCCGCTTCGCCCTCAACACCATCTCGGGCGACGACAGCTTCGCGCCGCTCCGGGCGCCCGCCGGCGCCGACGTCCGCCGGCTCGACGGCGGACAGGAGCGCGAACTGCTGCACTGGCTCCTGATCGCGGCGATCGCGCTGATGTTCGTCGATCTGATCGCGGTCATGGCGATATCGGGCCAGATCGTGCTGCGCCGCGGCACGGCGGCCTCGGCCGTGGCGCTGGCCGTGGCGCTCGGCGCGGCCGGTGCGCTGTGGGGCGGCACGGCGCGCGCGCAGGACGCGACCGGCTTCGCCGCCGACGAATTCGCGCTGCAGGCGACGCTGACGACGCGGCTCGCCTATGTGATGACCGGCAACGACGAGGTCGATGCCATCAGCGAGGCGGGTCTCGGCGGACTGGGCATCGAGCTGCGCAACCGCACCGCGCTCGAGCCCGGAGCGCCGCTCGGCATCAATCTCGAGCGCGACGAGATGGTGTTCTTTCCGCTGATCTACTGGCCGGTGCTGGCCGACGCGGAGCAGCCGTCGGAAGCGGCGCTGGCCAAGATCGACGCCTACATGAAGAACGGCGGCACGCTGTTCTTCGACACGCGCGACGAGATCAACGTGCTGCCGTTGGTCGGCGGCGGGCGGGAAACGCCGGGCCTCG
>Ga0214472_10005964_pt1 | contig 12783 bp, 8 predicted proteins | sample RVTome_6_FD_207662 | JGI IMG/M metagenome (GOLD analysis project Ga0214472, IMG submission 207662) | Soil microbial communities from uranium-contaminated site in the Upper Colorado River Basin, Wyoming, United States - RVT140D175 | ecosystem: Environmental > Terrestrial > Soil > Contaminated >... | reverse complement strand
CAATGTAGTTGCCATGCCTGCCGGAGAAGACCCGGATTCATTGCTCAAGGCTGAGGGTGAGGATGGCTTTCGCCGTTGTCTGGACGCCGCACGACCGGTGCTGGAGGTTTTTATCGAAGATCAATTGCGTATTAATGACCAGAGCGTCGAAGGCCGCGCGCGAGCTGCTGAGCAGATTCTCGAACGGATCCGTCGCTTGCCAGGGGATCTGGAGCGCAGCCTTTACCTGCAGCGGCTGGCGGACTTGACCAGTCTTGACCTCGGGCTGTTGAAGTCGAAAGTAAGTGGCGGCAGCGTTGCTCAACCCCGGATGCGTGGTTCAGCGGCGCAATCCCCTCCGCTACGTCGACACTCGACAGAGACAGGACAAACCCAGAAATACCTGTTACGCTTGATGTTGATGGATGATCAGCAACGCCACCGTGTCCGTGAAGAAGGCACGGGAGGACTTTTTGTTGATGAACTTTTTCGCGGTCTGGCGGATTATCTGCTGGGATGTGAAGATGAGGACGGCCGGTTGCCCGATGTTCTGGTAGATGCCTCTCTTGATGAGGCCCAGCAGTCGCTTTTGGCCAGTCTGGTTTTCCTGGAAAGCCAGGGTTGGGCGGACAACCCCGAAAAGATTTTCACCGATTGCCGTCGTGCTGCAAGTAACTATCTGTTGAAACAGCGATTGAAGGAGGTCGGTCGGCTCGAGGAAGAAGCGCAGCGCAACAATGATGAGGCTGCTTTGATGCAGTTCTTACGGGAGCGCATGGAGATTAACCAGGAGCTAAAAAAAAAGCTTTGAAAAATGGGGTATTGACCGTATAATCCGAAACTTGTCTAAAAAATGCCTGTCATTAACCTGAGTAGGTATCCTTGAGGGAAACATAGATGGCCAAAAAGACCAGTATCGAAGAAGTTCAGCAGTTGATAGATCTCGGCAAGGAAAAGGGTTATCTCACCTACGACGAGGTCAACGATATTTTACCTGCGGATATGGTGTCTTCCGAACAGATTGACGATGTCATGAGCATGTTCGGTGAGATGGATATCGAAGTGGTCGATGCGGAGCAGAAAACCGCGGCGGGCAAGGAAAAGCTGCAGGACTCCTCCAGCAGCGACGACAATGAAGAAGAGGCGGAATTCGATACAGATGTCATGGGTCGTACCAGCGATCCTGTACGCATGTATCTGCGTGAGATGGGCCAGGTTTCCCTGCTGACCCGCGAAGGCGAAGTTGAAATCGCTAAACGCATCGAAGAGGGCGAAGCGCTGGTTGCAAGGGTGATCGTCAAGACTCCGATCGCCTTTATGGAAGTTGTCAACCTTGGTGAACGGCACCAGAAGGGCCAGATCAGCATTGCTGAAATCACCAAGGAATATGATGAAGAAGAGGGCGCCGAGGCCGAAGAGCGGCAACGCGCGCGCGTGGTCGCCCTGATTGAAGAGCTCAAGGTTCGCTATGAGCGCTTCATGGCTCTGCGTGATGAAGCGGCCGCTACAACCAAGGTTTTACGCAAGCCTCTTGATAAAGAGATGGAAACCCTCAAGGCGGAAATGGGCGACCTGATGATTCAGATCCGCCTCAAAGATTACCAGATCGCCAAGATCGTTGATCGTCTCAAGGAACTGGCCAAGCAGGTAAAAAAGGCCAAGGAAGAGGTCAGGGCCTGCGAAGAAGCTTTGGGTCGCCCCTATGCCGAGATCAGCAAAATGCTGCGCCGGATGCGCAAGAGCGAAAAAGATGCTCGTGCCGTTGCTGAGGAACTCGACCGACCGATGGATGCTCTGTTGGTTGTCGAAAAACGCTTAAAAGGTACAGATCGTAAATTTACCAAGGTTGAAGAAGAGTCCGGCTTTGCTCCTGAAGAGCTGCTCGAATCTCTTAAGGAAGTCAATAAGGGAGAATGGCGAGCCAAACAGGCCAAAACCGAACTGGTCGAAGCTAACCTGCGTCTGGTGGTTTCGATCGCCAAAAAATACACTAATCGCGGCCTGCAATTTCTCGATCTGATCCAGGAAGGTAATATCGGCCTCATGAAGGCCGTTGATAAATTTGAATATCAGCGTGGTTATAAGTTCTCGACCTACGCGACATGGTGGATCCGTCAAGCGATTACCCGCGCAATTGCCGATCAGGCACGCACCATCCGTATCCCGGTTCACATGATCGAAACGATCAACAAGCTGATCCGCACCAGCCGGCAGCTGGTTCAGGAAATTGGCCGGGAACCGGTTCCGGAAGAGATCGCCGAGCGCATGGAACTGCCCCTTGAGAAAGTCCGTCGGGTTTTGAAGATTGCCAAGGAACCGATCAGTCTCGAAACTCCAATCGGTGAGGAGGAAGACTCCTCGCTGGGTGATTTCATCGAAGACAAAGGTGCCGTCTCGCCACTCGAGGCAGTCATCAAGGGCAATCTCTCCGACCAGACAGCCAAAGTTCTGGCAACGCTGACGCCTCGCGAAGAGCGGGTTCTGCGCATGCGGTTCGGTATCGGCGAGAAGTCGGACCACACTCTTGAAGAGGTCGGTCAGGATTTCGCCGTCACCCGGGAACGGATTCGTCAGATCGAAGCCAAGGCGCTACGCAAGCTGCGTCACCCGAGTCGTGCCAAGCGGCTGAAGAGTTTTATGGAGACAAACAGCAACAATTAACTTGTTTTCCTCCGGGAACACACTTGCCGTGATTATGTCCTGGAAAGAGGCCTGACACTGGAAAGTGATTGACAGCGATGGTTGTGCAACATACACTTTTGCCATGAACTTATGCGGGCCCATAGCTCAGCTGGAAGAGCCACCGGCTCATAACCGGTCGGTCCCAGGTTCGAACCCTGGTGGGCCCACCACCCGCCTGAAAGCCATGAATAAAATGTACAGGTCAACATAAATATTCAAAAATAAAGAGAGTGCAGCCGAAATCCAGGTTGCACTCTTTTTACATCAGGGCGCTGATAAAACAGACAGGAATGATGGCAAGACAAGGACAACGCATACAGGATCTGCTCGGCTTGATTCACAAACTTTATGCCCCCGAGTTGGCTGAAGATTGGGACAATGTCGGATTGCAGGTAGGCGACCCGGAAGCGCCTCTTGAGCGTGTCATGGTGGCACTCGACCCAGGCCTCTCTGCAGTTCAGGCCGCGCGCGATGCTGGTGCTCAGGCGCTGGTAACTCATCATCCGTTGCTGTTTCGTCCGCTCAAGCGTTTGACTCCCGAGGATGCAGTTGGTCAGGCCCTCTGGATGGCAGTGCGTGACGGGGTGGCAATAATCAGTGCCCATACTAATCTGGATTGTGCTGTCGATGGTCTTAACAGCTGGTTGGCGGCGAAACTGGGGGTGAAACAAAGTATTCCCCTGCAGCCAGTTACCGGTGAATATCTCAAACTGATCGTGTTCATTCCCGCAGGGCACGAACAAAGTGTTGCCAAAGCGATCTTCTCGGCAGGCGCCGGACAGATTGGCGCTTACGATGAATGTTCCTTCCGCAGTTGCGGTGAAGGGACTTTCCGCCCCGGTCAGGGGACAAACCCTTTTATCGGTGAGGTCGGGCAATCAGAACAGGTTGACGAAATTCGTTTTGAGACGATTGTCCCCAAGCGCAAGCTGGCACACGTTCTGGAAAAAATGCACAAAGCCCATCCCTACGAAGAGGTTGCTTATGATCTTGTGCCGTTACAGAACCAGGTGCCGGGTGCCGGGTTGGGGCGTATCGGCAGGCTTGAACAGGCGACGACCCTGGATGTCTTTGCCGCCAGGGTCAAGGCTGCCCTCGGATGTGGTCATGTTCGCCTGACCGGAGCCGGGAGTCGCCCGGTTCACAAAATTGCCCTTTGCGGCGGCAGCGGTGCAGGTCTGCTGCAAACCGCCCATCGCCAGGGTGCCGATGTCCTGGTCACCGGTGATGTCAAGTATCATGACGCCCGCCAGGCGGAAGTACTTGGCATTGCCTTGATTGATGCCGGGCATTTTGCCACGGAGAAGCTGATGATTGAACAGGTGACAGACTCATTACGTGAGGCTGCACGCCAACGTCGTTGGGAGGTTGTTTTCGAAGCCTATGCCGGAGAACAGGATCCGTTCCGGTTATACTAAAGCAAGCTCGGCTGCCCAGGTAGTCGATACAAAAAGATTGTTAACAAGGGAGGCCCTTATCGTGCAGAAGCAGTTGCAGTTACTGCAAGATTTGCAGGAGTTGGATACAGAAAAGAAGATCGTCGAGAACGATCGTCAGGCCGGGCTCAATGAGAAGCAGGTCCTTAAATCAGGAATTGATCGTCTTCAGCAGATGGTTGACAGCCTGGCTGGAGAAATCAGCGTTCTTGAAGCTGAAAAAGCCGAACTGAGCAGTAGCATGGCTCTGGAACTGGAGAATGTTGAGCGCTCGGAAAGTCGACTCCCCCAAATCAAAACGCAGAAAGAATACGTTGCGGTGCTCAAGGAGGTCGATACTGCTAATAAGCTGACCAAGGAACTTCAGGCGAAGATTGACGCCAAGGATGAGATACTGGCCTCTCTCTCGGCCGACAAGGCTGAGAAGGATGCCGAGTTGGCATCAATCACTGAAGAAGCTGATAACCGCTGTGCCGAGATCGACGCGTCCCTGGTTGCCGTGAACAAGCAGCTTGCAGAGATGGACCGTCAGCGCGAAGCACTGCTGGAAGGTTTGCCGAAGGGTCTCCGCAAGCGTTACGGGCTTCTGATGTCCCGGCGCGGCGGTGTGGCTATCGTCGAGGCACGCGGCGGAGCCTGTCTCGGTTGTCATATGCATCTGCCGCCGCAGACATTCAATAGCCTCTTTGTCGTCACTGAGATCCAGACCTGTCCGCACTGCAACCGTTTGCTTTTCGTGACAACACCGGACGTATAAATTGACAATCTGCTAATCTTACGTGGTTGGAGACAACCAGACGATCGCCGCCCTCCGGAGCCTTGTGCAAAGGTGGGGGGAGGAAAGTCCGGGCTCCACAGGGCAGGATGGTCCTTAACGGGGACCGGGGGCGACCCCAGGGAAAGTGCCACAGAGAGAAGACCGCTTCTCCTTCGCTAAAGCTTCGGCGAACGAGCCGATCCATGTGAAAGGCCAGTCCGCTGCAGCCACCGCTTGCGGTGGCGCAGGAGCAGTAAGGGTGAAAGGGTGAGGTAAGAGCTCACCAGTGCCGGTGGTGACATCGGCAGCTCGGTAAACCCCATCCGGAGCAAGGCCAAATAGGGGAGTGTTTGAGGACGGCCCGTCCGAAACTCCCGGGTCAGGCTGCTTGAGGCCGTCGGCAACGGCGGTCCTAGAGGAATGATCGTCGCCCCGCAGCAGGTAACTGCTGCAGGGAACAGAACCCGGCTTACGGTTGTCTCCGACCACATTCGGCACCTGGCTGATCGCCCGGTGCCGCTGCTTTTTTCGCCTATGACCGAGCAATTTGAAATAGATCAGGCCGACTGGCCGGAGCTTCTGCGCAGAATCAATCGCGAGATTGCCATACTCAGCAAGGTTGAGCGGGAGTGGCTCAAGATGCGGCTTGCGATTATTGCAGAAACCCAACTTGCTTTTGACGAACTGTTCAGCAAGGCTGGCGGGGCTGAATCATGTGCCGGATGTGATGGTGCCTGCTGCGGCTGTGGTCGGCATCACATCACTCTAACCAACCTGCTTGCTTACCTGCTCGAGGGGGAAGAGCCCCCTGTCCCGGATTTCAGAAGCACCTGCCCCTACCTCGGTGACCTGGGTTGCCGCTTGCCGGTTACCAGGCGTCCTTACAACTGCATTACCTTTTTCTGTGAGATCCTGAACGATCGACTGGACTCTGCCGACCGTGAACGGCTGCGTATCCTGGATCATCAACTGCGCAACGAATACCAGCTTGTTGCTGATCGTTATCCCGTTGCCAGCTTGCGTGGACTCTGGATTGGGCTAAAGCGTGTTGGCAGCGGTCAATTGCTGCGCTCATCAAATATAGACATGCTAGAATGACCGATCAACCTCTGTGAAGGATTCTGTTATGGATATCAGTTTCAAGAAAACCAATGGTCCTCTTGATGACCTGATCAATGAAATTCTGTCGCTGGCCGAAGTGCATTATCCGGAAATAATCCGTGAGATGGTCATCAGCGCCTTGAAGACCGGCCAGGAAAACGATTATCTCGCTGACCTCAAGATGCTGCGGGCGACCATGAAGGAGATGCGCTACACCAGCAAAATGTTCAGCCCTTACCGTGAACGCAAGAAGGTAACGATCTTTGGTTCGGCTCGCATCGGTGCAAGCGAGGCAATTTACCAGAAATGCGTAACCTTTTCCCGGCAACTGGTGCGACTTGGTTACATGGTGATCACAGGTGGCGGCCCCGGCATCATGCAGGCAGGCAACGAGGGCGCCGGTGCCGAGAATTCCTTTGCCGTCAACATCCGCCTGCCTTTTGAGCAGGGGACCAACCCGGTGATGGCAAACAGCGGACATTCCATTACCTACCAATACTTTTTTACCCGGAAAGTGGCATTTCTAAAGGAAGCTGACGCAGTTGCACTCTTTCCTGGCGGTTTCGGTACCCTGGACGAGGCAATGGAAACCCTGACCATGATGCAGACCGGCAAAAACCCGCCGATTCCGCTGGTTTTGGTCGACGATGACGATGGCAGCTACTGGGAGCCATGGTTTGGTTTCATGAAAGAGGTCATGCTCAAGAAAGGCTTGATCTCGGGAGAAGATTTCAGCCTCTTCACCATCACCCGCGATCCCCACGAGGCGGCGCAGATCATTCACGACTTCTATCGTATCTATCACTCCAGTCGCTGGGTGGGATCAACGTTTGTTATCCGTCTTAACAAGCTGTTAAGCCCGGAAAACCTGGCAACCCTTGAAGAGGAGTTCAGCGAAATTCTGGCACCCGGCAACCATCTGGAGTTGACCGGCGCACTTCCGGAAGAGCAGGATCAACCCGACCTTATCGATCTGCCTCGCCTGGTGTTTAAATTCAACCGGCGCAATTATGGTCTGCTCAAGGCCTTCTTACGGCGGCTGAACGGGTTCTGAGGTGCAAAAAGGGTTTGCACGATCAGCATCCGGCCAAGGCGCATCCTGCCGTTCCACCCTGCTGTCGAAGCACCCCCTGTCAGCGGGTTTCGTTGTCCGACTGTGCTCTTTTTTACTGCTGTGGATAACGGTCTTCATCCTCACTCCTGTTAATGCTTCCGCCGCCGAAGATCTCTTCTTCCGCAACCTTGAATCTGAAATCGTGCAGGTTGGCGGCGACAGCTTCTATCCTCCTTATGAATACCTTGATAAGGATGGCAATCCGGCCGGATTCAACGTCGAATTGACTCAGGCCATTGCCCGGGTTATGGGGATGGAGGTGGAGATTAACCTCGGAGCCTGGGGCGATATGCGCCGTGATCTGGCGGAGGGGCGCATCGATATCCTGCAGGGGATGGCGTTTACTGAAGAGAGACGCGCCGAGGTTGATTTCTCCAGCCCGCATGCGGTGGTGCACCAGTCAATCTGGAACCGGAAAAAGACTCCGCAGTTGACCAGGGTAGACGCTCTGGCAAACCGCGAGGTAATCGTCATGCGCGGCAGCGTTATGCACGATTTCATGTCGCAGCGGCAGGACGGCGCCCGGCTGATTTTGAGCAATTCATTAGCTGAGTCGCTACGCCTGCTCGCCTCGGGCAAGCATGATTGCGCCCTGGTGGCCAAGCTTCCCGGCCTATACCTCAGCCGCCAGTTCAATCTCAGCAACATAGAGCCGGTGCCGAAGCCTTTGGTTTCACAAGATTACGGTTACGCGGTGCGCAAGGGTAAGAGCAGCCTTTTGGCCCGCTTCAACGAAGGGCTGACGATTCTCAAGCAGACTGGTGAATACCAGCAGATTCATGCCCGTTGGCTGGGCGTGCTCGAGCCGGAGAAGCCTTCTCTGAGGCGTGTCGGGGCCTACCTGGCGGCCGTGGCCGTTCCACTCCTGCTGATTCTGGGGATCACGGTTGTCTGGTCCCGCACCTTGCAGAAACAGGTTGCCGAACGGACTCGCGATCTCCAGGCGGAAGTCGCCGAACGCAAGCTCGCCATGGAAGAGCTGGAAGTGCGCCAGCGCCAGCTGATTCAGGCCGACAAAATGTCCTCGCTGGGAATTCTGGTCTCCGGGGTGGCCCACGAAATCAACAACCCCAACGGTGTTATCATGCTTAATGTGCCGCTGCTGCAGAAGGCCTTCACCGACACCATGCCGTTGCTCGAGGCGCATTATCAACGCAACGGAGACTTTCGCCTGGGTTGGCTTAGCTACTCGCGCATGCGTGCAGAAATACCGGAACTATTGAATGAAACCCTCGCCAGTGCCGGCCGCATCAAGCGGATTGTCGAGGATTTAAAGAACTTCTCCCGCCAGGAGGATGCCGATTTTTTTGACAGAATCGATCTCAGCAAAGTTGCGGAATCCGCCGTGCGGCTTGTTGAACCGACCCTGCGCAAGGCGACAGGCCAGTTCAGTGCATGCCTGGCAGACGACCTGCCGATGGTGCGGGGCAATTTCCAGCGCATCGAGCAGGTTGTGGTGAACCTGCTGCTTAACGCCAGTCAGGCCCTCATTGATGACAGCGGAGAGATCACTCTGACCACAGCTTTTGATCCCTCGATCAACGATGTCGTTCTGACAGTGCGTGATACCGGAACCGGAATCGATCCTGAGCACCTGTCGCATCTGGTGGACCCTTTCTTTACCACCAAACGCGAGATGGGCGGGACCGGGCTGGGCCTGTCGGTGTCTGCAGGGATTGTCAAGGAACACGGTGGACGCATTACTTTCGATTCCGCCCTGGGGGTTGGCACAACGGTGAGGTTGCTCCTCCCGGCGCAGAAGGAGAGCGAAACATGAAAGATAACAGCAACTATCCTTCGTTCAGCGTCCTGTTGGTTGATGACGAGGCTCCCTGGCTGAGAACCCTGAGTATGACCCTTGAAGGACAGGGTGGCATCACCCGCTTGCTTACTTGCCAGGATGCCCGCGAAGTACCAGGGATGCTCGACAGCGAGGATGTCGGTCTGGTTTTGCTCGACATGACGATGCCCCACGTATCCGGTGATCAGCTCTTGACCCGCCTCAGGGAGCAGTACCCAGATGTCTCAGTGATCGTCGTCAGCGGTCTTAACCAGGTGGAGACTGCTGTCAGTTGCATGCAGCTCGGTGCCTTCGATTACATTGTCAAGGGGGTCGACAATGACCGCCTGCTCGACACGGTTCGCCGTGCGATCCGTGTTCAGGAACTCGAGCGGGAGAACCGGGCGATTCGCCAACGCCTGCTCGGTGGCCGTCTGGAACAGCCCGAGGCGTTTGCCGACATAATCACGCTCGATTCTGCAATGCAAAGGGTCTGTCAGTATGTTGAGGCGATCGCCGTCAGCCCCAGGCCGGTGTTGATTAGCGGTGAATCAGGCACCGGCAAGGAACTGATCGCCCGGGCCGTGCACCAGTTGAGCGGCCGCAGCGGCAAAATGGTCACCGTCAATGTCGCCGGACTCGATGACAACGTCTTCGCCGACACCCTGTTTGGCCATGTGCGCGGAGCCTTTACCGGAGCCGATGCCGCACGTAGCGGGCTGGTTGAGCAGGCCGCCGCCGGCACCCTGTTCCTCGACGAGATCGGCGACTTGAGCCAGTCCTCGCAGGTCAAGCTGTTGCGCTTGCTGCAGGAGGGCGAATATTTTGCGCTAGGTGACGATCGGCCGCGTCAGGCAAAAATCCGGGTGATTGTCGCTACCCACCAGGATCTTGCCGCCCGCCAGGAATCCGGAAGTTTCCGCTGTGACCTTTACTACCGGCTCTGTTCGCACCATGTGCATCTCCCCCCTCTGCGCGAACGCCATGGCGATATTCCCCTTCTGCTTGATCATTTTCTCGACGAGGCAGCCAGCGCTCTCGGTAAGCTGAAACCAACTCCACCTCCGCAACTGCGGCTGCTGTTGATGAACTATGCCTTTCCTGGCAATGTTCGTGAACTGCATTCGATGGTCTTCGATGCGGTCAGCAGCCACCAGGGAAGGGTGCTCTCCATGGCGGCCTTCCAGCGTGCCATAGACCGTCAACCGCCGGGTAACCCGCCTGTCCAGGGAGAAGACAATCCCTTTGTGTCTCTCGAACAGTGTCCCGGTCTGGCGGAGGCGGTAGAACTTCTGATTGAAGAAGCCTTGCGCCGTTGTGAAGGCAACCAGACGCTGGCAGCGCGGCTGCTTGGCATCTCGCAGCCGGCCCTGAGCAAACGCCTGCGTCGAAATCGTAGCTGACCCTCTTCCCCGTGTTTTCCGTCGTTAAAGGGCCATAACCCAGGTTATGGCCTGTCGCTGGTTATAATCTTACAACCTACTGGAATCATTTAAAAAAACAAGTTCTTTCCTCGTTTGCAATAACTGAGGTTATAACCCTTTGTGACTGTCCCTGGTTGTTTTTTCTTGAAAATATGCTTAACATTTCATGAGGTTAGACGGCCAACCTTGGATTGGTACAGCTCTTGCTGAATATATACATACCGTACCTGGCTGGTATGCGGTTCCGCCACCGAGAGTTTGCAGTACAACGGTGGCGTCATGTTGATCAGCCCCCTTGCTCCGGCAAGGAAGATCCTGACACCCTTGAGAGGAGAACAAGAGATGAGAAAGTTTCGTATGTTGGTTCTGGCAGCAGCATTGGTAGTGTTCGGCGCGAGCGACGTTCTGGCCGCCGTCCAGTACGTGACCATCGGCACAGGTGGTGTCACGGGCGTCTACTATCCGACCGGTGGCGCGATTGCCAAGATGGTCAACAAAAAGCGCAAGGAATACAACCTGCGCGCCACCGTCGAGTCGACCGGCGGTTCGGTGTTCAATGTCAACGCAATCGATGCCGGTGACCTCGAGTTTGGCGTGATCCAGTCGGACCGTCAGTATCAAGCCTACAATGGCAGCGCCGACTGGGAAGGCAAGCCGGTCACGAAACTGCGTGCCGTGTTCTCGATTCACCCGGAATCGGTGACGATCGTCGCCAATGCCGGCAAGGACATCAAGACCGTCGCTGATCTCAAGGGCAAGATTGTCAATATCGGTAATCCCGGTTCAGGGCAGCGCGGTAATGCTGAAGACTTGTTCGCCGCCGCCGGTATCGATGTTGGTAAGGATATCAAAGCTGAAGGGATGAAAGCCGCTGAATCGGCCGGTATGCTTCAGGATGGCCGTATTGACGCCTTCTTTTACACCGTCGGTCATCCGAACGGCTCGGTTAAAGAAGCTGCCTCCGGCGCTACCAAGGTCAACTTTGTTGCCGTTCCTGCCGATATCGTCAAGAAGCTGACCGACAAATTCAGCTACTATGCTCCGGCTGATATCCCGGTTGCCAACTATCCGGGCGTGGTCAACACCTCTGACGTTCCAACCTTCGGAGTCAAGGCAACCCTTTGCACCAGCGCTGACGTTTCCGATGACGCAGTCTATGCCATCACCAAGGAAGTCTTCGAAAACTTTGATGAGTTCAAAACGCTTCATCCTGCCTTCGCCAACCTGACCAAGGAAAGCATGCTGCAGGGGCTTTCCGCTCCGATTCACCCGGGCGCCATGAAATACTACAAGGAAGCCGGTTTGATCAAATAAGGTCTGACAGTTCAGGGGCACGGCACACCGTGCCCCTGCTTTCGTTTGGATTGAGGAGTGGTCGTTATGAGCGAGGGACAGCAGCACAAACTTCCGGTAGATGAAACAGACGAAGGGCTGGAAAAAGCCCGGCGCATGATTGAAGAAGAGGAAATGGGCCTGCGCCATGTCTCCGGCTGGCAACGTTTCCTGGTGCCGGTCGTCGCGCTGAGCTGGTCGTTGTTCCAGCTTTCCCTGGCGAGTTGGCTGTTGCTCGATTCGACTTACGTGCGTGCCATCCACCTCGCGTTTGCTCTGTTCCTGATTTTTGTCTCTTTTCCGACTTTCAAACGCCAAATTAATATTCCGGGTCTGCGCTGGCTGTCGGCAACCGACCGGATTCCGTTTATGGACTTGGTTCTGGCAGCTTTTGCTGCGTTCCTTGCGCTCTATATCGTTATCGATTTCGAAGGGATTGCCAGCCGTGTCGGTCTGCTCAATACACGTGATATGATTCTCGGCTCCCTGCTGATCCTTTTCCTCTGGGAAGGCGCACGCCGGGTGGTCGGGCCAGCGCTGTCGATCATCGGCATTTTCTTTACCATCTACGCCTTCTTTGGCCCCTATTTCCCCGATTTCCTTGCCTTTAAAGGGGTCAGCATCAACCGCTTCGTCGGCCAGATCTCGCTGACCACCGAGGGGATCTTCGGGGTGCCGATCTATGTCTCGGCCAAGATCGTCTTTTTGTATGTGCTGTTCGGCTCGCTGCTCGACAAGGCTGGCGCCGGGCACTTTTTTATTGATCTGGCGATGAGTCTGCTCGGTCGTTACAAGGGTGGACCGGCCAAGGCGGCGGTTCTCTCTTCAGGAATGACCGGCCTGATCTCCGGCTCTTCGATTGCCAACGTTGTCACCACCGGCACCTTCACGATTCCGCTGATGAAGAAAGTCGGTTACCCCGGGACGAAGGCGGCAGCGATCGAAGTCGCGGCCTCAACCAACGGCCAACTGATGCCACCGATCATGGGGGCGGCAGCCTTCATCATCGCCGAATACGTCAACCTGCCGTACCTCGAAGTCTGCAAGGCGGCGGCAGTCCCGGCCTTCGCCTCGTACGTGGCACTCTTTTTTCTGACTCACATCGAGGCCTCCAAGCTTGGCATGAAGGGTTTGCCCAAGATCGAGTTGCCGGTCTTTTTCAAGGTTTTATCCAACGG
>Ga0214472_10005963_pt1 | contig 12784 bp, 11 predicted proteins | sample RVTome_6_FD_207662 | JGI IMG/M metagenome (GOLD analysis project Ga0214472, IMG submission 207662) | Soil microbial communities from uranium-contaminated site in the Upper Colorado River Basin, Wyoming, United States - RVT140D175 | ecosystem: Environmental > Terrestrial > Soil > Contaminated >... | reverse complement strand
GTCTCCTCCTTTTTGGATGTGTTGACTGGTACCGCGGATCGTGGCGCGCATCCTAACTCGGGATCGCTCGCGCTCCTCGTGGTGCGAAGGCATCACGGCAAGTCGAATCGCCGGGTCGGTTTTTCGAGCCACGGCTTCAAACACGGTCCGGCGGTGGGCGAGTACATGGCCGCGCGCATTCTGGAGGGCGGGGCCGTGGAGACCCGCTTCAGCCTGGCTACAAAGGAGAAGCTCCAGAGGCGCGCGGTGTACTGAGACGCCGAAGACGCAGAGCGCGAGGCCGCGGGGAGACCGTCCCGGCCTTTCAGTGCGGATACTTCAGCGCGATGTGTTCGTGCGTCCCCTCGGATCGCCGCTTCGCGTAGTCGAAGACATAGTCCTTCGAGACGAACGGACTCTTGGTGTTGTGACAGGAGGAGGTACACGTATCCGCGCTGATGATGACGAGCCCGAGCTTGACCAGATCGGCGCGATGGTATTCCTTGTTCTGAAGCGTCATCCCTCCCGGTTTGATGTACTCACTTCCCGGCCCGTGGCACGATTCGCACTGCACGCCGACTAATTCCGGCGTCTGTTCGAGGCTGACGAATCCGCCCGGCTGGCCGAACCCCGTCGTGTGGCAGCCGACACAGTTCTGGTCGTGAGTGTAGTCCTTCTGTGGATCGAGGTTGGCCTTCTTCTTCGCCGCGGCCGCGGCACCGGGGCGGAGCAGCTCGAATGCGTGGGCCATCCTGGTTTTTTCCCAGGACTGAAACTGTTTGATGTGACAGACCCGGCACTTCTTTGCGCCGACGTAGGAGGGGGGCACAGCGGCCACCGACGCGGCAAGCAGCGCGAGGCCGACCCCGAGAATCAGGGAACGCGAAAGAATCTTCATCGACTCTCCTCGATTGGTGTTGCGACGGCAGGTTCGGACCTCACTGTTTCCAGCCCTCGGCGAGAAACGCAAAGAGGTCGGCCATCTCCTCGGAGTCGAGACGCGGCCAGGGAACGCTGTAGGTGCTCATCTTGTCGCCCATCTTCGGAGCGTGGTTCCACATGCGCTCGGCGATGCGCTCCTTCGTCTCTCCGGTCGTCGCGCTACGGAGAGGCGGCCCGATGTTGCCGTCGCCGTTCGTACCGTGACAGGCGGCGCACCCGCGCTGGAGATAGATCGCTTTCCCGCGCGCGACGTTCCCGGGCCGCCCCTCATATCGCGACAGGAAGAGGTATGCGAAGAGATCGGCCATCTCGTCTCCGACGAACGCGGGCGGAGTCATGCCCACGGACTCCATGGCCTCGGTCATGGCCGGCCAGTGGTTCCACATGCGACCCGCGAGCTGCGTGACGCTCCCCCGCAGCTCGGACCGGCCGAGGTCGGGACCGATCGAACGGCCGACGCCGAACAGAGCATGGCAGCGGGCGCACCCCTTGCTCGTGTAGAGAGTGCGGCCCGTCTCCGGATCTCCGGCGGAGCGGAACTCGCGGGCCGTGCGCCGTGCTCCCCGGCCGCGCAGGTAGGCGAACAGATCGACGATCTCGCTGCCTTCGAACTTGGGGACGTCGAGCCCGATGCGGCGGATCGCCGGGATCATGACGGGGCCGTGGTTCCAGAGGTCGCGCGCGATCGAAAGCGGCGGAGTGCCACGGGGAAGCCGGTCGAGGGGTGGTCCGGCAGTGCCCCCCTCCCGACCGAGCCGGTGGCACTGGATGCAGTGCTTCTGTGCGAAGAGCACCTTCCCGACCTTCGGATCACCCGGTTCGTCGAAGTAGTTCAGGAAATACAGGAAGGAAATCAGGTCGGCGAGCTCCCCCTCCTCGAACGACGGTCGCGCGATCTGCGCCTCGCTCATCTTCCGCGCCATCACCGGCGAGTGGTTCCACATTCCGGCGGTGAGCTCGAAGAACGAGCTCTTGCCCGCGGTGCGGCCGAGGTCGGGACCGATGCGGCCGCCGGTCCCCCGAACCGCGTGACACTGAACGCAGTTCTTCCCGACGAAAAGCGACTGCCCGTGGATCGGGTCTCCGAACGCCCCCGGCGCGGAGCGCGCGGTCGCGAGGAGGGCCGCGAGTCCGAGAAAGAGGAACCGCAGGAGCCGGCCCGCGCTGCGATTCATTTCCCCGCCTCCGCGAGCGCCGGCAGATAGCTCTGCACGCGCTCGGTGACCTCCGAGACCGAGCGCTCGCGCCCCTCGCGGATCTCCCAGATCGAGACGATCGGGAAGAGCTTCGTGAAGAGGACGTAGAGGAGGATGAAGGTCGCGATGAAACCCGCGAGCAGCGACCACTCGACCCACGACGGCGAGTACGAGGCCGCCGTCAGGGGCAGCCGGGGGTTCGAGAGGCTCGGCACGACGATCAGGAAACGCTCGAGCCACATTCCGAGCTCCACCGAGACGGACGCCACGACCGGTCCCCAGATCGTGCCCCGCGTCCGTTTGTTGCAGAGCAGACCGAACGGAATCACGAAACAGCTCACGATCATGGTCCAGAAGAATGGCGAGAACTTTCCCTCCGTCTTCGAGAGGAACACGACCATGTGCGTCGGCTCGCCGCCGTAGTAGGTCGTGAGGAACTCGGCGAACGTGAAGTAGAACCAGAGCAGAGCCATCACGAGGAGAAGGAGCCCCAGGTTGTTGAAGTGGACCGGCTTCAAGTAGTTCTCCAGGTGGTACGCCTTCCGGATGATCGCCATCGCGATCAGGATGGCGCCGATCCCCGAGAAGATCGCGCCGACGACGAAGTAGGGGCCGAAGATCGTCGAGTGCCACATCGGCTGCACCGTCATCGCGAAGACCCAGGAGACGACGGTGTGGACGCTGACGGCGATCGGGATCACGATAACGGCCATCGCGGCGATCGCTCGGTCGAGGAGCCTCCGCTGGTGAGGCGAACCGGTCCACCCGAGCGCCAGCGGCCGGTAGAACCAGCGCCGCTTCGGCAGGCGGTCCCGCAGGATCGCGATGTCGGGGATGAGCGGAAGGTAGAGATAGATCGTGCTCGCCATCAGATACGTAGCCACCGACGCCACGTCCCACAGGAGCGGCGACGTGAAGTTGCCGTGCTTCAACACGTTCAGCACCCGGTCGGGGCGGCCCAGGTCCAGGATCACGCAACCCATGCCGAAGAAGAGCACCAGGACGGTGATCACTTCCGCAGCTCGCGTGATCGATCGCCGCCACTCGGCGTGCGCGAGGCGCAGGATGGCCGAAATGAGCGTTCCCGCGTGGCTGATCCCGATGAAGAACACGAAGTTCGTGATGTACAGGCCCCAGTAGACCGGCACGTTCAGGCCGGTGACGGCGAGACCGCGGCGCAGCTGGGTGATCCAGGCGAAGAGGCCCCACGCTCCGATCGCGATCAGGATTCCGCAGCCGATCCAGAAAGCCCGGCCGGTCCGCTCGATCGGACGAAGAAGCCTCTCGTCCAGGTCGACGTCAGATCTCTCCACCCCATTCCCCTTTCGAGAGATAGATCACTTTGGGTTGGGTCCCGAGCTCTTCGAGCAGCCGGAAGGCGCGAGGGCTTTCGGACAGGCGCGCCACGGCACTCCTCGGATCGTCGAGGTCGCCGAAGGCCATCGCTTCCGCCGGGCACGTCTCCACGCACGCGGGCACGTAATCGGCCTCACGCAGGGGCCGGCCTTCCGCCCGCGCCTGGTCCTTCGCGCGCTGAAGGCGGTGGTGACAGAACGTGCACTTCTCCACGACACCGCGCGGCCGCACGGAGACGTCGGGACTGAGACCTTGCTCCATCGGCCCCGGCCACTTCGGGCGATCCCAGTTGAAGTGGCGAACGGTGTAGGGGCACGCGGTCGTGCAGTACCGGCATCCGATGCAGCGGGGATAGATCTGCCCGACGAGACCCTCGCGATCGGTCCCGGTCGCGCCCACGGGGCAGACCCGGACGCACGGGGGACGCTCACAGTGCATGCACGGCAACGGGACGAGGCGCAGCTCGGGGCGTGTGCCGTGCTCTCCCCCCTGGAATGGCACCAGGCGCAGCCAGGAGATTTCGCGGCCGCTCGCAGCCATCCCCGGATTGCTGGGGGCGACGTTGTTCTCGACCTGGCAGGCGACGACGCACGCCTGGCAGGCCGTGCATCGGTCGAGGTCGATGACCATGCCCCAACGCGGCACGTTCAGCTGCTCCGTTCCCGCGGCGCGTTCGCCCGGTGCCCCGGCGCGCGCGCGACGCGCACCCTCGTCGCGCCGGGATCCGGCAGCCCGGAGAAGAGCTCCCGTTCGGCCGAGAGGAGAAGCAGCGGGTTCGCACCGATTCCCGCCGCCCAGCGCCCCCCGGAGCGCTTGCCGAGACCAACGGGAACGGCAACGACGCCGGGTACCACGCGCGGTCCGACGCGTGCCCGCGCCGGGATCGAGCCTTGCGCGGAGGAGATCACCACGGCGTCGAGGTCGTGGATGTTCAGAGCCGCCGCGGTCTCCGGGTGGATCTCGGCCCACGTCTCCCAGCGTTCCTCGTGACCCGGATCGAGGATTCCCTGAAGGAACGGCAGCTCGGCCCCGGTTCCACCGGCGATCGGCAGCGGCTCGAACAGCACGAGCGCGAGCGAGCCGTCGGGTTTCTCGGACGCCGGGGCGGCGCCGGGGCGGCGCTCGAGCACGTCGGGGCGCAGCTCGAAGCGGCCGGAAGGGGTCCGCAGAACGCGCTCCCAGTCTCCGTGGTCGTAGAAGGGGTCCCACCACCCACCGGTGTCGTGAGACTTCTTCCAGAGCTCCTCGCCCGAGCGGTATCCCGGGGCCCACCAGCCCGCACCTTCCATCATGCGGACCCAGGCCTCGTCGAACGTGGTGCCCATGATCGCGCCGCGCCGTTTCTCGTAGAGACCCTCGACTTCCGCGCGCAGCAGGGACTCGACGTCCTTCCACGGGAACGCCGCGGCGACGTCCCCTCCGGTCCGCTGCGCGAGCTCGAGGAAGATCCCGGCCGCCGGACGCGCGTCGGAGAGCGGCCGCGAGACGACCGGCTGGGCAAGGCTCACGACGGGATACGCCACCCCGGGAGGCGTCGTGTGGAGTTCCCACTGCTCGAGAAAGTGCGCCTCCGGCAGGATCCAGTCGGCGTGGAGAGCCGTGTCGTCCGGAAGTCCCGCGAACGAGACGACGAGCGGAACCCGCTCGAGCGCCGCCGCGAATCGCTCGACCGCGAACGAGGTGAAAAGCGGATCCGCTTCGAGCACGAGCAGGGCTTCCACCGGATAGGGCGACCCGGACAGAATCGCCTCGGCAAGGCGCTCGGGGTCCGAAGGGAGCGAGGGAGAGTCTTCGCTACCTGCGCGGTCCAGCCGCGGGCGTGCGCGCCCCCGCCGGCCGATCTCGTCGTCGGGAAGCGGCGGCCACGGCGAAAGCGGGACCTCCTCGGGCAGGAGCACGCCGCCGGGAGCGTCGATCGAGCCGACGAGCGCGTTCAACGTCTGCGCCGCGAGGTGGCCGTGAAGGGAGCCGGGCAGGAGCGGGCCGCGTCGAGGACCGGTCGCGAGCGGCCGGTGCGCCGCGGCGAATTCGCGCGCCAGGCGCAGGATGACGTTCGCCGAGACGCCCGTTTCCTCGGCCACCCGCTCCAGGCCGTAGTCGCGCTCGAGGAGCGTGCGAAGGCCGCGCCGCGGTTCGCCGTTCTCCCCGGTCCCATCCTCGAGCCCGGAGACGTGCTCCAGGACGAACTCCTTGTCGTACAGCCCTTCCGCGAGGATCACCGCCGCCACTCCCAGGCCGAGCACGCCTTCGGTCCCGGGGCGCACGGCGATCCACTCGTCCGCGGATGCGGCGGTGATCGAGAGTCGCGGCTCGACCTGCACGAGCTTTCCGCGACGTCCGGTTCGTCCCTGACGGAAGTTGCCGTACGCGCGGGTCGTGTGGACCGGCGAGCTCCAGGCTTCGAGGAGCGCGCCTCCCAGGGAGAGCACGTACTCGGTCGACGCGATCTCGTGGGCGGGAGGCGCCAGCACGCCCTGACCGAGCTGGACCGCGAGCGACGCGGAGGCTTCGCCGCGCTCGAGCGTCACGTCGTTGGGAGAGCCGAACGCTGAGACGTAACGTTGCGCGAGCCGGCTCCCGACCCGGCGCGCGCCACCCCGCAGGAGCACGAGGGACTCGGGACGTCCGCTCTCTCGGAGCCGCCGGAGTCGCCCGCCGACCTCTTCGAGCGCGCGGTCCCAGGAGACTTTCTGAAACGAGGCGAGCGAGCCGCGCTTCCCGACCCGGCGGAGCGGACCGCCGAAACGGTCCGGATGATAGAGGCCCTGCAGAGCCGCCTGCCCGCGGGGGCACAGCCGCCCTCCGTTGACGGGATGCAGCGGGTTCCCTTCGACCTTGACTGCCCGCTCTCCGATGGTTCGGACCCGAAGTCCGCAGCCGCCCGTGCAGAGATTGCAGACGGAAAGGACGAACTTCTCCGGGCCGCGCGGCGGGTAGACGGGCAGATCGGCCGCCTGAAGGAAATCGCCGATCGCCCGGCCCGCCGGAACTCCCACGGCGGTGCCTGCCACCGCGCCGGCCGCGAAGCCGAGGAACCGCCTCCGGTTGAATCTCACGGCTCGACCCGTCGCAGGGAAAACGTCGGGGTCATCGGTGACACGCCGTGCACTCCGTCGGCGCACCGTGCTTCTCGTGGCAGCCGATGCAGTCCGCCATCCGGAGCCGCGGGACCCGAGCGGGAGGAAAAGAGGTCTGCGCGATCCCCCCGTGACAGACGGAGCAATCGATCCGGGCCGTCACCACGTGCCGGCGGTGGGAGTAGTAGACGTGCGGCGGCTGGAGAAAGAGGGGCTTCCAATCGAGCGGGGCCCCCGCTTTCAAGAGCCGGACGAGCTCCCGCTCTTCGGCGCTCTTCCCCTGGGGCTCGAGGTGGCAGGACGCGCAGATTTCGCTCGTCGGGAGGCCCGAAAAGGCTTCCTTCTCGTAGTACTCGTGACAGGTCGAGCAGGCGAGGTCGTTGTCCTTCACGTGCTTCTGGTGGTTGAAGGCGATCGGCTGGCGCACCGGCGGCCGGCGCAGCGCGAACGGCAAGGCGCTGCCGATCAAAAAAAAGAGAAAGCCGGAAGCCGCCGCTGCGAGCAACCCCCGCGGCCCCGTCACCGTGCAGGCCCCGTAGACGTGTTGAGGAACGTGATGAGGTCGCCCACGTCCTTCTCCGCCAGAACGGGCCACGGCAAGCCGAGATCGCGCGTTCGGCGGAACATCGCGGGGCCGTGGCGCCAGAGCGCGGCCGCCATCGTCACGGAAGTGAAGTTCTTTCCCCGGCCCCGAAGCTCCGGCCCCTCGCGTGTCCCCAGAGCGAGCACGCCGTGGCAGCGGCTGCAGCCGCGCGCCTGGAAAAGAACCTCGCCGACTTTCGGGGAGCCGCCCGGCTCCGCGTAACGAAAGCTGTAGAGAAACGCGACGAGGTCGGCCATCTCCCGCTCGAGGAGAATCGGACGCTGGATCCGCAGGTGCTCCATCGCGTCCCACATCGCGGGCGAGTGGTTCCAGATCGCTCCGGCGAGCTGCGCGACCGTGGGCGGCAGCTCCCGGGCGGGTCCGAGCTCCGGCCCGAGATGGCCCGCCTCGTCTTTCACCGAGTGACAGGCAACGCACGACTTCTCGCGAAAGACACCCCAGCCGCGCTGGAAATCGGCGGCGACGAGGTGGTAATCGAACTGGCGGGCCACGCCGCCGCCCCGCATGTAGGTCAGGACGTCGTTCGCTTCGACGCCGTCGAACCGGCTTCCTTCGCTCTCTCCGCGCCCCTTCGGGTGGTTCCACATCGCGGTCGCAAACCCGACCGCGGTCGCCGACGAACGGACGGTGGAGAGGTCTTTTCCGACGCGCGATCCCTTGCCCCGAACGTTGTGGCAGCTTGCGCAGCCCTTGCGCGCGAAGAGGCGCTCGCCGCGGCCCTCGTCACCCGCGGCGCCGACGTAACGAAGGGTGTAGAGATACGCGAGCAGATTCGCCATTTCCTGCTGGGTGAAAGTCGGCTGGACGACTCCGGCCTCGTGCATCCGCTCCCACATTCGGGGAGCGTGGTTCCACATGGCCGTGACGAGGTGGTCCGGCCCCGAGCGCGCCGCGGTCTCCACGGAGAGGTTCGGGCCGGGCGCGGCTTCAGCGCCGGTGTGGCACGAAGAACAACCCTTCGCCTCGAAGAGCTTCTCGCCGGCCGTCGGACTGCCCTCGACGAGCGTCGACCAGCGGTTCGAGGATCGCTTCTCTTCCCACTTCAGGACGGCGATCAGCAGGAGGACCGCGCCGACCGCGGCCGCGATCCGCAGCGTCCAGAAGACGAACGAGCGCTTTCGCGTTGTATCCGATCGCGTGCCCGACACGCTGGTTTCCATGGGAATCTCTTCGAGCCGGGAAGAGCACACCTCCTGCCAGAGTTGGTCGCCGGCTCGCTCGCGGCGCCGAACCGCGCGTGACCCCGAAAACGTGAAGGCAGATCAACGGCTTGCGGAGTAGCGGGATCGATCTTGGAGCCGACGGCGCTCGCTCTGGCCCTTCCCGGCGGATGTCGCAAAATCGAACGCCGTCCGAGATTCGGACGCTCGGGTCGGGGCGGTGGGGTTCAGCTGCTCTCTCGCTCACGCATCTGCCGGAGCTTGCGGTAGAGCGTGTCGCGCGAGATGCCGAGTAAGGCGGCAGCGCGTGTACGGTTTCCGTCGCAGACGTGCAGCGCCTGCTGGATCGCGATCTCCTCCAGCCGTTCGAGAGAGAGGGATTCGCGGGGAACGCCATCGGTCAGCGGAAACGAAGCAGCGTCACCCAACAGCGGTCTCAGGTCGCGGTCCGTGATCGCTTGAGGATCGTCCCGGGAGATCGCCGTGGCGGACTCCAGGATGTTTTCGAGCTCGCGCACGTTTCCCGGGAAGGGGTAAGCGACGAGCAGGTCCGCCGCGGAATGCGCGAGTTCGATCTGCCGTCCGGAGCGCCGCGAAAGCCTTCGCAGGAAGTGCTGCGCCAGCACCAGCACGTCCTCCGGACGGGCGCGCAGGGGCGGGATCTCGAGAACGACGGTCGCGATCCGGAAATAGAAATCCTGCCGGAGCTGCTCCTCCCGCAGGCTCGGAAGCGGCCGGTTGGACGCCGCGATGATCCGCACGTCGACGTGCACCGTCTTCGCGCTGCCGACCGGGCGCAGCTCTCTCTCCTGCAAGACCCGTAGGAGCTTGACCTGCGTCTCCCGCGGCATTTCGCCGATTTCATCCAGGAAGACGGTTCCCCCCGTTGCGGCCGCGAAGATGCCGGGAGCGTCCGCGTAGGCGCCCGTGTAGGCGCCGCGGCGGACGCCGAAGAGCTCGCTCTCCACGAGCTCCCGCGGCAACGCACCGCAGTTGACCGGAAGGAAGACGCCGCCGGCTCGCGGACTGACCGCATGGATCGCGCGCGCCATCATCTCCTTGCCGGTGCCGGTTTCGCCGAGCAGCAGGATGGACGACTCTGTCGCGGCCACGGTTTGCGCGCGGTCGATCACGCGCCGCATCGAAGGCGATACGGAAATGATGCCTTCGAATGAAGCAGCGCTCTCGAGGTTCACCTCGAGCTGCCGGACGCGCTCCCGCAGCTCGAAGACCTCCATCAGGCGGGCGACCTTCTTGCGCAGGGCGTGCGAGTCCATCGGTTTGGTCAGATAGTCCTCGGCGCCCCGCTTGATCGCCTCCACGGCCGTCTCGATCGTTCCGTATCCCGTCATGACGATGACGGCCAGCTCCGGATTTCGCCGGTGTAACTCGTCCATCAGAGCGATGCCGTCGGTGCCCGGCATGATCAGGTCGACCAGGGCCACGGCGATCCCCTGCCGGCGCTCGAGAATCGCGGCGGCCTCCCCGGCCGACAGCGCCACCTCGACGGCGTACCCTTCCCGCACGAGAAGCTCCTGCAGCGTCGCCGCAAGGCGCGCATCGTCGTCCACGACGAGAATGCCGCAGGGATGCGGAACGGAGGGCGAGCTCACCGCGCGGCCGTCTCCGTCGACCCTCCGGGATGCCACAGGGGGAGGTCGACGGCGGCGACGGTCCCTCGCCCCGGAACGCTCTCGATGCGGATCGATCCCCCGTGCTCGATCACGATGTTGCGCGCGATGGCCAGACCGAGCCCCGTTCCCTTTCCCGGACCCTTCGTCGTGTAGAAGGGCTCGAACACGTGCGGAAGGTGCGAGGGCGCGATTCCGCACCCCTCGTCGGCGATCTGGATCTCGATCCTGTTTTCAGCCGTGCGATAGCATCGAACGGCGATCCTGCCGCCGTCGGAGACGGCGTCGAGCGCATTGGAGAGGAGGATGAGGAACAGGGCCTCGAGCAGATTGCGATCGGCGAGCACCTGTTCGCCGTCGGCGGTGTCGAGATCGAGCGAGAGAAGGACGTCGCGCGGCACGAGCGCCGGCGCCAGAAAGCTCGCCACCGAGGTGAGGCAGCCCGTTATCTGTTGCGGCTCCTTTTCGGCGTACGGCCGGCGACCGAACTCGAGGAGCCGCTGGACGAACTGCTGGCAGTAACGGATGTCGCTCTCGAGCCGCTCGAGGTCCGAGCCGAGAGCGTGTTGAGCGCGCTCGCGCATCATCTGCACGCGCAGCAGCATCGCCGCGAGCGGCGTGTTGAGATGGTGCGCGGTTCCTGCCGCCATTTTTCCCATACTCGCCAGCTTTTCGATCTCGAGCAGTTGCTCCCGCAGTCGGACCCGCTCGCGGATGTCGGACGTCACCTCCAGGACGAGGTCCTGACCCGCTGAGTCGCGGAACGGCAGAAGCGTCAGCTGAACCTCGAAGCTGCTCCCGCCCCGATCGCACCGGCGTGTCTCGAAATCGATGACTGGCCGACCGCTCCGAACCTGTTCCAGCAGCTGCCGCAGCTCGTCGGCCCGGTCCGGGGGCACCGTCGGAAGAGCATGACCGAGGGTCTCCTCGCGAAGATATCCGTAGAGACGCTCCGCCGTCGCGTTCCATTCCGTCACGCGCAACTGCGAGTCGAGCAGCGCCACGGCTCCCGGCGAAGCCTCGAGGAGACGGCGGTAGTGCTCCCAGGAACGGCGCAGTTCGTCCTCGCTCCGCCGTCGTGCCCGCAGGACGTACCAGGCCGCCCACGCCGCCAGAAGCAGGGAGGACGCGATGCCTCGGCTGATGTAGAGATAGTGGAGTGTCGTGTAGTCGATATCGCGGAAGAACCGGCCCTCCACGAGTTCCCAGGCGGCGAAGACCACGCCGACGATGCTCACGCTCGATAGCAGCAGCGTGACCCAGAACCAGCCGGCTTCCTCGACCCGGCCCTTCACGAGGCGACCGCCCGGAGCGTCTCGGGCTTTCCCGTCCACTTCGTCAGGCTCTCCCGGCACTGGCACGTCGGCGTGCTGCCCGCACTGAACTCTCCTTTGATCGTAACCCAACGCCGCAGCGCGGGCACTGACAGGAAGGGCTGGTCCCGGGGCTCGAATCACGCGAACCCGAAAGGGCGCGAGACGAACCTGTTCCTCGCCCGCTGGGTCGACTGACCGGGGCAGAGGAGAGAACCGTCGCGCCGCTGATTTGTTTGCATCTGTGAGACTTGCAGGGGCTGCGCAAGGCTTCTCTCGTGGGAGGATGAGGTCATGAATGTCGCCGTCGAAAGAGAAAGTCGTTACCTGAACATGCCGCTGGACCTCGCGACCCGCGGATTGCTGCTCGTCTCCGCCCTGCTTCTGATCGCTACGTATTTCCTGCCGCTCTGGAGAATCCAAGTCTCTTCCTCGGCGGATCCGGAGGGTTTCGGCCTCGCGGTGTATACCTACAAGCTGGAGGGCGTCGGCGGACAACAGAACGACGTGGAGGTCCGGACGGACGGCTCCCCGGACTCCCGATGGTTGCCGTTCGTGGTCGGCGGTCTCGCGCTTCTACTCCTGCGCGGCGCCGCGATCGGAATGGGAATGTCGCTCGTCGATCTGTTCGTGCTGTTCGTCTACTTCAGCGCGTTCTCGTTCTGGACCTTCGCCGGCCGGCTGGACTCTTACGGCCGTTATCTCGCGGCGGCGACGCGCACCGGTGTCTCTCTCTTCGTTCCGCCGCTCATGGGACACGACCGCATCGGGGGCCTGGACGTCTCTTCGTCTCCGTCGGTCGGTTCGTTCGCGATCCTCGCGGCCGGCTTCGCGCTCGCAGTCGCTCTGATCCTGGGTTGGAGGCGTGGGCGCTCCGAGATCGCCGGCGAGGTCTCGATCGCGGGCTGAGAGACTCGAGCGCGCACGAGAAAGGAAGGCGGAACATGTCCTCGGAAGCCCGCGACGCCGTCAAGATCGAGCACGACCGACTCCGGCAGGAGCTCGACCGCGCGACCGCGGCCGGAGGGGAGACGGCGGAAGCCGCCCGGGCCGTCCTGAAAGTCCTCTCTCCTCACATGATCCTGGAGGAGGAGTATGCGGCGCCCCCGCTGCGTATGCTTCCACAACTCGCGCGCGGGGAGTTCAACCCCGAAATGTCCCGCATCCTCTCCCGGACGGAAACGCTCAAGGCGGAGATGCCACGGATGTTGAACGAGCACAAGCTGATCGTCGCCGCGCTCCGGAGCCTGCTCCAGGCCGCCATCAAGGAGCGACACGACGGGTACGCGAGCTTCGCGCAGAAGTTGATCCGTCACGCCCAGGAGGAGGAGGAAGTGCTGTATCCCGCCGCAATCCTCGTCGGCGAGTACATCAAGCTGCGCCTCGGGCGGGGTTGAACGTCATCGCCGGCTAGGGGGTGTGGGGGACCGCAAGGTCCCCCACCGACAAATATCCAAAGAAATCTTATCGGTGTGGGGGACCGCAAGGTCCCCCGCCGACAAATACTCAGCAATCTTGTCGGTGTG
>Ga0214472_10005962_pt1 | contig 12786 bp, 9 predicted proteins | sample RVTome_6_FD_207662 | JGI IMG/M metagenome (GOLD analysis project Ga0214472, IMG submission 207662) | Soil microbial communities from uranium-contaminated site in the Upper Colorado River Basin, Wyoming, United States - RVT140D175 | ecosystem: Environmental > Terrestrial > Soil > Contaminated >... | reverse complement strand
CTCTCCAGACGGGGAGGAAGTGGCCTATATTGAAGATCGCACCGCCTTAAAAGTCATCAATCTCAAAACCAAAGCCATTCGGCAAATCATGCCCAAAGAAATGTCGTTCAGCTATGCCGATGGCGATCAGAATTTCCAGTGGTCACCGGATGGAAAGTGGTTTCTGGTTTCCTATTTACCACCCACTTACTTCACACCCGAAGTCGGCCTTTATTCTGCCGATGGCAAAGGTGAAGTGGTTAACCTGACCAAAAGCGGTTTTCAGGATGGCGGTGCCAAGTGGATGATGGAAGGTAAGATGATGATGTGGTTCTCAAACCGCGACGGCATGAGGGCGCAAGCCTTGACCGGCGGTACCGAGAATGACGCTTACGGCATGTTCTTTACCCAGGCAGACTACGACCGCTTCAATTTGTCCAAGGAAGAGCTGGAGCTTTTAAAAGAACAGGAAGAAGATGCCAAACCCAGCGAAGACGCTGATAAAGACAAAGATACCAAGGGCGATAAAGACAAAAAAGACAAGAAAGGCGATAAGGATAAAGATAAGAAAGACAAGGATGCCAAAAAGAAAGAGATTAAACCCATCAAGATAGAGCTTGAAGGCATTGAAGATCGCAAAGAGCGTCTTACCATTCACTCTTCCCAACTGGCAGACGCAGTCGTTACTCCCGATGGCGAGAAACTGGTGTATCTCACACGCTTTGAGAAGGGTTTCGACCTTTGGGTCACCGAATTGCGCACCAAGGAAACAAAGATTCTCGCCAAGCTTGGCAGCAGTGGTGGCGGCCTGGAACTTTCGGCCGACGGCAAAGATGTCTTCATGATCGCTAGAGGCGCCCTATCCAAAATCAACATAGATTCAGGGAAAACGACCCGCATCGGCTTCAGCACCAAAATGACGCTCAACCCTGCGGCTGAACGGGCCTATATGTTTGAACACGCATGGCGTCAGGTCCGCGAGAAGTTTTACAAACCCGATTTACACGGTGCACCCTGGGATGCCTTGAAAGCCAATTACATTCGCTTCCTTCCCCACATTAATAACAACTATGACTTTTCCGAAATGTTGGGTGAATTATTGGGTGAATTAAACGCTTCACATACCGGTGCCCGCTATCGTCACAATGATAGCGAAGGTGATCGCACGGCATCCCTTGGCGCCTTCTTTGACAGCAGTTATCAAGGCAAGGGTTTGAAAATTGCCGAGATTTTACCCAAGAGCCCACTTTTAAAGGCTTCACCCAAAATCAATGCTGGCCATGTTCTGCAGAAAATTGACGGCACCGAAATAACACCTGCCCAAAACATATACCAGCTCCTCAACCACAAAGATGGCGTTAACACGCTGCTCGGACTTGTGGATGAAAATGGAAAAGCCTACGAAGCTGTGGTGAAGCCCTACTCCCTTCGAGATGAAGCTTCCGACACCTATGATCGTTGGGTGGAACAACGCCGCAACCTGGTTGGCGAACTTTCCGGTGGACGCCTTGGTTATGTCCACGTGCGCAGCATGGCAGACGGAAGCTATCGCACCGTGATCGAAGAGGTCCTGGGCGATCAGGTAAACAAAGAGGCGGTAGTCGTCGATACCCGCTTTAATGGTGGCGGTGATCTGGTCAACGATCTAAGCATTTTCCTCAGCGGGAAAACCTATATGGATTTTGTGACTAATGACGGTCGAACGGTCGGCCATGAACCGCAAATGCGCTGGAAAAAACCCTCCATTGTCCTTGCTGGCGAAGGCAATTACTCAGATGCCCATTGTTTCCCCTGGGCCTATTCCCATCTGGGGATTGGTAAAGTGGTTGGCATGCCTGTTCCCGGTACCTGCACCTTTGTTTGGTGGGAAGCCCTGCAAGATTCAAGTTTGGTATTTGGAATTCCCAATCTGGCCGTAACTTCTGAAACGGGTCTCATTCTGGAAAACTCACAGCTTGAGCCGGACATACTGGTACGCAATGAACCCCAGGAAGTAAGCAAGGGCAAAGACCAGCAGTTGGAACGCGCCGTGGCAGAGCTGCTGCGCGAATTGGATAACTAATTCAGAAAACAAAAGGCCAGCTCCAAGAATCCGGGGCTGGCCTTTTGGATTTTTGGTTTTTTTAATTTAGAAAAGTGCCATCTCAAAACGGCGGAAATATTTTGTGGGAATCTCGTGATGCCTGCCCAAAAAGGCAAAAATTCCCAGAATGGCCAATCGCGCACCATCCTCTGCATAATTTTTATCGCGGTAAAGCACATCGAGAAAGGCCTCAATGGCAGCCACAAAATCCTGACTCGCCAGGGCACGGAGACCTGCCTCAAAATGGGGTTTGATTTTGTCGTGATCTGGCAGGTCTGCAGGCGAAGTGAGCAGCGCACTAGTTAAGTAATGGAGTTGCTTTGCCTGATCTGCTTCTTTTTCGCCTTCGGGAATTTCCTGAAGAAGCTGATTGGCTCGTGCGGTATCCTGAAAAACCAAGGCTGTCGCAAGGGAAAGTTTCGCGGCATGATTGTCTGGTTCCTCCACCAATTTCTGTTCCAGCGATTCCATGTCGGTTGCATTTTCCTGAGTCTCATCGCCTTCCTCAGGTTCTGTGCCTTCCGGGAGGTTCTCTGACAACCACTGGGAAATGAACGCTTCGGTTTGTGCACCGCTAAAATGGGCCACAATGCCACCTTGATAAATTAAAAACACGGCCGGAATACTCTGCACACCAAACTGACCAGCAATTGCCTGGTGGTTATCTACATTAATTTTGACAAGACGCCAGGCGCCTTTGGTTGCTGCTGCGAGTTTTTCCAGTATGGGCCCCAGGGTCTTGCAGGGACCACACCATGGCGCCCAAAAATCAACCAGGACCGGTTGCTGCATGCAGGCCTCTAAAACATCTGTCCGGAAATCTTTTAACTCATAACTCATGTTCGATTTCTCCTCGTTCCCACCATATTTTCATATTGAATCTGCTCTCTAATCTCCAAAAACGCGCCTTCTTTCGCAGTTTCCAAGCCGTAAGCGGAAGCTAACGGAATGGAAGCTTTATGGAGAACAGATCGCTTAATTTTTGAAGGAAAATGTGCCAAAACTGTTATCGGGATAGCTGGACCAGCGATAGCTGGTTTCGCGAAAATTCTGCCAGGCTTGGAAGACTTTATTGTAGGTGGCGTCTGCGGATGCGAATTCATTCATGATTTCGAAAGACGCATTGTGGGCAGCCTGCATTATGTCACTGGCAAATTCGCGCATCTGAACACCTTCTCCTAGCAAACGATCCAGCGCAGGAGGATTTTTTGCATCGTAGTTTGCCAGCATATACCCGTTTGCTTCAGCAGAAGCCACTTCGAGGGCTGCACGATAGTCGGCAGGTAATTTGTCCCACGCTACCTGGTTGATCATAAGCGAAAGATTTGGGCCTGGCTCCCACCATCCTGGGTAGTAGTAGTACTTCGCAACTTTGTGAAAACCCAGCTTTTCATCATCGTAGGGTCCTACCCACTCGGTGGCGTCAATAGTTCCTCGTTCCAAAGCTGGATAAATGTCGCCACCAGCCAAAACCTGAACCGTCACACCCAGACGATCCATCACCTCGCCACCCAGCCCAGGAATTCTCATTTTTAAGGTCGCCAAATCTGCCAGGGAGTTTATTTCCCTCCGGAACCAACCTCCCATTTGGATGCCAGTGTTTCCACAAGGGATGTTGAGCATGTTGAAATCGGCAAATAGGCCACGCATTAATTCCAAACCACCGGCATGCATAAGCCAGGCATTCTGTTGCCTTGCCGTAAGACCAAAGGGCATGGTGCAATCAAAGGCGAGCGCGGGATTTTTTCCCTTGTAATAGTAGCTAGCCGTATGGCCCAGGTGCACCGTTCCCTGCTGTACAGCATCCATCACTTGCAGGCCAGGCACCAATTCGCCACTGGGATAGCAGCGGATGGTGAAGCGCCCCTCAGTAAGGTCACTTACCCGTTGCGCCATTACCTCGGCAACCCCGTAAATCGTATCCAGACTGCGGGGAAAGCTTGAAGCCAGTCGCCACTGGACTCTTGGTTTGGTTTGAACCGCCGGACCTTTACTTGCTGGATCTCCAGTAGCACATCCTGCAGTTGCAATCCCTGCAGCTGCCAACGCTGTTTTTCTCATGAATGTACGCCGTTTTAAAACCATACCCTTCCCTTTCCTCACGCATGCTCAAAGTTCGGCTCATTGTAGCCCATTGTTCCCCATAGGATCTGCAAGCTTGTTAACCGCCGAATATTTTCAGTACTTGGGTTCAATCCGTCCCCCTGCTAGACTAGCGTTTTTCATACATGTTCTGAGGGAAACCATGGCGTCGCTGCTTAAGTTTGCCAACACGTTGGATTGCTTTTCCAAGAAAACAGGTTCCTGGCTTTCCTGGCTGACCCTTGCCATGGTTTTGGTGGGTGCGTTTAATGCCATCGCCAGAAGTTTGAGTAAAGTTCTCGGCGTGAACTTAGCATCCAACGCCTTAATTGAAGCCCAATGGTACCTCTTCAGCCTGGTTTTTCTTCTAGGTACCGCTTATGTGCTTCAGCAAAACGAACACGTGCGAGTAGACGTTTTTTACGGGAGACGTTCTCCACGCACAAAAGCATGGATTAACCTGGCGGGTACGCTTCTGTTTACCATCCCTTTTTGCTGCGCGATGCTTTACCTGTGCTGGCCGTCCGTTAAAGCGTCCTGGCAGGTTTGGGAACAATCTCCCGACCCAAGTGGCTTACCGCGATATCCCATAAAATCCTTCGTGTTGGTGGCATTCATCCTCCTCAGCCTTCAGGCAATTTCTGAAATTATTCGCAATGTCGCCATACTGCGAGGGTGGGTATCCGAGCCAGATGCACACGTGGAGGCGGGTTGATGAACCAGGAATGGCTGGCGCCACTCATGTTCGTGGTAGCTTTCTTTTTCATTTTCAGCGGCTATCCGGTAGCATTCGCCCTCGGTGGAACAGCTTTGATCTTCGCCGTTCTTGGCAGCAGTATTGGCGCCTTTGATTGGAATCTTCTGTTTGCCATGCCAGAACGAACCTTTGGCATTATGTCCAATTACGTCTTACTGGCAGTCCCCTTCTTTATCTTCATGGGTGCCATGCTGGAACGGTCACGCCTGGCGGAAGACCTGTTGAAAACCATTGGCATGCTCTTTGGTCCCATTCGCGGTGGACTGGGATTGGCTGTCATTTTCGTAGGTACCCTGCTGGCAGCAGCAACGGGTGTTGTAGGTGCCTCAGTAGTGGCGATGGGAATGATTTCCATGCCCGTTATGCTGCAATACGGGTATTCCAAAGAATTTTCAGCGGGAATCATCACAGCATCTGGAACACTGGGTCAAATCATCCCGCCCAGTGTTGTTTTGGTGGTCCTGGCTGATCAATTGGCCATTTCGGTAGGCGACCTCTTCCTCGGCGCCTTTATCCCTGGTCTTGCTTTGGCCAGCCTCTTTGCCATTTTTGTCATGGTAGTCGCCTTATTCAAACCCAAAACTATGCCAGCTTTGCCCAAAGATGCCCGACCGTTTCATGGCATGGCACTTTTACGTCAAGTGGTCCTTGTGCTCATCCCTCCCCTTGTTTTGATTCTTTTGGTACTGGGCAGCATCTTCATTGGGGTGGCCACACCAACCGAAGCCGGAGCGATCGGAGCCACAGGTGCCATGGCACTTGCTGCTATCAACCGTCGTTTCACCAAAACCTGTCTGCGGGAAACCATGGACCACACGACCAAACTTACGGTGATGGTCATGTTCCTGCTTATTGGTTCTACCGCTTTCGCCTTGGTTTTCCGTGGTTTGAATGGCGATTTATGGATTGAACATCTGCTTACAAACCTGCCAGGCGGGAAGATAGGCTTGATCATTGTTGCCAATCTCACCATTTTCATTTTAGGGTTCTTCATCGATTTCTTCGAAATTGCCTTCATCATCATTCCCCTTTTGGCACCTGCCGCCAAGCTTTTGGGAATCGACATGGTCTGGTTCGGGGTAATGATTGCCATGAACCTGCAAACCTCTTTTTTAACGCCACCCTTTGGTTTTGCGCTCTTTTATTTCCGCGGCGTTGCTCCGCCCGAAATTAAAACCACCCAAATTTACAAAGGCGTCTTGCCCTTTATCGCAATTCAGGTTCTCTGTCTGATTTTGGTCATTCTCTTTCCCGGCCTGGTGACCTATCTGGTTAAATAACTCGACCAGAGAAACTCCAAAAAATCGAAAATGACTGATTTTCCTGCAAGAAACTGCGGCACTAGCCAGGCAAGATTTCACGAGGGTGCTCAAGTTCAAGAGTTTGGGAGGATGGCATATTTTCCTCAACCCACTCAAGCAGATAAACCCCACCGGGGACCGCGTCAATAGACGGCGCTAAGCCAGGGCACCGTTTCAGGAACGCTTGGGTTTAAGGTTGCAGGTTGATCTGCTTTTTAAGCAACCGCATGGCAATATCCATGAAGTGGGTTTTGGTGAATTCAAAATCCATCAATTCAAAGCGATAGCGGAATTCCTTCCACCGTGCGGCCGGATCCTCCCCTGCCACCTTCTCCAGAGTGTTTGGATCAATTTGCTCTAAAAAGCCTTCGAACCAGTGTTCAAATGCGGTGGTTAAACTGTTCAGCAAGGCGTCCAACTGGACTTCCATCTCAGACTGTTTCGCCTGAAGACTCAGCACTTTATGAGCCTGAACCGACTCGCTGCCGTCGCTGTAATGCACGTTCAATCCCATGCGCGTTTTAATAAACCCATGCAGAACAGATTCTATCCGAGAAGAAAAGTTATGATCCGATTGAAAATCCCTCGCATCTAATTCTACCGTTCCCTTGCCCACCACCGGTGGTAACGGCGGAGAGGGTTCCGGTTTTGACACTGGAACCGGATGTGGGGGCGTCGCTGCTTTTTGTGGAGCCTGGGGAGGTTTGGCTGGCTTTTGATCCGTCTGTTTCGCAACCATGGCCGCAGCGATTTCCTGAGCCTGGCTTGCATCGTTGGTGGAGTAAAGGCCATTTGCAGGCAGCGCCTCGGGACTGGGTAGTGCCAATGCAGGATAGAGCAAGTTGAACGACGTGCTGAGTAGTCGCTCAAGCAGTGTCGCGGGTGGTGCTTCAGGACCTACAGTTCTAATTAAGCGTTGCAGCAAAGGCGTTACCAGCGCTTCCCTTTGGTGGGGTACGCGCGTCTGATATTTAATGAAGCGATTCATCCAGGCATTCTCGCCATTAAAAATATCCAGATTCTCCAACCTTGCATCCAAGTCCTGTAAATCACTCTCCATATCCCGCAGAATTTGATCCATCAGGGTGCGGTGTTGTCGTCGCAAAGCCATCAGTAAATGGAGACTGTGCACCATAGGAAAACGGCGCTCTTTCGAGATATCAATCGCCAAGCGCCATAGAGGCACATCGAGAATGGCCGTCATATCTGGATGACTGACGGGCAACGGCTCCCCGACCACCGGCTGCCCTGAGCGCCGGATTTTGAAGACGGTTGCACCTAAAACAAAATAGCCCGTCACAGGAATGTAATGATGAGGCCGCAAACGCTCTGCATTCACAAAAGACCCATTGGACGAACCCGAATCCATCAGAAAAATTTGACCGTCGCGGTTCTTAATCAAACCATGTTGGGAGGAGATCCAAGGATCGAATGCCAGAAGAACATCGTTGCCATTCACTCGACCTAAGCTAATGGTTTGGCCACCCTCCACACTGAAAGTCATGCCCTCTAACGGGCCAGTCAACACCTGAATCCAATGCGCCATTTACTCACCGCTTTGCATCAATAATCAATTGGGTGGGCGTTCCTTACAAAAACTCCGCACACCCTAGTTGCCAAATAGCTTCATGGCTATTCTGGCAGGCCTTCCAGCTTTCATTTTCAGAAAATGCCCGGAAAATATAGGTAAAAGACCCTACATCATACCTCACAAACCAAAGTTTTCTGTCGTGAGATTTTCTACCTTCTATTCAGCCTTTGTTCATGGCAAAGTTGAGAAAGGAAGGAAAAAGGATCCGACAAATGCCTGTGAGAAAAAAACTTTGCTGGCCTTGAGCATTCCAGCTTTTAAACGCCAAAAGGGGGTTTCACCTCCCAATTTCAAGAAGGAAGAAACCACTTACCCACAATAAAAGGGCCTCTTTTTGGGTCCTGACAAACGAAGCTGGACTTAATTTGCTAGAATGGCAGCGTTTTGGGCGAAGCCATATATCGCAGGAGAGGGTTAGGTACATGCAGGCACCGACATTTGCGATTCATACCATGGGCTGTAAATTAAACTTTTACGATTCCGAAGCGATTTCAGCCGGTTTAAGCGAAGCTGGTTTCCAACGCTCACCAAGTCTTTGGGAAGCAGACTTGGTTTTGCTGAATACCTGCACGGTGACTAATAAAAGCGATGCCGAATCCCGCAGCCTGATTCGGAAATTTCGCAGACGCAACCCCAACGGTTTCCTGGTAGTCACAGGTTGCTACGCCCAAGCCAAAACGGCCGATATAGATGCCATGACCGAAGTCGATTTGGTCACCACCAATGTTGATAAGTACAATGTTTCCAACATTGTATCGGCTTTTCATGGTGCGGGCACCCTAGTAACTCAGCCTCACGACATCATGGAAAAAAGACCTGCAGAATTTCGAATTCTTGAGCATTTCGATTCAAAAACACGGGCCTTCATAAAAATTCAGGATGGCTGTAACCTGCGCTGTGCCTACTGCATAATCCCTTTTGTCCGCGGCAATAACCGCTCCATTCCCATTGCAAATATTCTCGACCAAATCCGCGTATTGGAAGACCAGGGAGTCCAGGAAGTGGTCATCACCGGCATCCACATCGGCACATGGGGACGCGATTTCCGTCCGCGCAAGCACCTCACAGATCTCTTAGCGGCTTTCGAAGCCAGCGATATCCGCCTTTGGCTGCGCGTTTCATCGCTTGACTCCCCCGAAATTCCTGACGAAATGATTGCCTTGATGGCACAAAGTGAAAAGATTTTGCCCCATTTACACATTCCGCTTCAGGCGGGAAGCGACGCAACCTTGCGGCGCATGCGGCGGATCTATACGACAAGCCAATATGAGGACAGGGTGTTAGCGCTCAAAAGAAGTATGCCCCACATCTGTATTGGCGCGGATGTGATTGTGGGTTTCCCTGGCGAAACGGAAGAAGAGTTCGCGGAAACCGAGGCCTTTTTAAATCGCATTCCCATGGATTATCTGCACGTTTTTCCCTATTCGGAACGACAGGGCACAGCAGCCACTCAATTCCCAGACCCGGTGAATGGAAGAATCAGTAAGAACCGGGGTCGAATTCTACGTGAGTTCTCCGAAACCCGGCGGCGCGAGCACGTCGCCAAACACGTGGGCACCAAGCGCCCGGCAATTGTTCTGCCCAAACCCATGGATGGATTCCCGCGGTCCATTCTCACCGATAACTATATTGAAATGGGCATGGATCTCCCGAAAAAAATGGAAGGCCAGCGCCTTGTGGTTGATTTGACCCATCAGGCCATTGCCCGCTTTCAACCCCAGCCGCAAGCCATGGTTTTGTAAAGCCTGATTGCGGTCTCCGCCCTTGCGAAGACCGCCCTATCACGGAGTTATTCCCAGGTAATGCTGTACTCAGGCAAAACATCAATGGGTAGATCTTTTACCTTGTCTAAACTGGCAGTAAGCTCAGGGCTAAAGGGCATCCAGGTATCGAAGAAGGTGGCCACTTTTTGAGTATCACCATCACCGAGTAAAAGAACCAGGTCTCTGGACAGGTTTTTCACGCCTTCGCGAAATTTATCCTGCACAACAGACCAGCGCCCAGTTTCCTCAGAATAGGCCAATGCCCCTTGAGCACGCAGGTATTTGATGGCAATAGCTGCGGCCTTACCGTGCGCTTGCTGGGTTCCGAAACGCACCGAGCGGAACAGGCTCCCCAGATAGGAAACATAAAACTCCAATTCGCGCTGCTGATCCTCAACACCTTTGTCCATCAGATAAGCGAGAGAGAGCAGACCTACAATATCGGCCTTTGCCTCTTCAAGACCATTGTAGAGCGGTCCAATGGAAGCATTCGCAGCCATTCCTTTATTGGGTCCCACTTTAACGGTTCGCGGCCCAATGGCATGACAGATTTCATGCATCAGAACAAACTGAAAAAACCCTTTGTCCGAAAGGTAGGACTGCTGGCTTTCATCAATCAGGCGTGTGCTGACAGGTTTGATAATTTCGTTAAACCGCGCTGTGAACATGTTTTTCCAGAAGGTTTTCACGGTGCCTTTGCTGGCATGGACTTTGGGATCGTTGGGCAAGTTGGCTGCCACAGCTTGATATCCGTAGCGAGCCTCGCCACCGCGATAAACATCCTGAACCACCACAAATTTTGCTGTAAGACCTTCTACAATGGATTTGTATTCCTCACCCACCGGTAAGTTGGCCTCCATGGCCTGCAGGTGCTGGGTATAACGGGCCAGATCAGCCGAACCTTCCTGGTCAACAACTTCTACATAGGCCTCGTACTTGGCTTTAATGCCTTTAATCCCATCGGAATAGGTCTCGAAAGGGCCAATCACCATATCCAACGAATTACCCGACATATCGATCCAGGCTACGTCTGCCTCGTAATAAGAGTCGCTTAACACTGCGTCTGCTTTTAAATTTAAATACGTTTTAAAGCTTTCATTATCAGCTAGTTCTGCGGCTTCCCGCAGCAGAGTTGCCAGTTGGTTTACCTGTGCCTGATATGCCTGGTGATAGGGAATGGCCTGGTACTGGCCATCGCTGGTTTCACGAATCACTGTGTAAGGATCCATAAAAAGCGCTTTTTCACCATCGCCCAATTTCGCCAGGTAAGCATCGAACTGCTCGGCGGTCATGCCGCGTGGATATACCTCTGTACCGGCGTAATAAACCGTTTCGCCAGCAAAAGTAGCGAAATCATTGAGTTGTTCGTAGGGCGCGCCATTGCGCAAAAGCAGCGTATATGCTTTTGCAGCAGGAGTTCCCTGCGCCGCAGATTCGAGAATCTCCAGGTAACTGTTCATCTCCTTAAAGGTTTGCAAAGCGTAAATCTCATCCACAACTTTTGCAGCATCCACCATTTTTTTCAGCAAGCTGCGTTGGGATTCAGGCAGAGTGCTTGCGTCGAAATGCATTTTGTATGGAGCGTATTGTGCGAGATAGGTATCCAGAGTGGCCTCATCCGCAAGGGGTAATCCCATAGCTGAATTCTCCGAAGCGCCAGTATCTGAAGCATCCACCTCAGAGTCAGGTTGGGTCGGGGGCGTTGGGTTGCATGCGATTAAGGTTGTAAGAAACATCCAAAACAGCAGATTTTTCATCTTTGCTCCTCAGTATTGGGTTTTTTTCCTGTTCGATTATAAGGTATCACAAGATGAGAAGGTAGCACCCTAGATCAATCACAACCTCACCTTATTGGAATTAAGTAAAGAAAATAAAGTTACTAAATAAATAAACCAACCAAGGGTCTGCCATTGCCACGACTTTCCTTTTTGAGGGATTTGCTCTATTCTTGGCACGCTAAAAAAAGCATGTGAGGCCGTCCTTTGTCAGAAACCTTCCTTCCTATTGAAGACCGCGTATCCAGGGAACTTGATTTAGATCAATTGCAGAAGCCGCTGGACCTTGAATCTGTTTTTGGAAATAGCCACCCGCTTGAAATTGAAATTGGAATTGGCAAGGGCTTGTATCTCATGGGTGCGGCACAGCATTTGCCGAATCACAATTTTATTGGTATTGAGATCAGCCGAAAATATCTCAGGATGGCACGTGAACGGATTGAAAAGCGGCCCATTGAGAATGTGCGCTTTTTTTGCGGTGAAGCCCACACTTTTCTTGAGGAATGGATCCCGGACGAAAGCTGTTGGGTTCTTCACATTTACTACCCCGACCCCTGGTACAAAAAGCGCCATCACAAACGGCGATTAATTCAGAAGGCCTTTCTTGAATTGGTGTATCGCAAATTGATTCCCGGTGGATATCTGCTCATAGCAACCGATCACGCAGGCTATTGGGAATGGATTCAGGAACACCTGGAAAACCAAACCTTGCTCCTCAAAGACAAGCGCCTGCCGCAACCACCACCAGGCTTTGAAGGTTTAACGAATTACGAGATTAAATACAAACGCGAGGGCCGGGACATCTTTCGGACAGGCTATCGGAAACCAGATGTATCAGGTTAAATTTTCTAAAGATCGGCAAAAGTTCTCAGCTGCCCACTTCACCATGTTTGAAGACGGAACGGTCGAGCGACTGCACGGCCACAATTATGCTGTGGAAGTATCGGTTTACAGCGTGCACCTTCAGCGTGGCCTGGTCTTTCCTTTCCACGATGCCAAACGCCATATTCAAAGTCTTTGTGATGACTGGGACGAATATGTGCTTCTTCCCGCACATCATCCATGGCTGGCTGTCGGCATTGCCGACGGACAAGTCGATGTTCACCTGGCAACGCCTGCAGTAGAGAAGACGTATAGCTTTCCCCAGGAAGACGTCATCGTCCTGGATTGTGACAATATCTCCAGTGAACATTTAGCGCGCCTTTTCTGCAATCGCCTTGCCGAGCTTTTTCGCAATGCAGGTTTCCCGGCGGGGGCAATCGATGTCACCATTTCAGAGAGCATTGGCCAGGCAGTGACTTTCAGCCAGACCGTGAACGAAGCCTATCTTGAGGATGATGAGGCCCAAGTGGATTTAAGTGAGTAAGAGTTTCTTGATAGAACAGCCCAAGAACCTGTAGCTGACGATCTCCCATCCCAACACCTTCCCCCATGTGATATGGCAGAATACCACTC
>Ga0214472_10005961_pt1 | contig 12790 bp, 12 predicted proteins | sample RVTome_6_FD_207662 | JGI IMG/M metagenome (GOLD analysis project Ga0214472, IMG submission 207662) | Soil microbial communities from uranium-contaminated site in the Upper Colorado River Basin, Wyoming, United States - RVT140D175 | ecosystem: Environmental > Terrestrial > Soil > Contaminated >... | reverse complement strand
GGATCGGCTTCGTCCCGTGGAGTCCGTTGGGCGTGGGGTTCCTCACCGGCGCGATCGACAAGAACACGCGTTTCGCGCCCGGTGACATTCGCGGCATTGAGTCCCGCTTCTCGCCTGAGAACCTGCCGCACAATCTGAAAATCGTCCAGCTCTTGAAGGAATGGGGCCAACGGAAGAATGCGACTCCCGCGCAGCTTTCGCTCGCGTGGCTGATGGCACGGAAGCCTTGGATCGTGCCGATCCCAGGGACGACACAGATGCCGCACATGCTCGAAAATATCGGAGCGGATGCGGTGGCGCTGACTCCGGCCGAGTTCGCTGATCTGACGGCGCAGCTTTCCACGATCGAAGTTCAAGGGGCTCGTTTGCCCGCGGCCGTGCTCCAGTTCTCTGAGGTGGAAGCGCCGGAGAAGGCCTAAGCGAGACCTTCCACCGCTCGACCCGAAGTCCCAACCTTCAAAATCTAACCACGTTTAGTTACGCACATCGAAATCATGAAATCTCTATTCCTGTCATTGACACTTACGGTGGCGAGTTTCCACGCCTGCTTCGCCCAATCCCCAAAAGAAACGCCAGCCGCACCCACCACGGAGGAGCAGGAAATCCTAGATCTTTCCAAAGCCAAATGGGCCTGGATGGCGGAGAAGGACATCGCAAAGTTGGAGGGCCTGTTCCACGAGAAAGCGGTTTTCGTCCATATGAGCGGCAAGTGGGGAAAGGCCACCGAAATGGACGTGATCAAGAGCGGCCGCATTTGGTATAAAAAGGCCGAGGTCTACAGCGCGGCGGTGAACCTCTTTGGGCACACGGCGATTCTGTTAACGGAAATCGACCTGGTGGCGGTGGTTGGCGGCAACGAGGTCGTCAATGCATTCATGGTCACGGAGGTCTATATCAAGGAGAACGCGACCTGGAAAATGGGCTCACTCTCGTTCTCCACCCAGCGGCGGCCCGTGCGGTTGAAGATTGATTCCAGTGCGGAGCCGAAGAAGTGAAGTTCGGAGGAAAGTGTCGTCGGAACGTGCCGATTTTTAACGATGAGAAGACTCGTTTTCAGCTTCGTCTTGCTAGTGTTGGGGGCGCTGGTCGCGGATGCGGCAACCTCCGAGCCAAAACCGGAGAAGGTTCTTATCGTATATCTCTCGCGAACCAATAACACCAAAGTGCTCGCTGAGATCATTCACAGCTACGTGGGCGGCGATTTGATCCCTCTGGAATTACAAGAACCCTACCCGGAAAACTATGGGCAAATCGTGCAGCAGGTCGCCCGCGAAAACGAAACGGGTTTTCTGCCGCCGCTGAAAACCGAGTTTAGGGACATTGCGAAATTCGACGTGATCTTCGTCGGCTTTCCGACTTGGGGCATGAGGCTGCCGCCGCCGATCAAGAGCTTCTTGAAGTGGTATGATCTCAGCGGGAAAAGGGTGGTGCCGTTCAATTCCAATGGCGGGTATGGGTTGGGAACTTCGTTTCAAACGGTCAGGGAATTGTGCCCCGATAGCCAGATACTGGAGGGGTACTCGGTGAAGGGCGGGAGCGAACGAGACGGCGTGTTTCTTGCCCTTCAGGGAGAACGGGCAGAACAAGTGCGCGAGGAGATCAAACGATGGTTGCAACGATCGGCGCTCTTACACTAGCGCACCGATCTATGGTCGGGAAATGCTACCACGTCGAATTGCGACAAATTGAGCAGAGAACAGGCCGGGCGTCGGGCGAAACTTGCAAGAGCGCTTTTTGCAATCTGCGCTCAGGTGCCACTCGAAATAGCTCCCTACTGCCAAGTCTGCGCGCGGGGACGCCGATGCTCGCACGAGATCTAAATCCATGGGGTCTGGGGCCCACGAGGGCGCGGAACCTGTTTGTTTCAGTCGTATGTTTTATTATGCGGCAGATTTTTCGCGGTGGGCTGTAGCGTCGGAAACGGCCTCCGCGCCCTTTTGCGCGAGGGCAATAATTTCTCGAAACGGATAGCGCCAAGTGCCAGGGATGATTTCGACGGGATGGAGCACGCAGTCCTTCTTCATCCGCCAAATGGTAGCCCGGCTGACGCTGAGTAACTCAGCGGCCCTTTTCTGAGTTATAACCATTCGTTCATCGGTCGCCGGTGCCATCCGCGCGAGCGCCCCGTTCTCTTGTCAACGAAGACGAACTATCACGACTGAAACGTGAACTCCTTCAGGCCGAAGTTCGAATGGCCAAAGCTCGCGCCACGATGGCCGGTGCCGAGGTGGACATCAAAGTCCTCAATGTTCGCCTCAAAGCGCTCACGAAATAACACAGGCCCCTCGCAAGCTTCCAGGAAGCTTTGAGCCCACTTTCACAAGTGGGCTCTTTTTCTGCCCGCATGAATTCATGCCTTTTGGCGGAGTCTCCGGTTTCACGGTTTCACTCGATCGGCAGCCCTCAATTCAATGATGCTCGCTGCGCTCGATTTCTTCCAGCTCTGCCCCGTCCGTGGAACAAGCGCTACACTTGTTCGTAGGCGGGAAACGATCCGCGATGCTTCATCCTCTCAAAGTAGCGGGCGGCGTGAAGATAATCGTTCATCGCCTGATCAGCCTTCTCGCGTCCGGTCGCGGTAATTCGCGCTCGGATGACACGCCGGTCGCAACGGTCGCGGGTGCGAATCGCAAACTGAAGCGCTTCGAGTTCGTCGAGAGCATCGGTCATCGCGGCACGCGACACCGCGGTATGCTCAGCCAGGACAGCCATCGGAGTCGGCTCGGTCTCGGACAACACGACCAGAGTCGCGAACTGAAGCTCGCTCAGCTGATGCTTTACGAGTGCATCGCGGAGCCGGCCGCGCATACGCGCGGCCATGCCGAGGCGAGCGAAAACGAGACGGCAATGCTCGGCGCCGATTCCATCGCGCAGGGCTAGCGATCGCGAGGAACGTGCGCGCGGACTGCGATTCGAAATCGATCATGAGCGAGACCGTTCGCTGTGCGTGCAATCGTTCGTCCCTTTCATCGGGTCGCCAAAGCCGGTGTCATTTCGCGACGCTCGTAATCGTCGGGTTGCTTCACCTTGAACCAGATGGCGTAGAGCGCGGGAAGGAACAGGAGCGTGAGCACCGTGCCAGCGCCGACGCCGCCGATCAGCACGAAAGCCAGCGCACCCCAGAACGACGAGTGCGTGAGAGGAATGAAGGCCAGCATCGCGGCGAGGGCCGTGAGCACGACAGGGCGGGCTCGCCGCACGGTGGATTCCACGATCGCCTCGTAGTCGGACAGACCGGCCGCCTTGTCGTGCTGGATCTGGTCGACCAGGATCAGCGTATTACGGATTAGGATACCGGAGAGCCCGATGAGCCCGAGGATCGCGTTGAATCCGAAAGGCTGGTTGAAAAGGATCAACGTTGGGACGGCGCCCACCAACCCCAATGGGCCGGTGGCAAACGCCATGAACATGGCTGAAAACGAGCGCACCTGAAACATGATTAGCGCCAGCGTGGCGAGGATCATGACCGGAAACAGCAGCACGAGGGCCTTGTTGGCCTTGGCGCTCTCTTCGACGGATCCGCCGGTGTCGATACGATAACCGTCGGGCAGGCCGGCCTTGAGTGCAGCGAGTTGAGGCAGCACCTCGGCTGTGACGTCTGGCGGCTGAACCCCGTCGATCACGTCGCCTTGGACTGCGATGTAGAGTTCCCGGTTGTAGCGTTTCAACACGGCGTCTTCCATGCGCGTCTCGATGCGGGCAATCTGTCGGAGAGGAACTGAACGACCTTGGTCGTTGCGAACGATCAAATCGCCGATTGCGTCGAGCCCGTCCCGCTCGAGTTTCGGACTTCTGACTTGAACGTCGACCGTGCGATCGCCGCTTCGCACTTGGGAAACGGTTGCGCCTTGGAGTATCGCCTGAAGCTGGAGCGCTGTGTCCTGTGGATTTAGCCCGAGCAAGTGCAGCCGGTCCTCGTCAAGGGCCAGATGCAACACGGGCGTCTTTTCACCCCAGTCCAGATGCACATCACGGAGGTGCGGATTTTTCTCCATGACCTGCCTGACGTCGTTGGCGATTCGACGGATTTCGTTCAGATCGTTTCCGGTCACCCGAAAGAGCACGGGATAAGGCACCGGCGGTCCGAATAGAAACTGCGTGACGCGCACGCGCGCTTCCGGAAAACGACCCTCGGAGACCAGACCGCGAATCTTGTTTTTGAGGATGTCGCGTTGCTTCGGGTTCTCGGTCTGGATGACCACTTGGGCGAAAGAGGGATTGGGCAGTTCCGAATTGAGGGAAAAGAAAAAGCGCGGAGCGCCTTGCCCGATGTAACTCGTCACGTGCTTCGCTTCGGGCAAAGCAAGCATGGCTTTCTCGACGCGATGAACCGTCCGTTCGGTTGTGGAGAATGCCGACCCGGCGGGAAGATTGATCTCGAGGGTCAACTCCACCCGATCCGAGTTCGGGAAGAATTGCTTCTTCACAATCGTCATCCCCAAAACGGATACGGCAAACAGCCCAACCGTGAATCCCATCGTCACCCATTTGTGATCCACGCACATTCGAATGAGACGACGAAACCGCTCGTAATTCTTCGTGCCGTAAATCGAGTGGTGACCATCCGGCTTGGGCGGGATGTTGGGCAGGAGTTTCACCCCCATGTAGGGCGTGAAAATCACGGCCACAAACCATGACACCAGCAGGGAAAAGGCGACGATCCAGAAGATGTTGCCGGCATATTCGCCGGCCGTGGAGCGAGCGAACCCGACCGGCAGGAATCCGACAATCGTGACCAGGGTTCCCGTGAGCATAGGCGCCGCAGTGGAGGTCCACGCGTAGCTCGCCGCCTTCACGCGGTCCCAACCTTCCTCCATTTTGACGACCATCGTCTCGATGGCGATGATCGCGTCATCGACCAGAAGGCCGAGGGATAGAATAAGCGCGCCCAACGTGATGCGGTCGAAATCCCGACCGGTCACGAGCATGATCAAGAAAACGGTGGCGAGCGTAAGCGGAACGGCGGCCGCCACCACAATGCCAACGCGAAACCCAAGAGTCAGCAGACTGACGAGAATCACCACTCCCAGCGCGGTGAAAAACTTCACCATGAATTCGTTGATCGCTTCCGTGATGACCGCCGCTTGGTCGGAAATCTGCGTGAGCGAGATGCCGGCTGGGAGTTCCGCCTGAAGGCGGCTGACTTCAGCCGCGAGGTCTTTGCCGAGCGTGAGGCCATTGTAGCGCTTGTGCATCACCACGCCGAGAATCAGTGAAGGTTCGCCGCCTTCACGGATTCGGAAACTGGCCGGGTCCTCGTAGCCTTTGCGGACCTCAGCGACATCTCCGACGGTCAAGGTCTTGCCGGGCACCGGAAGAGGAATCGACCGGACCGACTCGACATCCGTGATCGCACCGTCAACGCGAAGGTAGACGCGAGGTCCGTGGGCTTCGACGAAGCCGGCCGGCGTGACGTCGTTGTGGCGCGCGATGGCGCTGAACAAGGACTGGGCGCTCAAGCCCAGGGTCGCGAGCCGTTGATACGAGATTTCGACGAAGATCTTTTGGTTCTGTTCACCCAAGATCTTCACCTTCTGCACGCCAGGCACGCGCGTCAGCCGCTGCCGCAGGCGCTCGGCGTCCTGCACCAGCTCGCGATGCGGAAGATCCGCGGCCTTCAGCGCGTAGAGTGAGAAATAGACGTCAGTGTATTCATCATTGAAGACGGGACCGAGGACGCCGCGAGGCAGAAAGCGCGCTTCGTCCGCGAGCTTTTTGCGGACCTGATAAAACTCCGCGGGCACCTCGGCCGGTGGCGTGTTGTCCTTCAGGTAAACCTTCATCGTCATCAGCCCGGGACGGGAGGTCGTCTCGGATCGGTCGTAGTGCTCGAGTTCCTGCAGGCGTTTCTCGAGGCGATCCGCGACCTGGTCTTGCATTTCCTCGGCCGTGGCGCCCGGCCAGATCGCGGTCACGGTCATGATCTTCACCACGAAGGTCGGATCCTCGGCGCGTCCGAGTTTGGTGAACGCGAGCAGGCCCGCGGCCGCGATCGCGATAAGGAGAAACAAGGTGATGGCCCGCTCCTTGACCGCCAGGGCTGAAAGATTGAAGCGGCTCATTTGACCTCCTTCGCGGATGACTTCGTCATGCGCACGACTTGGCCTGTATTCAGAAGGTGGGCACCCAGCGAAACAACGAGGTCGCCGTGCCGGAGCCCGTGGCCGACCAGCGCGGTTTCGGCTCCGAGTTTGGCGATGGAGACGGCGCGCTTCTGAATCGTCGACGTGTCGGGATCAACGACCCACACCGCGGCACCGTCACCGCGATCGATCAGGCTGCCGAGCGGAACTTCCGTGATCGGCTGCGCGGCAGCTCCGTTCCGGACGACGCGAACCGTGACGGTGGCTCCCAGGGGAAATTGCGTCGGCTCGCCTTCGAGGACGTAGCGGGCCTGGTAGGTGCGCGCCACGGGATCGGCGACGCCGGAGATTTCGCGCAAGGTCGCGGGCACCGTCACCGCTTGGTTGAGGTAGAGCTGGGCTGTGGCGTCGTGTTTGCGGATCTGTTCCAGCGAGCTCTCGGGAATATCGACCGCGGCTTCGCGCATTCCGTCCTTGGCCAGCACGATCACCGTTTGTCCGGCCGAAACGACTTGTCCCGGTTCGGCCGATGTGGTCATGACGATGCCGTCGGAGTCGGCATACAAAGTCGTGTAGCGGGCCTGATTGGCGATTTGATCCGCCTGCGCCTGGGCCGAGCGCAGTTGTGCGGCACTGCTTTCGGAGGCGGCGGTTGCCTTCTCCAGGATATCCCGCGATTCGGCGCGCTTCTCCACGAGGATACGGACGCGCTCCTGTTCGAGGCCGGCCTGCGTGTGGATGGCGCGCGCCGCTTCGACGGCGGCGCGTGCGGCCTGCAGCGCGAGTTCGAAATCGACCGGATCGAGTTTCAGCAACGGCTGGCCGTTTTTCACCGTGTCGCCGGCATTCACGAGTCGCTCGGAAATCTTTCCGGCCACACGAAACCCCAGATTGGTCTCGGTGCGGGCGCGGACGACGCCGGTGTAATGCCTCGTGTCGTTCGTCCCGGAGCGCGTCGTGTCGATCTCCACCACCCGGACCACGTGCGGCGCGTTGGCGTTCGCCGTTGCTTCGCCTCGGCTGCAACCGAGCAAGGCGATGCTTCCGGCGGAACTCAGGGCGATCAGAGCGCCACGACGAACCAGCCACGCACGGCTGGAGCGCGCCTTCCGGGCGTGAGTGGATTCGGGGGCGCGGGAATTAGTACGAATGTTCATAGGTCAGTTTTTTGGAAAGTTGTTGTTGGTTTTAGCTCACATCGCGGATGGGTTTTCCCACCCGCCGCCCAGCGCTCGAATGAGAGCGACGCGCGTGATCAAACGCTGTCCGGTCAGGGCTGCGGCGCTGCGCTCGACCGTCAGCGCGGTTCGCTGCGCATCGATCACCTCGAGGTAGCTCGTGCCGCCAGCGAGGTAACGCTCTTCCGCGAGCTCCCTGACTTCACGCGCACTGGCGACCGCTCGCGCGATCGCCTCGGACTGCTCCCAAAGCCGCTGCGACGCAGTCAGGGCATCCTGAACTTCGCGCAACGCCGTCAGGATGTTCTGCCGGTAGCCCGCGACCGCCTCCTCGTAGGCGGCCTGGCTGCGTTGGTAGTTGGCGCGATTCCGGCCTCCCTGGAAAAGAGGCAGGTAAATGCTTGGACCAATCGACCACGCTCGACTGTCGTGGAGGAAAAGGTCGTCGATCTCGGCGCTCGCGTAGCCGGCGCTTCCCGTCAGGGAGATCGCCGGGAAGAAGGCAGACTTGGCCACGCCGATTTGGGCATTGGCGGCCTTCAGATTGTTTTCGGCGGCCGCCACATCGGGCCGACGCATCAGCAGTTCGCTCGGCAGACCGACGGGGATTGGCGGCAGCGAGCTGGTGTGCTGAGTGCGGTCGCCAATCTCGAATGCCGGAGCCGCCCGCCCCAGCAAGACGGCCAATCCGTTTTTCAACGCAGAACGACGGTTCGCCACGGCAGCCAGGTCGGCTTGCGAAACGGATACCGCCAGTCTGGCCTGCTCGACAGCCAGATCGCTCGCGCGCCCGGCGTCGCGGCGCGCCGTCACGAGGGACAGCATTTCGGTCTGCAGCTCCAGGGTGCTCGCGACAATCCGGGCCTCTTCATCGGTCGCCGCGAGGGCAAAGTAGGCCGACGCGGTCTCGGCAGAAACGGCCAGGCGGGTGGCCTCCGCCAAATCCTTGGTCGCGAGAAAACGTGCGCGTGCGCCCTCGTTGAGCCGCCGCACCCGCCCGAACAAATCGAGTTCCCACGAGAGCGTCAGCGGCAGACGGTAGGCGGTCGTGAGACTGTTCGGAAACCGGTTGGTTGTCGTCTCTGAGGTGTTTTCTCGCGAAACCAAGCCAGTTGCCGCGACCATCGGAAGAAACGAAGCACGCGCCTCGCCGGTAAGCGCACGCGCCTGTTCCACCCGGGCGAGCGCTCCCTTCAGGGTCTGGTTTTCCCTCAACGCCTCCGTGATCAAGCGATCGAGTTCCGGATCGCCGAAATCCCGCCACCACTCCGTTGCCACCTGCCCGTCAACGGTGAGGAGACGCCCATCGGACGCGTTGCCATAGGATCCAACCGCCGGTGTCTCGGGCCGATGGTAGTCAGGTCCGACCGCAGGAAGTGAGCATCCCGTCAAAACGATCAGCGCCAAAATGCCCACGGGAAGCGCGAGGCTTGAAAAGGGTGATTGTCCGATCCGGGCGGCGGAGGCGGAGCCTCTCCGCTGGCGGCCACGGGCAGCATCGAGTGAAATTGTGTCCATAGGTTTGTCGAAATGATGCTCAGACGCAGCGACTCATCCGTTCATTGTCTGCGACAGCATGGCCTGGTGCAGCCAGCGCGGCGTTGCCCAGCTAAAGACCACGACGGCTTTGTTGGCCCAACCCGGGACAACGCTCATGCGGCCCACCCGCAATGCGCGTATGCCGGCCCGCACGACGGGTCCCGGCTTCATCATCAAGCGCTTCAACGTCGGCGTGATCTTCTGCCGTGCCGCCTGGGCGAATCCGGTATCCGACACGCCCGGGCACAGGGTCGTGACCACGATACCGTCGCGCTTGAGTTCGCGATGCAGGGCTTCACCCAGGCGCAACACATAAGCCTTCGCGGCCGAATAGACCGCAAAGTTCTCCACCCCCTGATAGGCCAGCAGACTGGCGACCAGCAGAATCGACCCCCGACGCCGCGTGCGCATATCCTGCGCGAAGACATGGGTGACCGCGGTCAGACTCGCCACGTCCACCTGCACCATCGAGAGCGTCGCGTCGAGCGGAGCGTCGGCAAACGGGCCCTGCAGCCCGTGCCCGGCGTTGTTGATCAGGACATCGATCTCGATCCCCCGATCGCGGAGCCGGTCATGCAGCCGCTGAAGCGCCGCGATGTCGGAGAGGTCAACCTGCTCCACGACGACCTCGACGCTGAACTGCCGGCGCAGCGCCTCCGCGAGTGCTTGCAGCCGGTCCAGCCGGCGCGCGACCAGGACGAGCGAACGGCCCTGTTCGGCATATTGGCGGGCAAACTCCTCACCGAAGCCGCTCGAGGCGCCGGTGATGAGGACCCACGACTTTGCGGCCACATTCGGTGACGTGGGCTCTTTGCCGGGTAGATGCGTCGAGTGAGTATCGTCAACGTGGCGAGACTGGGTGCGGATGGGCTGATTTGAATTATCTCGGGACATGGTGGGTTGGTTTAGTGAAGTGATTTCGGGGAGGCCGGGAGTGACGACTTGGGCGCAGCGAGCGCGGACGGGGCCGGGATTAGGTCAGCGCTGGGGGAGCAGGGAACGCACGAGACCGCGCCAGTGGAAGCGGGCCTTGGGCCAATGGTGATGCCGCAGGTCATGCAGCAGGCACCGAACGTTGAGGGTGAATTGGCGGTAGAGTGGGACATGGCGAGGTTAGGTATGCGGCTGAGCAGATTGAAAATTGTTGGTTGTCGGCGCAGTCGGTCGGTATGTGCATATACACATCATGGGCAGCTCGCATCGTCTTGAGGTTGCACTTCTTAGCTTTTCAGGGCCGACGCGACCTTATCGAGATCGGCAAGAACGGCGGACCAACGTTCTTCTCCGAGCACCTGGACCGCAGTCCGTTGGGCGGACTCCCACGCAGGAGAGAGCTTCTCGATCAGTTTGCGGCCCTTCGCGGTGAGCGACAGTTCCACAAATCCGCCTTGTCCGCCGCCGTCAACGGACACCAGGCCATCCCGCTGCAAAGGCCGGAGATTTCGCAACAGGGTGGTGCGCTCCATTCCGAGAAACTCGCTCAAATCGGCCATGGTCGAGGTGCCGGTGATGTGCAGAGCCGAAAGAAGAGTCCCCTGCGTGCTACGAATCCCATGTCGCCGCATCTCCGCATCGAAGAATTGCGTGACCACCCGCGCCACTCGGCGCAGATTGAAGCACACGCAGTTCTGGCGGGCTGAAAAATTCAGTTCCTTGGACATGTGGTGTGTATATGCACATGCTGGCCGGGCCTGTCAACTGGCAAATTTTGTTTCCACTACTGCGAAGGTAAAAAAAGGAGGGACTTTCCCCGGGGGCGATGCTCGCTTGCGCTCGAATTCTTCCAGCTCTGCCCCGTCCGTGGCGCCCCATTTTATGGGCGGTCAAGGTCGTATCGCTGCGCGATCTCCACCACGCGCAAACATTCCGCTTCCCCCTCGTTGGTCCCGCAGCGGGACACGGCCTCGGCGCTACATCCAGCGCTTTGACTTTCGCCCATCCCGAGCGGCCGCTCAATCGGGCAGCACCCGCGATCACTCGACACGAAGTCGAGCAAGGGTAACGCGGCTCGCGCGAGCGTTCACCATGCGCGTTTACGATGCCAAGATCGTTTATTCCCTCGTTTCCCTCGGCGATGACGTTCGCCTGAATACGCCGGCTGCAATCGCAGACTACCTCCGTTCTGCCTTCGACTAGAATCCGATGCAGGAGGCGTTTTACTGCGTTTATCTTGACCGCAAAAATCATCCGTTGGGCCGCCACCTCATCACTCTTGGAACTGTGGACTCAACTGTGGTTGCCCCGCGCCAGGTTTTCCGGGGAGCCATCTTGGCAAGCGCTTGCGGTTTGGTGGTGGCCCACAATCACCCGAGCGGCGATCCGGCTCCCAGTTCGGCGGACATCCGCGTGACCCGCACGCTGAGTGATGCCGCGAAGATTCTCCAAATCGAATTGGTCGATCACGTCGTCGTTGGTGATGCGAAATCCGACCCTCAGGGCCGCGGATTTTACTCCTTCAGGGAGGCCGGCTTTTTGTGAAGCCCGCTTTTTCGCTCCCGGCTCGCGCCGGGAGTTTTTTGTCGGCTCAGTAGAACTAGCCGCGCTGCGGGCAAGCAAACACACAGGCAGTTATCTGGGACGCATCTTCCGCCTCGGATTGGGAAATCACGGATAGTTCGAACGAGATTTGAACTATCGACTTTTCTAAACAGCGCGCGTCGAATTTATCGCCTGTTCGAGCGTTTGCAGCAGCTCGACGATTTCGCTCCACGAGCGAGGTTCTTCGAAAAACATTTCCTGCATCGCTCGGTAGTCTGTTTCGAGTGAAGCGAGGCGGTAGGCTGGAGGAATCAGGCGAAAACTTCCCGGAACCTCTGTTTCATATTTCGCCCAGGCTGACGCGAAGAAGACACTCTTATGCTCGACCACACGGGACCGCAAATCGTCCCGAGCGAGCGCAGAGGCGGCGCTCCCATGGGTCGCCAGCGCCGCGAGGTCAGCGTAGTGGCGGGAGAACCGAGGCGGCGTCGCCTTCGTTTCATCCCGGTGAGCCTCAGCGTGGAGGATCGCAGCCTTCTCCCAGAAGGTCCGCTCAATCGAGAGCACCCGCAGTGGCACGGCCGCGTTCGTAATTGTGTCCGGATACGCTTCGGCAACGTAGGGCAGGACGGTTTTGTCTTCTGCCGGCCAGTCGTCAGATCGGGCACCACATTCGATTTTCACCTCGCGACGAATATACGCCTCGGGCGCGCGTTCACCGAGGGAGCTCGGATAGATGAAACGCAGCGTCTGCGAATCGTCGGCGTCAATCGCGATGGACCATCCGTGGTCTCCTAACGCAGCCGTCGCGCGAGCACGCAGCGCGGGAAGGATTTCTGTTTCTATTTTCCGCGCACATGCCGAGGCGAGATCGTCGATTCGCTCGCGTTGCTTTTTCCCGGACGTGGCGCTTTCCGGGTCGCGAACGCCGACAAACCCCAGCCACTCCCGGCTGAGCGATACGTCGATGTCTTCGGAAAATCGTGAGATCGCTCGCCAGACTTTCGAGAGCGACGTGCCGCCTTTGAAAATCAAATGGTCGCCGATACCCGGCAGCGCAAATAGCTCTCGCAGGGTCCAGCAGACCCAAAAATCCTTCTCGATGACAACCTCGCCCAAGCCGAGTTGCTGCGATGCGGCCTTGTAGAGTTCGGCACGTTGAATCGGTGTGAGCTCGAGAATCGAATCCATGGGTTAGGAAGAATCAGTGATTTGTTGCACGATGGGGTGCAGCCACACGGCCATTTGAGGCGTGAATTTGGCCAGGTCTTTTTTTGTCGTTGGATCGAGATCGCGACGAAGACGCGAAATGATTTCGGGCGTCACATGATTTTTGCCGAGGTAGCGTAGCGCTTGAAATACAAGCCCGGCGGTCGTTCCCGCTCCGATTAGATTACGCGGAGCAGCGCGACGAAAATCCAGCGTAAGCTTGCCGAGCGAAATTTTGCTGGGCACGCCGTTCGTGAGGATGACGATTTTGGCCGGCACCTGTTCGGTGAGGTGAAGCTGGTT
>Ga0214472_10005960_pt1 | contig 12791 bp, 6 predicted proteins | sample RVTome_6_FD_207662 | JGI IMG/M metagenome (GOLD analysis project Ga0214472, IMG submission 207662) | Soil microbial communities from uranium-contaminated site in the Upper Colorado River Basin, Wyoming, United States - RVT140D175 | ecosystem: Environmental > Terrestrial > Soil > Contaminated >... | reverse complement strand
AAGCGCGGTTCGAGGCCGTTCTGCGACTGCTGGGCGACGCCCTGGAGATCCTGCGCACGGAATTGGAGCGGCAACGCCCCGGGTCCGAGCAGCGCATGGTGCGCTTGCAGGAGGCCCTGGCCCGGCGGGTCTTTATCGAAAACGGCGAGGGCGATTTGTGCGCGGCGGTCACCCAGGCCCTGCTGCAGGCCCGGGTCGAGATCTTGCCGCAACTCCACGAAGCGGGACGGCAGCGGATCATGGCCGTTGAACAGGACGATTTCCTCCGGCACCGTCTGGGCCGGATCCAACCCGAAGAGGCGATCATCGAACTATGCAGGAGTTTGGATGAGTTGGAGACCGACTCTCCCTACGAGCTGCTTGAAATCCTGCTGCAGATGACCGCGGTGGGCGACGCCGACATCCAGGTGAACCTGAGCGGCGCGATGCTGCGGTCCGGTTCCGCCGCGATCCGCGACACCGTGCCGCTGATGCTTTTCCACCCCCTGGCCGAGGTGCGCGAGGGGATGGGGCAAATGCTGGCCGCCGCCGAGGGCAGCCTCTTTTCTCCCGCTACTCTGCGGCGGCTGATCGTGGCCCGGAACTGGTTTCCCGAGGCGCTCCGGAACCGCATCGATCAGACGGTGGCCAAGGCCCGCAAGGCCCGGGTGGAGTGCGCCCCCCTCGGGCAGCCCCGGGAAATGACCGTCCATGCCTCGGCGATCGACGGGGCCGGGGCCCAGACCTTTCAGGTGGTCCTTCCCGACGGCAAAGGGTTCGTCAGTGGCTCCATCCTGCTCAAGGAGGGGAACGGGGTGGCCGATGCCTTTGTGATTTCCCTGGAAAACAAGCGTGACCTGCGGGAATTTCTGGCCGCCATCGCCAGGGAGGCCGGTTGCCTGGAATCCACCCCGGAATATCTCGATCTGCGCATCTGTCAGGCCCTGGCCGAGGGGGCGCGGCTGGGCAAGGTCCCCAGCCCCTGGCTGCTGGCCATCGCCGAGCGTCTGGGCCGCGACCAGTGGCGGGCCATCCCCCGGGAGTCGCGCCAGGAGTTGGCGGCTCTCCGTGAGATCCTGGCCCAAAAGGACCCGGGGGCGCTCTCGGCCCGGGCCCGTCAAGAGGCCCTGGAGGCCTCGGAGGCATGGCCTGAGCGCGAGCCCTTCGCCTTTTCCTGGTTCGAGGATAACGCCGAGGTGGATCGACAGATCGCCGCCGCCGGCATCGGCAAAAAAGCTCCCCCTGTTGCCAGGGCCGTCAAACGGCTTCTCGACCAGGTGCTGGAGAAACGGCGCGATATCTGGCTGGACCGGCTGGTCCTGACCACCCTCTGGCTCAAGTCGGCCAAAAAACCGCCCGTCCCCTGGCCCCGGATGTTCCAGGTCGCCGCCGCCCTGGCCGACGCGAAAATCCCTCTCAAGGATATCCCCCTGATGGTGGCCATCGCCCAGTCGAGTTTCGGCGCCCACCTGGCCCGGCGAGAGCGCGGCATCGGTTGACCGTCGCGGCAGCGGTCAACCGATGCCGCCGTAGATGATGGAGAGCACCATGACCAGGAGGCTGACCGCGACAAAGACGTAGCGGAGATGCGGCTCCAGCCAGGAGCCCACCGGCCGGGCGGCGCCGCGGTTCAATTCGAGGCGCAGCCGCTCCGAACCGTAGACCCACTGCGACACCAGCACGATCACCACCACCCCGGCCGGATAGAGATAGACCGTGACGGTGTCGGTCCAGAGTTCGAAAGAATCGATATCCAGGGCCAGGGGCACCCCCATTCCCCAGCAGATGAGCGAAACCGCCAGGGTGGCGCTTCGGCGGGATAGCCCGGTGATTTCCATCAACCCCTCCACCGGAATTTCCAGCAGATTGACGGCCGAGGACAAACCGGCCAGCCAGACGCCGATGAAGAACAGGGCCCCGAAGAGCGGCCCCGCCGGCATCCTGGCGAAGATCTCCGGCATGGTGACGAAGAGCAGCCCCGACCCCCGGCCGGGATCCAGACCGAAGGAGACCGCGGCCGGGATGATCGCCAGGGCGGCAAGCAGCGCGATTGACAAATTGGCGGTGACGATCCAGAAGGAGGTGCGGGGAATGTCGGTTTCCTCCCGGAGGTAGCTGCCGTAGATGAGCATGCCGCCCAGGCTGACCGTGAAAAAACTCTGGCCCAGGGCCATGACCCAGGTATCGAGACGGAGCAAATCCTCCCAGCGGGGCACGAACATCCGGCTGACCCCAGCCAGGGCCCCGGGCAGGGTGAGACTGCGAGCCACCAGGGCCAGAAAAAGCACGAACAACACGGGAATCGCCCAGCGGTTCAGCTTTTCGATGCCGCCGCCGATGCCGAGCAGGACCACCAGCGCGGTGATCAGCACCATCAGCCCATGCCAGGGCAGGACGGCGGCGGTGCCGCGAAAGGTCTCGAAATAGCCGACCGGCTCGATGCCCCCGAAGCCGTGGCTCACCGCCTGCCAGGTATATTTGAGAATCCAGGCCAGGGCGATGTAGTAAAAGACGGTGATGCCGGTCTGGGCCAGGATCTGGAAGCCCCCCAATCCCAGGGCCCAGGGCCGGCGAGGCCGGGAAAAGGTCAGCTTGAAGGCGCCGATCGTGCCCCGCTGGGTGGCCCGGCCGAAGGCCAGCTCCGCCATCAGGCCGTATTGCACCAGAAGAAAGGTGAAAATAAGGAAGGGAATCAGGAAACTGCCCCCCCCGTAAGCCCCCAGGTGCCAGGGAAAGAGCCAGATGTTACCCAGCCCCACGGCGCACCCCACCCCGGAGAAGAAGAAACCGAAGGTGCCGGACCATTTTTCCCGCTGGTTGTCTTCAATTGCCATAAGAATTTGCGCCGAAACTAAAATCGAGACCGGATTTTCCTGGTTTAGGTATTTCGATTCCGATTCCGATTTCGATCTCGATTTCGATTCCGGTTCCGATTTCGATTTCGGTTCCGATTTCGATTTCGATTTCGATTTCGATCATTATCCCGACGATGTCTTTAACCTGCCCCTTGCCCCCTGTCCGATGCATTCCGCGGTTGTATCGACCAGGGCGAACACACAGGTTCGCCCCTACGGACCCCCGTCCACCGTCCATTATTGGCCATTGACAATTCACAATTCACAATTTTCCCTGCCCCCTGCCCCCTGCCCCTCAGCCTACAGCCTACAGCCTATCCATACCCCCCCATCCGGGTTCGCGCGGCCCACAATCGCGGGAAAAACCGTGGCCGAGTCTGAATCCCGGCATAGAGGCGCTCGTGGTCGCTCTGCCGGCCGAGGCCGGCGGTTTCGCGCAGATATCCCGGTCCCAGAAAGCCGGTGCCGGCCTTGCCGCCGATCATGGCGTGCACCATGGTCAGATGTTCGTAACGCCAGAACTGGAAATACTTGTCGAATTCGAGCAGCCGTTCGGCCAGACGCGCCAGGTCGGCGTGGGGATTCGGGGCCGCGGCCGGGGTGAAGATCTCGAGTGGGTCCCGGATGGAGCGCTCCTCCAGCAGCCGGTCGAAAAGTTCCCGGAGGCTCGGCTCCGTCAGCCGCTCCTCCAGGCGCGGGGTGAGGAAACGGATATAGAGACCGGGCGCACCTTCGAGAAAGCGCCGGTACTCCTCGTTGCCCCTCAGCCCGGCGGCGATCTCGATCTCCCGGAACTGGTACGATTCGGTTCCCGAGGCGGGCGAGAGCCCTCGCCGCAGCTTCCGGCCGTCCACCACCCTGGTCTCGCCGCGGAATTGCAGAAAGTCCAGGGGCTGCATGGTGGCCGGCACCTGAATCTGCTGGAGCAGAAGTTTCTGGAGATGGACGAGCCGATGCAGACGGGCCGCGGCCGGGGCGATGGCGGCCGGCCGGCTCAGCAAGTCATGGCGGGCCCCGTCCAGTTCGTGCAGCATGGCCTTGAACCAGAGTTCGAAGGCCTGGTGGACGATAATGAACATGAGTTCGTCCGGGGAGATGGAACCGGCGACCGCCAGGGCCGCCGGCTGCTCCCCTTCGGGGGTCCACTCCGCCTTGACTCCGCTCTGCAGGGTCAGCAGTTCGTCGAGTCGGAGGTATTCTACGTAATCCACGGCCCCATCTTGCCTTTCCGGCGGGCGGAAACGCTCCAACAGTTGCCGGAAACGGGGTTGCCAGGCCTGGAACCGGTCCAGGTATTCACCCCCGGCGGCCGCTGCCTCAGCCTGTGCCGCCAGTCCGTCGAGAGTTTCCCGCAGCCGCCGATTCACTTCGGCCAAGGCCGCGAACTGCCGGGAAGGGCCGCCATCCTCTCCGATGGCGAGACGGACCGGCGGCGCGTGTCCGGCCGGCAGCAGCACCATGGCCGCGACCTCGGTCTGCTTTTCCAGCAGTTCGATCACGACCGAGCAGCGGTTTAGCAGCAGCAATAAGGCGGTCTCTTCCATATCTCGCGCCTTGAGGGCGGGGACCACCCGGTCCACATGGTCCACCAGCAGCTTCAGCCAGAGTTCGGCGGCCTGCAGGGCGAGCAGCAGCGGCAACTCGTCGGTCCGGCCGGAGCGCGGCCCTTGCAGACTCAAAAGCTTCGGCACCCGGATATAGGAGCAGTAATGGGTCTGAAAGGGGGCGGCCAGTTCGTGGCCGCAGGCCGGATCATCCCCCCAAACAGCGGCCTGCTCTCTCTTCACCGGAACCGCCATGTCGCACCGACCCTCCATCCCCTCTCCTTTTTGGTGGAATCGTAAAAACCCTCTTCTCTCGCCAAGACGCAAAGGACGCAAAGAAGAAAAGTCTTTTATATTAGTATGTTAAGCTTCACGGCCTTGGCGTTCTTGGCGAGAATCCGGTTTTTTGCGAGATTGTTCTTTTTAAGTGGATAAACTCGCCGTAACCTTTTTTTCGCCACGGATCAGCACCGATTCACACGGCTTTTTGCCATTGTACTCGAAATATCCGTGGTCATCCGTGTCTATCCGTGTCAAGGGAAGGATTCATTTTCCGGGGCTCGTCCATAACATTCTCCTTGAGTTAAGGCATGGTCTCGCCGTTCTCATGCAAATTCCCGGCCAGATCCGAGAATCGGGTACCCGCCAAGGCATACAGAGATTTCACCCAATCCTTCTGGCTGGTGAGTTGGACCGCGGATATCTGGAACCGGCCTTACGAGGCAATACGGACGACCGCGTTGCCGGAACGCGAGACCATCAGCACCACGCCTCGCCCCTCGTTTTTTCCATTCGCCGTTGGACGTTGGCCCTTCAACGTTCGTACTTTCATGATGTCTGGGTCTTCCGTCCCACACATATCAGCCCCCTATTCCTCTTTTTCAAAAAGCCATCCTCTGAAAAGCACCTTGCCTAACCTTTTCGATCATTGTAAAGCAGTTGATGATAGCTATTCCTAGTAACGGATCTACTATAAAAATATTGTCAATTGCAACAATGTATGGTACGCAAACAGCCGATGAGCTCACGGAGTCTCTGCGGCAAATCGGCTTTGGTCATATTAGGAAAAATCAGTTATTAGGAAATCATTTATCGAGAGCCACTAACAAACGGAGGCGTAACATGACCTGTAATAAGCTATTTCCATTGATAATTTTCGCTATGTTCTCTCTTTTTTCGGCGCCAATTCTCGGGCAAGCCGCAGAGGTTCCGTCTACGCTCAATTATCAAGGCACACTGACCGATAATGTGGGACAGCCGTTTAACGGCACCACCGATATGACTTTCAAACTCTATACCACCCTGAGCGGTGGCACGGAGTTCTGGTCCGAGACCCAGAATCTTACGGTCACGAACGGACATTTTTCCGTGGTCCTCGGCAGTTCCAATCCGCTCGATACTTCGAAATTCACCGGTGTGACATTTATCGGCATCACCGTGGGGAATAAGGAGGAAATGGTTCCGCGTCAGCAATTAACCAGCGTTGCCTATGCCTTCAAAGCCGGTGACGCGGGCACCGTGATTCCATCAGGCGTCATCGTCATGTGGAAAGGGTCGGTTTCCAATATTCCCGAGGGTTGGGCGTTATGTAATGGACAAAACGGTACGCCGGATCTGCGGGATAGATTTGTCATCGCTGCGGGGTCTAATTACCCGGTGGGTACACCTCCCGGAGGTTCCGCGACAAAAAATTTGGCGCACGTGCATACAGGGCCAAGCCATACGCACACGGGGCCGTCACATACACACAGTGTGTCCGGAAATACTGATTATTATAATCTGACAACTGATAAGGTTGAGGTCGGGAGTGGAGAATATGTCGCATCCGATGATTATGTTAATCATTTACATAGCATTTCGTTGACATCAGGTGCGAGCGGGACCGGTAACACCGGGGCGAGTGGAACGGGAAATACCGGAAGTGCCGGCAGCAACAGCCAAGATATAATGCCGCCATATTTTGCCTTGGCCTTTATCATGAAACTCTGAGATCAGAAGGCTTGCAACTGGTGAATATTGCCAATGAATTCCATTTCTGACCACGGGAGCATTGCATGAAGCTTCGGCTCTTTTCATTCTCCATAGTCATATGTTGGTCCATCTGTTTGGGCCTGGCGGGCAATTCATGGTCAGCCTGCGATGGGGCCGACATGGAAGGCAGCAACAACTGCATTTTTTATGGTGGGTTCGGGACGGTGGGGGGCGGGCTGGCCGGTGGAAATTTCAGCTTTGTTGCCACGGATATGTACCCCTACCAACAACGGAGCACCGAGAATGATCTGGAATATTGGTATGCGCGCGCCAATACCTATTATGACCAGGGATATGGTTTCCGGCAAAACCTTTTTCTGGTCGATGTGGTGCCGGACAGTTCAACTTCTCTGGGGCGGATGCTCCTGGACCCGAAGCTGAACTATGAAACAGCCGGGCTCCTTGACACCTTGCCCGACATCGAAAACAATCTCTTCGTGGCGCGGGACATTTATGCCTATGACCTTTTTCGGCACTATCCCGACGATGCCACGGCAAAGGCGAAACTTCTGAACTCTATCAAAGAGTTGGCGACCATCCACCTGATGATTGCCGATGAATTTCTCATCGACGCTTTGGAGTACCGATTTTCTGCCGAATCCCTGCTGCCGGACGCGAAACTCGACGAGCAGATCGCCCTGCTCGACAAGGCCAGGATCTACTACCAAAAAGCCTTGATGACCTTCATTTCCGGCTTCAGTCCGGCGGTGGGCACCAACATTTATGTTTCCGGTGTTTTTGACGATGCGACGATGAGTCTGTTCAATCTCTCCCTGGAACGATTAAGCATGACAATGCGGGAAAAATCCTCCAGGCAGCTTGTCCGGCAGATGTCACCCGACGCTTCGGAGGAATGGCTCGCGGCCCGCCAGGCATCCTTGGGAATCGTCAAGGATATCGCCACCACGGCCTATATCACCGCGGCGGCGACAGCAGACCGCGCCCGGCAGGAAGGGTTGGATTTTCGTGCTCTTGGCGGAGACCGCCTGAGTGCGGCAATTCGGGAAGTAACCCGTCAGGGCAATATATACAACAGCGGTCTAAATCCGCTGGGGTACGACAATCGCTACGTTCCCATGAATGATTTCGAGAATTTATATCGCGATGCCGGCTTGTGGCTTCAGGCCGCCAAGGAAGCCAAAAGTGCCTTCGACAACCAGAAAAGAGAGTTCGATGCCAACAGTGAGAAGCTTCGGGATCAGATCGCTTCATTTTACACCATCTATATAGCCAACCTGGCCTCCATGACCGGCTGCGCCATGCCCCTGGACCCCTACGATCCGGTTCAGGTGGAAATCTTCATCGATTGCACCGGCGAGGCGGGTGGCGATCTTTTCGATTGCCCCTTGACGGCGAGCGCCGATGATTTCGAAACCTGCCTGGCCGGCAAGTCGACCAAGGGAATCCTTGCCTCAAAATATCGCAACATCAAGGATGCCCAGACCCGCCTGGAACAGGCGCGCCAGCGACGCCAGGATATTTTGACCAGAATAGAAAATGAAAATGAACTCCACCACAAGATGGTGCAACTGAAAAGAAGACAACTTGGTGAACACACCACCTTGCTGGATGAGTATTACAATAAATTGAAAAACGCCAGGACCGAAACCGACACGGTCACCTATACCTCAATACGGGAGAAAGATGATGATGGGGACTGGGGGGCAAAACAGAAGAGACGCGATCATACCACCACGGAAACCTTTACCATCCGTGACGACAACCTGCGCCTTGAGACCGGGAAGGCCAAAGAGCTCTTAAGACTGACGACCGATTACGAAATCCTCCTCACCGACCTCCAATCCGCCGCCACCATCAAGGATCTCCTGCTCAGCGAGGCAGAGGCGGAAATCGATATCGAACTGGCGGCCCAGCAGAAGAATTCCGCCCTGGCGGATTTCGACAACACCTTCATGGACAAGGAAAATCAGTGGTTTCTCTATCAGAGGTCCCTGGATCAATTGAAATATTGCACCGAGCGCACCCCCACCCTGCGGCTTCTACAATCCCAGGAAGCCGTTCATCTCTCCGAAACCCTGAACTACACCGCTCATTATGCCTATCTGGCCGCCAAGGCCCTGGAATATAAGTACCTCCAGCCATTGGTGGATATCCCCGTGGGCGGCGGCAGGCTCAGGCTCACCGACCTGTTCAAGGCGCAAACACCGGCCGACATGGAAACGGTGATGCTGAAACTCAATTCCTTCAATACGGCAAACTGCCCGTGGGGCACCTTCGATGCGCAGTATCACACCATCTCGTTGGTTGACAACATTCTGGGCTTGAGCAGCAGTCCCGACGATGTGAAGAAACAAAAATTGGCGGCCTTTATCAACGAGCGCGTCAGCAGTGACGGCAGATTGGAATTCTCCTTCTCCCTGTCCGAAGATAACACCTTTCTGGTCAGCTCCGGACTGTTCAACCTCAAGATCTGGAATGGCGCCTCTCCCGCTTCTTGCGGTTCCATGCCCGGGGATGTAAAAGGCCTGACCGTATCCATCAAAACCACCCAGAGCAGCAACTTGCGCCCCAAGGTCAGGCTCCGGCAAGCCGGACATTCTTCCTTCCGCAATGCCAGCGGCGATATCCTCGAATACATCCCGATCTACGACTCTCATCTTCTGACCGAGGACAGCGACACCTTCATACCCTCTAAACAGGCGGAATTCGTCACTTACGTCAATGTCGATCCGCGCTATCAATCCGGCACCGGACAATGGGTCGGCGCCTTCAAGGGTAGAGGGCTCTCTTCCTCCGAATGGACCGTGACCCTTTTCGATTGGAATCCAGCCTATGCGAGAACCGACCTGAGCAAAATCACCGACATACTCCTTTACATCGATACCATTGGCCAGTGCTGTTATTTTTGACGATGAATCCGGCACTGAAAACATCTCCTTTGCGAATTCTCTGGATGGTAGCGCTCGCTTTCCAGGTTTTCTTCTCAGTGAACGTTTTCGCCGAATCCAAGTCCGGCGTTGATCCTCAGGTCATTTCCCTGCCCAAAGGTCCCGGCTCCATCGAGGGTCTGGGAGAATCGTTCGAGCCCCAGCTTAACACCGGCACGGCGACCTACCGGATAAAGATCGCGGTATCTCCCGGGGTCAGCAAACATCAGCCGGACGTGGCCTTGGAATACAATGGCGGCTATGGCAACTCTCCCCTGGGTTTGGGGTGGAACCTGAACCTTGAAAACATCCAGCGGCAAACGGATAAGGGGTTGCCCGCCTATACGGATGATGACACCTTCATTTACAGTAAAAGCGGCGAGTTGGTGCCCTTGGATGGCAATGTTTACCGCCTGAAAATCGAGGGGCCGTTCATGAAGTTCCAAAAGAATGGCGAGGCATGGGAGGCGTGGCGGAAAAACGGCACCCATCTGTTTTTCGGCACCACCTCCAATGCCCGGCAGACCATGCCCGAGGGAACTTTCCTGTGGGCTATTGACAAGGAAGTAGACACCAACGGCAACGAAATCCGCTATTTTTACGAGATCGACGGCGGGCAGATTTATCTGTCCGAAATCCGTTACAGCATCATGGGAGACGACGTTTTTAAATCAGTCAGATTTGTGTATGAGGAACGGCACGATGTCTTTACCGATTACCACAGTCGCTCGAAGGTGCTGACCGCGAAACGCCTTGCCGCTATTGAAGTGTTGTCCGGCGGCGCACTGGTGCGCAAATACCGGTTGCAATACAAGGAAGAGGTTGATTTCTCTCTGCTCTCCCGGGTGACCCAGGTCGGCGCGGACGACCGGAGCATTTTCCCACCGGTCTCCTTCGATTACACCGCGTACAACCCTCAAGGCATCCGGACCATACCCATGAGTAACCCGCCACCCCTGGGAATTTCGCTATCCAATAACGAAGCGGATCTGGTGGACATAGACGGCGACAGCCTGCCCGATCTTGTTCATACCGCTGCCGCCGACGGCATCCATTATTTCCACCACAACCAGGGTCGGGGGCGATGGGCCGAAAACCCGATGGTTCCGGACGATTCGCCCCAATACTTCTTGAGTTCCCATGGCGTCATGATGTCGGACATGAACGGCGACGGGCTGGCCGACCTGTTTGTCAAAACCGACGATACCTTCGGATATTTCCAAAACAAAGGAGACGTCAAATGGGAAGAAGCGGACTGGCAGCCGTGCAGCCCGAATCCCGGCTTCAGCTTCGAGTCGGAAAATGTCCGTCTGGTCGATTTGAACAATGACAAGCTCATCGATGTGATGATGGACACGGGTTCTTCCTATGCCATCTGGCTGAACCGGAAAACCAACCAGTGGAATGACGAATTCGGTGCCACGACCCGGTTGCCGGATGGAAGCCACCTGAGTTTTTCCAGTCCGGCAGTGAAAATGGGCGACCTGAACGGCGACCGGATGCAAGACCTGATCAATATTCAGGACGGCTATGTTTCTTACTTTCCCAGCAGGGGAAACGGCTATTTTGACACCGAAACCCCCATGGGAAATCCGCCCTCGGGTTTTGCCGATGCATGGGACCGTCTGGCCGTATCCGATATCAATAACGACGGTCTCGCCGACATCGTGCGTATCGGCAACGAGAATATTACCGTCTGGTTCAACGCGGGAAACGATACCTTCAAAGACCCGGTCGAGTTCGAAGGAACTCCCGCCTATATCGGCGGCACCTCCGCTTTCCGGTTCGCCGACATGAACGGCGACGGTTTCACCGACCTGCTGATGATCGATGCCGACTCGGCGGCGCCGTATCAATACGTGGATTTCAACAACGGCATCCATCCGCACTTGCTCACGAAAATCAGCAACGGCTTGGGCCGCGAGATCGACATCGCCTATAAATCCTCCACCGAATTTTATCTGGACGACTTGGACAACGGCAAACCGTGGCAGGCCAAGCTCCCCTTCCCGGTCCATGTGGTCAGCTCCGTCACGGTAAAAGACAAGGCCAGCGGCGACCGATACATGACCGAGTATGCCTTTCGGGACGGATTTTATGACGGGGTCGAAAAGGAATTCCGGGGTTTCGGGGGGGTAAGTAAAACGACTCGCGGAGACGCGACGGCTCCGACGCTTGTGACCAGTTACGTCTTCGATGTGGGAAAAGAAGAGGAAAGCCGCAAGGGGATGGTCAAATCCCTGGCGACTTTGACTGAAAACGGCGCCATCGCGCCGCCCTCCGGCCTGTTCGACATGCAAAGCAACGACCTTTTCACCACGGACCTGGCGACCGGCGCGAACGGCGAGCCGGTCCGGTACTCCTACATTGCCCGAACCGATACATATTTGTATGAAAACACCTCGTCTCCCAAGCAGACCCGCCTGGAATTCGTCCAGGATATATACGGCAACACCACGGAGGAGTCCAATTATGGCCTTGTGGTGGACGGCGACACCGCCGCCGGCCAGGACGAGGTGCGCACCTTCACTTCGTATTTGATCGACGAAACCAACTGGATGGTGGATCGGCCCAAGGAGATACGGCAAGTCGATGCAGCCGGCAACTTCATCCGCCACCGGAAAAATCACTACGACGTCAGGGGCAATCTGCTCCGGCAGGAAGGAGCCGTCTCTGCCGGCGATTTTATCACCCAGCTCGAAAACGCCTATGACGCCTACGGCAATATCGTCACCATGACCGATGCCAACGGCCACTGGCGTGCCATCGGTTACGATCCGCTGTTTCACACCTTTCCGATCTCCGAGCAGATCGGCGAAACCGGTCTGGCCATGACCGCCGGATATGATACCGGGCTGGGCGTGATCACCTCGTTTACGGATTTCAACGGCAACGTCACCACCTTTGGTTACGACACCTTCGGCCGGCTGCTTGCCATTGCCAAACCCGGCGATTCCCTCGCCCTTCCCACCCAACAGTTTACCTACACCCTTGCCGATCCCGTCAGCAGCGTGATGAGCCAAAGCCGGGAAACATCGGGAACCGGCAACACCTATGATGCGATCACCTATTATGACGGCCTGGGCAGGAAACTCCAGACCAGATCGGCAGGCTCGACCGGCAACTGGGTAGTCTCGGACGCAACCACCTTCAACCAACAGGGGGGAATTAAGGAAAAACGGCTGCCCTATTTCAGCGACTCCATGGCCTTTGCGCTTCCCGACCCGTCCCATCCCTTCATGTCATATGCCTATGATGCCAAGGGCCGTTCCATCAAGGAGACCAACCCGGACACCACTTTCAAGACCACGCTGTATCTGCCGCTGCAAACCACGGTTGCCGATGAAGAGGACAATCGTCCCGGTCCCCATGCCGCCACGCCCCATACCTTTGTCAACGACGGACAGCAACGGCTCGTGGAAGTGCGGGAGCAAAACAGCGCCCAAACCTATGTCACCCGCTATGCATACGATGGTCAGCACAACCTGACCAGG
>Ga0214472_10005959_pt1 | contig 12793 bp, 8 predicted proteins | sample RVTome_6_FD_207662 | JGI IMG/M metagenome (GOLD analysis project Ga0214472, IMG submission 207662) | Soil microbial communities from uranium-contaminated site in the Upper Colorado River Basin, Wyoming, United States - RVT140D175 | ecosystem: Environmental > Terrestrial > Soil > Contaminated >... | reverse complement strand
TTGCCGAGCCGGTTTCAACAGAAGAAGAGCTCCGCAGGGTAATTCCACTCATACAGGCAGTAAGAAAAAAACATTCTATCCCTATCTCTATCGACACCACTAAAGCTCTTGTTGCCAGGGAAGCTCTCAATGCCGGAGCCAATATCATAAACGATATTTCAGCCTTGAATGGCGATCCGGAGATGATAGCAGTTGTCCAACAGACCCGTGTCCCGGTTATCATCATGCATATGCAGGGAACTCCATCCGATATGCAGGTTAAGCCTGTTTATCATGACGTTGTTGCAGAAATTATTGAATTCCTTACCGAAAGAATTGAGTGGATCACAAGTAAGGGGATTGACCGCAACCGTCTGATCATTGACCCGGGAATCGGCTTTGGCAAGACACAGCAGCACAATCTGTCGATCTTAAAGCATCTCGATAAATTTTCTTCACTGAGGCTCCCCCTCCTTCTTGGACATAGCCGCAAACGTTTTCTTGGTGCAATCACCGGTATTGCTACTGAGGAAGAAAGAGATCTCGCTACTGCTGTGATCACGGCATTATGCGCCTCTAAAAACATCAGTATTGTCAGGGTACACAACGTCACTGCAACACGCCAAGCCCTTTTGCTTGCCACAGCCCTTCAATCGGCAGCGTAACAAATAGCTGCAGTCTTTCCGCTTTTTCTTTTATTTTCAACACAATAGAAAGATGACTAAAGACCGTACATATTCAAATATCATCGCCCGTCAGCTGAACATTTCGGCTACCCAGGTTGCCGGTACTCTCAACCTGCTCGCTGAAGGCGGGACCGTTCCGTTTATCGCCAGATATCGTAAGGAACATACCGGTTCTCTCGACGAAGTTGCCATCCTGGGCATTCGCGATCAGCACCAGAAACTCATGGAAATCGACAAACGGCGAGAAGCGATTCTTGAATCCCTGAACAAAAATGAACTGATCACCGATACGCTTGCCGGGCAACTGCAAAAGGCGCAAAGCCTGACTGAACTGGAAGATATCTATCTGCCCTACCGGCCTAAACGAAAAACCCGTGGTTTTATTGCCCGTGAGAAAGGACTTGCTCCACTTGCAGATCTCATTTTTGCCGGCTCTGATCTTTCCGTTCAGATAGACACGTTTATAGATCCTGAAAAAGGTATTACCTGCGAGGACGAAGCTCTGGCCGGAGCGCGTGACATTATCGCCGAACAGATAGCAGAAGACCAACCGACCAGAGCCGAAATGCGCCGGCTCTACCAGAACCATTCGGTAATCGAAGCCAAAGTTGTCAAAAAAAGCATGGCTCAGGGAGAAAAATTCAGAGACTATTTTGACTGGCAGGAACCTGCACCAAAGGCTGCCGGACATAGGTTGCTTGCCATGTTTCGAGGAGAAAACGAAAAAATCCTGAAACTTACCGTTCGTCCACCCGAGGAAAGCAGCCTGAGCCTTCTCAAAAAACGCCATCTAAAAAGCACTCGCTGGCAAAAGGAAGTGGCTGGTGCTATTGAAGACTGCTACCAGCGTCTCCTCGCGCCCTCTCTTGAAAATGAATTATGCAAGGAACTGAAGGATCGAGCCGATAAAGAGGCCATTCAGGTTTTTGCCGATAACCTTCGTCAACTGCTTCTTGCTGCTCCGCTCGGTGAAAAGCGGGTATTGGCTCTTGATCCCGGCTATCGCACAGGAGCTAAGCTTGTCGTTCTCGACGAACAAGGAAAACTTCTCGACAACACCACTATTTTCCCGACCCATGGTGGCAGAAAGCTTGAAGAAGCCAGACAAATTGTAAAGAGCATGGTAACCAGGTACCGTATAGAGGCCATAGCTATCGGCAACGGAACCGCAGGACGTGAGACGGAAGAATTCATCCGTTCACTTGGCCTGGATAGCTCGATCATTGTTACCCTTGTTAACGAAGATGGCGCCTCAATCTATTCCGCCTCGGAAGCCGCCAGGACCGAATTTCCAGATCATGATATTACTGTACGTGGAGCTGTTTCAATTGGCCGTCGACTGCAGGATCCCCTTGCGGAACTTGTCAAAATCGATCCTAAGTCCATTGGAGTCGGTCAATATCAGCACGATGTTAATCAGAGTGAACTGAAAAGGACTCTTGTTGAAGTAATTGAAAGCTGCGTAAACAGTGTCGGAGTGGAACTGAACAGTGCCAGCGCGGAACTGCTGACCTACGTGGCAGGACTTGGCCAGACTTTGGCAGACAACATCATTTCCCACAGAAACGGCAACGGCCCATTTAAAAGCCGTCAGGAATTGATGAAAGTTGCGCGGCTCGGACCCAAGGCTTTTGAACAATGTGCAGGATTTCTGAGGATAAGGACCGGCATTAATCCACTCGATGCCAGCAGCGTCCATCCGGAGCGTTACGGCCTGGTAAAAAAGATGGCTAAGGATATCGGCGTAACAGTTACTCATCTGTTGGAGGATGGTACTGTTCGTCAATCTATTGATTTAAATAAATATATTGATGAGTCCATTGGTTTGCCGACCCTTACGGATATCATGGAGGAGCTGGCAAAACCCGGACGGGACCCACGCAGCAGTTTTGAGCAGTTCCATTTTGCAGAAGGCATCCACACCATGGATGATTTGAGCGAAGGGATGCACCTACCGGCTCTGATTACCAATATCACCAAATTCGGGGCTTTTGCCGACATCGGCATAAAACAGGACGGCCTTATTCATATCAGCCAATTGGCGGACCGATTCATTAAAGATCCCGGAGAGGTTGTTAAGATCGGCCAGAAGGTCGAGGTGCGTGTTGTCGAAATTGATACCAAGCGCCAAAGGATAGCTTTATCCATGCGCAAAGGATGATGAAAAGCATTTCCCTTTATTATTGCCTGCTAATAACAAGGCTCCCCTAATGTAATTCCAACGTAAACCTAATACTCCCTTGACACCCTACACTGAGTCGCCTACTGTACATATCATATTAGTGGTGTATTTCTTCGTCCTGCAATTTTATTATAATTCAATCAGTGTACAAAAGATGGTTTACAGCTACGCATGGGGAACTCTCTTCAATCCGGGGAATGCTGACGATTTTTTTTCATCGTGTACTCCTCAGGTCACGATAAAAAAGGCACGCGGATTTAATCGGGCCAACGCCTGGTTGCTCTCCGAACTCTCACGCCTCATTTATGTGAGGGGCGGCAATGTAACCAACAATAAACTCCAAACAGCAACCCGCAATCGATTTTTGCACAAGGTTGGACTTAACGAACACTGGTTTTATAACGGCAAACACATTCAATGCGCCGTTATCGGCACCTTACCGGAGCACAAACACCCTTTTTCTGTTTTGGTTTTTAGAGGAACACAGGGAACCATCTCTAACTGGCTGTTCAATTTAAGCACAGCTCTATCCGCCTGGCCGGCAGGGGGACAGGTACATAAAGGATTCAAATTGCTTTTGATGGAAGCCTGGGAAGAAATTCAACTTCAGCTTGAAAAGATATCCGGACCTCTCTATTACACCGGACATAGTCTAGGCGGTGCATTGGCCGTACTCGCTGCGTCCTTGAAAGAACCCGAGGCAGTTTACACCTTTGGTTCACCCAGGATTGGCAATCCGGAATTTGTAAGAAAAACAAAACATCTTAATATTTACCGAGTTGTCAACCAGAGGGATATTGTCGCAACCGTCCCACCAATTCCCGGCATTTTACATGTTGGAAAACCTCATCAGCTTGCCAATTCCAAGGAATTTGATTCTCGGCGTTGCTGGTTTGAAGCTCCCGGATTTTTAGCCGATCATTCCCCGTCTAATTACACGGTTCAATTATAGTTCGATCCATCCCTATCCCTGTCGATCTACAATACACTCATGACAAGTGTATCGACTCCATTTTCGACAAGCGAGAGTTGACAGGCCAGGCCATACGATAAATCGACATCACGGCCCTCGATGAAAGGTCCCCGGTCGGTTACAACGGCTCTGGTGGTCTGTCCGGTTCGGGGGTTGTTCAACTCGACCGTGGTGCCCAGCGGCAAATCCTTATGGGCGATTGTATTAGCATACATATCATACGGATCGCCATTCGCCATGGGTCTTCCATGGTAGTCAATCCCATACCAGCTGGCGACGACCTCGCTTGGCGGTTGAGGTTGCGGTATCCTGATTTCAAGTTTTTGGCCCACCGCAATAACATCCGGGTTCGTTATATCATTATCCTCGATCAAATCCTCCAGATTGACATGAAATTCTCTCACGGCAAGTCCCCAGAGAGTATCGCCTGGCTGTACAGTATATTCGACAATGTCGCCTTTTGGTCTGATCGACTGTTCAGGAGGATTATTTTGCAGGGCAGCTTGACTTAGCATGTCGGAAAAGCTTTCCTTATTCCCGTTGTCCACTGCAATATTTGCCCCCTCCCGCACAAACCAGTTGCCGTTGACTTTGGACCTGCCGATGGCATTGGGATTCTGGCTGCGCAAGGTCTGCCAATCCGTCTGTAGACGCTGGGTCACCTGGGCAATGGTGTCCCCTTTTTGAACTGTATATGGATTCATCTGAGGAAAATTTACTTTTTGGTTATCAACATACCAGTCTCTGGTGATGAGAATGACACTATCGACGAAAGCCGAATAATCGCAGCTTTTGCATTCAGCCGGTCTGGATGTCTCCAGAAGTACGATCTCTATATTTAATATCGACCATTTTGGAAAAATCTTAATTGATGGCGCCGTAAAAACTTTTCATCTGCCGGTTTCTTCGACAACTGTGAGGACCCTTTTTTTATTTCTCAAGCGTCGCAGCAAATTGTCGGCCATAAAGATTGCCAGTGCTCCCCAGATCAGCATAAATCCAATCATCCTCGTTGTCGGAAATTCTTCACCATAAATAAAAATACCGAGCATCAGGTTGATCGTCGGTGCCAGATATTGCATCAGGCCAAGAGTGGAAAGGGGAATTTTATGGGCGGCATACCCAAATAAAAGTAACGGCACTGTGGTAATAACACCGGTACCAACCAGCAGCAATGATCCCGAAACTTCTATCTTTCCAAATGACCCGCTGCCGGTAAAGGCAAGACCGATGAGAACTGCTGCGGCAGGTAAAAACAAGATCCCGGTTTCCAGGCACAAGGCGTCAAGTGCTCCAAGAGTGTTCTGTTTATGTAACAGCCCGTAGATTGCAAAGGAGGTTGCCAGCACAAGGGCAATCCAGGGAAATTGTCCATAGTAAATGGTAAGATAGAGCACACCAAGGAACGCAAGAAGAAGAGCAAGCCATTGAACCGGCCGCATTTTTTCTTTAAAAAAGATCATACCGAAAAAAACATTTATCAATGGATTGATAAAATAACCAAGGCTGGCTTCAACAATAAAACCGGCATTAACCGCCCAGATATACAGGAGCCAGTTGACTGCCAGGAGCAGACCCGTAGCAGTAAAAGTGATAATGTTTTTCCGTTCCCTCAATGCCTGTCGGAAGACAGCCCGCCTGCCGGTAAGAAAAACCAGGCCAAGTGTCAATACAAGCGACCAGGCCATCCGGTGGCAAAGAATCTCGTATGCCGGTACCTGCTGCAAAAGTTTCCAATAAGCCGGCAGTACACCCCAAAGGATGAAGGCGCCGGCTGCAGCCAACAGCCCGTGAATATTCGTCATAGAAGAAGACCGCTTGATAACCAGTAGTACACAATATATCCCCCGGCTACCAGGAGAAGGACGGCTGATATTTTCTGCACATAAGGGAGTATTTTACGCAGGGCGCCGACAACGACACCCTCTTTAACTACAGCTATCCCCAAGGTCAGTATCAGCATGACGCTCCCCATTCCGAGAATATAGCTGATGAACTGGAAAAGGCCGCCACTGAAATCACCCGCAGTGATGGAACTCCCCACCACCATGAGAAATATCGGCAAAGTACAGCTTAGAGAAGTTGCACCGAAGGCAATTCCAAAAAGAAAAAAACCGAGGACGGACATTTGTCTCGGATCACTTATTTTTCCTGCGGCAGCAAGGAAAAAATGAGAAGATAAGGTATGACCTAAAAGCATCCATGCCCCGAGAAACATCAAACCAATGCCGACGACAATAGAAAGCCAGGGCATGGCTCCCATTAAAAAGGTTCCCCCCGCCGATACGATTGCTCCGACAACGCCAAATAATAATCCAAAACCGGCGGTCACCACAAAGGCAATCCCAAAAGCTTTTAGCATCCTGAGAATAATTGATTTTTGACGAAAGTCGTTATCTTTTGCCCCCAAATAAAGTGTCAGGTATACAGGCAGCATAGCAAAACCACAAGGATTCACAGCAGATACCATGCCGGCACCAAAGGCATAGCCAAAAGGCAGCAGTTCCGCTAAAAGTCCCAACCATTGACTGACTTCTATCTGTGTCCCCATTATGTCCCTTTTAAAGATTATATGTCCGTAAAAAACCTTAACTCTTCGGTTTGCGCCTGAAAGTTGTAAACATTTTAGAACTTACCATAACCGTCATCATTTTTATATACATGCAACCATACTTTTTGCCAGTTCAATTTTCTGACATTTTACCTTGGAAAATTTAATTTTTTCGATGCTCCACACATAAAATTGACCAGGGTCATTTTTTTTCTTGACCGGGAAAGCTGTATCGCCTAATAATTTCGACTGCAGTCATTTTTCCCACGGAGCATACATGTCGATACGAGAAGCAAAAAAGAAAAAAAATAAGCAGGCAATATTAGAAGCTGCAATCTCTCTATTCAGTGCCAATGGATATGAGAATACATCCATTGAACAGATTGCCAAGATAGCCGGAGTTGGCAAGGGAACAGTATATAGCTATTTCCAAACAAAAAAAGACATCATTAAAGGTTTTTGTGAGTATGAACTCGAAAAGATACATGAGGAATTGGTTAAACGTTCTGACCAGGATGCCACTATTCTCGAGCAAATGCTGACCATCTACATGACGGAATTTCATCACGTCACCCAGAACAGGGAATTTGGCCGAATTTATATGCGGGAATCCGTCTTTCCCAGTGACTCTGAAGTGGGTGACAACCTTGAGACAGAAGATAAGTATTTCCAGATACTCTTTCCGATCCTCGAAAAAGGTCAGAAACGGGGAGAACTGCGAAAGGATATTGAACTTTTATACATAACCGCTCATTTTTACAGTTTGTATATTCTGATAATTTCAGCGTGGTATACCGGCAGGATATCGACAGAAGAGGTAGAACCCGCCATGGAAACTCTTTTCAGGCAGGCCCTGGAAGGTTTGCAACCGGAAAATAAAACGGAAAATACTCATGAGTAATACATTGAACAAGCCAAAACCTCCCAATACACCACGAGGCAGAATCGTCTTTTTCATTTGGAACAATCTGCCGAGATTTGTGTTATTGGCGATGATAATTTTAATCTTCATCCTGATGGGCGCCATCAGAGATAAAAGTGCCCTCATCGCTGCCAACAAAGCTGCTGAAAGCAGCCGGGAGAAGCCACCTGTCAATGTGGTCACCCTTACTCTCTCCCCAACTACTATCACCGATCGCATCAACCTGCCAGGTGTCGTCGAGCCATGGACCAGACTGAGCCTGATGGCCAAATTAAACGGAAGCATAACTAAAGTACTTGTCAAAGAAGGCGATCATGTCAACAAGGGTGATCTTATCGCCCTTATTGAGGACGATGATTTCCGGATTGCCCTGGAAAGAGCCGAGGCAACTTACGACCTGGCGAAGTCCGAATACGCCAGGGATAAGTCGATCCATGATAAAGGAGTCATTCCAACCGCCACTCTCGATATCAACAGGACCAATCTGCAGAAGGCGAAATCCGACTACGAAAACGCCAAACTGCTTTTTTCCCGGACATCGGTCACCTCACCCATGGACGGCATCATCCGGCGAATGGATGCTAAAGTAGGGCTGCAGCTCTCCATTGGGGATCCCATTGCAGAAATTTTGGCAATTGATCGAATGAAAGGGGTCATCGGCGTTCCCGAGTCAGATGTAACGGCAATCCGGGAGCTCAAAAATGTCGATCTGACCGTACAGGCTTTAAATGATAGAATCATAACCGGCAAAAAATATTTCCTCTCCCCTTCCCCCGAATCTGCAGCCAGGCTTTACAACCTGGAGCTTGAGATAGACAACAGTGGCGGTGAGGTGCTGGCCGGGATGTTCGTTCGCGCCGATATCGTGAAAAAACAGATCGATGAAACTCTTGCCGTACCTTTTTACAGTGTCATCTCCCGTAATGACGAGCAGTATGTTTTTATTGAGGAAGAAGGTGTCGCCAAAAAACGAAAGGTCAGCCTGGGGGTCATGGAAAAATGGATGGTCCAGATAACCGCGGGTCTCAATCCAGGTGACAGCCTGCTCATCGAAGGGCATCGTGATGTGGAAGATAATCAAAATGTAAAAATAATCAAAACCCTCACCAATCCTCCGGAGCTGATCCTATGATAGTTTCCGATACCGCTGTTAAAAAGAGCACATCGGTTGCTGTCCTGTCGCTGGTGCTCATCATCTTCGGAGTGTACTGTTATAAAGTACTGCCGAGGGAAAGCGATCCCGACATCACCATTCCTAATGTTTTCATTTCAACAGAATACAGGGGCGTCTCTCCCACCGATATAGAAACCGCGATCACCATAGAAATCGAGAAAAAGCTCAAAGGTCTCGACGGCCTGAAGAAAATCCAGTCAGTCAGTTCCGAGGGACTCTCTTCAATCAATGTTGAATTTGTTACCGGCACGGATATCGACAAGGCAGTGCAGGACGTAAAAGACAAGGTCGATGAAGCAAAAAACTCGCTGCCGAGCGATCTTGAAGACGATCCTGTTGTTTTCGAGGTCAATTTCTCGGAGATGCCTATCGTTATCTATTCACTATCCGGAACCTGCGGTCTTCCCTGCCTGAAAGATCTGGCCGATGACCTGAAAGACGATATCGAAGGGGTGACCGGAGTGCTCGAAGCCGAGGTTACCGGCGGCCTGGAGCGGGAAATCCGAGTCGAAGTCTTCCCTGAGAAACTTGCCTATTACGGCCTCAGTATCGGCAGTTTTCAGACTGCGGTTAAAAGTGAAAACACCAATACCTCAGGCGGCAATATCCGGCTTGGTAATGGTCGATTTCAGTTGCGGGTCCCCGGTGAATTCAAGACCCCTGAAGAAATTTACGGGCTGGTTCTCACCACTCATAATGGAGAACCGGTTTACCTAAAGGATGTCGCGAGGGTGGTCGACGGCTTTAAGGAAGAAACGAGCATTTCCCGCCTTGATGGACAGGAGGCTGTTAATATTTCGGTCAAAAAACGTTCCGGGGAAAACATTATCAGTATCAGCAGGGCTGTGGACGAAATCATTGAAAATGATCGCACTTCATGGCCAAGCGGAACTGAGATCACCAAGGTTCTCAACAAGGCAAAAGATATCGATATAATGATTGCCGACCTGGAGAACAATATCCTCACCGGACTGGTACTGGTATTAATCGTCATTTTTCTGGTCATGGGGATCCGCAACGCCATCCTGGTAAGCATGGCTATTCCCTTCTCCATGCTGCTCTCGTTTACGATTCTGTACCTCATGGGCATCACGCTTAACATGGTGGTCCTTTTCAGTTTGACCCTTGCGCTCGGGATGCTGGTAGACAATGCCATCGTGATTATCGAGAACTGCTACAGATTTATGGAACAGGGTGTGGGCCGGGTGGAAGCGGTGATGAAAGCCACCTCGGAAGTGGCTTATCCGGTCATCGCCTCCACGGTCACCACCCTGGCAGCTTTTTCACCGATGCTCTTTTGGCCGGGCATAATGGGTGAGTTTATGAGTTACATGCCGCTCACCCTGATTATCACCCTCTCCTCCAGCCTCTTTGTTGCCCTGGTTATAAACCCGGCAATGGCCTCCCTGTTCATGAAAGTGAAAAACCCTGATAAGCGGGCAAGCAAAAATCCTGCCGAGATCGCAAATGCCGTGGAACAACCTGCCGAAATCCGCGGTTTTCTGCTCACCGCCTACAGCAGACTGCTTACCAACGCTCTCAGCAAACCGATCACTGTGATTGGTACCGGGTTCTGCATCCTTATCCTTATGGTTCAGGGCTGGCTACTGGTGGTTGGTTTGGAAAAGCCGGTGGAATTCTTCCCCGAAATCGACCCCAAAGGCATGTACGTCAATGTCGATGTTCCCGAAGGAGCCGATCTCAACTATATCGACACAATCATTCAGCGGGTCGAAACAGTTATCGCCGGAGTTTCAAAAACCGACGAAAAGATAAGTCCGCTCCAGGCCCTTAGCCCTAAATCATACACCACTCCCGGCGGTGAGTCGTATTACGGACCAAGTGATCTGGAAAACATCAAGAATGTCTATATGAAAGGCGTGATTTCGGCAGGAGGGAGTTCGGCATTTTCTTCGAACACTCCTAATCATATCGGTGTTCGTTTCCTGGATCTGGAAGATCGGCGGCAATCCTCCCACGACACAGTTGCTGAAATAAGGAAAAGGATTAAAGATATTCCTGGTGGGAAAATTACCATTGCCATGGAAGAGGAAGGGCCGCCAACCGGAGCGCCAATCAATATTGAAATCGCCGGGGACAACTTTGCCGTGCTCGGCGAAATTGCCAAGCAAGTGAAAGATACCCTGGCCAAACAGCCTCATGTGGAGGATGTTCGGGATGATTTCGTGGAAGGCATTCCTTCAGTTCAGGTGCTGATTGACCGGCAGAAGGCATCGCTGTTCGGTCTCTCCACCGACCTCATCGGTTTCGCCCTGAAAAGTGCCTATAACGGTCTGGAAGTTTCCTCGTTCAGGGAAGGCGATGACGACTATGACATCACCGTCCAGTTGGCGGACTCGGATCGAAGGGTGGTCGACATTCTGCATGAATTAATGCTTCCCACTCCTTCTGGGCAGATGGTTCCCTTATCTACCGTAGCCAGGGTTACCTTTGCCGGCTCCATCGGCGACATCAACCGGATTAACAACGAAAGGGTCGTTACCGTAAAAGCCAATGTCGACGAAACCAAAGTCCCAGGACCGGTAGCCCGGGCCCAGGCCGCCGAATTTCTTAAAGAATTTCCATTGCCGCCCGGGTATAAAATGACCTTTACCGGAGAATTTGAATTCCAGAAAGAATCGGAAGACTTTCTCTCCAAAGCCTTTCTGGTCGCCCTGCTGCTCATTTTCCTGATCCTGGTCACCATGTTTAACTCGATAAGCCAGCCATTTATTATCATGACCTCGGTCATTTTATCACTCGGAGGCGCTTTCTTAGGCCTGGCCTTGTTTAAATCGCCATTTGGCATCATTATGACCGGTGTGGGCGTTATCTCTCTCGCTGGTGTTGTGGTGAACAATGCCATAGTCCTGATCGACTATACCAACCGGTTGCGAGAGCGTGGTTTTGCCCTGCAGGATGCAGTCATTTCGGCAGGAGTTACACGGCTTCGACCGGTACTTCTTACTGCGGTTACTACGATTCTGGGACTGATCCCGATGATTACCGGGATTTCCTTCAACTTCCATAAAGGTGCGATGTCCTGGGTCAGCGAATCAAGCCAGTGGTGGCAATCGATGGCTATCGTGGTTGTTTTCGGCCTCATTGTGGCAACCTTTCTTACCTTGGTTGTCGTGCCGACGCTTTACTTTATCTTTGGAAGGATGGGTACTATCCGTAAAAGGATCAGTCAAAAAGTACATGAGATATATTGGAAGCCTTTCCCCTATCTGGCGGGACAAACAACATCTGAGGATAACTGATGCGGTATAAATTTTTCTTTATTTTCGGTGCGGTTTTAACAGCATTTTCAAGCCCAGGTTCGGCAAGTGCTGAGGATATCGAAAAGATTAATCTCAAAAATGCAGTCGAACAGGCCCTGAGCAACAACCTTAACATGCAGCTTCGTCGGGAAGATGTTAACTCGGCTGAAGGGGCAACTCTTGCCGAGGAAGGAATATTCGATATCCTTATCGAGGGGGAAGCAAGTGTGCAATCGGAGGAACTGACACCCATCACAATAGGCGGTGCCGAGCGGGAAGACACCAGTCAGTGGAGTGCGGAAGCATCTCAATTGTTCACTACTGGTACTTCAATCGTTCTCGGCTGGAATAACAGCCGATTTAAGAGTGATGCAGGCGGCCTGATTTTTCCCGGTTTCGATACAGGTACGGACGGTTTTCTCATAAATCCATCTTATAACACAGGGCTCACCCTTGGCGTGCGGCAGCCGCTCCTCAGAGGTTTTGGTCAGGACATCCAGACAGCAGCCCTCCGTTCCTCACAAAAACAACTGGAGGCAGCAACCTATCAGGTCAATAATGAAGCAGCCAATCTCGCAGCCGAAGTAAAGATTGCCTATTGGAATCTTGTCTTCGCCTGGCAGGATATCGAGGTACAGAAGTTCTCCCTGACTCTAGCCAAAAAACTCCTGAATGAAACGAAGGCAAAGATTAATGCCGGGAGATTAGCTGAGGTAGAGATCTATCAACCACAATCAGAGGTGGCCAGACGGGAAGAGCAGCTCATCTCTGCCGAAAGGGCCATTGGTACCGCTGAAGACGAGTTGAAACTCCTTCTCAACAGCGACAGGTGGCCAACCATTTTTCAGCCGACTGACCTGCCGACAACCGAACCTGTTCAGCTTGATCTTTCGGCCATCGAGAACAATGCTCTCAATAGCAGACCGGATATTAAAGCCGCCGACCTCCTGGCTGAAGCGGCCAGACTCGATACAAAAAAAACTAAGAACGACATCCTCCCCGACCTGGCTCTGATCGGTGGTGTCGGCCTTGCCGGAACATCGGACACTTATGGCGATTCGAT
>Ga0214472_10005958_pt1 | contig 12794 bp, 9 predicted proteins | sample RVTome_6_FD_207662 | JGI IMG/M metagenome (GOLD analysis project Ga0214472, IMG submission 207662) | Soil microbial communities from uranium-contaminated site in the Upper Colorado River Basin, Wyoming, United States - RVT140D175 | ecosystem: Environmental > Terrestrial > Soil > Contaminated >... | reverse complement strand
ACAGTTTATCTACTATATTCACCATACAATCAAAACAACAAAAGCCTTCATATGTTTGAATTTTATCGTTGCAATCTATATGTTGCCTTACTTTTTTAGTTTGCTTTGAAACCAGATTATTCATTAAACTGTGAGCAAATATCACTTGTCCATTCTTCTCTTCTATTTTTTTATTTTTATCTGATCTAACTTTTCTAATATATTGAGAAAGAAACGTAATAACTATATAAATAATAGCAATAGCTATTATATTTATAGTTATATAATTATCATTTTCAAAACTTACTTCTGATTCAATATATATAGTAGATAAAACACCAATATATATGGTTACGCATGTGTATGAAGCATCAAGAAAACCTTTCCAGCCGAAGGACAGCTTATCGTAAAAATTTAAAATTTTAGTCATCATAAGATATACCTTCTATGTATTTATTTATATATTTTTTAAATTCTTCAGATAATAGATGATTTTTAATTTGAGATAATTTCTCACAATATATTGTAAATGCATATTTATTATTATGGTCAAAACCATTTGATATGAATGACTCATTGATTTCACTGCAATGAATAATGACGCATGGTTTATTCATCCCTAATGCTAATCCAAATTCATAATGTGCGCCATGACTGTCGCCTAATATCGCAACAAACAAATCACAACTCGTAACTTGTTCGGTACATCTTCTAACTACCTCTCTAGCAGATAAAATTTTACTCCCCCAGCTATTAACATCTCTATGAGGGATAATAGAAGATATACCATAGGTTTGTAATCCAGATTCAACAGATAATAATGCATTACGGTATTTTCCTTTTTTAATCTCCCCATGAGGTAAGTCGATTTTAAATAAATCAGTAGATTGATTATTACTATTAGTTGTTGCAATTGCTGTAAACGGAGCTGCAATATATGCAGTTGGAAAAGTGTTTGTATCTGACCCGGCTGGACTCAACAATATTGAGTAATCACTATTTTGATCGATTTTGCGCAGCAATTTAAAAGGGGATTTTGCTTTGACTTTTTTCTTATTTTTATCAGCAAATAAATATAATTGTGTTGACTCTATTTCATTTTCTGAACAAAGGTATTCAAACTCTCTTAATATGTATTGTTGATTTTTTTCTTTTCTCCAATCCCATTTTTCACTGTCAATTGTATATATGGTACTTTTATCATATTCACCAAGCCACTTAGTGTATAATTTATTTATATCTTCAAGATGTTTTTTTGAATGATTATTTTTATCCAACCTACCTCGTTCATTAATTCTTTTATATGCTTCACTAACCGAACACTTGCAATAAATGACAATCTCTGGATCTGGCAATACGGTTTTAAAATATTCAACAAGAGATCTATATGTTTGGTATGCTCTTTCATCTATATGGTTTATATTTTTAAAATACGTTGCAAAAACATCGGCATCTTCTGATATTGTTCTATCGAGAATCAGCCTATTACCTTCTTGCAATTCTTTTAAAATTTCTAATGATTTCTGGCATAAAAAAGTTAGTTGAGTTTCGAAAGCCCACCTTGACGGATCAGTATTTAGGTCTTTCAAATAAGCTAATGCTATCCTGTTTTCGCTGATATATTTGTAGCCTAAGGACGAAGCTATAAGGCGTGCTAGCGTGGTTTTGCCACTACCCATGATTCCTGAAACGGAAATTATTCCCGGACTTTCTATTGGGTATTTTAATTCTGGTCCTGCATTTATAATTTTTCTGATATTAGGAGATTCAAAATTGATCCATAATTGTTCGGGAATATTTAAAAAAGAACAAATACTTCTCAATACCATAGGCCTCGGCAATCTAAGTCCCTGCTCAAGATGGGCGATAGTTGAACGATTAGTTTTTACTTCAATCTTATCTAAAAGTTCAAGCTGGGTGAGATTTAAGTTTTCACGATATGCTTTAACAAGTTTACCTAGCTGGCTAATAGGAGAACTAATGTTCATAAATATTGTGATAACTCTAAAATTGCAGTTATATTAAATATTATTTAAATATAGATATTTTAAAGCATACACTATACAAATTTCTCTTTCCGCTGTATCTCAGCCCTAACGCACTGTAACCGGCAAACGCCGTCCCCAGCATGATGCCTAACTAACTGTCCAGAAACAAAATAACATGTGAAAGACCACGATTTTCACAAAAAAGCCGCAGTGATCGTTAAACCACTGCGGCTTTTACCTTTGGTTACCATCTCCCTGATGTGTTGATCATTATTACCTTGTCAGGCGACTTTCTCGACCTGCACGAGGTTGTCGGAGAATGACGGTGAATGACCCATGTCACCGAATTCAGCAGAGCTGACCACGTTGACTGTGCCATTGTTCAACTGCCGCCAGTAACCCAGGGTCGCGACAACAATACCCGGATTCACATCATCCGTAATCTTGGCATCGCCTTCAAAACCTCCGCGATCATTAAAGACGCGCACGGTGTCACCATTTTTGATGCCGCGTGTTCCGGCATCTGCAGCATTGATCAACACGAACTGTTCACCCTGCCCCTTGATCTTGTGATCCATATTGGCATAACAGGAATTCAGGAAGCCGTGACTCTTGGGTGACACAATATTCAACGGGTATTGCTTTGCCCGTTCCGGGTTGGTTTCCGGACGTTCGCGCGGCCCGACATAATCCGGCAGGCTGTCCAGATCTTCACCCGGCTGGAAACCTTCGTACATCTGACGGAAAGGCGGAGCAACAAAATTCTTTGCACCTTCCACCAGGAAATGACATTTTCCGGTCGGTGTCGGGAAGTTGCCTTCCTTGTGCGGACAACGATCATCCTTGGTGCCGACATTCAACCGGGCATAACCATTCTTGCGCAGATATTCCAGATCAATGCCATCACAGGCTGGCGCATTCCAGTCGATGAAATTCTCCAGACATTCGGAATCCGACCAGTGCAGGCGTTCATCTTCATAACCCATCAGTTTCGCAAGGCGTCTGAAGATTTCATTATTGGAAATGGCTTCACCCGGAGAATCCACACACTTGGTGTTATAGGTCAGATACAAATGACCCCATGACAAAATGATATCTTCCATTTCTGCACCCATGGAGGCAGGCAAAACGATATCAGCATAGACTGCTGTATCTGTAATGAAATGATCAGCCACAACGAAGAACAGATCTTCACGCATGAGTCCTTCAATGATCTTGTCTGCTTCAGGTGCCTGTGTGATCGGATTGGAATTCCAGCACATCATGGATTTGATCGGCGGATCCAGTGGCTGTTCTCCTGTTAATGCACGGCCGATCTGCAGATTGCTGACCACGCGTGTGCCTTCAGGTATCCAGTCCGGCCGGCAAATCACATCAAACCGGTACGGATGTTCCCAGACCGGGAACTGGGTCACACCGCCACCCACATGCCGCCATGCACCGGTCAATGCCGGAATGCACGTTACAGCACGGATGGCCTGGCTGCCGCCATAATGCCTTTCCAGTGCCACACCCATACGGATGGCCGCAGGTTGTTCTGTAGCAAGTTCTTTCGCAAGTTTGCGGATGTCTGCCGCAGCAACACCGGTGATTTTTTCCGCCCATTCCGGTGTGCGATCTTTGGCACGTTCGGCAAGTTCTTTATAACCCACGGTATAATTTTCAACATAATCCTGATCGACCAGTCCTTGCTCAATGATGCTGTTGATCACGGCCATCGCCAATGCGCCATCGGTACCGGGTTTCGGGCAGATGTGCCAGTCGGCCTGTTTGGCGGTTCTGGATTTATAAGCATCAATGACAACAACTTTTGCACCTTTCTTTTTCGCATCCTGGACGATGTGCCAGTGATGCAGGTTGGTGCTCATGCTGTTGCACGCCCAGAGCACAATATATTTGGAATGGACATAACTTTCCGGATCGAGGCCGGCGGTGGGACCTATCGTTAATAACCACGCTGTACAGGAACCTTCACCGCAAAATGTTCTTTCACAGACTGTCGCACCCATGCGATTAAAGAAAGCATCACCGCCATTCAGGCCATGTACCAGACCCTGATGTCCGAGATAGCTGTAGGGAATAATGGCTTGCGGGCCGTCTTCCTTGATGATGGCTTTCCATTTCGTGGTAATTTCATTCAATGCTTCATCCCAGCTGATGCGTTCAAATTGCTTGGAACCCTTAGGCCCGGTGCGGCGCATCGGATAAAGTAGACGATCCGGATGATAATGACGTTTTTCGTAATCTTTCAGTTTGACGCAGAGACCGCCACGCGTCATGGGGTGATCTTTATTGCCTCTTACTCCAACAAGCTTTCCATCTTCAACTTCAAAGACCATGGAACAAGTATCAGGACAATCATGCGGACAACCTCCATGAAATTCCTGGCGTACAGGTTTGAGTTGTGCAGACATGGGTTACCTCCGGGCTAGGCGTGTCATCCGGTGCATCCGGGACACTGCTTTTTAATTATGACCCTGAATACTATACTCATGTCTGGACTTGTTCCAGTTGGTAGTGGGTCAGTTTGAAACCGGTAAACTCTTTCTGTCATTTCGAAGGAGCGAAGTGACTGAGAAATCTTGCTTTTAGGGTCAGAAAAGATTTCTCGCTCGCGCTCGAAATGACAAACTGAGCCGCTACCTTCCAGCTTGATGCACTGCACACTCGTAATTCCAGCGGAATACTTGAAGAGGAGAATTATTGATGAGTACGATCAGCCCGATTGCCGTGGATGTTATCGCCGGGAAAGATTACTGGTGGTGTGCCTGCGGCAAAAGCAAAACCCAGCCCTTCTGTGATGGCTCACACAAAGGCTCCGGATTCAGCCCGTTAAAATATACCGCCACTGAAACAAAACAGATCTGGTTTTGCGTCTGCAAACAGACCGGTAATCGGCCTTTGTGTGATGGCACGCATTCAAAAATCTGAATTTTGATTTTTACAATTGGTTAATTTTTGTTGATTCAGAATTTATTTTTTATATCAATTTCGCATTTCCTGAAAATTTTTTGCCCATGGATTGTGCATAAAACCTTCAGATTGGACATATCCACCAGGCGATCTCTCTGGCAGTAAAATTACCCCTTCCCCAGTAAGCGCATGAATACACTGAATTTGGTGCGCCGCAACACCCACACAACGGATTTTATGCTCACTTTATCCACAGAAAATACAATTGATAACAACAGGGAAATACACATCATCTTGTGGTTTAATTAGCACTTGACCACATTTTCTTGTGGTGCTATAGATCACACTTACACTAAAAATATCAATACGTTTCCATACTTTCTTGATGAATTTTGGAACGATAAAAGCAGAACATGGGTTGGAGGGGTTAATGGAGGCTGAAAAACTGGCTATTGAATCTGTCACCGGGGCTGGAAAAAACGTTACATCACAACCCGCTGGACATATTCGAGACGTAAATCTGGCTGTTGAAGTCGACACAGTACAGACTGGTGAATACCGGGTCATGCGCCGTAACGGCAAGGTGACCCGCTTTGATGCCAGCAAGATTAATGTAGCCATGACCAAGGCCTTCCTCGGTGTGGAAGGCAGCACTGCCGCTGCTTCCAGACGCATCCATGAAACCGTTGACGAACTGACCGAACAGGTGGCCAGTGCCCTCACCCGCCGTATGCCGGGCGGTGGTACAGTTCATATCGAAGATATCCAGGACCAGGTCGAACTTGCTTTAATGCGTGCCGGCCAACAAAAAGTTGCCCGCGCCTATGTGATTTATCGTGAACAACGCTCCCGTGAGCGTGCTGCCGAAGCCGCCACCGAACCCGCTGTTCTTCAGGAAAGAGCTTCAGTTCCAGTCAGCGTGACCCAGGCTGATGGCAGCAAGACACCGCTGAATATCAATCGACTGCGCTCTGTTGTGGCCGAAGCCTGCCAGAAACTGGACGAAGTCAATGGCGCACTTATTATCGATGACGCCTTGCGTAACCTGTTTGATGGTGTGAATGAAAAGGATGTCAACCCGGTACTGGTGATGAGTGCGCGTACACTGATCGAAAAGGAACCGAATTACACTTATGCCGCTGCGCGGCTTTTGCTCGACAACATGCGGCAAGAAGCCTTGAGTTTCCTGCATGGTTCACGGGTAGAAGCTACCCACGAGGAAATGATCAAGGCCTACCCGGACTATTTCAAACACTTTATCCGGCGTGGCGCAGAACTCGGCCTGCTCGATCATGAATTGACCAAATATGATCTCGGACGTCTTGGTCAGGCATTAAAATCAGAGCGTGATAATCAGTTTACCTATCTCGGTCTGCAAACCCTGTATGACCGTTATTTCATTCATTCAAACGGCCACCGTTTTGAATTGCCGCAGGCTTTCTTCATGCGTGTGGCCATGGGACTTGCCATCAATGAACTGGATCGTGAAGGCCGTGCCATTGAATTCTACGAGTTGTTGTCCTCATTTGATTTCATGAGCTCAACACCCACGCTGTTTAATTCCGGCACTCGCCGCCCGCAGTTATCGAGTTGCTATCTTTCGACTGTGCCTGACGATCTTGATGGTATTTTCAATGCCATCAAGGATGATGCGCTGTTGTCCAAATATGCCGGTGGTCTGGGTAATGACTGGACACCAGTGCGTGCCATGGGCGCACACATCAAAGGTACCAACGGTAAATCACAAGGTGTCGTACCGTTCCTGAAAGTAGCCAATGATACTGCTGTAGCTGTGAATCAGGGAGGAAAAAGAAAGGGGGCCATGTGTGCCTATCTTGAAACCTGGCATTTGGATGTCGAGGAGTTCCTGGAACTGCGCAAGAACACAGGTGATGACCGCCGCCGTACGCACGACATGAACACCGCCAACTGGATTCCCGATCTGTTCATGAAGCGCGTGGCACAGGAAGGCAACTGGACATTGTTCTCGCCTGACGAAACACCTGATTTGCATGATCTCTATGGTGAAGCCTTCGAAAAACGCTATGTTGAATACGAAGAAAAAGCTGCACGTGGCGAACTCCGCAATTACAAGACCATGCTGGCTGTCGATCTCTGGCGCAAGATGCTGTCCATGCTGTTTGAAACCGGTCATCCGTGGTTTACATTCAAGGATCCGTGCAACATCCGTTCACCCCAACGTCATGTCGGTGTTGTGCACTCTTCCAACCTTTGCACAGAAATTACCTTGAACACTTCCGTCGATGAAATTGCCGTATGCAATCTTGGTTCAGTCAATCTCGCCCAGCATATTACTGATGAAGGTGTTCTGGATACCGCAAAACTGGAAAAAACCATCAACACCGCCATGCGCATGCTGGATAACGTGATTGATTACAACTATTACAGTGTGCCGCAGGCTCGCCGTTCCAACCTGCGTCATCGTCCGGTTGGCCTTGGCATCATGGGTTTCCAGGATGCACTGTATAAGCTGCGCATTCCCTACACCTCGGAACAGGCTGTCACCTTTGCAGATACCAGCATGGAAGCCGTGAGTTACTACACTATCAGTGCTTCCACCAGACTGGCGGAAGAACGTGGCGTGTATCCCTCATTCCCCGGTTCTCTCTGGAGCCAGGGCATATTGCCAATCGATTCCATGAATCTTCTGGCAGAAGACCGCAAGGAATACCTGCAAACCGATTTCAGCCAGACACTGGACTGGGACACCCTGCGTGAACGTGTGAAAAAAATCGGCATGCGCAATTCCAACACCATGGCAATCGCACCAACTGCAACCATCTCGAATATCTGTGGTGTTGCTCAATCAATTGAGCCGACTTACCAGAACCTGTTCGTCAAATCGAACCTGTCCGGTGAATTCACTGTGATCAATCCCTATCTCGTGCGCGATCTCAAAAAACGTGGCTTGTGGGATGAAGTCATGGTCAATGATCTCAAATATTTCGATGGCAGTGTGCAACCCATCGATCGTATCCCGGACGATGTGAAAGAGATCTACGCCACCGCATTTGAAATCGATGCGCGCTGGCTGGTGGAAGCTGCAGCCCGCCGCCAGAAATGGATCGATCAGGCACAATCATTAAACTTGTATATGGCAGAACCCAGCGGTAAAAAACTCGACAACCTTTACAAACTCGCCTGGGTGCGTGGTCTGAAGACCACCTATTACCTGCGCTCACTGGGTGCCACACACATGGAAAAGAGTGCCAAGAACAGTTCTCATCAGGCATCACAAACACCTTCTGTAGAAAGCAGTACTCCAAAAGCCTGTTCTCTGCTCGAACCGGATTGTGAAGCATGCCAGTAAGGCAGTGACAAGTTGAAAGTAATGAGTAAAAAATTAAAAGCGAAAGAAGCAGGGGGAAGATAATAATGCTGGATTTAAACTGGGGTGATCCTTTAGCCAGTCCCGTACGGCAGACAGATAACGACTATCGTGCATACAAAGACATTCCTCAGGTTGAAGAAAAACAGAACGAAACGCCCAAAATCCGTATGGCCCCGGTTAACCCGGAGGACAAGCGCGTCATCAACGGCCATACCGACATCAACCAGTTGGCGCCGTTCAAATATCCCTGGGCCTGGAATTTTTTCCTGAATGCCAACAAGAACCACTGGACCCCACTCGATATCAACATGGCGCAGGATGTTCATGATTACCGCTACAAGCTGACGCTGGAAGAAAGGCATGTTTATGAAAACGTGCTTTCCTATCTGACTACTTCAGACATTCTCGCCATGCGTAACATCGGTCTCGCAGTGATGGAAAAAATGTCAGCACCTGAATTGCAAATCTATCAGGCGCGTCAGGTGTATGAAGAAGCGTTGCATACCTGGACCTATCAGCATTGTATTGAAACCATCGGCCTTAACCAGAGCGAGATTTATAACCGCTATCGTGTTGTGCCTGAAATCCATCAGAAGATTGCACTGGCCAACCGCAGATTGAACTCTGTTTTACGTTCCGATATCGACCTGACCGATCCGGATGAACTGCATAATTTTGTGATTTCCTACATGTTCTTTGCTGCCATCTTCGAAGGCTGCTGGTTCTATAACGGTTTCAGTCCCATCTTCGCCCTGCAACGGCGCGGACTCATGAAAGGTACGGCAGAACAATTGCAATACATCATGCGCGATGAAGTCATGCATGCCTCATTCGGTATCCGTGTTGTCAAACAAATCATTCATGAAGAAAAACTGAAACTGGACCCCAAAGCCATACGCGACATGTGGGATGAATCCTATGCAGCAGAAACTGCCTACACCAACTACATATTGAAAGATCCTATTCTTGGTTACTCAGCTGAAATGCACCTGGGGCAATTCCGTCACATTGCCAACCGGCGTGCGCATCAGTTGGGACTGGATAGCGAACCCTTCCCCGGTGCTGAAGCAACATTACCGTGGCTGGATGAACAGGCCAACCTGCGTAAGGAAAAGAATTTCTTCGAGACCCGCGTAACGGAATATCAAACCGGTGGTGCACTGACGTGGGAATAAAACGTTTACATTTACAGCTTGCTGCCAAGCGCCGGTGGCAAACGGAACTGGGTACAAGTGCCGGCAACAGCACAGATCAGTACTGGCAGTTTGATCCACAGCAGAGACGCTGGTCTGTACAACCGGAACACAGCAAGCTAAAAGATTTACCGTGACCGCCGTAGCGGACAATCGAGCCGGACGCTCGATTATTGCCTGGCATCTCCAGCCTCTTCCGGATGCCAGGCCTTCTTATTCTTGTGCAAACCAAGTTTAGGTCTGCACTGAAATGTTGTATGAAATGAGTTATTGTTGGCTCATGCTTAGAGTGTGATTTTGTAAGTAGCGCTGAGCAGTTCACATCGGCAAGTAAACATTGCCATGAAGTTTACTGCATCATGGAGTATTTGGAGCAGTAAATGTAGCAAGCCACAGATTTCGTGGTCATGGTTGATGTCTACAAATATAGCTGATGGTCAGCCCTTCTATCCCAAGGAAAACATAGTTGTTTCGAGGGCTGGCAAAGACTTATCAGAGCGGCGAGGCAAGGTCAGAAGCATAGCGACACAACTGAAGTGTATTGCAAAGTGCACAAGCCTGTTGTGTTTAGTAATTTGCTTGCAACTTGCCGATTACTCAATGAATTGGGAGGCAACGAAGCAAATGAGAAGTATTTACACAAAATTGGCGGGAAACGAAGCTAATGTCGTTAATTTAACGAGTGCGGCTTCGTTGATGGTTGCGCTGAGCAGTTCACATCGGCAAAATAACATTGCCATGAAGTTTACTGCATCATGGAGTATTTGGAGCAGTAAATATAACAAGCCACAGATTTCGTGGTCATGGTTGATGTCTACAATCGGATTGCCTCTGGTTTGGGATAGTTAGCGAAACACCAGTTGGCCACACGGAGCCCATGAATTAATGGCGGCATTTATATCCGCTTATCAGCATATCTCATCTGTACTTTCATTAAAGAAAGCTTGGAATTCCATAGAGAAACGAACACGTGGATATAGACGTGATACTCGAGGTATTGATCTTGAATCTATAAACAATTTTCACCGTGATTCTGATAACAAAATTGAGCTTATATCTAATAGTCTTAGAAGAAATACTCCATATGTATTTAGCCCATTAAGGGCAGTATTAATAGATAAAGCTGATGGTAAATTACGTGTGATATGTGTGCCCACAATTAGAGATAGAATTATCCAACGTTCAATATTGGAATATTTATCTCAAAATGATAAATGTAAATTAATTAATGATATTAGCTATGGTTTTATAAAATCCATCCCAGGCTCCCCAGTTAAAAATGTAAAATCAGCAGTAACAAGAGCAAAACAACTTAGAAAAAATTATCCATGGGTTTATAAAACAGATATCACATCATTTTTTGACCAAATAGAGAGAACTAATCTAATTAAAATAATTAAATCCGCGGTAAAGACAAAGTCACTCCATCAAATCTTAGAATCAACAGTACGCTGTGAGATATTAGAACCTAGTCGATCAAGACAAGATAAAATAAAAAAACAAGGGATATTGCATGGAAGAGGAATAAGACAAGGTATGCCACTTTCCCCGTTCTTCGCTAATTTGGTATTAAGAGATTTTGATTCAAAAATAATAAAAAATGGTTATAAAGCCATAAGATATGCAGATGATTTAATCTTTTTTTCAAAAGATAACGAAACATGCTACAAAATACATGAATTTTGTAGAGATTATTTAAAATCAATTGGTCATACAATTCCTGAACTAGGTGAAGATACAAAAACACAGATTATTGACCCAATGAGCCCAGCGGTTTTTTTGGGCATGGGTTTATCATTTTCAGGCACCGGTTACACATTAATTGTGACTGAACAACAATTAAAGAAGATTAGAAATAAGATTTTATTAAATTCATCAATTAAAGATTTAGTAGCCAACAAAATTACATTATCAAAAATTGGTACAAAAATTAATAGCGAATTAGCAGGCTATTTAAATGCATACGAATATGCAGACAACCATGAACAAGTTTATAAGTGCTTAAGAAAATGGAAAACTGAAGTTTTTAAAAAGATATTTGAAAATCAACTAGGTATTAATATTACATCGCTTGGTCGTGAAGAAATAATATTCCTTGAGCTAGAAAATGATTTTTATAACTAATTTGACTGGTTCTTACCTCCGTATGCCTTGCCGTGAGGTGAGGCAGCGGTAGCGAAAAAATTACAGGGATGTGTTTTTAGCTCGATTGAGCATGGATGCGAATGAGAGCGCGCGTTTCCGCAACGAACATCACGGGGAGCCGCAGGCCAAGGCATCCGAAGAAAGGTTTTCTTGGTGACTTCTTTTTGAAAAGAAGTCACTCGCCGCACAAGGCGAAACAATTGTGAAACAGTGCATATATCTATAGGGCAAGTTGCCCTGAATTGTGATCCAGTTTGTGTTTTCACCAAAACAACTTTTCTATACTTTCATAAAGTATCAACTGCAACCCCATGAATTATGACTGACATTACTGTTGAAAAGAGTGGCAATTCCACAAACGGTCATGCATTAAAGATGCTGGACCCGGACACCCTGGTGCAAACCCTGTTTGATGCCATCGAAAACGACTGGTCCAACAATGCGCTGGAAATCATTGTGAAAGAGCTTTCCAGAAAAGGTTTTGACCAGCGCCAACTGCTGCTGATGGTCGAGGAAAAATTCGGCAAACAGGTGGCCCTGAAGGTTATCCGTATTATCTTCAAACAGTAGCCCGTTGTTTATATCATCCACGATATTGGTTACGATGGATGAACATGCCCTCCACCTATGAAAAAATTTACTCTATTGTAAAAAAAATCCCCTATGGTCATGTTGCCACTTACGGGCAAATCGCAAAACTTGCCGGTATTCCGCGACATGCCCGGCAAGTGGGCTACGCCCTCAGCACATTAAATAATGATGAGACCCCCTGGCACCGAGTCATCAACGCCAAAGGCGAAATCAGCGGGCGCAGTAATCCGGATTTCGTACACCTGCAGCGTATGTTGCTGGAGGAAGAAGGGATAATCTTCGGTAATGACAGCAGAATTCCTCTCGAAAAGTATTGCTGGAAACCGGAGAAATCATAATTAGAACCTGTCTCGAAATGCCGCATTTGCCACACTGCCTTCCTATCCTGTAACTGGTCCGGTTACGCTTACCAGACCCGCTGTCCGGCCATATACGGTGTGGCAAATCCCGGGCAACCTGCTAATCTTTAATGTAATTCCGTGTTAAACCCTACCGGGTTTGGTCTGGGGAAAAACTGTTAATTACAGGGGCGCTTCTGATGAGGAAGGATTCGTATGCAATATCATTATCCTACGCCCGGTGAAGCGGGAATCAACATACCGCCACTGGTGCGCAAAAAGCTTTTCAAAGCCG
>Ga0214472_10005957_pt1 | contig 12795 bp, 13 predicted proteins | sample RVTome_6_FD_207662 | JGI IMG/M metagenome (GOLD analysis project Ga0214472, IMG submission 207662) | Soil microbial communities from uranium-contaminated site in the Upper Colorado River Basin, Wyoming, United States - RVT140D175 | ecosystem: Environmental > Terrestrial > Soil > Contaminated >... | reverse complement strand
CTTGAGGTGAGGGAGAAAACTGCCCGGCAGGTATGCCCAGAGTTCTGTACCACCATCAGGGTCATCGATCCGGTAGTTTCCGGCTCCGCTGTCCCAGCTGCTGACAAAAAACCCGTGCAGCATGCCATCCTCGGCACCGACATAGAGGACCCGGTCGCGCCGACCGGTCGCGGTATTGACCGCACGTTGGCCGACCAGCACTGGCGAGGAGCGGCTGATACTCCAGAGCCGCAGCGGATCGTCAGCAGAACCGGCGACCTGGACCGGCGTGCCGCCGCGACGACCGCGCACGGCATGCAGCAGGATTTCTGCTTCTGTTAACGAAGCAACACCCAGTGCCGACTGCAGTTCTCCCGCCCGAGCAGCAGTCAGGGGAAGGGGCGCTCCGGCAAGATTGGTGAAGAGGCTGCGATACAGGTTGTCGCGCTGAATACGGTCGGGGGGATCGCTGCTTGCCAGGTCACCTGGGTTGCCTCCGACCCCGGCCAGGGGCACCCGCTCAGCCGCATCCCAAAGCGTAACCGGGAAGGTGCCGAGGAGATTGATTGCCCGCAGGTGACCGCGAGGCCATGGATAGGTCGAACTGGCGACATAGAGGACACCGTCAGCAAGAACCGGGGTGGTTGTCACATACTCCTGTTGCAGGCTGCTGGCCAGGGGCAGACTGTGACATGCAGACCAGAAAGTCAAGCAGAACAACAGGTTAACAACACTCCGGCATAATTTCATTCTTCCCTCCCCCAATCCGGGTCAACCGGCGACGCGTTCTCAATCCGCAATATGATAGGTGCTGACCGGCAGTTCAGACAGGCCGGCGTTTTCGGCGTTCGTCGACAGGTCCGCCTGACCTTGCCTGCCGGCCGTCGACGGATCGAAGCCGCAGAGGCTTTCAACCACGACCTCGGCTCCCCGTCTGCCGTGAGCACGCGCCAGCACGAAAATTTTCAAGTCGTTATCGCTGCGCACGTCGCCGTCGCCATCCGGGTTGTCACGCAGGTAAATCTCCACAGCCAGCCCGTTGACCTCGCTCACCCAGGCGGGGGCTGTCGGGTATGCCCGGGATACGGCGCTCATCAGAAAATTCTGCCAGCCTGCAGAGCTCGCATAACTGGCGCTCAGTTGCTGGCGCGCCGCTTCAATGCCGGCCTGCGCTGCCCAGAAAAGCTGTTCGCGGTTGGCAGCATCCGCAGCCTGACGGGTTGACTGCCAGACCTTTTCGGTGAGGACGTGGGCCAGCGTCAGCAGCACCGTCAAGATCAGCATCACGCTGACCAGCGCCATCCCTCGTTCATTGCAGGCCATGATTTTTCACCTCGACCAGCTGTGTCACCAGGCTGCGCCGGTAATGGTCCCGGAAAGGGCCATAGCTGCGGTTGCCCAGCGTATACACGTTTTCATCGGTATAGCCGTGATCGGCACGCAGATCGCGCACCAGCAGGCTGATGCGCACGCCACGCACATCCTGCGGCCTTGTCGGCAGATCGACCAGGGAGCCGTCTAGCAGCAGGTATTCGAACTGCAGTCCGTCCACCGCATCGTCGAGGATATCCCGGCTGGTGAAATCATCGCGCCGCAATCTGTTGCTGCCGGCGGCAGGATCAAGTCGAAATAAATAGGCACGCACGCCGAGAATCTCCGTGTCGGCGGGGGTGTCTTCGATCAGGGGCTGATGCAGTTGCAGGGACAGGTCGGCGAGATGTACGGCATAGCAGACGCGATGACTGGCGAACACCAGGTGGTTGATCGCTTCGGGAGCCGGCAGCAGTTCGCGTGTCGATCCCGGACTGAGGTTGGGCCGGCGATTCAGCACCACCGCGCTCTCGCCGGATAGCCCGGGCTGCGCCAGACGCAGCGGCGGTGTGAAGGAGATGGTTTTGACGATCGTCAGGCGATCGTCGTCACTGCCGTCATCGGCGTGGATTGAAAAAGGCAAGGCCTCCAGTGGATCGTTACTGAGACTGTCATGAGTCAGGACAAGCGAGGAGCCGCCAGCCACCAGCGGCACCGGGCCGAGCAGAAAGGCGGCATCGCGGATATCGTTGGCGAGAAAGCGCATCAGACGCTCGGCCCGGTCCTGCAGGTCATTGCGGCTGATTTCGCTCAGAATGCGTGACTGAAAGTCGATCACCATCTGCAAGATCATGGTACCGATGATAGAAGTGATCGTCATGGCGACCAGCAGCTCAATCAGGGTCGTGCCTGCACTGGCGGGTTTTTTCATGGTGCCGAGCGGATGGTTTGCAACCGGTAATCGTGTGTCCGGCCCTGCTGCTGCCAGCGTGCCGTGACCGTGAGCCTGCTCTGCTCTGGCCGCGGCGTGTTCTGCTCTACTTGATGCAGAACCTCAATTTGTGCAACCGTCGGCGCTGCAGCAACCATCGGCAGGCTGGCATAGTCGACCACCTGCAGCTCAGCCATCACCTCACCGGCCAGACGCCGCGCCTGTGCGTGCAGGCTGTTGCCGTGATTAACCTGCAGATTGTTGATCAATAATGGTAATAGCCCCATGCTGGCGATCAGGAAGATCACCAACGACACCATCACTTCAACCAGCGTAAAACCATTGTCCCCTCTTCCATGACAGTTTGACATCGTCCCCTCCAGACAAATTGCATAAAATGCTCTTAAACTAATTCAGCACATAAGCGAGTGCATGTGGTCTGCAGCCATTGCCTGCGTCCAACGTTGTCACTTAACTTCCCGCAAGCAACAGCTGCAGCCCACATGCTGTGCCGTTGAGTACGGGAGCTGAATAGTTACAAATGCTCAAGACATCGACTCCATAACCGCGGCTCAGCCGAGCAGGCCCTGATCTGCCAGGCTGATATAACGACCATTGCCGATAATGATATGGTCAAGCACCCGCACCCCCATCAAGACGCCGGCGTCGCGCAGGCGGGTGGTTAATTCAAGGTCCTCACGGCTGGGGGCCGGATCGCCGGAGGGGTGATTGTGAACAAAGATAACCGCTGCCGCAGACTCGCGGATCACCGGCTGGAAAACTTCCCTGGGATGGACGATGCTGGCATTGAGGCTGCCTTCGGAAACCTGGATTTCACGAAGAACGCGATTCTTGCTGTCGAGCAGCAAGGTGAGGAAGACTTCCTTTTTACGATCACGCAATCGCTCGTGAAAATGGACAAAGACTTCCCGGGAGCTGGTAAAATGGGTGCCTGGAGAGAGGGGGGTGGCGGCAAACCGGCGGGCCAGTTCACCAACGGCAAGGATTTCAGCTGCCTTGGCCGGGCCGATGCCCGGGACCTGGCAGAGCTCGACGACCGCTGCCGACGCCATGGCGCGCAGGGAACCGAATCTGGTCAGCAGGTGGCGGGAAAGGTCGAGAGCAGTCGTGCCGTTGCCGGCATGACCGGTACGCAGAATCAACGCCAGCAGCTCGGTATCACTGAGGGTTGCGGGACCTGTAGACAGAAGCTTTTCCCGGGGCCGGTCGGCCACGGGCCAGTCCTTGATGCAGGACATTGTCCCCTCCTTTTTGCATCTGATCAAAAGCACAACATAATTAATTAGAACTGTCCGAATATCACAAGAAGGTCCCATAATGCAAGCCTCATGTTGTCAGTATTAAAAGCCCTGGGTGATGCGCTCGCAAATACTCACGGACTTGGCCTGGCAGCCTGTCGGACTCCAAAACGTGGTGTTTTTCCCGGGGCGCAGGCATACACGGAATCTGTCGAGGCCGAAAAAACGTCATAAACACCCCGGTTCGGACTGTTTGCGACGCCATCATGGTTGACTTACACCGAAACCCCCATCTATCATTGAAGATATCAAGGCTTGGCTACCACTGGTAGCCGGGCCCTTCTCAACTTGAGGGACGATTATGTCTTTACTTAAAATTCACCACTATCCCGACCCGGTCCTGAAAAAAGTGGCTGCGCCGGTGACCGAGTTTGATGAGGATCTGCGCCAACTTGCCTATGACATGGCGGAAACCATGTATGCAGCCCCGGGTGTCGGTCTGGCCGCACCGCAGGTCGGCATCAGCAAGCGCCTGGCCGTAATCGACTGCTCGTCGCGGGACGAAGAGGCACAGCTGCTGGTTATGATCAACCCGGAGATTATCGACAACGAAGGTGAAAGCTTTGAGGAAGAGGGCTGCCTTTCGGTTCCGGAGTATTATGCCAAGGTCAATCGCAGCGCCAGCGTCAAGGTCCGCTTTCAGGACCTGGATGAGAAGACGCGTGTCATCGAGGCGCAAGGGCTGACGGCGATTGCCTGTCAGCACGAGATCGACCACCTCGACGGCATCCTTTTTATCGATCACCTCTCGCCACTCAAACGCAGCCTATTCCGTAAGAAGTGGAAGAAGATTCAGGAACATATGACGGAGCAGATGTAATGCGGCCACAGGATTTGCGTACCGTCTTCATGGGAACTCCGGATTTCGCCCTGCAAACCCTGCAGGGGCTGATTGACGCCGGCTGCAACCTGGTAGGCGTTTATACCCAGCCCGACCGGCCCAGGGGCCGCGGCAAGCAGCTCGCGGCGCCGCCGGTCAAGGAGCTGGCTCTGCGGCATGGTACCCCCGTATTCCAACCGCTGAAGCTGCGCCAGCCCGAGGCGGTCGCCGAACTGGAGGCCCTGGCCCCTGACCTGATTGTGGTCGTTGCCTACGGGCAGATTCTACCGAAAAGCGTGCTCGACATCCCCCGCTATGGCTGCATCAACGTCCATGCCTCGCTGCTTCCAAAGTACCGCGGTGCAGCACCTATAAATAAAGCAATTATCGACGGCGAGACGGAAACCGGTATCACCACCATGTACATGGATGTCGGCCTCGATACCGGCGACATGCTGGTCAGAAAGACCCTCGCGATCGGCCCGCAGGAAACCGCCGGTGAACTGCATGACCGTCTGGCTGTTCTCGGCCGCGAAACCATGGAGGAAACCCTGCGCCGGCTCTGTGCCGGCACCCTGCAGCGAGAAGCTCAGGACAATGCCCGGAGCACCTATGCAGCGCTGATGAAGAAAGAAGACGGCCGCATTGACTGGAGCCAGTCGGCGGTGGACATCCATAACCGGGTGCGCGGTCTCGATCCCTGGCCAGGTGCTTACACCACACTTAACGGCGAACTGCTTAAGCTGGCCAGAACCCGCCCGGAAATTGGCGATGACGGCAAACCCGGCAGTATTGTCTCGGCCGACAAGAACGGCGTGCGTATCGCCTGCGGCAGCGGCATCCTGCTGGTCAAAGAGCTGCAGCTGGCTGGCCGCAAACGCCTGGCCGCCGGAGACTTCCTGAGCGGCTGCATCCTTGAGCCGGGGACGATCCTCGATTAGGACTGACCACCGGACAGGCAGGCCTGAACGATGACCTGAGACAGACTGCTTTAAAAAACGAGGCATTTAACATGATGAACACCTTGCGTACCATTATTCTGCTGACCGCCCTGACCCTCGGACTGGTTATTATCGGTGGGATGATCGGCGGCCAGCAGGGCGCCCTCTTCGCCCTGATTATAGCCGGCGTTATAAACATGGGCTCATACTGGTTTTCCGACAAGATCGTCATTAAGATGTATCGCGGCAGGCAGGTAACCAGCGGCCCGCTCTTCGATGTGGTTGCCGAAATCTGCCAGGCCAACCGGTTGCCGATGCCCAAGGTTTACTCCTTGCCGCAGCCCACCCCTAACGCTTTTGCCACCGGCCGCAACCCCGAGCATGCTGTGGTTGCCGCCACCGAGGGGATTCTGAATGTCCTCACCCACGACGAACTGGAAGGGGTCATGGCCCACGAGATGAGCCATGTCATGCATCGCGATATCCTGATCGGCTCGATCGCAGCGACCATCGCCGGGGCCATCACCTATCTGGCGCACATGGCCCAGTGGTCGGCGATTTTTGGTGGCTTCGGCCGCAACGATGAGGACAGCAACCCGATCGCCCTGATCGCCCTGGCGATCATTGCACCGCTGGCCGCCATGATGATCCAGATGGCGATCTCCCGTTCCCGGGAGTACGAAGCCGACAAGGGCGGTGCACAGCTGTGCGGCAACCCGCTTTCCCTGGCCAACGCCCTGCGCAAACTGGAAAATGCCAATCAAAACAAACCGATGCCGCGGGTGAATGAAGCGACGGCCCACATGTTCATCGTCAGCCCTCTACGCGGCGGTGGCGTCACAGCGCTTTTCGCCACCCATCCGCCGATGGCAGAACGGATTCGTCGCCTTGAAGCGATGGACACACGATGACCGCAACAACAGGGTCAGGTCTACACATTCCATAAAAAACGCATGATCTGCAGAAAAAGTGGAATGTGTAGACCTGACCCCAGAGACAAATCAACGAATGTTAAATGCCCCGCAATAATCAAAAGCCCAAACCTTTGGACGCCCGCTACGGGGCGTTTGATATTCTGCAGCGTGTCGAGCAGGGCGGTTATGCCGACCGCTTGCTTGATAATTACCTGCAGAGTCATCCGACCATGGATGCGCGCGAGCGGGGGCTGTTGACTGAGCTGGTCTACGGCATCCTGCGTCTGCGCGGCCGTCTCGATTTTGCCCTCGCCCTTTTCAGCCGCCAGAAGTTGCAGGGTCTTGAACCCGGAGTCCTCAGGCTGTTGCGGATCGGTGCCTACCAGTTGCTGGAACTCGACCGCATCCCTGCTCACGCGGCGGTGCATGCGACTGTCGAGCTGGCCCACCAGGTCGGCCTGGACCGGGTGGCCGGGCTGATTAACGGCACCTTGCGCAGCTTAGAGCGTGAACGTGCCACCATCGCCTGGCCGACTCCGGACAATCTCCGCGCCTATCTTCAGCACGTCTGCAGTCTGCCTGGCTGGTTGACGAAAGAGCTTCTGCATCAGTTTCCCAACAGCGAATCCCGTGCCCTGGCGGAAGCCTTCACCGTGGCCGCGCCGCAGGCGCTGCGGACCAACACCTTAAAGACCGATCGCGAGGCCCTGCTTGCGTCGCTGGCAGAGGCCGGACACAGCGCCAGGCCTTGCCGCTATGCTGCCGAGGGAATCATTGTCGAAAAGCGTTCGGCGCAACCCCTGCCCGGAGATCAAGACGGCTGGTACCAGATCCAGGATGAAGCGAGCATGCTGATCGCACACTTGCTTGATGCTCAACCTGGCGATGCAGTCCTTGACGCCTGCGCCGCCCCCGGCGGCAAGACCACCCACATTGCCGCCTTGACCGAAAACCGGGCCCGGATACTGGCTCTCGACAAACACCCACAACGGGTCGAGCTGATCAATCAGGGTGCCGCCCGGATCGGCTGCCGGGGAATCGAGGCGCGCTGCTGGGACCTCACGGAGAAACCGGGGTTTCTTGAGCCCGAGAGCTTTGACCGCATCCTCGTCGATGCGCCGTGCAGCGGTCTTGGCGTGCTGCGCCGCAACCCGGAAAGCCGCTGGAGCCGACGGCCGGCCGACATCCCGATGCTGGCCGAACTGCAGCGAACCATCCTCGGCCAGGTTGCGCCGCTGCTGCGCCCCGGCGGACACCTGCTCTACTCGGTCTGCACCTTCACTGCTGCGGAGACGGACGCCGTGGTCAAGGATTTCCTGGGCTCCCACCCCGGCTTTGTTCAAGAGGATTTTCGCCGCCTGTTGCCGACCGGATGGTTAGAGCTGACCACCGACTCCGGATGCGTGCGCACTTTGCCGCATCATCACGATGGCATGGACGCCTTTTTTGCGGCAAGATTTGTTAAACTGTGAAGAGTGAGAGGTAAATATTTTAATTCGACTGAGTAAGCCAATTGTCACGGATTCAGGGAATAGGTTATAAAAGGATCTGGTAACTATTCAGCTCCCTTACTCAACGGCACAGCATGTGGGCTGCAGCTGTTGCTTGCGGGAAGTTAAGTGACAACGTTGGACGCAGGCAATGGCTGCAGACCACATGCACTCGCTTATGTGCTGAATAGATTACAGGATCTGATTCTGTCTTTTTCTGCATGACTTCCGCTCGTTCGCTAATATTTTAGCGCCAGCGGGTGATCTTAATGGTCATTGGCCATGCTGCTGTATTGGAGTTCACCATGATCAAGATCGCCCCATCGATCCTTTCCGCAGATTTCTCCCGACTCGCTGAAGACATCCGCGCCGTTGACCGCGCCGGAGCCGATTACATCCATGTCGATGTCATGGATGGTCACTTCGTCCCCAACATCACCATCGGTCCGCTGGTGGTCGAAGCCCTGCGCAGGGTTACCGACAAACCTCTCGACGTGCACCTGATGATCGAGAACCCGGACCTGTACATCCCCGAATTCGCCAGGGCCGGCGCCGACATCATCACCGTCCACCAGGAAGCGGTGCCACACCTGCACCGCACCGTGCAGCTGATCAAGAGCTTCGGCAAGAAAGCCGGCGTCTCCCTCAACCCGGCCACGCCGGTAGCGACCCTGGACGTCATCCTCGACGATCTCGACCTGGTCCTGGTCATGTCGGTCAACCCCGGCTTCGGCGGCCAGGCTTTCATCCCCTCGGCACTCGACAAGATCCGCGCCCTGCGTCAACGCATCAGCCAACGCGGCCTCGCCACCGAACTGGAAGTCGATGGCGGCGTCAAGATTGACAACATCCGCGCGGTGGTCGCCGCAGGGGCCGATGTGCTGGTGGCCGGCAGCGCCGTTTTCAACACAGACGACTACGCCGCAACCCTCTCGGCCTTGCGAACAAGCGCTGTCAGCATAACAGCCTGATGCTTGACCGTGACCGCCTGGCCAGCCATCTGCAGACCTTCCCCCGGCAAACCATCCCGCTGGACTCATTGTGACCGGCCGCCGTACTCCTCCCTCTTTATCGGCGTGACGACTGCGATTACCTGCTTTTTACCGAACGCACGCCGCATCTGCAGCATCATGCAGGAGAAATCTCTTTTCCCGGGGGCGGTCACGACGCTGAGGATGCCAGTCTGAGTGCCACTGCCCTGCGTGAAACGGAGGAAGAGCTGGGTATTTCGCGGGCCCAAATCGAGGTGCTGGGCCGTCTCGATGATTTCTATTCGATCCACGGCTACCATGTTGTGCCGTTTGTCGGCACGATTCCGGTTCCTGACAATCTGCAACTTGATCCGTTTGAAATCGCCGCGATCTTTGAAGCCCCGCTCGACTACTTTCGCGATCCGTCAGTCCACCACGTCGAAGACTGGCGGCATCACGGGCGCACCCATCTGGTTGACTTCTACCAGTTCGAACAACACGTCATCTGGGGGCTGACAGCTGCGATCCTGCGGCAGTTCCTCGAAGAAACCGCAGCGTTCCTTTAACCACTGGAATGCCGAGCCGATAACAGAGAAAACCGGGAAGCCATGGATTCAAACCGTCGACAAGAACTGCTCCACCGCCTGCAGCTCGGTCCCGTCATCATCGCTGACGGCGGCATGGGCACCCAGCTCTATCATCGCGGCGCCCCCCTTGATGCTGTCTTCGAATATCTCAACCTGATCGATGCCGATCTGGTCAGCAAGGTCCACCGTGATTACGTTGCAGCCGGTGCCGAACTCGTTGAGACCAACACCTTCGGCGCCAATTCCCTGCGCCTGTCCAGCTTTGGCCTGGAAGGCAAGACCCGGCAGATCAATCTGGCCGGGGCGTGCCTGGCACGGGCGGCTGCCGGCGCAACTCGCTGGGTTGCCGGATCGGTGGGACCGGTGGTCAGCCCGCGGGGTACCAGTGCCGAATTGACCGATGCAGAACTGGCGAGCCTGTTCAACGAGCAGATGGCGGCCCTGGCCGAGGGCGGCGTCGACTGTTTCCTGCTGGAGACTTTTGCCAGCGTGGCCGATCTGCAAGTTGCCCTTACTGTCGCCCGCCGGATCGGCCTGCCGGCGATTGCCCAGCTGGCCTTCAGCGAAGGAGGCTTCAGCGGTGACGGCTTGAGCGTTGAGAACGTGGCAGCACGCCTTGCCCAGGAAGCGCCTGCGGCCATCGGCGCCAATTGCGGCGCCGGACCGCGCGAGCTGCTGCAAGTCCTGAAACGCCTCGCAGCAGCAACCAGCCTGCCGATCACGGCGTTTCCCAACTCGGGCTTCCCGGAATACGTCAACGGCCGTCATCTCTACCTGGCTACACCTGATTATTTTGCCGCCCTTGGCCAGGACATGGTTGCTGCCGGTGTCAATCTGGTCGGCGGCTGCTGCGGAACCGGTCCCGAGCACATCCGGGCGCTGGCAGACCAGCTTGCCGGGCAGCAACCCGGGACACGCCCGGTCCGGACAACGCAACCCGTCAGCATCGTACCATCGCCATCCCCGGTCAAACAGCCACATAACTTCCTTGCCAACTGGGGACATCAGCCGATCATAACTGTGGAGCTCGACCCTCCCAAAGGCCTTGATATCAGCACAACCCTGGAGCGTGCCCGTATCCTGACCACCGCCGGTGTCGATGCCATCAATCTGGCTGAAAATCCCCTGGCCCGCATTCGCATGGGCAACCTGGCTCTGGCCAGCCGCATCCAGGAGGAGACCGCAACGGAAGTGATCGTCCATGTCACTGGCCGCGACCGCAACCTGATCGGCTTGCATTCGGAACTGATGGGCGCGCACCTGCTGGGCATTCGCAGTATTCTCGCCGTAACCGGAGACCCGGTGGCAGTTAGCAGCGAGACCGGATCCAGCAGTGTTTTCGATGTTAACTCTATCGGCCTGCTCAAGCTGCTTGACGCCCTTAACCAGGGGCGGACAGCTTATGGTGCCGACCTCAGCGGCCGAACATCTTTTCTGCTCGGTGCTGCCTTCAATCCCAATGTTGCCGACCTGAGTGGCCAGCTGCGCAAGCTGGACAAGAAAATTTCTGCCGGGGCGAAATTTATCCAGACTCAACCCGTCTACGATGTCGCGACCATGGCGAGACTGATGCAGGAGACTGCGGCGTTGCAGCTTCCGGTACTGCTGGGGATCATGCCGCTGGTCAGCGAACGCAACGCCGAATTCCTGCATAACGAAGTACCCGGCATTTATCTGCCGGAGAGCGTGCGCAACAGGATGCGCGGCAAGAGGGGTGCTGAAGGCATCGAGGAAGGTATGGCGATTGCGAGGGAGCTGATTGAGGCCGCGAAGACAGCCGGACTTGGCGGTTACTACCTGATCCCGCCATTCGGCAAAGTGGAGTTGGCGGTTGCGTTGATTACGTTGATTCGGCGGGACGGATGACCAGTCCGAGCAAGGCATCCAGTTCGCCCCGCTCATCCAGATCGAACAGTTCTCTGCAGCCGCCGATCGGGGTATCGTTGATGAAGATCCCCGGCACTGTCTGGCGCTGACTACGCAGCTGCATTTCTGCTGCCTTGAGCTGATCATCGGTGATATCATACTCGATGAAATTCATCCCTTTGATGCGCAACAGCTCTTTGGCGCGCTGACAATAGGCGCAATAAAGCTTGGTGTAGACCTCAATTTTCATGCTCATATCTCTGCCTGTGGGATTTTAATCTCTTCTAAAGATTAGATTACCTGAAACGGGGCAGGATGCAAGCCGCGAAAAGGAAAATCCCTTGAATTCGAACTTTTGCAGGGTGTTGTGCAGTTTCATGCTGGTGTTGCTCCTGGCTGCATGCAGCAGTCACGTCCAGCCAACAGCCGCGCTCGGCGAGATGAGTCGCAATGACTTCATGGCCGCCATGCGCTGGAAAAACTTCAAGGCTGCCGCCAGTCACATGCAGCCGGAGCATCGGCAGGCCTTCATGAAGACCTTCACGTCGTTGAAGGACATCGATATCACAGACGTCAGACTCGCAGACCTGCAGATCTACGAGGAGGGATTGCGTTTCGAGACGACGGTCGAAATGGAGTATTACCTGCTGCCCTCGGTGACGGTAAAGACCTTCAGCTTTGATCAGACCTGGTTGTTTTTTGCAGGAGACGACCCGGCTCATCAAGGCTTCTTTATTGCCTCCCCTTTTCCTGACTTCCCCTGAATCAGACGCTGCGGGTGAATAACGCGAAAACAACGCTTGCCGGCCCGCTCTGCAGAAAGATGCAAATCGCTTTCCAGCCCCTGTGAAACCCCGGTGACAGCCGCCGTCTGAACTCAAATTTCCCTTGATTTCCGCGCTCCCCCTGTGGTATTTAGCTGCATACTGTATACAAAGCAAAGAGTATGAAACCAAGGCACAAACCACAATAAAAAGGCGCAGGAACGCTTTTTTACTGTGGCTCTGTGTGTCGAAAAGCTGACCGAAACGGGAGGTTCAACTTGGCTGAAATGGTTTTTTCCAGCTGGGGCGGCAATGTGGTCGACAATCGCCAAGGTGGCGAGCCGGCAGCGGCGGCGTTCAAGCTGCCGGGCAACTATCTTGAAGAAGGCAACGTAGGCGCCTTCATGGGCTGGGACGGCGTAATCGTCCTGGACAAAGATATCGACATCGTCAGCATGGCCGCCGAATATATGAAGCGGGTCCAGGAGAAGTACTGCTGCGCCAAATGCACCCCCGGCAAACGTGGTACGCGGGTCATGATGGACACTCTGGCGCGCATCGTTACCGGACATGGCGATGAGAGTGATCTGGACACCTTGACCGGTTTGAGCGATCTGCTTGAAAACTGCAAGTGCACTCTGTGCATGACCGCGGCCAGGCCGGTTCTCGACACCGTTAAATATTTCCGCGAAGACTACCTGGCCTATCTGCGCGGCGAGCGCAAAAACAAGCAGGCCAAAGCCTATCACGACAAGCTGACCGCACCCTGCATGGACCGCTGTCCGGCACACATTGATATCCCGGCCTATATCGAGGAAATCAAGGATTACCGCCACGACGAGTCGCTCAGCACCATTCGTCGCAACATGCCGATTCCTGCCGTCTGCGGACGGGTTTGCCCG
>Ga0214472_10005956_pt1 | contig 12799 bp, 8 predicted proteins | sample RVTome_6_FD_207662 | JGI IMG/M metagenome (GOLD analysis project Ga0214472, IMG submission 207662) | Soil microbial communities from uranium-contaminated site in the Upper Colorado River Basin, Wyoming, United States - RVT140D175 | ecosystem: Environmental > Terrestrial > Soil > Contaminated >... | reverse complement strand
TGCGCGCCGCTTCGAGCGCCAGGCGATTGTTGCCGATGACGCGATAGGCGGCGCTGCGAAACAGCGGATCGGCCGGCTTCGGGGTCTCCTTGATCCGGCCGCGCATGCCGTCCTCGAGCCGGCTCCGGACCGCGCCGGGAAGCCGTTCCCAGAGCGCGTAGCGCCGGAGGATCTCGGCGGCGTCGGCGAAGCGGCTCGGGTCCGGCACCGTGGGGCCCGAGCCGATCGCCGCCGGTGGATCGCCGACTACATCCGAGAGCGCCAAGGTCACCACCCGGGCGCCGCGCAGAAAGCGCAGCAGGCCGCCGCCTTTGACCTTGGAGAGATGGCGGCGCACCACGTTGAGCTCTTCGATCGCGGCGCCGCTGCGCAGCAGCGCGGAGGTCACCGCGGCCTTGTCCGTCAGGCTCAGGCCATCGGCCGGCGCGCAGAATAGCGCGCTGGCGCCGCCCGAGAGCAGGAAGACCACGGTGTCGCCCGGATCGATCCTGGCCGCGAAGCGCAGCAAGGCGTTCATCGCCCGCAGGCTGCGCGCGCCGGGGGTCGGATGGTCGCCGAGCTGGATCGAGACGCCGCGCACCGCGCGGCGCGGCCGGGCGTGGGCGATGACCATGCCGCCGGCCAGGCGCCGCTTGGCGCCCAGCGCGCGCGCCGCGCCGCGCGCCATGGCGGCCGAGGCCTTTCCCGCCCCCAAGATCCACACCGATCGCCCGGCCGGGCAGCGCTTTCCGGCGATCGTCAGACTGTCGGTCCGGCTGCGGATCGCGCGATAGACCAGGGTCTCAGGGTCGCAAGCGCGAACCCCCGCCCACCAGATGGATTCCGCGTCCTTGCGCAGCCGGCTGGCTCTCGGGGCTGCCACCGCCCTTATCTTGCCCCAGCACCGCGGATTGCTTCTATACTCGCGGGCGGCTGCGACATGATCATCGGTCTCACCGGCAAGAACGGGGCGGGAAAGGGCGAGGTCGCCAGATACCTGGCCGATCGCAGCTTCGCGGTCGCGTCGCTGTCCGACGTTTTGCGCGAAGAGCTCGGGCGCCGCGGTCTGGAATCGAGTCGAGAAAACTTGATCGCGGTCGGCAACGAGCTGCGCGCGCGCTACGGGCCTGGGGTCCTGGCCGAGCGGATTCTGGCCGGCCTCAGCGCCGGGCGGCACCATGTGGTCGACTCGATCCGCAACCCGGGGGAGGTCGAGGCGCTGCGGCAGCGTTCCGACTTCAAGCTGCTCTGTATTCGAGCGCCGCAAAGCGTGCGCTTCCAGCGCGCGGTTGAGCGCGGCCGGCTCGGGGACGGAGCCAGTTTGGAGGAATTCGCCCGGCTGGAGGAGGAAGAGCTGGATCGCGGCGTGCCCGAGCGCCAGCGGCTCGACCGGGTCGAGGAGCTGGCCGACGCCGTGGTCGAGAACGACGGCGATCTCGAGCAGCTGCATCGGCGCCTCGAGCAGCTTTTGCGCGGCTGGCTGACCGGGTTCAAGCGGCCGGGCTGGGACGAGTACTTCATGCGCATCGCTCAAGTGGTGGCGCGCCGCAGCAACTGCGTCAAGCGCCAGGTGGCGGCGGTGATCGTCCGCGATCGCCGCATCATTTCGACCGGTTACAACGGCACCCCGCGCGGCACCCGCAACTGCAACGAGGGCGGCTGCCCGCGCTGTGGCAGCGCGGCCCAGGCCGGCACCCGGCTGGAGGAATGCCTCTGCAGCCACGGCGAGGAGAACGCCATCACTCAAGCGGCCTACCACGGCATCTCGCTCAAGGGAGCGACCTTGTATTCGACCTTCGCGCCGTGTCTCTTGTGCACCAAGATGATCATCAACGCCGGAATCACCGAGGTGATCTACAACGAGGACTATCCGCTCAATCAGAACGCGCTGGGGCTGTTGGAAGAGGCCGGCGTGGCGGTGCGGCGTTTCAAGCTCGATGGAGGCGTCTCGATCTGATCCATGGCCGACAGCGTCACCTGCACGCTGCATCCGAACCGCCCCGCGGCCGGGGTCTGCGGCAGCTGTGGACTGCCGGTCTGCTCGGCCTGCGTCGGCACCTCGCGCGACGGCATGCTGCGCTGCCACGCCTGCGGCTTCGGCCAGGCGACCTCCGGGGTCCGCGATCGTGAGCCCGATCCGCTCAGCAAGATCCCCAAGGCGCTGATCATTGCCTTCTCCATTCTGGTTTTCGCGGCCCTGCTTTGGATGCTGCTGTAAGGTGCGCCGCGCGCGCCAAGCAGGGCGGAGCCATGGTGCGCGCCGACCCTGCCCCTCGCGGCATTCGGCCTTGCCGCCATGACCGCGCCGGGGCCCGCTGATCTGCCGATCGAGCTGGACGCCTGGTTGCGGCAGCTCGCCGGCGGCCGTCCCGCGGAACGGATCGCCGCGCTCGCCGGATTGAGCGCGGCGGATGGGAACGAGCTGAATCATCCCAGGATTCAGGACGCGCTGATCGTGGCGCTCGGCGACCCCGAGAAGGCTGTGCGCCGCGTGGCCGTCGAGCTGATCGAGCGCGCGGCGCGCCGCAGTCCGGGCTGGCGCGAGCGGCTGGGGAGCGCTTTGGAGTCGCCGGACTCCGAGCGCCGCTGGGCGGCCGCATTCGCCCTCGGCCGGCTCGGCGCTCCGACGGCCGCGAGCCTGCCGGTGCTGTTGGAGCATTTGGGCCACGCTGACGGCGACGTTCGCTGGGCGGCCCACAAGCTGCTGGTCCGCCTGTCCTCCGAGGAGGCTCGAGTGCGCGACGCGGCGCTTCGGCTCGCGAGCCAGGCCGCCTCTCGGACCAAGAAGATGGCGCTCTATCTGCTGCGCGATCTGCGGCGGCGCGATGCGGAGCTGGAGCGTCTGCTGCTGGCGGCCCTGGCCGACTCCGACCGCGACGTGCGCTTGGCCGCCATCAACGTCCTGATCAAGCTGGACATCGCTCTGCCCGAGGCTCGCGCCGAGCTGCGCAGGCTCGAGCAGGACGACCCCTTCGCGGGCGTGCGCCGCGCCGCGAAAACCGCCCTCCTCCGCCTGACCTGAAAAACGCCAGCGCAGCCCACCGGCTTGCACCGGAATGACGGATGCCTGGATTCCGGCTTGCGCCGGAATGACGGCGGGGCGTTCGAGCCGCCGAGGCCGGAGACGAGCGCAGCGAAGTCGACCCGAGCGACTGACAAGATCCGCCCCGGCACCAGAGCAATGCACAGCGGGCGGTGGAGCTGCCGTCAGCTGCGGGCGCGCGAAGGGAGGGAAATGTAGGGGCGGGGCTCGTCCCCGCCCGGATGGGCCTGACTTACGGGAGGGGACCAGCCCCTCCCCTACAGGTACGCTGGAGGAGGCCGAACGAGCCCAACGACATCGAAAGTGGGGGAACTCCCCCACACCCCCTGGCAGCCGGCGCCAGATCCGCCGCCTTGCTAGTGGCGGGAGGGTCGGATCCCGTGCCGCTTGAGCATCTCGTTGAAGGTCGTGGGCTTGAGCTGAAGCAGCTCGGCGGCGCGTTTCTGAACCCCGTCGGCGGCGTCGAGCGCCTTGAGCAGCAGCGCCGCTTCGTACTGCGACACCGCCTCCTTGAACGACATGCCGTCGCCGGGGAAAGCAGTCGGGGTCGGCCCCGGCGGCGCGCCGGTCTGGAGCGGGTCGGGGATCAGCTCCGGACCGATTTGGTCGCCGGCGCCGAGCACGATCGCTCGTTCGATCACGTTCTCGAGCTCGCGCACGTTACCGGGCCAGTCGTAGTTGAGCAGCAGCTGCAGCGCCTGCGGGGTGATGTCGGGCGGCTCGCGCTTGTTCTCGCGGGCGTACTTTTGTAGGAAGTGGTTGGCCAGCAGCGGAATATCGTCCTTGCGCTCGCGCAGCGGCGGGAGCTCGATGGTGATCACGTTGAGCCGGTAGTAGAGGTCCTCGCGGAAGGTTCCGCTCAGAACCTGCTCCTTGAGATCGACGTTGGTCGCTGCCAGGATCCGCACGTCGACTTTCTGGGTCTTGATCCCGCCGATCGGCATGAACTCGCGCTCTTGGATCACGCGCAGCAGCTTGGACTGGGTATCGATCCCGACCGTGCCGATCTCGTCGAAGAAGATGGTGCCCTGGTCGGCGACCTGGAACAGGCCTTTCTTGGTCGCGATGGCGCCGGTGAACGAACCCTTGACGTGGCCGAACAGGTTGGATTCCAGCAAGTCGGACGGCATCGAGCCGGAGTTGACGGTCACGAACGATCGATCGGCCCGGGTCGAATTGTGGTGGATCGCCTTGGCCACCAGCTCTTTGCCGGTGCCGCTCTCGCCGACGATCAAAACCGTGGAGCGCGAAGGCGCGACCTGTTCGATCAGGCGGAAGATCCGCTGCATCCGGTGGTTCTTGCCCACGATGGCGTTGAACGAGTACTGCTCTTTGAGCGTGCGCTTGAGGCGGCGGTTCTCCTCGACCAACCGGCGCTGCCGCACCGCATTGCCGATCACCGCCAGGGTCTCATCGTTCTTGAACGGCTTGGTGATGTATTCGAACGCGCCCTGCTTCATGGCTGCGATCGCGGTTTCGACGCTGCCGTACGCGGTCAGCATCACCACCGGCAGATCGGGGTCGAGCCGCTTGATCTGCTCCAAGGTCTGGATGCCGCCGATGCCCGGCAGCATGATGTCGAGCACCACGACGTCGACCGGCGTCTCGCGCAGCAGCTCGAGCGCCTGCTCGCCGGTAGCGGCGAGCTCGGGCTCGTGTCCCTCCGCTGCCAGCAGCTCGCCGAGCACCTCGCGCAGGATCTCCTCGTCGTCGACCACCAGGATCCGGCCGTGCACGTCTGCGCTCGCTTCGCCCTGCATGATGGGGGTCTAGCTCTCCGACATCGGCTTGGCGCTGAGCGCGGCGGGCGTGGTTTGTTCGCGGCCGCCGCCGGCGCCGACTTTGGCCGGCCGCCGCGCGCTGCGCCGCGCCGGCGCGGCGGGAAAACTGAGCGTCATGGTGGTGCCCCGTCCGACCTCGCTCGCCACCTCGATGCTGCCGTTGTGCTCTTGAACGATGCCGTAGCTCAGAGCCAGTCCGAGCCCGGTGCCCTGGCCGACCCGCTTGGTGGTGAAGAACGGATCGTAGATCTTGGGCAGCGCCTCGGGCGGAATGCCGACCCCGGTGTCGGCGACTTCGACGACCACCCGCTCGCCGTCCAGCCGGGTGCGCAGAGTCACGCTGCCGCCGTCGGGCATGGCGTCGCGGCTGTTGAGCACCAAGTTGAGAAAGACCTGCTGCAGCTTGTTGGAGTCGCCCAGGACCTGCGGCAGCTTGGGATCCAGCTCGCGCAGCACCCGAATCTTGCCGCGTTTGAGCTCGTGCTCCAGCAGCGCCAGGGTCTCGTTCAGCACCAGGTGCAGATCGATGACCGCCAGCTCGGGCTGCTTCTGGTGGGCCAGGTTGAGCAGCGCATTGACGATCCGCGAGGCGCGGAACGTCTGGTTCTCGATCCGTTCGAGCAGCTTGCGATCGGGATGCTCCGGCGGGTACTTCTGCTTCAGCATCTGGGCGTAGGATGAAATGCCGGTCAGCGGCGTGTTGACCTCGTGGGCCACGCCGGCGGCGAGCATCCCGATCGAGGCCAGCTTTTCCGACTGCATCAGCTGGTCTTCGAGCTTGAGTCGCTCGGAGATGTCTTCGAGGATCACCACCGTGCCGTAGGTCTCCTGCTCCTGGCCGATCAAGGGCGCGATCGAGAGGTTGGCGGTGAGCTCGGTTCCGCCCTTGGTGCACATCCGGTGGCGGTAAAGGTGGAAGATCTCCTTGGGCTCGAAGCGGCTGCGCCGGGTCAGACCCGCCACATCGTTCACGAAGTCGGTCTCGAACAGCGCCTCGAGCGGCCGGCCCAGCGCGGCGCTGCGCGGCACTTGGGTGATCTGTTCCAAGGAGCGATTCCAGCCGGTGATCTGGTTGTCGAGATCGAGCACCAGAACCCCGACATCGATCGACTCGACGATGTTGACGTTGTACTCCTTGAGCCGCTCGACGGTCTGCATCTGGCCGCGCAGATTCTGGTAGAGCCGGGCGTTTTCCATCGCCATGGCGGCGTGGTTGGCCAGGGTCTGGAGCAGCTCGAGGTCCTCGCTGTTGACGAAATCGCCGCTGCGCTTGCGACCCAGAGCCAACAGGGCGATGGTCTGTTCCTTGACCTTGAACGGGATGAAGCAGCGGATGTCCAGCGCACGCAGCAGCGGCTCGTCGGCAGCGTAGCTGTCCAGCAGCGCTTGTGGATCCTCGTAGACCAGGGCATCGCGCTGTTGGGCGCGCTCGAGCAGCATCCGGCTCAGCGCCGCGGACAAGGCGCTGCCGACGCCGTACGCCGGGTGGGTGGATTTCAGCATCGCCAGCCGGCCGCCATCGCCTTGGGGCGTGAACAGCGCGACCTCGGCCAGGTTGAGGGTTTCGCGCACCTGGGTCAGGACCTTGTCGACCAGCGCGCCGAGATCGCTCTCGACGTTGAGCTCGTGCGAGAACTCGATCATCGTGCGCCGGAACGAATAGCGGTCGCGGTAGAACATCTTGTCGAGGCTGACCTGGATCCGGCTGCGCAGCGGCTCGAACAGCAGCGCCACCAAGATGGTGGCGATCGCCGCCAGCATCAGCGGATCGCCGCTGTGGATCTTGCTGAGCAGGAAGAACGAGCCGAGGTAGGCGAGCAGGCCCACCGTAGTGGCCAGGGTGTAGACCGCGCCGCGTTTGAGGAAGATCTCGACGTCCATCAGCTTGTACTTGACGATCGCGTAGAGAAACGACAGCGGGATCAAGCCCATCGGCAGGACCATCAGGCCGGTCCAGGCCGGCGGCGGCCAGCCGAGCGCGTAAGGCAGCACGTAGAAGGCGTAGAACGGCGCGTAGCCGAGCGCGACTCCGGAGATGATCCAGGTCAGCTGCTTGCGTTCGATGATCGAAGGCGCGCGCCGGTAGGAGCGCATCAGCATCAACAACCCGCCGACCAGCCCGATCATGAAGTAGAACAGCTGGGCGCGATCCAGCGTCTCGAGCGCGCGCATCAGGACCAAACCGGCTGCGCCCCACGAGCTCGGCACCCAGTGCAGCGGCACGAACATCGCGAGCAGGGCCAGCACCGCGAGCGCCAGCGGGACCAGGTAGTTGGCGGCGCGCAGGCGCGCCGATCGTTCCGACCACAGCTTGGGCCGCGGAAACGAGGCGCAGAACTGCAGGAACACCGCCGGCAAGACCGCGAGCGCGAGGGTGTCGAGGGTGGCGTAGACGTAAGCCAACCGATCGAGCGGATTGACGCTCTTGGTGAACGTGTAGTGGCTGAAGAAGGTCAGGCACAGAAGGTAAAACAGGATCGAGATGTCCTCGGTTGGCTTACGCGCCAGCACCACCAAGCCGATGCCCAGGAAGGTGAAGCCGACCCCGCAAAGGAAGTAGTAGATCTGGATGTCGCTTTTGGTCCGGCGCAGCGGCACCGTGAGATCGAAGCTCTCGCCCGCGCGCCGCACCGTGTAGCGCATCGTCTCCTTGGGCTGGAGCACGTAGAGCACGTACTCCAGCTCGAGGCGGCCGCTGATCGGCGTGCGTTCGACCGCCACCAGCTCGTCGCCTTTGCGGGCCCCGGCTTGAGCCAGACCGCCGCTGGGATCGAGCCGCTCGAGGACCAGCGCGCCGCCCGCTTGTTCCCAGCCGCCGCCGTCGATTACCAGGAAGAAGCGGTTGCGCCCGATCATGTTCATGATGCCGAGCGCGACCAGCGCGGCAGTGAACAGCAGCAGCGCCGTGCGTCGCTTGGTTAGAAACAGTCCTTGGAGCGTCCGCGGCAGAAGGGAGCGCTGGCTTCCGTTCTGGTGCGATCGGTTCGCTACGCCGGTGGGTTCCATGCCCAAAGCCAGCCTACACCCTGCAATCGTAGTGCCAGATATCCATATTTTTGAACCGAAGCCAAGAAGTCCATATCACACCCGCGCCAATCACGTCGTAATGATAACACAGACAAGGACTTATTCGACTGGACCTACAATGTTTTCTGCGCTGCGGAGTCTTGTTCTCAGCCCTCGTACAGGGCCCGGATCCAAAAACATGGTTCCGAGAGGGTCAATCGAAAGACCCGATTCAGGAATTTGAATGATGCTGCACGGGCTGATCCCGCCTGGATTCCGGCTTGCGCCGGAATGACGGAGTGCCGCACGGGCAGCCGGGCAGCTAGAATTTGAGGCCCAGGCCGCCGACAATCTGCCGCGGCGCGTCGAGCGTCGGCTGATCGCCGAAATCGAGCAGTCCGGCGCGCGGATTGTTGAACAGATTCTGGATCCCGACCAAGGCTTCCCAGTCGAGCTCGTCCAGGCCCCGAACCGGGAAGCTCTGGGCGACGCTCAGGTCGACGCGCGAGAAGGGGCTGAACGGATTCTCTTCCGACACCGGCGCGAGCACACCGGGATAGCCCGAGTTCCAGCGGTAGTGAGCCAGGATCCTGGTTCCGGTGTGCGGGATGTGGGCATCGATCGCGGTGCTGACATCGTGCCAATCGCTCCGGCCGGCCAGCACTTCGAGACCCGGCCAAACCAAGAGCAGCCGCTGCCGACCCAGCGGGTCGTCCTCGACGCTGGCGTAGCGATAGACCACTTCGCCGACCACCTCCCGCATCAGCCGGCGGCGGTAGGACAGCTCGACCCCGGTGCGATCCTGGTCGCCGAGATTGAGGAGCTGGTAGCCGGGCTGATCGGCATGGACCAGCGAACCGCGGATGCCCAAGAGGTTGTCGTCGATCCGGCTGCGAAAGGCGATCAAGCGGATGCGATCCGCGGGACTGAAGGAGCGCGAGTAGCCGGCCTCGAAGCGCAGCTGGCGTTCGGGCTCCAGATCGGCGCGGCCGGAGAATTCGCGCAGCTCCTGAAACAGCTCGTCGGTGACTCGTTCCTTACCCGGGCCCGATCCCGACATCTGAGCCGAGGCTTCGAGATCGCCTCCGATCGGTGGCCGGTAGCGGAGCTCGAGCCGCGGGGTCAGCAGATCGTAGCCGTTGCGATACTGGTAGTGCTCCAGACCCATCCCATACGTCAGCGACAGGTTCTCGCTCGCGATCCAGCGGTCCTCGGCGGACAGGGACGTGACCCAGCTCGCCAGCGTCACCTCGTCGGCCAGGCTGCGGTCGACCGAATCCAGGCTTCGAAACGGCAGGCGGGCGGCCAGGGCGTTGACCCGAATTTGATGATCGGCCGCGAGCAGGCCGTGGAACGAACCCTGGGTGCGGAACCAAGGCCGCTCGTTGCCGGGCAGCAGTCCGCGGACGCTCCACCCCCACGAGGCGTCCTGGAAACTGGACAGAGTGAGTTGAGCCTGCGGGATCAGAGACTCGAGCTCGGAATCACCGTTGAGCGAAACACGTGAGAGCAGGCGCAGCTCGGCGCTGAGCGCCAGCGGGGGAGCCAAGGCTGGAGCGCTCGCTTCGGCGGTCAGGACCGGGGCCGCCGGCGCCGGCTGATCGCGCAGGATGTGGCTGCGCCAGGCCCGCAGGCGCCAGATCGGCGCCTCGGGTCCGGGCAGCTCTTCCAAGGCGCGCAGATCGAAATCGCCCTGCAGCAGCGACTCCGGCGCAACCGTCAGCTCCTGGATCAAGGCGGGGGCGAATCCGGCCAAATGAACCAGAATGGTGTAGAGCCCGGGGGGGAGGTTGTCGAGCTCGTAATGGCCGCTGGCGTTGGTCGAAACGGTCCGCAGCAGCAGGCCCCCGGCGAGCAACTGAACCTGCGCTTGCTCCAGCGGCGCGCCGCTTGAATCCCGAACCGCGCCGGCCAGGCTCGAGCTCTCGTCGCCGGCCCAGCCGGCGACGGCGAGCGCCAAGACTGAAGCCAGCGCCCCCACGCAACGCTTGAAGCTAAAGGCCATCCTCCTCGGGCTCGAAGTGGTCTCCGCCGGCCGGCCGCCAACCCTGAGCCTCCGGCGCCATCCAACCCGGACGACGCCATGATACTCCAAAACCAAAGCCAGGGGTGTAGCTAAGATGACGTCCGGTAGAAGAGGCGAAAAGAGCTTTGAATTCCTGAATTCCGGCTTGCGCCGGAATGACGGGCGACAGCACGGCCCCCGGAGAGCTGGAAAGCCACCGGCCGGAGACGAGCGCAGCGAAGTCGACCGGAACGTGCAACGAGGCTCGCCCCAGCACCAGCGCACTGGGCGGTCAGCCTAAGCAAGCCGGCTTGCGGAGACGAGCGCAGCGAGGTCGACCGGAACGTGCAACGAGGCTCGCCCCGGCACCGGTGCACAGGGTAGAGGGCGGTGGAGAGGGTGCCGGATGCTAGGCGGGCGCCGCGAGGCCGACGGAAGCGTACTGAAAGGTACGCTGGAGGAGGCCGAGCAAGCCCAACGACGCAGACGGCGCCCTATCCGCCGCCGAGCTACCGGTGATCGACGACGCAGCAGCCGACACACCCCGGATACGCGCCGGCGCGTCTCAAGTTGCGGCGGAAGCTGCGGTACGCCTCTCCGTTCCAAATCTCGAGCAAGTCTCGCTGGCGCACGTTCCCCATCGGATACGAAAAGCACGGATAAACCTCGCCGTAGGGCGCGATGTGCATCGTGGTCCAGGTGGCGTGGCAGACCAGCTCCTCGAGCTGGCGCTTGTTCTGATAGTGATCCAGGATCGCGTCGATCGGGAAGTGGGGGTTGAACCGGACGGTCGGACCGGAGCCATTCTTGGCCTTGAGCCCCTCCAAGACCGGCTTGAGGATCTCGGGAGCGATCGGCTCCACCGGCGGCGGCGCTTTCTTGTGGACCCCGTAGTTGCCGTCGTGGACGCCGTAGGCCGAGCCCTGGGTGTTGACGATCTGCAGCGACATCAGATCGGCGCCGAGCTCGTGCGCCAGCGCATGGAGATCCAGCAGCCCGCCGACGTTCTCGCGCGTGATCACGACCTTCAGGTCGATCAGCGGGTACTTGAGCCCGCGCTCGCGGCGCCGCCGGCAGATTTGTCCGATCGCGGCCACGGTTTTCTTCCAGGCGCCCGGAATCTGCACGATTCGGTCGTGGAGCCGCTCTTCACCCTGAATCGAGATGGCGCAGGTGAACAGCCCGCGACCCAGCAGGTTGCCGGCGGCCAGGTCGAGCAGGGCTTCGATCTGCTCGGGCGTGATCAGGTAGCCGTTCGAAACCAGGTGCACCTTGTTGCGCTGCGCCGCGGCGCGCAGCAAGGTGAACAGGTCCTTGCGCGCGAACGGCTCGCCGCCGGTGAAGGTCACGATCGAATGGCGCGGCACTTGCCGCAGCACCCGCAGCACTTCGTCGGTGGAAAGCTCCTCGCCTTTTTGGCGTTTGGTGCGCTCGATGTTATCCGGGCTCATCACCTCGCACCACTCGCACAGCAAGTTGCAGCGGTGGGTCAGGATGAAGGCCACCCGCAGCGGCGGCAGCGCGCTGCCATCCTCGAAGAAACGCATCGGAATGGCGGCGTAGCCTTTGATCGCTTGATGGTAGAGCGTGCCTAGGTCGAGCTGGGGCATGTCAGAGCTTGGGGGGCCGTGGCCGAAGGCGCGGCCCTGAAAGCCCCACCAGGTTAGCAAATGTGACCAGTTCCGTAAAGTTTATCCGCTGGTCGCGGCCCAGCGTTCTACGAGATGGCCGCGCAGCCGCTCGAAGACCTCGGCCTGCTCCTCAACCACGGTCTCGGCCTCCGGAGTGGTCATCTTGGCGGTCCGCTTCATAAAGGAGGCCACCCGCGCGTAGTAGATCGGGCACATCAGATCGACCAGGCGCGAGCGGTCGCGCGACCAGCGATGGAACGTGGCCGCGAACTCGTACACCACTTTGGCCCACTCTTCGGTGGTCAGGTGAAACTCCTCCTCGGATGCGCCCGCCACCCGGGCCAGCGCTTCGAAGGTCGCCGGGTCGAGGATCTCGCGCCAAAAAGTGTTGAAGTGCTCGAAACCCTCTTTGTAGTTGTGGATCATGCGCGGCAGATCAACCGGGAAAGCCTCGGCCTCGCCGTCGATGCTCTGGCCCAACACCGGCACCGGCGCGCTCGGCAGCGGCGGCCAGCGCTGGTCGTAGTGCTCGATCAAGGAGAACAAGGTCCCCACCACCTGCCGGAACATCGGTCCGAGCGAGGTCACCGGGTCCTTGGCGTCGTGGATCTTGGTGCCGAGCGGCGCCTGACCGATCTTGAAATGCTCCATGATCGCGCTGATGGTCATCCAGATGTCGATGCCGAAGCGGGCGATATCGCTCTCCCACACCGGCTGCTGGGCCCAGTGGATCGCCAGGCGGCCGCTGAAGCCGAAATCGCCTCCAATCGGCTGGCGCACCTGCCGGCCGAACAGCGCGCGGCACAGGTTGTAGGCGATGTTGTTGGTGATGGTGCCGTCGTATTTGTAACGGGTATAGATCGGCGCAACGAAGTCGTAGCCGTCTTCGATCAGCGGGCGGGCCAGCGAACGGATCCACTCCGGTCTGATCGAGCGCAGATCGGAGTCGAGCACCACCGCGCCGCGCGCGCCCAAACCGCCCATCGCCTCGAAGAACAGCCGCATCGCGCTGCCCTTACCCGGCAGGCCGCGGTAGAGGGTCACGATCTTCTCGACGTAGGGCGGCAGCTCGGCGCCCTCGGCGGCTTCGCGGCTGTCGTCGGTGCTGCCGCCATCGGCCACGATCAGCACGCAGCGCAGCTCCTTGAAATGTCGCGCCAAGCCCTCGCCGGCGGTCTGGATCACATGGGTCACGGTGGTGTCGTTGTTGAAACAGGGGATCCCCACGATCAGGTCGGCGCGGCCGATGCGTTCGATCCGCTGCAGGGCGCGCGGCCGCAGCGCGGTTAGAAATTTGTGCATCGTGCTTCTCCTTTCAGCTTCGGCTCAAGCAGCGGAGATGCGGTTGAGCTTC
>Ga0214472_10005955_pt1 | contig 12800 bp, 9 predicted proteins | sample RVTome_6_FD_207662 | JGI IMG/M metagenome (GOLD analysis project Ga0214472, IMG submission 207662) | Soil microbial communities from uranium-contaminated site in the Upper Colorado River Basin, Wyoming, United States - RVT140D175 | ecosystem: Environmental > Terrestrial > Soil > Contaminated >... | reverse complement strand
GACTCGGGCTTTACAGGACAGTCAGCGCAGAAGTGCCGATCTGGCTCGCCTCTATTTGATTCTCAGCAATATCAATTCTGCAATTGTGCGTCTGCGCACCCGTGAAGAATTATTCAAGGAGGCCTGCAGGATCGCTGTTAATCAAGGGGGGTACCCAGTGGCCGGGGTTACCTTGCGCGACCCTGATGTTTTAGTTCTCCCTGACAGTTGGTTTCATCTTGCTCATGAAGGTTTGTCTTCTGTCGGCGTCCCTATCGATTCTGTTAGTGTTGAAGTCCGTGATGCACTTCTGGAAGTATATAACACCGGCAAGCCTGTGATCCGACATAAAGAAACTGAAGACAATGCGATCTGTAACGGGGAAATTATTGGATATTCAGCCTATGCCTTGCTCCCTCTGATGCTTGATGAAGAGGTGAATGGAGTTTTTGCCCTTTTCTCTGCTGAACCGGACTCATTCATTCCGGATGAGATGCGGCTACTGCTGGAAATGGCCGGTGATCTTTCATTTTCGCTCGAAAGTATCCAAAAAGATAAAAAACTCAACTACCTCGCCAATTACGATATATTGACGGGACTGCCCAATCTCAACTTCCTGCTGGAGCGTCTTCCCTTGCAGATCCAGACTGCCAAAAGGTCCGATACAATGGTCGCCCTGATGCTGGTGGACCTGATGCATTTTTCGGATGTAAACGATACATACGGCCGTCATGTCGGTGATGACCTGCTTAAACAGGTCAGTATCAGACTCCGTGAGTCATCCAGTACCTGTGAGACTTTGGCGAGAATTGGAGCAGATCGTTTCGCCCTGTCTTTTACGCAAATCACCGAAGCAAATCAAGTGGCTCATGTATTGGAACAAGATGTACTTGGGGCATTTTCCACAGCTTTTCAAGCCGAAGGTACCGATATCCATCTTTCAATTCAGGTCGGTATCTCGCTCTTTCCCTCCGATGCCTCCAATGCAGGGACACTCTACCAAAATGCCGAAATCGCCCTCAAGGGAGCAAAGAATAAAGGTAAAATCTATTTGCTGTATGATCCGACCATGAATGAACGAATCATTCGCGCGGTCACAATGGAGGCTAAATTGCGATTGGCGATCGATCGGGATCAGCTGGTGTTACATTATCAGCCCAAAGTGTCCACCGAAGCTAATCGAATCATCGGGATGGAAGCTCTATTGCGCTATGCAGATCCTGAAATCGGCCTGGTACCTCCAAAGAGTTTTATCCATCTATTGGAAGAAACCGGGATGATAATCGAAGTTGGGTTTTGGGTTATACGGCGGGTGATGGAGGATATACGCCTTTGGCATCGGCTGAATCTCAATCCCCCAAGAGTGGCAGTCAATGTCTCGCCTATTCAGTTAGAGCAGAAGAACTTTTTAGACACTTTGCAACGAATACTGCAGAATACGGCCGGTCGCAGCTATGGGCTGGATATAGAAATAACCGAAAGTGCGGTGATGACGGAGGTTCAAAAGAACATTCCCAAGCTGAAAGCCCTGCGCGAAATGGGCTTCCAGATAGCCATTGACGATTTCGGTACAGGCTACTCTTCGCTGAGTTATCTCAGCCGATTACCGGTTAATGCGCTCAAAATCGATCGATCCTTTATCGTTGACATGACCGAGCATCCCAATAACCTTGCTATTGTCACTGCCATCATTTCACTGGCTCATTCTCTTAGGCTCGAGGTGGTTGCGGAAGGGGTGGAACTGGAAGAACAGGCCAAACTGCTCAGACTTCTGCGTTGCGATTTCATCCAGGGCAACCTTTACAGCCCGCCGCTCCCTGCGGAACAGATTATTCCTCTGCTCCGGCTCGGGTATCTGGGTAATTCCGACTCAACAATATTATGAGGGCATTTTCAGGTGTAATAGACGCTTGATAGCCAGCCATGACAAAAGAGTAATAGAGGCTGAACCAATACCCAGTAGTCCCAGGACAAGTACGGCGTCCTGCCAGTCAAGGGAGATAAACCACATAGAGCCGGCACCGGTCAGGAAGAACATAAACACCATCAATGACGATGCCGATCCAACATCCTTCTCAACCTGTTCAATAATGAGATTATTACCGGGCGGCCTCCCAAAGGCAAAGAAAAAAGTGAGAAACCACATCGGCAGAGCCAGTCTGAATGGTTGCGGAATGGATGAAAAGATCATCGGCACGGAAGCAATGAGAACTCCCAGATAACTGATTGACAAGAGATTGGTCAGCTTGAAGCGACGAACGAATCTGGAAAACACCAGAGGCGCGATCATGAAGGCCGAAGCGTTGCAGGCAAAGATATATCCGTACTCCCGTTCGGTATACCCGAGACTATTAATATAAATATCGGAAGAGACGGCAATAAACGCAAAGAAGGGGATTCCTATAACCGCTAGAGCGAGGGTCAGCGTAAAGAATTGTACATTGCGCACCAGTCGCATATAACCGGCAAATACCCTGTTGAGTTTTTCTGAGCTTAACTCCCGAAGCGATTCGTTCATGAGCCAGACCCCCGTTGCTGCAGTCATACCAAGAACAGCCTGAAGCACAAATACCCAACGCCAGGAGAATGATTCAATAATCCAGCCGCCGATTATCGGTGCGATCATCGGAGCAACGGCGACGATCACCCCGAGTTGCAGGAAAATCCGCTGCCTGAGGTTGCCGTCAAAAAGATCCTTGCAGATGGCAAAGGCGATTGAGGAAGCGCTCGCAGCTCCGGCTCCCTGCAGGATACGGGCGAAAATCATATGCTGCACATTATCTGCACAAGCGCAAAGCAGACTGGCAATGATAAAGATTACGAGACCGATCAGCAATGGAGGTCTTCTGCCGTATCGGTCCGACAGTGGTCCGTAAATCAGCAGGAATCCGCAATAGGTGACGAAAAATCCAATCAGGGTCAGGTTGACAACGGCAAGCGGCTGCTGCCATAAATCAACCAGCAGGGGAATTGCCGCCAGATACATATCTGTTGAGAGCGGTGGAAAAGCCGCAAGAAGGGCAAGTAAGGCTATTGCTTTTTTCATATCATGAGGTCCTCATCGAAAAGTTCAGCGAGCTTGTTCTTCTGAGGATAATAATTGGTTGTATTTCTCGATTGCAGGTATTCGACATTTCAAAACCGGACATACTACCACTTAGTCATCAGCGCGCAACATTCTTTAAGATTTCGTCTGGAATTGCTGAAAATCCAGACGGAAAATTATAGATAAAGAAAAATAAATAGGATAAGTTTGCCGAAAATCATCTCCTGGATTTATGATATACAAGCTTGGATAACCAATTTAGGGAGAGATATTTACATGCGGATGGAAAAGGAAATGGAGAAAAAGTTAGCAGTTGGGAAAAAGCTGAAAAATCAGGAACCTCAAGTTCCCACTCAACGCTATGAACTGAGAATTTTACAGGCTTTACGCCGTATAATCAGGGCGGTGGATATCCATTCACACAAACTGACGACCAGGCATAAGATCACCGGCCCGCAACTTGGCTGCCTGCTGGCGATAAAAGAAAGCGGTCCTGTGACCAGCGCAAAACTGGCGCAAAAGGTTTATTTAAGCCCCAGTACCATTGTCGGCATAATCGACAGGTTGGAAGAAAAAAAACTGGTCCAGCGTAATCGTGACAGTAAAGATCGCCGCCTTATTCATATTTGTATTACCGAAGCCGGGGAAGAATTAATAGCCGCAGCACCATCGCTTTTGCAGGACACTCTCGTCGATGCCCTGATCGGACTCCCGGAATCGGAGCAGATCTCTATTACGCTTACCCTGGAAAAACTTGTCGATTTGATGGAAGCCGGTCATATCGGCGCCGCACCAATTCTGGAAACAGGACCCATCCCACCGGAAAAATAATCTTTAGTGTGCCTTACTCCTAATACCCTTCAAGGGAATTGAAAAGAGCACCCCACAATGGGGTATTATACGGTCAAGAGTAAGGTCCATATTCTGATAGACGTCCTGAACGTAGAATGCCATTTCAGCCACTCTGCGGGGAAGTGGACACCTTGACAAGCAAAAATATATCTGCTAGTGTCGTTTGTGTTATTATCATTCTTGTACGAATTATCAGTACAGCAAAATATTTATCTTTTTAATAACTAACACCCACTAAAAAGATAAAGAAGACGAAAGAGTCCCTGAGAACGTCGATCTCAACTATTTATCGCTCGGACGTCAAAAACCTTACCGCATAACGCGGTTTAACCAGCGCATAGCGCAATGGCCGTCCTGCCGGAGACGCAATTGTAAAAATTGAATTGCCCGGAACGGTTCGTTGTAGGCAAAGGATCTGCTACAGTATGACAGTAAATATTTTTTCCAACAATCAACAGAAAATCGCCGACAATATCAGTGACGAAAAAGTTGTTCTCTCACAATGGAAAAACTGGCACTGGCAACTTAAAAACTCAATCAACCGAGTTGAAACATTCGAAAAACTGCTGGATATCGAGCTCACGCCTCTTGAAAAGCGTCAGGTCGAGTTGACCATGAAAAAGTTTCCAATGTCGATTACACCATATTATCTTTCCCTGATCGATCGCAATGACTTTAGGAACGACCCTGTTTTTCGTCAGGCCTTTCCTAACCCTCAAGAACTGCACATTGAAAAGTGCGACATGTCCGATCCGTTGGCTGAAGATGATGATAGCCCAGTGCCTGGAATCACTCATCGCTATCCGGACCGGGTCCTTTTCCATGTCAGTAATGTGTGTTCGATGTATTGCCGTCACTGTACACGCAAACGCAAAGTAGGTGACAGCGATTCCATCCCTAATCGTGAACAGCTTCGCAAAGGTATAGAATATGTTCGCAACACCCCGGAAGTTCGCGATGTATTGCTTTCCGGCGGTGATCCATTGATGCTGAGCGATATTCACCTGGACTGGATTCTCACGGAATTGCGGCAGATCAAACATGTCCAGGTAATTCGTATCGGCACGCGTATGCCTGTTGTTCTGCCGTATCGTATCACCGATGACCTGGTTACAATGTTGAAAAAGCATCATCCGCTCTGGATCAATACCCATTTCAACCATCCTCGCGAGATGACCAGTTCCTCCCGCCAGGCACTGAGAAAACTTGCCGATGCAGGAATTCCCCTGGGGAATCAGTCGGTATTATTGGCAGGCGTCAATGACTGCCAGAGGATTATCAAATCCCTGGTTCACAAGCTTGTTGAAAACCGCGTACGACCTTATTACCTTTACCAATGTGATCTTTCCGAGGGGTTGTCCCATTTCCGCACCCCGATAGGTAAGGGAATCGAGATAATGGAATCGTTGATAGGGCACACCAGCGGGTTTTCTGTACCGACTTATGTGGTGGATGCACCGGGCGGTGGGGGTAAGATACCACTTACTCCCAACTACCTTATCTCGCTGTCGACCAACAAGGTGGTCTTAAGAAACTATGAAGGGGTGATAACAACGTACAAAGAACCCGATAGTTACAAAGCGATATTTTGCGATCGGAAATGCGGCGAATGCGATCTGCAGCTCAATCTTGAAGATGGAGACGAAACAGCCATAACCGGAATAGAAAGGTTGCTTTCCGATTATGACAAAACGATCAGTCTGACACCTAGGAATAATGCGCGTATGGAACGACGTGATGAAAATTGATCAGGTTGAATCCTTCGGTCATTCAGTAATCCAGCACGGCCCTTTTAATGATCGTGTCTACCTTATGAAGCTGGATAATGACGATTTGCCGGAAATTATAACTCATATCCATGAACTGGCGGGGATGAGGGGGTATTCAAAAATATTTGCCAAGGTACCCGCCTCAGCGAGAGTACATTTTGAGCAAAATAGTTACAGGACCGAAGCTGTTATTCCCAATTTTTATAACGGCCGGGAAGCTGGTTACTTCATGGCGCGATATTATCATGTCGACCGTATGCTGGACTCCGACCTCGATAGGGTCCAGGCGGTTTTGGCTGCATGTGGGAAAGAAATTTGGCAACAGCGTCAAGAAATCGATCGGAATCTTGAATACCGTCTTGCTACATCGCATGATTGCATTGAAATGAGCGAACTCTACCGGCAAATTTTCAAAAGCTATCCTTTCCCTATCGACGACCCGGAGTATCTGCGCCGGACCATGGACGAAAATGTGATTTATGGGGGGATATGGAAAGATAAGAAATTATTGGCGCTTTCCTCGGCGGAGGTTGATAAAAAGAGCATGAACGCAGAAATGACGGACTTTGCTACTCATCCAGACTGTCGTAGCCGTGGGCTTGCCGGTGTTTTGCTGCAAAAACTGGAAAAACTGATGGAAGAGGCGGGGATTAAGACCTGCTACACAATTGCCAGGGCCACAAGCTTCGGAATGAATATTACCTTTGCTAGAAATAATTACGTTTTCGCCGGTACCTTGATTAACAATACGCAGATTTCAGGCTCTCTTGAAAGCATGAATGTCTGGCATAAAAGGATCTAACCCCGGTAAACGGGAAATAAGCCGGGATTCTTTTCAGTACCCCCTTGAGGAGTGCTCAGTTCAGTAACCTCTTGAGCGTACTGAACTGAGTGACATGTTTTCAGGAGTAAGGCACTAAGAGCCTTTTTCAACAGCCTTCTACTACGGGTCTTTTCTTGGTCTCTTTTACAGTGTCGTCAGGCACTTCCGTATCCTGTTCTTCAGCAGGAGTAGTCTCCTCACCACGCATTTCAGCTGCTTCTTCTTGAGATTGTATCACTGTTTCATTTTCAGTAGTCTCTTTTTCCTCATCACTGCCGCATCCATAAGTGAACATCAACAGCAAAACAGCAAATGCAATCATAATCTTTTTCATTGATCGTTCTCCTTTTGTAAAGTTATGGTGCATTGGTACAAACAGAACTAAAAAGGCTTAAAAATCATCCAGGCTTAAAATATTCTGCACCATTAAGGCAACAGGAGCAATCGGCAATTCCAATCATAATTGCTCCAACGTAATTTGTTAGATCCACTATATGTAACTATTCGTTATAAAAAGATATAGGGCAAGCAGTTTTTATAATGTCATCTAATTTATTATGTGTAGTGTCGTTTTTCAATCGATTTCAACAATTATTTCGATTGTTAGTTTTTAGGTTAGGAGTAGATCCACCTCAGGAGAATAAAATTTGGTAGGAATTATGAGACAACATGGAAAGACGAAGCGTATGGAATAGGGGTCAAATTATCTTGCCCAGACCTCGGGCTCATAGCTGCCGGGAGTACAATACTCAATTCGGTAAGGAACAATTATGATTACATACGAAAGCAAAATCGAAATCCTGGAACATTTTTTTGATTCCGTAAAAAATAACACCCTACTGGATCATTCGACTGAAAACCTGAGTCGGATGCGCGATCAGGTAAGATCGGCATTGAATGACCTGCTGGTTTGGGGACGGCCACATCTTGTAAATACTCGCGGCCTTCAATGGCCCTATGCACAGTGTGCCCTTATTGCTCCTGAGCTTGAACGGATTTACCATCAAAAACCAGACACATCTGAGCAAAAACAAGCCCTGCTGTTTTTATCGTTTTTGCCGGTCCCAAACCAATGGCGCTGGCTTGCAAAATCTATTGATACTTTAGCTGACGAACAAGAAATTATAGATTTTTTAGCAACTGAACAACAAACGATCCAATCAAAACTGATACAAAAACCCCAGTCAGTATTTAAGCTTAGACATTTTGTTCAGATTTTAAAATCGCCTCGATTGCCACATGAAAAAGGCGTGCTGCGAATTTTTTCTCTTCCGTATCTTTTCTTAAACAAGGAATTGTTAACCAAAATTGCCGAGCATTATGTGTTTTTTTTAGAACCACCTATGGGAATTATCTTTCGTCATGCCTGGTGGCGTTTTTTCACAGAACTGAAAGACCCTTGTATTTTTGGTCTGGGCGGAGAAGAGGATCGACGATTTGTTTCTGCGCAGGCTAACACCCATATACTCCCTCTGGCCCACGGTGATTTTTTATCGAATGTCGTTTCCCTTGATCCAACAATTGTAAAGGACATCGATATTGTTTTTAATTCAACCTTTGACGATATACCGCGGAAACGCCATAATTTCATGCTGGAACTATTAACCGATCGACGTCTTATCACAAAAAAAGTGTTGTTTATCGGGCGTGGATCTGAACGTAATGTTGAAACCTTTAAAAATACCGTCCAACATAAGGGCTTGGCGGATCGTGTAACCGTCCTCTCTAACTTGCGTCGCCAGGATATACCTTTATACCTGGCCCGTTGTAAAACAGGCGTTCATTTATCTCTTTATGAAAATACCTGTCGGTGTGTTTATGAATATTTTCGGGCTGATATTCCCTGTATCATTTCATCTGCCACTGCGGGGATGGATAAATCGATCTTCAATTCACGGACAGGTCATGTTGGTGATGACGATCGGCTCCCGGAAATCATAGCGCATGTTTTGGATAATCTTTCATCCTATTCTCCTCGTGAATGGTTTGTAAATAATTCCGGAAGTATTCATTCTTCAAGAAAGCTCAACTCCCACCTGGCAGACTTCTTTACCGGAAATGGTTATAATTGGCAAAACGACATAGTACCCTTAGACAGCAGCGGAGCTACCCGATACCTGAAAAACGATGATTATCGCCGATTCTTGCCGGAGTTCAATCAATTGCTGGCGTGGTTAAAACCATCGATTCCCGCATCGATAGAGCTGGCAGTGGATGAAATAGAAAATTAAGGATTGAACTGGAAAGCAAAAAACAGCGAATACACAGTGAACAACTCATCCTTGATGTTAAACATACGTCTGCGCCTCTAAGTTAAAGCGCTATTACATTTCAGGAGGTCTTCACGATGAGCATAGATACTCTTCAACCTTTTTCGTTAATTAGCTCGTTGATGCAACCGGAAATGTATGTTCCGCCTGTTGAGAAGTGTGAGTTGATTGAAACGCATATTTCCTGGGTGATACTTGCCGGATCATACGCCTACAAAATTAAAAAATCTCTCGATCTGGGTTTTCTCGATTTTTCATCGCTTGAAAAGCGGCGTTTCTATTGTGAAGAAGAATTACGCCTGAACAAAAGGCTGGCGCCTATGGTGTATCTCTCCGTCGTACCAATTACCGGAACGGTTGAACATCCACAGTGGGCCGGCGCTGGGGAGGCGGTTGAATATGCCGTCAAGATGCGGGCGTTCCCCCAACAGGCACAGCTTGATCGAGTTCTTGCCCTTGGTGCATTGAAATCCGGACAGATAGATATCCTTGCAAAACACATAGCAAACTTTCATAGTCAGGTAGAAATTGCCGACTGTGAGAGTTTTCATGGTGATCCGGAGAATGTCCTCAAACCTGTTGTAGAGAATTTCGTACAAATACGAGAGCATATTCAAAATCCTCAAGCTTTGGAAATGCTGACCGAGTTGGAATGCTGGAGTCACACAAAATTTCAGACATTGAAGTCTCTCTTTACAGAACGTAAAATGGGCGGTTTTGTTCGTGAATGCCATGGCGATCTGCACTTGAGAAACATTGCCTGGATGGATGACGGTCCGGTTGTGTTTGATTGTATCGAGTTTAGTCCGGATTTGCGCTGGATCGATGTTATAAACGATGTTGCGTTTCTGGTAATGGATTTGCAAGATAGGGCGCAACCCGCGTTGGCTCAGCGATTTCTGAATAATTACCTTGAGCATACCGGAGATTATACCGGTATGCAGGTGCTACGATTTTACAAAATATATCGCGCGCTGGTTCGCGCCAAGGTCGATGCAATTCGATCACATCAGGCAGGAATAAGTCGGGGAGAGCAAGCTGAAGCCGAAAAAGATTTTTTTGAATATCTGAAGCTGGCTTTAAATTATGTCAGACCCGCCAAACCTCAGCTTATAGTTATGTATGGAATGTCAGCCTCCGGCAAAAGTACGGTGAGTAGATCCCTGCTGGAATTATTAGGTGCGGTCCGTGTTCGATCGGATGTCGAACGTAAAAGATTATTTGGATTAAAACCCGAAGATAGCGGGCAATCGGCTCTCGGAAAAGGTATCTACAGCATAGAGGCTACTGAGAAAACGTACCGCAAACTGGAAGAGTTGGCGGCACATATTATCGATGCCGGATATCCGGTAATTGTCGATGCGGTATTTTTAAATTACCAAGAACGGGAGTATTTTAGAGATCTTGCAGAAAACAGACAAATACCGTTTATTATTTTAGAATGTACTACTGACGAAGAGACACTTCGTCAACGGGTTGCACAACGGAAAAACGATATTTCCGATGCCGATCTTAAGGTCTTGGACATGCAGCTTTCCGAATGGAAACCGTTGCAAAAACATGAGCGTGTTAACACTATAACCATTGATACGACGGCACCGGTCGATATCAATTTACTGGCGTCGCAAATTGGAAAAACAATTTCTGTCTGAGATGCCTTGACTACATTGAAACAACTGAGTATTTTAATTCTCCTTTGCGTTTTGACTGGTCTTTCGATTCAGCGAAGATAATTGTAAAATCATTCTTCAACAACAGATATACATCGGCATTTAACCCGTCATCTATCTATGCAGCCACAAATTATGAATTGTAAACCACCTAAAAAAATCGGCATCGCAAGGATTTTCGCTGCCTGCACATATTCTATGGATGGCATCCGCTGCACTTTTTCAACTGAAGCCGCGTTTCGTCAGGAAGCATTTATAGTTGCTATTGTTTCGGTAGTGTTACTCTTTTTGCCGCTTTCTCATGAATGGAAGGGATTACTCTTTTTCGCGACAGCTGCTGTTCTCGTAGTCGAGCTTCTTAACTCGGCAATTGAGTCAGTTGTCGATCTTGTCTCATCCGATTATCATATCCTGGCAAAGCGTGCGAAAGACATCGGCAGTGCAGCGGTATTTGTCAGTATCGCTTTTGCAGTAATACTATGGAGTGGTGCCGTTCTTTCAATATTTATGAATGAAATGTAGTGGTGAACGTTTGCAGGTCAAGGGTTAAACGAGCATTTCGCTATCCCCGGAGAACGGTTACCTTTTTCTCATTATTATAAATCTCGTCAATATCGTAATTATATATGCTAACAAGATCTGTTCATTCGCGCTTTTTTTCTAATAGCCGATATGGCCCATTATTCTGGTCACTGATTGTGATGGCCGCATCCTTTGTAGTCCTGGGACTGGTTCTCTGGGCTATATCCTGGTCTTTTGGACTGGTCGGAGGAATAAGGGAATTTGGCAGTGCCGTTCGATTTGAATTACCATATCTGATAGTGGCTTATGCAGCTTTGCTTTACCTTATGAGACCAAATCGATGGAGAATTTTGATAGCGGCTCTGCCAATTATTGCTCTCTACCTGGTTATCGATCTCCGTTTTGTTTTTATGCATAGTGTTTTCAAATTGGATGAGCTTCTCCTGTTGCCGGAAGGACTGAATGTCTCTCCTATATGGGTCGGAATAGGGGCCTGGGGCGCATTAGGCTTCTGGTTGACAGCTTTTGTTAAAAATATCAAGCGTCACCCCGATGAGTTGGCAGTGCCGCTGTTACTCCTCGCGCTTGCTTTGGCACCGCCTGTGACTGCCTACACTATGCCTCGACAGTTCCTTAAAATGGCAGACAGCTCCGGACTCGGTATTATTCCATGGTCGGATCGTTTAACCTCTGCAGTCATGGGCCGAACGACTGCCCTTTTTCTCTTTGCCGCTACCAAACGAAAGGCTTTAGAAGATTTGGCACAGAAACCAATAGTCGATGATCCGGATCGGAACCCGGCCCTGCTGATAAATTCTCTGAGTAATCCCCGTAATATCCATATTCTGGTGCTCGAATCTTTTTTGGATCCGCAGCGTTTTTCGGCTCTTAAGTTTCGAACGCCGCCAGCCCCGTCTCGATTCGATGCTCTCCGGGCAGATATGCATATAACCACATCACCGGTGTTCGGTGGCGGAACCGCCCAGGTTGAGTTTGAAATTCTTTGCGGAGTTCCGGCCTTCGAACTCTATAGCCCCGCAGAGTTTAGTATGTTTACCGGTGCATCGACCGCCTGTTTGCCTAATCTGCTTGCTGCCGCGGGTTACCGGACTATCGCCACGCAATCATATGAGCCGGATTTTTTTAATTCGGAAAAAGCTTATCAATCAATGGGATTTGAGGAGACAAATTTCCCATCATTATATGCTGAAGAACGTAAGACATATTTGAAATATGAAACACCTGACAGCTATATATTTGACGGTGATCTTCTCTCTCAAAATCTTCTCTATGTGGAAAAGCTCATAGCCGACGGCAAGCCGTTTCTTAATTATGTGCTTGGTACTTACGGGCATCTGCCTCATAAGATCGACACCAATCGCTTCCCGCCAAAAGTCGACGTAGTCGGAGTCAAACCTGGTTCCCAAGCCTACCTGGCCATTCAACAGTTTTACTATCGGGCCGGGGCAGTTGCAGATTATATTCATAAACTAAGGGAAATGGATCCGGACAGCCTGATCGTAGTGACCAGTGATCACCTGCCGCCTTTGGATGCCGGGCCCTGGACGTACGAGACCTTAGGTTATTCATTACATGATGAAGGCGACTTCAGACAGAATATTTGGTTCTACTTTGGTCCAAACAGTAAGAAGGCCGCCTGGCCGGATCACGATTATGAGTTTATGGATTTTATTCTGGATACCCTCACCGAGGAACGTATCTGCAAACTGATGGTGTGCAAAAATCGCGAAAAGTCTTCCGCTGTAAAATTGACCACCAGTTATAATCACATCATTGCTTTGGGGGCGGGGATTGTTGAAAAGCTGCCTGATCAAAGGTGATGGCGTCGTAAAAGCGGGTTTAGAACCC
>Ga0214472_10005954_pt1 | contig 12801 bp, 10 predicted proteins | sample RVTome_6_FD_207662 | JGI IMG/M metagenome (GOLD analysis project Ga0214472, IMG submission 207662) | Soil microbial communities from uranium-contaminated site in the Upper Colorado River Basin, Wyoming, United States - RVT140D175 | ecosystem: Environmental > Terrestrial > Soil > Contaminated >... | reverse complement strand
GTCTTTCTGGGCACCGTCATGGCTCACGAGGGTGTTCACGGCCACCTGGGTAGAACGAAGCGGGCCAACTTCCTTTGGGGACGGATCGCGCTCATCCCGGCACTCGTCCCGTTCACGAACTTTCGCCGGACCCACCACCTCCACCACGCGCACACGAACGAGCCGGAGCGGGATCCCGACATCTTCATGAGGCCCCGACGCGCGATCGAGATCCCGCTTCGGGCGGTTGCTATGCCGCATCAATGGTATTTCTGGTTGAAGCGCCGGAACCTGCTCGACCACAAGCACCGGAGAGACCTGCTCTTCAACTACTCGACGATCGCGGCTGTTTTCGCCGTGGCCCTCTGGATCGTGGGGCCGGCGCGCCTCGCGGGTGGGATGATTCCGGTCCTCGTCCTCGTTTCGCTGCTCCTGTGGTACCCGTTCGCGCTCAAGACCCACGAGGGACACTCCATCGGAGCATCAGAGACGAGATCGCACGACTACTACGGCCACCTCATGTACTGGTTCTCGCTGGGGCTGTCGATGCACCGCGTGCATCACGAACAGCCGCAGCTGACGTGGGTGGAGCTACGGCGCTTCGTGCAGCCCGCCCCAGAGGGCAGCCTGGGGGGTCTGATCCCGAGGCGCGACATCCGGGATGCCCCTCACTCAACGGTGCTCCCCGAGAACTTGAGGTAGCGCAGTTCCACCGGCGCTATCGGTTCGCGCTGCGTCGACAGGCCTGAGAGGCTGAGTCGAAATCCGAGGTCCGGAGAGGCACGCACGGGAAACCGTGGCACGAAGCACGTGACGACGTGGGGAGGTAGATCGAACACCTGGGGAACCGCGTCTGTTGCACTCTCCACACCCATGCACGAGTCGTCGGTCGGACCCGTGACAGCCGTCATGCGGAGCGCGCCTGCCTCATCGGGAGTCACCGTTACTTCGCCGGGCTCGAAAACGAAGCCTTCCGCCCGGGGAACGAGCTTCAGGAACAGCAGAAGCGGCAGGCCGTTTTCGGCATCGGCCTTCTCCGCCACTTCAGGGACGGACGTCGGTATGGGAAGGAGGAAGGGTGGGAAGGGGACCGGGATGAGTTCCCATCCTAGCCGGGTACGTCCCGATCGATGATTCCTCACCTCGATCTCCAGGTCCATCCCATCGAGGAACAGGGTGGTCGATCCGTCGGGGTCGATCTTGCCGAGAACGCCGGCCGGGATCACCTGGGGTGCGCTGACGTCCAGAGCGACGGGCATGGTCCTGCATGCTCCGATCACACCGCCGACCGCCAGCGCGAGAGCGAGCGACGGCGTCGCGATCGGGCTCGATCGAGGCATAGCAAACCTCCTAGTCGCTGAAGATCGTGATCGGTAGCACGGTGTTGCCGGCGAGAGTCAGATCGTAGAACTGGACCTCGCCGTTGGTGGAGCCGATGACCCGCACGTCGTAGCAATTGGGAGTCAGCGCGAAGTCCCTCGATTGCCCCAAGTCGATGGGTGTCGCGATGCGGTTCGCTCCCCAGAACGCCACGTCGCAGCGCGAGATGTTGACTTCCACCAGCGCGACGGCGGAGCTGTTGATGATCCGAATCGTGCCCGTGCCGTCATCCGGACCGGTGGGCCCGTCGCTCCCGCCGCACGCCAGCATCAGGAAGAGCGCACACGCGATCAACCGCTTCATTTGACGCCTCCTTCGGTCCAGGTGAACATCACCTCCGGCTAGGCGCGGAGGCTCCAGCAGCGACTAGAACCGGGCTCCCAAACCGAACGACAGGAAGACGTGACTCAACTGGATGTCCACTTCAGGCATCGTCACCGGGACAGCTTCCGGGAATGCTCCGACGCTCGTAGACGGGCCCACGCTCGTGTCGGGTATCCATCGATACTGACCCCTGCCCTCGAAGAAGAGCCGGGATCTGCGAGGGAACGTGATGCCCGTGTCGGCAAGGACCCCCAACTTCCACTCCTCCTTGCTATCCTCTTCGGCAAAGTCGCCCAGATCCACGCTCACGCGGTTCGCCGTCGGTCCGGCGCCTGCGTGCCAGCCGCCGACCCTGTAGGAGACGATCGGCGAAAGAGCGGTTACGGAGTGATTGAGAAACAGGAATTGACCGAAAGCGAAGCCCTCTTCGTGAAATCCGTGAGTTCCACCGGTCACGGCGCGGGTCGCCATCAACTCGACATCCAGGTGGGGGCGCAGGCTTCGACGGAGCGAAAGGGCCCATGTCGGCGTCGGGTCGATCGAGAAGGGGTGGTCCACATCCCCGAGGCTGGTATCGTCCCAGCCCGATGCCCGCATCATCTCCTCGATGCCGTCCGCGGGACCGCCGAACGGAATCCCGAGGGATGCGATGAATTCCCATGCGCGCTCATCGTCCGCCGAATCACGGTCCTGGGCCTGAGCTTCCAGGACGTGGCCTGCGAACAACGCGAACGCCGCGGCTCCCATTACGATCAGGGATCGCTGAGAAGAGAAGTGCTGTCTCATCTCGTGCCTCCTCGTGGGTCGCTGGGGGTTTTCCGTGTGGCAGCCAGATCCGCCACCGTGCCGATCAGGTCGTCCAGCGTGTAGAGGCGCTCGGTGTCCGCGGGAGATAGCTCGACCCGGAAGGTCTCCTCTATCTCGGCGACGATCGCGACCAGGTCGAGCGACTCGACTCCCAGCATCCCGAGGGGGATGTCGAGATGGCCGGGCGGTGTGCCGGTCCGGCGGGCGATGATCTCCTTGGTCGCGCGCTCGACCGTGGCGCGGAAGCGGTCGGGATCGCCGCCGTTCTCCGGGTCTCCTTCCGGAGCGCCACCGATCCCGTCGCGGGACCTGCGAGCCGGGTCCACCAGCTCGCCGAACCGCTCGCGGTACCCGCCGAGCTCGGCGTAGACCTTCCGGTCCACCGCGACGAACCGACGAAGCGTCCGCGCGACGGCAGCCGGCCCCGCCTCGTGCGCGCAGCGATCCAGTCGGTCCTTTACCCAGCCAATGTGGCCGACCTCCTCCGCGATCATCCGCCGCAGCGTCCGGGCGACGGCGGGGTGGGTACCCGGCCGCCGCAGGTGGTCGCGAAAGTGGCGCATCACCCGCCGCTCGAAGACCTGGGTCAGCGCGAGCACCTCGAGCGTGGTCGTCGGTGGGCCGATCTCGGCCAGGTAACGGGTCTGGTAGGTCTCCGCCACGCGCCGCGGCGCTCCTCCGACCTCGAGGATCGTCCGCGTCCAGAGCCACGCATGGTTCGCTTCCTCGGCGCAGTGCTCGGTGAGCCGCACGCGCAGCTCGTCGTCGTCGGTTTGGGCAGCCAGGCGGCCCATCACTAGCGCGCCGGCGAGCTCGGAAGCGCGGTAGTAGCTCAGGAGCCAAAGCTCGTTCTCGTCGATCTCTGCTTCGTTCCGCTTCATGGAATCGACCGGGTCAATTCGCAGCTCCTCCTTGAGGTGCTCGATGGGAGCCATGCCGCAGACCTGTCTGACCTTGCGGTTCACGGCCAGGATGGAATGGAAGTCGTTCGACTCGGCGACCGGCACCTCGACGACGTCGCTGCCGTAATGCCGGAAACGCTCGGCTGCGGCGAGGACGGCCGCGACCGCCGCGGGGTCCGCTGCGATGCGCGAGCGCAGCAGGTCGGCCGCGCCGGCACAGTGGCGGTACTCGTCCCGGGCCATGCGTGAGAGGAGCGATCTCAGCACCGGCTCCCGCGTGCGCCGGGAGAGCTGCAGGAAGAAGCGCCCCGCGAGGAGCTCTGAGCACATGAAGTTCGTGAGGTGGGCCAGGATGCACGCCGGGTCGAGCTCGAGGTCGACGGCCCGCCGGCGCGCCTCTAGGAGGTTCGCTTCCATCGCCCTGGCCGACGTGTGCCCGACGCGATCGAGATACCGCTTGAGCGCGGTGAAGTGCCGCAGTCCCTCGTAGAGCTCGAGGCTCAGCACGGCGGTCGCGTCGACGTCGTCCCACACCAGGCGCATGAGGCGGGGGACGAAGAGCGGGAGGTAACCCTCGACCAGCGCGGCGTCGTGGAGGGCGTCCAGCAGGTCGGTCTCGCACCGGGCGGCCTCGTGGTCGATCCCGTCCCAATCGATCGCGGTCTCGAGCGGCCAGGCGCTCCGCTCGGCTGCGGCCAGATGCGCTTCGTAGGTCATCGGAGTCCTCCCGTCAGAGGTGGTTCGTGGGGCGACCGACGCGCGATCACGAGAGTCTGGAGACCGACCGCGTCCATGCGCGCGGAGACGTCGGTGAAGCCCGCCAGGCGGAGGAGCCGCAGGAGCTCGTCGGGCTCGCGGTAGCGCGCTCGCAGCTCCGCCAGCTCGCGCATCAGGTAATCGGACACCGGATCGCGCCGCGTTCCGGAGGTGACGAGCGAGCCCCCCACCCGCAGCGCGTCCCGACAGATCCCGTAGAAGCGGACGAGCGCGTCGTCGGGCAGGAACTCGCCGAGACCCGTGGAGACGATCACGTCCAGCTCGTCCGGATAGGCGGTCGGGTCCAGCGCGTCGGCACGGAGGAACCGGAAGCCCGGAGCTTCGCGGGCGAGCCGGCGGGAGAGCTCGAGCGGACGGGGATCGAGGTCGATGCCGAAGAAGGAGGCTCGCGCGAGGAGCGGGGGATCCGCGGCCCTGAGCAGGGCCTCGACCTCGACCAGCTCGCGCGCGATCCCACACGGCACCGACAGGACCCGGAACGGCCGGTTCGCCGGATGGCGGTGGGCGACCGCGAGGATCTCGTCGCGCGCGTGGAAGAAGCGGCTTCGCATCGAGCGCGCGGCGCGGAGCCGGAGGAGGAGCGCGTCGAGGAGGGTCCCAACGCCAAGCGCTCCGTGCGCTTGGCCACGATAGACGTGGTCGGCGAAGCGGTAGCTCCCCGAGTTGTCGATCCCCTCGCGGGCCAGCTCGCTGGTGCGGAGGAGCGCGTACAGAGGAAGCAAATGGAGCTTCCCCTCGCGCGCGAGCCGGCCGGGGATCGACGGCGAGGTGCGCGTCCGGTTGGCGAGAGATCGGGTCCCGGCGCGGACGTGCGCGGGTCGGGCCCGCTCGTGCATGGTGGTCATGCCTCGACCTCCTGTGAAAGGGATTCGCGGACCGAAATCGGCCATGCGCTATCGTCCGTCCCGTGCCGGGCGAGAAAGGCGAGCGTCCAGCGCTCCAGGCCGAACGCCACGCACCCGGTGTGGGCGGTCGCCCCGGAGGCCAGCCGGATGCGGAACCGCCGGCCGAAGAAATCCAGGTGATGGTTGAACGACGCGACCGCGCAGAGGTGGCCGCGGTCGAGTGGGAGCCGGAGCTCGAGCTTGAGCGGCAGCACCTGCTGCATCAGCCGGCGTGAGCGGGCCTCGTCGCCGGCTCCCTGGAGGAAGAAGGGGTCGCTCGCGATCTCCAGCCGGCCCTCCAGGTCGAGTTCGGACACGAGGCCGGCGACCCGGTCGACCATCTCCTGCCGGAAGCGTTCCACGTCCTCGCGGGAGCCGAGGATCACGATCTCCCGCATCTCGAAGTCGCGGAGGCGCCCGCCCGCCAGGTCGAAGGACTCCTCGTCCCGGAGACAGCGCCCGCGGAGTGTGACGACGATCGGGGAGCCGTCGAGTCGCGCGCCTTCGCGCTCGTGGTAGACGTGATAGCAGACGGCCGGAGGCACGAGCGATTCGCCGAGGGCGGAGCGTCCGGCGGGACAGCCCGCGCGCGCCAGCACGTCGCGGGGAAGGCGCGCAGGCACGACCTGCTCGAGTGCACCCGCTTCGACGGCCCAGCGGCGCGCGATCGTGTCGAAGCGCTCCAGGAGACGACGGGCCGCGCCTCGGAAGCTCGCCCGGCCCGACGTCACGAGATCGATCTCTCCGCGGGCCGCCAGCGCCTCGACCGGCCGCGCGTAGCCGGCCCGACCGGAGTGACGCGCGAAGACGCGGATCGGCTCCTCGCCGCGGGCCACATTCCCCATCACGTCCTCGCAGTCCCCCCCGAACGCGGCCGCGATCGCGCGCACGCTGCGGAAGTTCTCCAGCCGGACCGAAGCGTCGGGCACTCTCGTCCCCGTGACTTCCTCGACGAAGGCGATCAGGTCGAGGATCCGGAGCGAGTTGACGATCCCTTCCTCGAAAAGGGCGGTCTCCAAACCGATCGCGAGCGGGCGATGAGCCTCCGTCCGCATCCCGGCCACGAATTTCATCAAGCGGCGCTCGAGCTCGCGGCGACTCATGCGGCGGACTCCCTCCAGTCGCTCTCGAGGCACGCGCGCACGACCTTCGGCAGGAAATCGAGGACCCGTGGCGGGCGGAGCCCGCTGCCTGCGAGCGCGGCCTCTGTCGCGCGGGTGTCGAAGGTCTTCGGACAGGAGAGCTGGCCGGCGAAGCTCTGGACGGCGCGCGTGGCGCGGAGGAGGACCTCGTTTCCAGTCTCCTCGACCGAGCGGACGAACAGGTCGTAGGTCTCCGGATCGACGATCGCGGGTTTCTCGACGTGACGCCGGCGCCACTCCGGCCGGAAGCGGTGGAAGGCCTCCACCACTTCGTCGATCAGCTCGGCCAGCGTGCTGGACCCCTCGTTCCCCGAGCAGAGGTGATACGTGCGCCCGGCCTCGAACCGGCGATCGAAGAGCCATGACGCGGCGTCGGCGACGTAGTCCACGGCCACGACGTCGACCCGGTTCTCGGGGCGGCCGGGTACCATGGGCGCCAGCCCGTGGTAGAGGAGCCTCAGCGCAGCGTGGAAGGCGTTGGGGCCGCTCACTGCGCCGGTCCGGGAGTCGCCGATCAGCGTGCTGAGCCGGTAGACGGCGATCGGCAGGTCGCCCATCCGTCGCCGGACCTCGCGCTCCATCTCGTGCTTCGACCGCTCGTAGGAGTTGACGAACCCCGCGCCGCCATCGTCGAGGTCGCTCTCAGCGATCCATCCGGTCCGGCGACCGGCCACGTAGACCGTGCTGAAACAGCCCATCCGACCGAGCGCGCGGCACCCCGCCGCGAAGTCGAGGATCGCGTGCGTGCCTCCTACGTTGGCGGCGCGCGCCTCCTCTAGCGGCAGCATGAACCGCGTGTCCGCCGCGCAGTGGAGGACGTCGTTCACTTCGCCCGAAAGCTCGTCCCGCTCCGCCGAGGAGAGGCCGAGCCCGGAGCCGGCCGCGAGGTCGCCGCGGACGACGCGCACGCCGGCCGGCAGGCGCGCGTCCGCGCCGGACGCGGACCGGGACAGCACGACGATGCGCGGCGCGGAGGGGCGCGCGGCCAGCCGCCGCACGAGCTCGCGACCGAGCGTCCCGGTGCCACCTGTCACCAGCACGGTCCGGCCGGCGGCGGTCATCGCTCCACCACCATGCAGCTCCAGTGCAGCCCGTAGCCGAACGTGAAGAGCAGCAAGCGTTCTCCCTCGCGCACCCGACCGGAGTCGAGCAGGTCGCGCAGGTTGAGGAGGTTGTCGGAGGCGATCGTGTGCCCGACCCGCGCGATGTTCTCGGCGAAGAGCTTCTCGCGGGGGAAATCGAGCAGCCCGAGCAGGATCTCCCAGCTCCGGAGCGAGACGTTGTGAGGGACGATCCAGTCGATGTCGTCGATCGACAGGCCGGCTCGCTCGAGGGTCTCCCGGATCACCGTCCGCGCCGTGGGGAAGTACGCTGCGATGATCTCGTTCTCCATCTCGGAGGCGTCCCAGAGGGCGCCCTTGGTCACGTGGCCGCACGCGAGGATCCGGTTCCCCCGCCAGTCTTTCCGCAGCAGCGCGGCGCACGCGGCGTCCGAGACGACGTTGTAGATCATCTCGCGAGGGGCATGCGTGGGAAATCGATCGGCCGCCACGCAGAGGACGGCGCGAAGCTCGGGCTCGGCGACCAGCATGTCCCGGCCGATGCGGATCGCGGAGAACAGGGAGGCGCACGCCTGCTGGTCGACCCCGACCGCGGTGGCCCGGGTCAGACCGAACTCGGCCTGGATCCGGGACACCGGATACTTGAAGAGGTCCATGACGTCGGGCAGGTGGAGCGCGGCCCCGTCCGAAGAGGAATCGGTCGCCAGCGTCGAGCTCGAGGTGAGCGCACCTGCGTAGAGGATCACGCCGATCTCGTCGGGGTCGGCGTCCGTCTCCGCGAGCAGATCGCCCACCGCTCCCATCGCGAGTTCGAGGGCCGTCTCCGATTCCGCCACCCATGCTCGCTCGAAGCCGAAGCCGGCGAGCACGGCGGGCGCGCTCCTCAGCGCTCCGCGGGCGTCGAGGTCGTCCAGCGTCCGGGCGATGCTCGGCAGGCGGTACGTCACGCCAGCGATGCCGATGGTCGGGAAGTCCATGTTCATGCCATCCAGCGTACGGGCCGCCGGTTCCCGCCGGGTTCCCGGCCTGTGCCCCGGCGCTTCCTCGGAAGAATTTCAAGGGTCAATCGACATTTCCTGCTCGGATGGAAAAAGGGCGACGCGCGAGCGCCGCCCTCTCCGATTCGTCGGCCATCTGGCGTGTCAGGGCTGGAGTGCCACCTCCTCCCAGCGCTCACCCGGCGACACGGCCCCCACCGCGGCGCCTACGCCACCACCGCCGGCCCCCCCGACCACGGCCCCGATCAGGAATCCTGCCCCCGGTCCAAAGCAGAACCATCCACTGCAGGAGGATTCGCCTATCGCCACGACCGTGCCCAGGGAAAGGGCACCGACGATCGAGCCCACGAGCAATCCACGCAGTGCTCCCTGGCCACGAGTCCGCGGCTGCGAAACGCGGAGCCGCTCGATCCCGAGGGTCGGGATGGCTTGGACGGACCCCGAAGACGGATCCTGGAGGCGGAGCGTGTCGGCATCCCATCCGGCCAGGGCGCCTCGGATGTCCCGGCTCGGGAAAACACTGAGTCGAATCTCGGTACCGGGAGAGAGCCTAGCTTCCTGCGCGGCGAGGTCCGATGGGACCGTCGCCCACAGGGCGACGATCGCGATTCCGAGTATGAGGCGTCTCATCGTCTTGCTCCTTTCGGTGCGCGTTGGGTGATCCCTAGCGCACGCTCGTGAAGATGCCCGCGTGATCGGAGGGCCAGAGGCCCGAGTCCGTGCGCTCCGACGGCCGCACGCCGGTGAGCCAGCTCTGCGTCGAACCGGCGATTCCGCCCGGCCCGAAGCCGAAGTCTCCCCGCAGCAGGATGAAGTCGATCCGCTGGTCGAAGTGGGACGGATGCTGCATCAGGTTCGGCGCGTGGCAGCACGTCTCGCCGTTGCCCTGCGGGGGCCAGACATCGGCGAAGCCGGCGGCAGTCATCATCCCGTACGTGGGCGTCGTGCTCCCGTCGGCCTCGGAGTTGAGGTCGCCCACGACCGCGGTCGGGAGCGTCTCGCCGGCCAGCATGGCCAGAAGCTGCTGGGCCTGGGGCACCTGCACGAGCGGCGAGAACGCCTCGAGGTGGGTGTTGACGAACCGGAGGGATCGGTCGCCGACGAACGCCCGCACGGAGGTGAAGCCGCGGGGGACGAGCAGCGGCTGCCCGCCGACGCTCACCGGCAGCTTGGCGATGTAGTTGAGCGCCTGCGACTGATCCCAGCCCACGTCCCCGCGCACGAGGATCACGTCGCGATCGGTCAGCCGGATGTCGGCGAGCCCGTTGGGCGAACCGGGCCACAGGATCGGAACCTCGGCGTCGATGTTCTGGACGTTCGCGGCGACGTCGTAGTCGAGGCCGCGCGCCTCGAGGGCGTCGAGCAGGATCTCGAGGAAGTCGTACACGTCCTCGGACGCGTTGAGCTGGAAGTCGGCCGGAACCTGCCGACGGAACCGAGAGACCTCCTGAAGCCCCACCAAGTGGGGGCGGGAGAACGCGATCTCGTCGGCCAGCCTCTCGGCCCGCGCCGGGAAATCCGTGGCCACGACCTCGCCGAAGATCCCCGCCGCAACCACCGGCAACTGCTGGGGCGTCGCCTGGAGCAGCGGCGCGAGGGTGGAGAACCCCTGGTAGACGTTCCGGCTCATCAGCCGAATCTCGTCGATGTCGGGTGAGGTCTCCGCGAACCCCAACGAGACGGCGGGCCCGACCGGCGCGGTCGGCCCGATCGAGTTCTCGGTCTCGCACGCGGCGAGCAGGGGAACCACTGTGGCGAGGATGAGCGCAAGAATGAGCCAGGGTCTGCGGGGTGACAATTCGTTCGACATGCGGCCTCCATGGGGCGGGTTGGTTCGCTGCGTATTGGACACGGGGAGGCTATGCGACACCCGTTCCCCGGCGATGCCCGGGCGATTCCCTCGCATCGACCCGTGAGCCATTGTTCTCTTCGATTTGTTTATTGACGCCGCGCTTTGTATCGTGGGAGAGTCCCGTGGATCCACGGGACGGGAGGACTCCTACGACCGCTCCAGATAACAGGATCGAGCTCCGGACGCTCGGCCGCGTGAGCCTGCGTGTGAAGGACGAGTCTCAGGTGGATGACGTCGTCCACCAGCCGAAGCGGCTCGCGCTCCTCGTCTATCTCGCGGCCGCCGAGCCCCGCGGCTTCCACCGGCGGGACTCGCTGCTGGCCCTCTTCTGGCCCGATCTCTCGGAGAAGCGGGCCCGCAACGCGCTCAACAAGACCGTCCACTTCCTGCGCTCGCATCTCGGCGCCGGGGTCGTTCTCAGCCGGGGAAGCGTGGACCTGGGTCTCGATCCGGAGGCTGTGTGGTGCGATGCCGTGGCCTTCGAGGAAGCGCTGCGGGACGGGCGGACCGGGGACGCGGTCGAGCTCTACGGCGGACCGTTCCTCGACGGCTTCCACGTGTCGGAGGCGGCCGAGTTCGAGCACTGGATGGATCGCCAGCGCGAGCACGTCGAGCTCCGCTACGCGGGGGCCCTGGAGGAGCTGGCGGAAAGGGCGGCGGCGCGTGGGGACCGCGAAGCGTCGGTCGAGCTGTGGCGCCGGCTCGTCGATCACGATCCCTCCAGCTCCCGCGCGGTGGCCGGCCTCATGGGGGCGCTCGAGTCGATCGGGGAGCGCGTCGCCGCGCTCCAGCAGGCCGAGCACCATGCGGCGCTCCTGCGCGAGGAGTTCGACGCCGAGCCGGATGTCGAGGTCGAGGCCATCGCCGAGCGGTTGAGGCAGGAGCCGAAGGCCGCCCCGCCGCGCGCTGAGGAAGTGCGCGACAACCTGCCGTGGCAGCCGACCCCGCTCGTCGGCCGGGAGCGAGAGATCTCCCTGCTGAGGCGGATGATCGATGACCCGGCGGCCCGCCTCGTCACGCTCACGGGGCCGGGCGGGGCTGGAAAGACCCGCCTCGCCATCCATGCCGCGGAGGAGGCGCTCGATCGATACCCCGGCGGGGTCTTCTTCGTCAACCTGGGCATCCTCCGGGACGCCGGACTGGTCGGCGTCACGATCGCGCGCACGATCGGGATCGAGATCGAGGCCGGCGCGGATGTGGCCGAAAGCCTGCGCTCGGGCCTCGACCGGCGCCGGTGCCTGCTCGTGCTGGACGGCTTCGAGACCGTCCTGCCCGCGGTCGAGTTGATCGCCGACCTGCTGGAGGAGACCGAGGGGGTCGAGATCCTCGCGACGAGCCGGGCGGTCCTGCAGCTCCGCGGGGAGCGGGTCTTTCCCGTTCCGCCTCTCCGTGTCCCCGATCCGGAGTCGACGGCGGGCACGGCCGACCTGCTCGAGTATGGCGCCGTCGAGCTGTTCGTTCAGCGGGCGCGGGCCGCGGACCCGGCGTTCGAGCTGACGGACGAGAACCGCGCCGCGGTCGCCGGAATCTGCGCGGGGCTGGACGGCCTGCCGCTGGCGATCGAGCTGGCGGCCGCGCGGGTCCGACTGCTCGAGCCCTCGATGATCCTCTCGCGGCTCGGCCAGCGGTTCGAGCTCCTCCGGGGCGGCTCCCGCGACATGCCCGAGAGGCAGCAGACGCTGCGCCGGACGTTCGACTGGAGCTACGACCTGCTCAGCGACCGGCAGAGCCGGCTGTTCCGCCATCTCTGCGTGTTCGTCGGAGGGTGCTCGCTGGAGGCGGTACGGCGGGTGTGCTTCGCGGAGGGGGAGCCGGAAGCGGCGGTCCTGGACGACCTCGAGTCGCTGGTCGACAACAGCCTGCTCCGGCAGGTCCCCACGCCCGACGAGGAGCCCCGCTTCGAGATGCTGGACACGATCCGCGAATACGGCCGGCGGCTGCTCGCGGACGGCGGCGAGCTGGCCGCTCTCCAGCGGGCCCACGCGACGTACTTCCTCGACCTCGCGGAGCGGGCGGAGCCCGGACTGGCCGGAGGGAAGCATGCCGCCTGGCTCGACCGGCTGGAGCCGGAGTTCGCCAACGTGCAGGCGGTCCTCGACTGGGCCCTGGAATGGGGGGAGATCGAGCTCGCGGTGCGACTGGGCAGCGCGCTGTGGTGGTTCATGTGGCTCCGCGGCCACTTCACCGAGATGCGCTGGCGGCTCGACCAGGCGCTTGCACGGCGCAGCCTGTTGCCCGCGTCCCTCCAGGCGAACCTGCTGATCGCGCGGGGAGCGATCGCGTCGATGGACGGAGAGCACGAACGGGCGATGGGGCTCTACCAGGAGGCGCTGGACGTGGAGCGCGAGGGGCTCGACGAGCGCCAGGTCACCCAGGTCCTTCGCAGCGTGGCGTTTGCGCTCAGCCGCCGCGGGGAATACGGGAGGGCGACCGAGTTGCTCGAGGAGTCGCTGTCCCTCAGCCGTCGGCTGGAGAGCGCGAGCGAGGTCACGGCGGCGCTGCGTGGGCTGGCGAAGATGGCGCTCCACATGCGCGAGTACGAGCGCGCGGAGAGCCTGTACGCCGAGGCGCTCGAGCTGGGCCACCGCCACCGCGACCGGAACGCGGAGGCATGGGCGCTGCACGGGCTCAGCGAGGTCGCCCGCCATCGAGGCGATTTCGACCGGGCCGCGGCGCTGCTCGACCGGGGCCTCGC
>Ga0214472_10005953_pt1 | contig 12801 bp, 10 predicted proteins | sample RVTome_6_FD_207662 | JGI IMG/M metagenome (GOLD analysis project Ga0214472, IMG submission 207662) | Soil microbial communities from uranium-contaminated site in the Upper Colorado River Basin, Wyoming, United States - RVT140D175 | ecosystem: Environmental > Terrestrial > Soil > Contaminated >... | reverse complement strand
CCAGCTCAGGCCGCGCATCCCGATAGTTCGACCTCGCATCGCCGGTGATGATCACGGTCGAGCGGGCAGTCACGACGTCTCCGTAGCGGTCGAGGAACGAGTCGAGCGCCGCCCCGTAGTCCGAGTGTCCGTCGCGCCACACGAGAGTGGCACCGGCCGACATGTCGACCACGGCGTCCGCGAAGTCGACACCGGGACCGAAGTACCGGGTGACCTCGTCGATCCCGTCGACGAAGGCAAACGAGCGAACCCTCGAGAAGTGGTGCGAGATGGCGTACGTCAGCTGCAACGTGAATCGGGCGAACGTCGCCATCGAGCCGGACACGTCACACAAGAGGATGAGCTCCGGTTTCGAGACGCGAGGCGGCTTGAACTTGGGGGCAACGAGGGCGCCACCGTGCTCGAGAGATCGCCTGATCGTGCGGCGCACATCGAGCCTGCCCCTCCTCCCCCGGCGGAGGCGATCGGCCAGACGAGTCGCCAACTTCCTCGCCAGCGGGGCGATGACGGCGTCGAGCCGGGCGAGCTCTTCACGGGTGGCGTGCATCAGGTCGACATCCTCGACGAGAGGTGACCTAAGAGTCTGGGCGACGGCCTCGGGCCCCCGATCCTCGACGAGACGCCTGATGATCTCCTGCCTGACCTCGGAGCGGAACGACTCTGCTGCCACCTGAGCCCGCTCTGCTCGCAGGCGGGCGTCGAGCGGATCGTCGCCATCGTCGCCGGTAGCCCCGAGCAGCCTGTCGACGAGCGACTCGGCGCCGAGCCGGCGCATCACCCTGTAGTAGTAGTACCGCCCTCCGACGGGCCTCCCGGGCTGGATTCCCGAGAGCTCGGAGACGGCTCGGCGTGCCAGGGTCCTGACGGCGTCTCGATCGCCGGAGGCGAGCGCGGCGACGATGGCGTCGAACAGCTCGCCGGCGTCCGGACCGCCGCCACCGCCCCCGGTGGGCTCCGCGCCGACGTCGTCTCCCGCCGTCACCGCCTCGTCTCCCGAAGAATCGGCGGCGCGCATGCCGAAGAACACGTCGAAGGTGGCATCGAAGGTCGCAACGTGCCTGGCGTTCTTCACGAGCGTGGCGGCGAGTGACGCCCTGAAGGCCTCGCGGTCGCCGAGGTCGGTGTGCTCCAGCGCCGAGGCCGCATCGAGCGCCTCGACCATCGACACGGGCACGCCGACCTGGCGCAGCTCGTCGACGAATGAGACGAGTGTCCCGATCATCAGCCCGGCGGTGCCCCGAGCGTCACCAATGCCTTGTCGATGTCCGTCTGGTACTTCAAGAGAACGTTGATCGTGTCGGCGGTCACACCGGCGTCCACGTCCTCGATGCCGAGGGCGAGCAGCGTGCGAGCCCAGTCGATCGACTCGCTCACGGACGGCGCCTTGCGCACCGGCAGCTCTCTGAGGCTGCGGACCACCTCGGCGATCCGGGTCGCCAAGCGCTCCGGGAGCCCGGGAACCCTCGCCAGCAGGATGTCCCTCTCCCGCTCCGCCGTCGGGTAGGTGATGTGCAGGAAGAGGCAGCGCCGCTTGAGCGCCTCCGACAGCTCCCTGGTGTTGTTCGAGGTGAGCACGACGATGGGCCGCGACCGGGCCTCCATCGTGCCGAGCTCCGGGATCGTGATCTGGAAGGCGTCGAGCACCTCCAGGAGGAGAGCCTCGGTCTCCATCTCGACCCTGTCGACCTCGTCGATGAGCAAGACCACCGGATCATCCGACGAGATCGCCTCGAGGAGAGGCCGGGTGAGTAGGAAGTCCCGGGTGAAGATGTCGCCCTCGAGCGTGTCCCACGCCCGACCCTCGTCAGCCTGGATCCGCAGGAGCTGCTTGTGGTAGTTCCACTCGTACAGGGCCTTTGCCTCGTCGAGACCCTCGTAACACTGGAGACGCACGAGACGGCGTCCCCCCGCAGTTGCGATCGCCACCGCCAGGGCCGTCTTGCCGACCCCGGCAGGGCCCTCGGCGAGGATCGGCTTCTCGAGCCGGTCGGCGAGGTACACGACCTGCGCGATCTTCGGATCGGCGAGATAGCCGGCGCGCTCGAGCGCGGTCGCCACCTCGCTGGGGCTCTCCCACAAGGACACTCAGCGAACCTGGCCCGAGCCCGTGAGCACGTATCGTTCACACGTGAGCGCTTCGAGGCCCATCGGCCCCCGCACGTGGAGCTTCTGGGTCGAGATGCCGATCTCCGCGCCGTAGCCGAACTCCTCGCCGTCGGTGAAACGGCTCGAGACGTTGACCGCGGTTACCGCGGCGTCGACCCCGCCGACGAAGGCGTCTGCCGCCGCAAGGTCCTCGGTGACGATCACCTCGGTGTGGCCCGTCCCGTAGCGGCGTATGTGCTCGATCGCCTCGCCGATGCCGTCGACCACCTTGACCGCCATCACGAGATCGAGGAACTCGGTCGCCCAGTCGACGTTGCTCGCAGGCGCCATGTCGCCGTCGAGAGCGCGGGCCGCCTCGTCGCCGCGCAGCTCGACGCCCTCTCCACGCAACGCGGCCGCCACCTTCGGGATGAACTCCGCGGCGACGTCGCGGTGCACGAGGAGCGTCTCGGCGGCATTGCAGACCCCGGGCCGCTGAACCTTGGCGTTGAGCGTGATGGCCTCTGCCTTGCCGAGGTCGGCTGCGGCATCGACGTAGACGTGGCAATTGCCCGCCCCGTCGATGACGAACGGGACCTTGGCTTCGGCGGCGACGGCGGAGATCAGGCCCTGGCCTCCCCTCGGCACGAGCAGATCGACCCATCCGGTGGCCTGCATCAGGGCGGTGGCGCCCTCCCTGCTCGTGTCGTCGAGCACTTGGACGGTATCGACGGGAAGGTCTCGGGCGACGAGGGCGGCCCGCAAAGCGTCGCCGATCGCCCTGTTCGAACGAAGCGCATACGAAGAGCCGCGCAGCAGCACTGCGTTCCCGGCCTTCACACAGAGTCCGGCGGCATCAGCCGTGACGTTCGGCCGTGCCTCGTAGATGACCGCAACGACGCCGAGCGGCACCCGCACCCGCTTCACGTCGACGCCGTTGTCCATCCGCCAGCCCTTCGTGACGACACCGACGGGGTCGGCGAGGCCGGCGACCTTCCCGAGTCCCGCGACGATGGCGTCGATGCGAGCTTCGGTGAGGCGCAGCCGGTCGAGCAAGGCACCCGAGATCCCCTCGGCGTCTGCGAGTTCCATGTCGGCGGAGTTGGCGGCCAGGATCTGGGCTCTCGCCGCGTCGACGTGGTCGGCCATCGACTCGAGGAGGGCCGACTTGATGGCGGGGCTCAACCCGCCGATGACCCGGGCGGCCGCCTTGGCGCGCGCGCCGATCTCCTCGATCGATGGACTCACCCTCATGCGCCGAGTCTATCGGCGGCAGGTGCCCCGGGCGCCGATCAGTCGGAGGCCCTGGCTGCCTCGTCGAGTATGAGATCGATCTCCCTCATGAGCAGCGCCTCGAGGCGAGCCACCTCGGCGGGCTCGTACGTGCGCCTGCCGTCGGCGAGGTCGATGATCGCATCGTCGACGTCACCTCTCGTCGCCTTCCTCAGATCGATGACGGTGCGCACCGACTCCGCTCCGTCATCTGCCTTGCGGAGGCGCGCCAGAGACAGCTCTCGCCGTAGCTCGCGATTGGCGTTCTCGAGCTCCATGCGCGAGGACTTGGCGAGCTGATCGCGTCTTCGGGCGAGGGCGAAGCCGATCACAGTCGCCACGACGGCTACTACGAGCAACGCCACCAGTTCTTCCACCATGTTCCTACCTCCTGTCGCGTCGACCTCTTCACGATGTCGCCAATCGGTATTCGGCTCTCCCGTTCTCTGCCTGACCGAGCACCGGCTACGGAGCAAGGCACTCCGACGACAACGGTGAGTGGCGGCGCGGCAACGGCGAGGACGGGCCAGGCGTGGTCGCTCTGCAGGCGCGACTGCGCTCGCATGACGAGATGCTGATACTCCGTCGGCTTCACCGCAGCCCCCACTAAGCCCTGACCACCCTACGACATCAAGGCTACCAGTCGCTCGGGCACAGTCAATGGGGGCGTCGCGGAACGCTCGGCGCCTCGATCAGCCGAACACGACGAGGTCGTCGCGATGGATCACTGCCCCACCGGCCACCGAAGTGTGAGTCCCACGGAGAGTGGTCACGTCGGCTGATCCGATTCGGGTCAACCCCTTGGCAATGATCCGCCCATCGGCGGTGACCTCGACGGCGGCGCCCGCCTCGAACGATCCGGCGTGGGAGGCGATCCCGGCGGGCAGCAGCGAGGCACCGGACCGCACTATGGCGGCGGCGGCGCCGGCGTCGACCGCGAGCGATCCTTCCGTTCGGAGGCCGAATGCGATCCAGAGCTTGCGCGCCGTCAGCCGCGACGAGTGCGGTTCGACCCAGGTCCCCACGTCGCCACCCTGCACTGCGACGAGCGCGGCGTCTGCCCTGCCGGCCTCGGCGATCACGGTCGGGATGCCCGACCATGCGGCCATCCTGGCTGCGCTGACCTTGGTGGCGACCCCCCCCGATCCGAAGCCACTGGCGCGACTCGACCTGTGGAGCTCGTCGAGGATCTCGTCCGTGTGGCGGACGGCGGTCAGCAGCTCCGCTTCGTCGCTGAGGCGGGGATCATCGGAGAAAAGCCCCTGCGTATCCGTCAGGATGACGAGCATGCCCGCCGAGACGAGGTGGGAGACGATTGCGGCAAGTCGGTCGTTGTCGCCGAGGCGGAGCTCGTCGACGACGACGGTGTCGTTCTCGTTCACCACCGGGACGACGCCGAGGCTCAGCATCCGCTCGAGGGCCTCCCGGGCGTGCAGGTACTGGCCCCGATTGGCGAGCACGTCGCGAGTGAGCAGCACCTGGCCGGCGACCCGGCCGCGCACGCCGAGCTCTCGCGTGTAGATCTCCATGAGCTTTCCCTGCCCGACGGCGGCGGCCACCTGGAGAGCTGGGAGATCGGTCGGGCGCCGCTGCAGCCCGAGCGCCGGGAGACCGGCAGCCACCGCCCCGGAGCTGACGAGGATCGTGGGATGTCCTGCGCCCCACAGGGCATCGACCTGCTCCACGATGGCGACGACTCGTTGGGGATCGATCCCGCCCTTGGGGCCGGTGAGCGAGGAGGAGCCGACCTTGACGACGACGGCGCTCCCGCCTGACGCGGGGCGTCTCATTCCGTGCCGACCGCCTCTGGGTCGAACGTGAAGACGAGATCCCCGATCTGGACGTCGTCACCGGGTTCGGCGCCCGCCGCCCGCAGCGCTTCTGCGACCCCGATCCTGGCAAGTCGCCTGGAGGCGAGGTCGGCGGCCTCCGGGACCGTGAGGTCGGCGAGGCGGATCGCCCGTTGCGCAGCGCGGCCTTCCACCAGCCACACCCCCCCGCTTCTCGTGACGCTGAAGTCCGACTCGAGTGGTCGATGGAGCACGAAGCCTGGTCGCTCGGGAGCGGCACGTCTCGCCGTATCGACCATGTCGGCGATGGCGTGCGCCAGCGCTTCGAGCCCTTCGCCGGTGGCGGCGGAGATCATGTGGACGTGGACGGCGCGCTGTTCGGCCCAGTCCGCCAGGAGGCGCGGGTCCTCGTGAGCGTCGATCTTGTTGACCGCGATGACCCTCGGGAGGCGTGCCAGGGCAGCCGAGTGGTGGGCGAGCTCCCGCTCGAGCACCGCCAGCTGCTCCGGGAAGGGCGTCTCCTGCATGTCGGTCGGGTCGAGGAGGACGACGAGGGCCCGCGCCCGCTCGACGTGCCTCAGGAACTCGTGGCCGAGCCCCCTTCCCTCGGCGGCCCCCTCGACGAGGCCCGGGATGTCCGCCAGGACGAACTGCCTCTCGTCGACGGTCACGACTCCCAGGTTCGGCTCGAGGGTGGTGAAGGGGTAGTCGGCGATCTTGGGCCGGGCGGCCGAGAGCCGTGACACGAGCGTGCTCTTGCCGGCATTCGGAAAGCCGACGAGGGCGGCATCGGCGAGCAACCTCAGCTCGAGGACGACCGTGACCTCTTGTCCGTACTCTCCCTGCTCGGAGAGACTCGGGGCCTTCCTCGCCTTCGTGACGAAAGCGGCGTTGCCCCGGCCACCCTTTCCTCCCCTGGCGACGACGAGCTGCTGGCCTTCCTCGACGAGGTCGGCGAGCAGTGTGCCGGATGCGTCGCTGACGAGGGTGCCGAGCGGCACCCCGAGCACCGTGACCCTGCCGCCTCTGCCGTGGCGGAGGTCACCCTCACCGTGGGTGCCGTCCTCGCCGGCCCAGTGGCTCTGCCTGTCGTACTCGAGCAGCGAGGTCTTGTCCGCGGTGGCCCGGAGGACAACGTCACCCCCGGCGCCTCCCGACCCGCCGGTCGGCTTGCCGCGGGGCCTGCCCTTCTGGCGCAGGAAACTGGCGACGCCGGCGCCTCCGTTTCCCCCTTTGATCCGGACCGTTGCCCGGTCGACGAAGCTCATGGTGGCTAGGGCGTGCGGGACGCCCCTTCGCTCAGTCGTCGAGGATCGAGACGAGGCGCCTCCCGCGACGCTCGCCGTACTTCACGACGCCGCTCGTCATGGCGAAAAGGGTGTCGTCACCGCCGCGCCCGACGTTGTCGCCGGGATGGATCCTCGTGCCGCGCTGGCGTACGAGAACAGATCCGGCGCTGACCCGTTGCCCGTCGAAGACCTTCGGACCGAGGCGCTTGGCGGCAGAGTCGCGGCCGTTCTTGCTGGAGCCGCTGGCTTTCGTCTTCGACATGGTTACGCCTCCTCGTCGGTCTGCGCTTCGGAGGACTTCTCCTCCTCGGCCTCGGCTGGCTTGGTCGCCTTGGCGGTCGACTTCTTCGACGCTGCCTTCTTCTTGGCGCCGGTTTCGATCTTCGTCACCTGCAGCCGGGTGTACGTCTGGCGGTGGCCGGCGTTCTTGCGGTACCCGCTCTTCGGCTTGTACTTGAAGACCTGGATCTTCTCTCCCCTGCTCTCGCCGATCACGGCGGCCGTGACGGTGGCCTTCTCGAGCTCACCCCGGTCCGAGACGATGCTGCCATCGTCGCCCACGACGAGCAGCGGCTGGAATGTGACCTCGTCCCCGGCGTCCTTGATGCGCTCGACGTCGATGACGTCGCCCTCACGGACCTTCGCCTGCTTCCCGCCGGCGCGGATGATGGCGTACATCTTCAATCCTCCGAGATTCATGGAACGGCGAGCGGGCTGCGGCTCGCGTTCGGAGCGCCACATGCTACTACGGGTCGCCGAGGGCGGATCAGTCCTCGGTGACGTCCTCGACCTCCAGAGCGGGAGGGAGGGGGGCGCCGACCGTGGCGGCGTCCTCGTAGAGCAGCACTCCTCGCCCCGCACAATGGGGGCACACCTCGGAGAACGATTCGAGGAGCCCTGCCGAGACGTTCTTGCGGGTCATCTCGACGAGTCCGAGGTTCGAAACGTCGAACACCTGGGTCCTCCGCTTGTCCTTGGCGAGCTGCTCACGGAACTTGAGCAGCACCTGGTCGCGGTTGCGCTCGATCTCCATGTCTATGAAGTCGATGACGATGATCCCGCCGATGTCGCGCAGGCGGAGCTGCCGGGCGATCTCCTCCGCGGCTTCGAGGTTGTTCTGGAGGACGGTCTCCTCGAGGTTGCTGTGCCCGACGAACCGGCCGGTGTTCACGTCGATGACGGTGAGGGCCTCCGTCCTGTCGACGACGATGTGCCCACCGGACGGCAGCCACACCTTCCTGTCGAGCGCCTTCCGGAGCTGATCCTCGACGTGGAACCGCTCGAACAGCGGCATCTCGTCCTCGTACATCTTGACCTTGCCGACGAGCTCCGGCTCGGTCTTCTCGAGGTAGGAGACGACCATGTCGAGCGTCTCCTTGTCGTCGACGAGGAGACGCTTGAAGTCCTTGGTGAAGTGCTCGCGGATCACCCGCAGCACGAGCTGTGGCTCCTCGTAGATGAGGGCGGGTGGAGCAGCGTCCGTTTTCGCCTCGATGTCCTCCCATATCGACTCGAGGCGCTCGATGTCCGCCTCGAGGTCTTCTCGCGATGCTCCTTCGGCGGCCGTCCTGACGATGACACCCATCCCCTTGGGGCGGATGTCGGCGACGATGTCGCGCAGCCGGCGGCGCTCGTCCTCTGGAAGGCGTCGCGAGATGCCGCGCACATCCGGATCCGAGGACAGCACGAGATAGCGGCCCGACAGGCTGACGTCGTTCGCCAGCCGGGCGCCCTTGTGACCCATTGCGTCCTTGACGACTCGGACGACGACCGAGTCGCCCGGCTTGAGGACCATCTCGATGCGGCGCTTGCCGTTCTCGACGTCGGCATCGTCGTAGTTCACGTCGCCCGAGTAGAGGACTCCGTTCTTGCCGGCCCCGAAATCGATGAAGGCCGCCTCCATCCCGGGCAGGACGTTGCGCACCTTCCCGACGTACACGTTGCCGACGAGCGACTGCTTGTCGGACCTGGCGACGTAGTGCTCCACGAGGACGGGTCCCTCGAGGACGACGATCTGGGTCTGGTGGGGGCTGGAGCGCACCAGCATCTGCTTGCGGGCCGTCTCGGGAGGCGGCAGCACCTCGAGGTGGGGTCGCGCCGACGACCGCTCCCTCGACGTCGCCCGACTCGTCGAGCTGCGCGACCGGGTGCGACTGGACGAGCGGCCGCTACGCGAGTCCGAGTCGGGGTGCGAACCGGGCGCCGGGGCGCGGCTCGATCGGCTGTTGCGCCGAGACGTCCTACTCGTGTCTTGTTTGTCCGGGGCAGTCACCTGCTCCGGCTCTTTGAAGCGGCGAATCGTGGCGGTCTTTCCGCCGAGGTCCTCCAGTTTGCGTTCCTCCTCGAGTGCACCTCTTCTGATGACTCGGGGAGTCTTCTTGCGAAACAAAGGCATGCAAGCTCTCCTTGAAGCCCATTGCTGGGCGATGAACTGACCAGCTCGAGCGGCCCTCGGCGTGCGGCATCCGGCGCAGATGCTCGGGAAGGAGCACGACTCGTGCAGTGCGGCCCACGAAGCAGCATGTGGGCGTGAGGACGAGCACGGTCGACATGTCCTAGCGATCCCCTGACGGGTCCTTGGCCGGAAACTGGCCACCGCACGCAGTGGCTCGAGCCCGCACGAGGGTAGCAGGCATCTTCGCGCTCTCGGCGCACCGGCCGGTCACCGTATCCATCGTGGCGGCGGCCACCGTATCCATCGTGGCGGCGGCCACCGTATCCATCTTGGCGGCGCCAACCGCGGTGCTACGCTCCGGCGCCATGCAGCGAAGGGCCGAGCAGGGCTGGATCGAAGTCATCTGCGGGCCGATGTTCTCAGGCAAGAGCGAAGAGCTGATCAGGCGCATCACCCGTTATCACCTCGCCCGGGTCCCGACGCAAACCTTCAAGCCGACCGTCGACATCCGTTACGCCGTCGCAGAGGTCGTCTCGCACAGCAGGCTTTCGACCCAGGCGATTCCCGTCACCGACTCCGACGAGCTGCTGAGGTCGGTGGAGGACAGAACCGTGGTCGTAGGAATCGACGAAGGCCAGTTCTTCGACGGCGGCCTGGTCGAGGTGGCGACCCTCCTGGCCGGGGCGGGCAAGCGCGTGATCGTGGCCGGCCTCGATACCGACTTTCTGGGGCGCCCGTTCGAGCCGATCCCGTCGCTCATGCTGCGCGCCGAGTACGTCACCAAGGCTCTCGCCGTCTGCCACCGCTGCGGAGGGCCGGGACTGTTCACCCAGCGGGTCGTCCAGTCGGACGAGCTCGTCGTCCTGGGGGCCACCGACGCATACGAAGCCCGCTGCCGCCGCTGCTACGACCCCACGGAAGCCCAGCAGCCGAAGCTGGCGATAGAGGCCTGACCGGCGCTCAGCCGCGTTCGCCGGGGACCGGGGAGCGACGCATCCAAATCGAGTGGGCGAAACCGAGGGCGATGCTCATGGCCAGAAAGGCCGACCCGCCGGCGCTCAGGAATGGCAACGGCAAGCCGGTGACCGGCATGAGCCGCATGGTCATCCCGATGTTGACGAACACGTGGAAGACCAGCAGGGCGGCGATGCCGACTGCGGTGAGCTGGGAGAAGCGATCTCTCCCGACCGCGGCTGCCATCATCACCCGCCACACGATCACGGTGTAGAGGGCGATGACGATGCTGCCCCCCACGAAGCCGAGCTGTTCGCCGACCGCGGTGAAGATGAAGTCCGTCGACTGCTCGGGAACGAAGCGCAGGTTCGTCTGGGTGCCCTCGAAGAGCCCCGCCCCGAAGAATCCCCCGGAGCCGATGGCGATCTCACTCTGCCGCTGGTTGTAGAGCGAGGTCGCCGCCAGGTCCTCCGTCGGATCGAGGAAAGCGGTGATCCGCTCGAGCTGGAAGTCGAGCAGCGCGTCCGTCTGGAAGATGATCACCGTGGCGAACACCGCCACCAGCACGAGGAACACGAGCTGGCGCCACGTCGTGCCTGCCGCGAACAGGACGACGACGGCTATGAAGCCGAAGACGAGCATCGTCCCGAGGTCCGGCTGCTTGAAGATGAGGATCGATGGGATGCCGACGAGCACGAACGACCTGGCGACGTGGTACCACTTGAGGTTCCCTTCGGCCGCAGACGCCAGCAGAGCGGCGAGCCCGAGGATCACCGCCACCTTGGCGAACTCCGACGGCTGGAACTGGAAGGTCCCTATCGGGATCCAGCGGCTTGTCCCGGCGCGTAACGGTGCGAAGAGCACGGCGACCAGCGTCCCGAGGCTGATGATGTACGCCAGCGGGGCCAGGGCGCGTAGCGACCGAAGATCGACGAGAGACACCGCCAGAAAGGCGGCGAGCCCGATCACCACGAAGATCGTGTGCCTGCGTACCAACGCCGTCGGGTCCTCGAGCCGGGCAGTCGCCACGGTCCAGACCATGACTATCCCCAGCGCCGAGACCGCCATGTATGCCATCAGGAGGACGAGGTCGGGCCGCAGCGGCAGCTCGCGTTGAAGGATGGTGACCGGCTCGGAGCGACGAGAGGCGAGCGCCATCAGTCGGTCTCCTCGCCGACGGCCACGGGGGTCATGCCGTCCAGGCCGTTGAGCAGGTATTGGAACACGCGGCGAGCCGTCGGGGCGGCGAGCTCCCCGCCGCTGCCGCCACGCTCGATGACGACGACGACCACGTACTCCGGATCGTTGATCGGCGCCACCCCGGCGAACACGGCGGTCGTGATCGACGGGAGCACGGTGCCGTCCTCGAGGGTCTGGGCCTTGCGAACCTCTGCCGTCCCGGTCTTGCCGCCGATCATCTCGACGTTGGGCCCGAAGTCGGCGAAGGCGCTGCGGGCAGTGCCCCCGGCCCCGTTGACGACGCTCTGCATGTCGCGTCGCAGCGAGAGCCACGTCGTTGCCGAGATGTCGAGCGAGCGAGTGACGACCGGCGTGTGCTCGAACACGACGTCGTCGTTGCCGTCGACCGCACGATCGAGCACGTACGGCTGGTACAGGGTTCCTCCGTTAGCCATGGCGGCGTAGGCGGCGGCGAGCTGGAGGGGAGTCACCACGAGTGATCCCTGACCGACGGCGACCTGAAGCAGGTCTCCCCCGAGCCACGGGCTCGCCAGGTCGAGCCGGGCGGCGTCGAGGCGTTGTGGCTGCTCGGCGGCCCACCGCACGAACAGCTCCCTGTCCGGGACGATGCCCTCCTGCTCGAACGGCAGATCGATCCCGGTCTGCTCACCGAAACCGAGCTGCCTCGCCCAGTCCTGCAGCATGTTCTCGCGCTCGGTGAGCTTGTTCTCCTCCCAGATGCGCAGTGCCAGCTCCCAGAAGTAGACGTTGCACGAGCGGGTGAACGCCGCGTGGATGTTCTGCAGCCCATCGTCTCGCGGGAACGTCCAGTTCGACCAGACCCGCTGGCTGGCGTCCGTGAAGGGGGCGTTGAGCTGGGCGGTGCACTCGATGAGGTCTTCGACGGAGAACGTGCTGATCGGGGCGATGCCCTCCTCCATGGCGGTCACGTACGTGATCGCCTTGAACGTGGAAGCCGGGGCGTATTGACCCTGGATGACATTGTCGTTGAACGCCCCGTCCGGGAACGCCTCGAACTCGCGCTGGGTCAGCCCGCCGATGAAGATGTTGGGGTCGTACCCCGGCACCGAGTCGAGGGCCACCACTGCGCCGTCCTTGGCGCGCAGCACGACCCCGACTGCGCGCACCGGGCACCCCTGGTCCTCGTCACTCGGCTCGCAGCCGCCCTCGGCGTGCTGTTCTCGGGCGAGAGTCAGCGCCTCGAGGAGCGACTCGTGGAGGACTTGTTGGGTTTCGAGCTCGAGCGTCAGGTAGAGAGTCGACCCCGGCCGCGGCACCTGCTCGCCGAGGATGTCCTGGATCGTCTCCGCGTCGACGAGGTACTTGATGGCTCCGGGCGTTCCGCGGAGGAGATCGTCGTACTGTCGCTCGATGCCGTCCTTGCCGAGCACATCGGACGGGCCGACGCCCGGCTTCTCGAGGTCGTGCTCGTCTGGGCGGCCGATGTACCCGATGACGTGCGCCCCGAGCTCGCCGTTCGGGTAGAGCCGCACCGGCTGCGGCACGATGGAAACCCCGGGGAACTCGTCGAGTCGCTCGGAGAGGAAGACCTCCTGCCGGCGCGTGAGGTCGCCGAGGACCGTCAGGCGGTCACCCCGCTGCTTCGCCTCGTCGACGATCTCCTGCACTTCGCCCGCGGTGCGCCCCGAGAAGGCGGCCAGGCGCTGGACCAACTCCTCCTCGACCGCCGAGGGCACGAGGGCGCCCTCGATCACGGCAGCCAGCGAGGGCCGGTTCCCGGCGAGCAGCTCCCCGTTGGCGTCCCGGATCTCCCCGCGGGGGGCGGGCGTCTCCACGACCTTCACCAGGTTCTCGT
>Ga0214472_10005952_pt1 | contig 12804 bp, 12 predicted proteins | sample RVTome_6_FD_207662 | JGI IMG/M metagenome (GOLD analysis project Ga0214472, IMG submission 207662) | Soil microbial communities from uranium-contaminated site in the Upper Colorado River Basin, Wyoming, United States - RVT140D175 | ecosystem: Environmental > Terrestrial > Soil > Contaminated >... | reverse complement strand
CGCTGCCATTCGCCGGCGCCGCCGTCCGGCCAGAGCACGCGCATTTCGACGGTCATGCGGTCGCCGAGGCCGAAATGACGCCAACCGGATTGGCCGCTGACATGGCCGCCGCCGACCGTAATCTCGCGCCGTGCCGACCAGTCTCCATCGCGCACTTCGACCCATGCGCCGACCGCTTCGCGATTGGCGCCCGGCTGCAGCAGTTGCACTTCGACCCAGCTGCCGGGGCCGGCATTTGCGTTGCGCCAGATCTGCGCCTTTTCCCAGCGGTTGACGACGACAAGGTCGAGCGCGCCGTCGAGGTTGAAATCGGCAAGCGCGGCACCGCGCGAGATCGCGCCGCTGCCGACGCCCGATACCGCGCCCGCCTCCTCGAAACGGCCGTCGGGTGCCTGCAACAGCAGGTTGTTCGGATCGCGCGCGGCAAAGTCGGGCATCTTGGCGACATTGCCCTTGGCGATGAACAGATCGACGAGGCCATCATTGTTGACGTCCTCGAACTGCGTGTGCCAGGCGGTCGAGGGCTTCAGGTCCTCGCCGATATAGGGGCGGTGGGCGGTAACGCCGCGCGCATAGGCGATGTCTTTGTAGACCGGCCGCGGCCGGCCGGATTTCGGATCCCCGGCCAGCGACTGCAATTTGTTGTCGGCCATGCTGGTCAGGAAATATTCCGGATAGCCGTCGGCATCGAGATCGTAACTGGCGATGCCCATGCCCCAGATCTTCAGCGGCTTCCACCCATCCTTCGCAGCGAACAGTTCCGGCGCTTTGTCCGGGAGCAACCGCCACATCTGTTCCTGGCCACCCTCGTAATATTCGCGGTCGTTGGAGACGCGCAGGCTCGGCATGCCGGACCGGTCCCAGTCGGTGAACAGCATCGACAGCGGACAATAACTGGGTGTCAGCGCAACAGGGGCGAGGAACAAGGCCGGACGGCGTACAGTCTTGAGGCCGGGATGATGGCGCGCCGGCCGGTGCAGCCAGTTGTCGGTGCAGCTTCCCCAGGGCGACGTTTCCTCGCGACGGTCGACGTAATTGCCGACCGCAATGGTCGGCCATTCGGCGCCGCGTTCCCACGTTGCGGCAAGCGCGGTAGACCAGCCATCGCCACCCTGGAAACCCCACAATTCGTTGGCGGGCTCGAAATAGCAGCCGCCGCGTCCACGCATCAGTAGGTTTTCGCCGACGCGCAGCAATGCGATATCGGTAAAGCCGTCGCCATTGACGTCGAGCGGATAGGCGCCGGTGACATTGTCCAATTCGAGTCCGCTTTGATGCGGTTCGAAGCGCAGCGGCCCGCCCTTCGAGGACACATTGCGATAGAACTTTGCCGGCGCTTTGCCGCCGGCCAGCACCAGATCGGCAAAGCCGTCATTGTTGCAGTCGAAAGCGGCGACACCACCGCCGACGGTGAATTCCCAATCACCGTCATAAACGCTGTCGATGCCGGACTGCCCGGTCTCTTCGACGAATTCGGGCGCCTTCGGTCCCGGTCCCGAACTCCCCGCCTGGAGGCCGGCGGCGCCGAACAGCAGCGTCAGCAGCGCGAGCAGGAAAACCCTGGCCACCATCTATCTCCGTGTCTTCAAGGCGTTGACATGGGCGCCGATGCAGCGGCCCTGGTCGAGCCCGCGATCGATCGCCGCGCGAAAATGAATGCCGCCGTAAAGACGCGATATTCCTGCTTCATTGGCTGCGTCCCAGAAGCTCGAATAGGCGCGCAGCTTCATGCCGTCGGCGATTTTGCTCGGGTCTTCAAACGCAAAATCCTCGCCGAAAATTGCCGTCAGCACGGCCGCTGCCGCCCCCGACTGGGTGCTATGTCCGCTCGGATATTCGGGAAACGGAGGCGTGTTCAGGATCGTGTCCCATTCGGGATCGATCAGGCGGCGGATATAGGTCAGCGGCCGGACGAGATCGTAGACGTATTTCTGCTGCCAGCAGGCGACGAAGGAATCGGACAGGACGATCCCCAGCCGCGCGAAAAGATCGACGGATTGCTCAAGGCCGAGCTGGTCGCGCTCGGCGATCAAAAGCGCGATCGACAGCCAATGCCCGGGCGGAGTTGCCGACAGCATTGGGTCGTCCGACCAGAACTTCGCAATTGCCTCCTGCTCGGCGGTCAGGTTGCGAACAGTCTCGTATACTTCATAAGCTTCCTTATAGAAGGCCGATCCCGGTTGCTCGCTGTAATCGGGCGGCGGCGGCAGGGAGCAAGTCGCTCCGCTCTCCAGCACAAACGTGCGGTTTTGCCCCCATTGCGGCAAAAGCGGTGTCTGCTGCTGTGCAACGAGACTGGTCGGCACCCAATGCGCCGCGCCATCGGTCAGTTTGTACTCGTGGGGAAACCCCATGTTCTCGACAACGGCGCCGCCGTCGTCTTCTGCCCATTCGAGGACGCGCCTGGCGACCGCTTCGCCGAATGCCTGGCTGCGCGCAGCGACGTCCTCGGCGACGCCTTCCATCACCCACGCATTTTGCTTGGCGGAAAGTGCAGCGATCGCGCGCTGGCCGGCGGGACCGGTATTTTCGAACAACTCGGCAACTGCATGCGCGATTGCGGCGTTGACGACGACCGCCTCGTCATAGGTCTTTCCCGGCTCGCGGCCCGGCATCGGCGGCATCGCATTCAACTGGCCGGTCAATGTCACAAGTTCATCGGAGCCGGCGGCGACGGACTCAAAGGCAGCGATGCCGATATAGGCGAAGGAGCGGCTGGCCACCGGCGGCGAATAGGTCGCGGTGTGGCGCACGAGGTCAAGGACAAGGCGATACCATGTACGCATCGCTTCGGTGGCCCTGGCATTCGCCGAAGCCGAATATGCGGCGCCAAACGAAGAAAGAGACGTCAGCGCAATCACGCAGACAATAAGAAACACGCGACGGATCATGGACCAGGCACCTCCCTTGCCTGTTGTCGAAGGCTCGCCCGCCATGGCGCGCCGCTGATTTGGCGCGTTCTCAATGGCGGGTACGCGTCGATATTGCATCCCCGGAGCGAGGTTGCAATCGCCCGAGATTGCCGCCGTGGACCGCCCCGGCAGAACCAAGCACCAGGGAGCGCCATAGCATATTGTGTTGTATAACGCGGCGCGTTATATATTGGCATGATCGAGAGCTTCGCCGACCGCGAAACGGAACTGGTCTGGTCGGGAACGCGAAGCCGGAAACTGCCGCCGGACATCCAGGGCATCGCATTGCGCAAACTGCGCATGTTGAATCAGGCGAGAGTCGTGCAGGACCTGCGTGTGCCGCCCGGCAACCGCCTTGAAACTTTGAGAGGCAGTCGTACCGGCCAGCACAGTATCCGGATCAACGATCAGTGGCGCATCTGCTTTATTTGGAGGGATGGAAGGGCAAACAATGTCGAAATCGTCGACTACCACAGCTGACCTGCTGGCCAATCCGCATCCGGGCGAGATTTTGCTCGAGGAGTTTCTCAACCCGATGGGCTTGAGCCAGAATGCCGTGGCTAATGCGATCCATGTACCGCCGCGCCGCGTTAACGAAATTGTTCTCGGCAAGCGCGCCGTAACCGCCGATACCGATTTGCGTTTGGCGCGATATTTCGGGATGAGTGAAGGATTTTTTCTCGGCTTGCAGACCGACTACGACCTGATGGAGCGTCGTCGCACCATCGGCAGCGAACTTTCGTCGATCAAGCCGCGTGCGGCATGAAATGCCCCGGCCTTGCGGCCGGAGCATGAGATATCGGAGCCGTCGTAGGCGCTAAGCCGCCTTTTTCGCCGCCGGCTTCGGGTTGAAGCGCGTATAGAAGCTCTCGCCCTTCTCCGCCATCTCGCGCAGCAGTTTCGGCGCCTTGAACTGGGCGCCGTATTTCTTCTCGAGATGCCGGCACTGGTCGACGAATTTCTTCGCGCCCAAGCCGTCGATGTAGGAAATCGCGCCGCCGGTGAACGGCGCAAAGCCGAAGCCGAGGATCGAGCCGACATCGGCCTCGCGGACATCGGTGACGACGCCTTCTTCGACGCAGCGCGCCGCTTCGAGCGCGATCACCGAATGGAAGCGGTTACGCAGTTCCTGGACATCGATGGTGTCCGGGTCCTGCTGCGGATAGAGGTCGGCCAGGCCGTGCCAGAGATGCTTCTTTGCCGGCTTGGCCGGATAGTCGTAAAAGCCCTTGGCGTTCTTTCTGCCGAAGCGGCCGTGTTTTTCGACCATGGTGTTGACGAGTTCGAGATGGCGATGGTCGACGGCCTTCTCGCCCATGTCGCGCACGGTCTGATGCATGATCTTGTGCGACAGGTCGATTGCGGTCTCGTCGTTCAAGGCGAGCGGGCCGACCGGCATGCCGGACATCTTGGCGACGTTCTCGATCATCGCCGCCGGCACGCCCTCGATCAGCATGTTGTAGGCTTCGGACATGTAGCGCAGCACCATGCGGTTGATATAGAAGCCGCGCGTGTCGTTGACGACGATCGGCGTCTTCTTGATCGCGCGGACATAGTCGAGCGCGACGGCCAGCGCCTTGTCGCTGGTTTTCTTGCCCATGATGATCTCGGTCAGCATCATGCGGTCGACCGGCGAGAAAAAGTGGATGCCGATGAAATCCTTCTCGCGCGGGAAGTTTTTCGCCAGACCGGTGATCGGAATGGTCGAGGTATTGGAGGCAAAGATCGCGTCGGCCTTCATGTGCTTGGCCGCGGATTCGGTCACCGTTTTTTTGACGGCCGAATCCTCGAACACGGCTTCAATCACCAGATCGCAATCGGCGAGCGCGGCGTAATCGGCGGTCGTGACGATGTGGCCAAGCAGCTTCTCCTTGGCGGCCGGGCTGGAGCGACCCTTGGAAATTGCCGCGTCCTCGATGCCGGCGGCATGGGCCCTGCCCTTGTCGGCGGCGGCCTGGTCGCGGTCGAGCAGCACGACATCGATACCGGCCTTGGCGGTGACATAGCCGATGCCGGCGCCCATGAAGCCGCCGCCGCCGAGGATGCCAACCTTTTTCAGCGTCGAAGCCGGGACATTGGCCGGACGGCGAGCACCCTTGTTCAATTCCTGCAGGCTCAGGAATAGCGAGCGGATCATCATGCCCGCCTCGGTGGTCTGCAAGACGGCGGCGAAGTAGCGCGCCTCGATCCTGATCGCGGTGTCGATCGGTACCAGCAAGCCCTCGTAGACGCATTTCAGGATGAAGCGAGCGCCCGGATAATTGTCGTAGGTCTCGCGGCGGTAGATGGCGTTGGCGGGCGGGAACAGTTGCGCGCCGGCAGCCGAATAGACCGGGCCGCCCGGCAATTTGAAGCCCTTTTCGTCCCAGGGCTGCACCGGCTTCAGGCCGGCGCGGATCATCGCCTTGGCCTTTTCGATCAGTTCGCCGGGGGCGGCAACCTCGTGGACGAGGCCGAGCTTCTTGGCCTTTGCTCCGTCATAGGTCCTGCCCTGCAGCAGCATCTGCAAGGCTTCCTGGGTGTTGATCAGGCGCGGCACGCGCTGGGTACCGCCGGCGCCCGGGAACAGGCCGACCTTGACCTCGGGCAGGCCGACCTTGGCCTTGGGATCGTCGCTCATGACGCGACCGTGACAGGCAAGGCACATTTCGAAGGCACCGCCCATGCAGGTGCCGTTGATGGCGGCGACCCAGGGCTTGCCGGAGGTCTCGAGTTTTCGATAGACCCATTGTAGGCGCGAGGATTGCTCGAACAGGAATTTCGCGGCGCCCTCCGGGTCGGTCTTCTTCATCTTCTGGAAGGTGGTGAAGGATGATTCCAGCATCGACAGGTCGGCGCCGCCGGAAAAGGCTTCCTTGCCGGAAGTAACGACGACGCCCTTGACGGAGGCATCCGCCGCCATCTCGTCGACGATTTTGGTGAAATCGTCGACCACGGAACCGTCGATGACGTTCATCGACTTGCCGGGCATGTCCCAGGTGACGAGCGCGATACCGTCGGTATCCCTGGCGATGGTGAAGTTCTTGTAGTCAGCCATTCATCCGTTCCTTCAATCCTGATGCTCGTGGCCAGGCCCGCGCCGCGAACCCGCAGGCCGGCCGGCATAACCACGTTCGGCGGCGTAGAGATGTTTCTGGTGCTGTGTCAGCAGCGGTTCGGTCTCCAGATGCGCGACCAAGTGCACGGAGCGCAACCGGCCTTCGATGGCGGCGATCTCGGCGGTCAGCCGCTCGATCTCTTCGGCGGTGGCCTGTCGCGATGCAAACGCTTTTTCCAGTCCGGCCTCCGCCTCGACCATTTCCGCGCCCAATTGCCGCGCCGCGCCATTCATGCGCGCAAAGATCGCTTCGACCTGCTGGACGGTGACCGCGTCGAGGCCGAGCTTCGGCGCCATGTCGAGGACGTGGCGGGGGCCGGGAAGGCCGTTGAGCTCAGCCGCCAGGGCATAGGAAAGCCCCTTGCCCGAGAGCAGGCCGTCAATGCGTGCGGGCGAAAGCGCCTTGATGCCGCGCGCATCGAGACCGGCATAGGGCTGGCTGTCATTCGCGGCAAAGCCGACAGACGCCGGCAGCGCGATTGCGAGAAGCGCCAATAGTATTCGTTTCATGGTCAGACTCTCTCGACGATCGTCGCCGTACCCATGCCGGCGCCGATGCAGAGCGTCACCAGCGCAGTGTTCAAGTCACGGCGCTCCAGTTCGTCGAGCACAGTGCCGAAGATCATCGCGCCGGTTGCGCCGAGGGGATGGCCCATGGCGATGGCGCCACCGTTGACGTTGATCCAGTCATGCGGGATGTCGAAGGCCTGCATGTAGCGCAGCACGACGGAAGCGAAGGCCTCGTTCAGTTCGAACAGGTCGATGTCGGTGAGCTTCATCTTCGCTTTCTTCAGCAGCTTCTCGGTGACATCGACCGGCCCGGTGAGCATGATTGCCGGCTCGGAGCCGATATTGGCGAAGGCGCGGATGCGGGCGCGCGGCTTCAGGCCCATCGCCTTGCCGCCCTTCTTGGAGCCCATCAGCACCGCGGCAGCGCCGTCAACGATGCCGGAGGAGTTGCCGGCGTGGTGGACGTGCTTGATCGCCTCAACTTCCGGGTAGCGCTGTACCGCGACCGCGTTGAAGCCGCCCATCTCGCCCATCATCACAAAAGACGGATCGAGCTTGCCGAGGCTCTGCATATCGGTACCCGGCCGCATGTGCTCGTCGCGGTCGAGGATGGTGATGCCGTTGATGTCCTTGACCGGAATGACGGAATTCTTGAACCGGCCGTCTTCCCAGCTTTTTGCCGCCCGTTTCTGGCTTTCGACCGCATAGGCATCGACGTCGTCGCGGGAGAAACCGTATTTGGTGGCGATCAGGTCGGCGGAGACGCCTTGCGGCACGAACCAGCCGGGCAGCGCGACCGACGGGTCCATCGGCCAGGCCCCGCCCGACATGCCCATGCCGACGCGGCTCATCGATTCGACGCCGCCGGCAATGACGATGTCGTCGGCGCCTGCGGCGATCTTAGAGGCGGCAAGATTGATGGCGTCGAGGCCCGAAGCGCAGAAACGAGATATCTGGATGCCCGGCGCCTTGTTGTCGTAGCCGGCCTCGAACGCGGCGGCGCGCGGAATGACCGAACCGGCCTCGCCGACCGGATCGACGCAACCGAAGACGATGTCGTCGACGGTTCCGGTGTCGAGTTCGTTGCGGTCGCGGATCGCCGCCAATGCCTTGGCGGCAAGGCGAACCGCCGGAACTTCGTGCAGGGAACCGTCCTTCTTGCCGCGGCCGCGCGGCGTGCGTACGTGGTCGTAAATGAAGGCTTCCGGCATCGTGGTTGCTCCCGTTTGGAGCATGATCCCGAAAAACGGAAACCGCTTTTCGGACAAGATCATGCGTTGAAGTAATTCGCGCCGCCTTCAGGCGGTCGCGGGTTCTTTTTCCAGTCCGGACGGCATCAGGGCCTCCGGTCGTTTATAGCCGGGCAAGGCGGCGATCCGCGCCAGCCACGCCTTGATTGCCGGATATTCGTTCCAGTCGACACCGATCTGCTCGGGCCAGAACAAGTAGCCGCAGAGCGAAAGGTCGGCGATGGTCGGCCGGTCGGCGGCGACCCACTGGCGGCCGGCCAGATGCGCTTCAAGCACCTTATAGGCGTTGACGGCGCGGGCGAAGATGAACTTTGTGACCGGATCGTCGGTCTTCTTCTGGAAATAGCCCATGAAGCGGGCGGTCGCGGTGTAGCTGGTGAGCTTGTGGTTGTCGAACAGTATCCAGCGCAGAACCTCGCGCTCCTCGGTCTCGGTCTTGGGGCCGAATTTGCCGAAATGACGGGCAAGATGGTGAAGAATGACGCCGGATTGGCTCATGGTCACGTCCCCATCCTTGCGATGGTGGACGAGGACCGGCGCCTCACCCATGACATTGACCTGGCGAAACTCCGGCGAGCGCGTCTCGCCAGCGAAAAAGGCAATGCGTTTGGCTTCCCAGTCGGCACCGCACAGAGTCAGCATCAGCGCCACCTTGTAGGAGTTGCCGGATTCCTGAAAGCAGTGAAGCGTAAACTCGGCCATCAATCAGCCCCCTCAAGGATCAGCAGGTTTCCCGTCGACGCGGCCTGGCGGATGGTGCGCGCTTTTTGGTAGGCGGGCGAATTGTAGCAGGCGCGCGCTTTTTCCATCGACTCGAATTCGACGATGACATGGCGGGGCGGCAGATCGCCGGCCTCGACCGGGTCGGTCTGCCCGGCGCGCGCCAGATATCGTCCGCCGAACTCGCCGACGATGCGGAACGCTTCCGCCGCGTAAGCCTTGTAGCGGTCCGGATCGTTCACCTGGATATGGGCGATCCAATAGGCTTTGGGCATTCGCATCTCCCCTTCAGGCAACCGCAATTACTTCGATCTCGACGAGCCAGTCCGAAGACAGCGTTTGCACCACAATCGCCGTCGTCGGAATCTTGCGGCCGCGCAATGCCGCAAGGCGTGCCTTGGCGTTATTCTCCGCATAGGCCGGATCGCGCAGATAGCTGGTCAGGCGAACGATATTGTCGACTGTCGTGCCGGCCGAGGCAAGGATCGTGCGGATGTTCCGCCAGATCAATTCCAGTTGTTCGCCAATGTCGGCGCCAGCAGACAGATCGGGCCGAAGCCCCATGGTTCCTGCGACATAGAGCGTGCGCGTGGCGCCAGAAACCGAGACCGCGTGAACATAGTCGTCGGCGGGATAAATGCCGTCGGCGGCGGCAGGATTGTGGACCGTGATTTCCATGGCCTAGAGGCTCCGCGAGAAATTGCCGCTCACGGCGAAGCGTTGAAGCGCGAACTCAGGCATCTGCGGCCTTTCCCGACGATTCCGGCCGCGGTCCGAAATCCACCATCAGCGCGCTCGACGTCGCGCGTGCCGACAACCTGCCTTCGGCGTCGAAGAGGTCGGCTTCGGCAAAAGCGGCAGTCTTTCCGATTCGAACCACCCGCGCCTTCACGGTGATGGCCCCGGGCGCGACGGGCCTCAGGAAATGGGCGTGAATGTCGATCGACGAGGTCATCTTGGTGCCGTTGGAATGCGCGAATATCGCGGGGCCGATTGTATCGTCCATCATCGCGATCAGCATGCCTCCCTGGACAAATCCGACCGGATTGCAGAATTCGCGCCGGCCCTCGAATCCGATGGTGATCTCACCCTTGGCCGTATCCATCTCGAGAATCTTCCAGCCGAGCAGCTTGGAGGAGCCAGAAAGCGGAACGGTGTCGAACGGAGCGGGCACGTTCATCGCTAGAGGCTCCGCGAGATGAGCAGCTTCATGATCTCGTTGGTGCCGCCATAGATGCGCTGGACGCGGGCGTCGCGGAACATACGGGCAATCGGATATTCGTTCATGTAGCCATAGCCGCCGAACAGCTGCAGGCAGCCGTCCACGACGCGGCCTTGCAATTCGGTCAGCCAGAGTTTTGCCATGGAAGCCAGTTCCGGCGTCAATTTGGCTTCGAGATGCTGGGCAACGCACCAGTCATAGAACGTGCGGCCAACGGTTGCCTCAGTCTTCATCTCGGCCAGGCGAAACTGCGTGTTCTGGAACTCGATGACATGCTTGCCGAAGGCCTTGCGCTCCTTGACGTAATCGATGGTCAGTTTCAGCGCACGCTCGACCATCGCGATTGCCGCGCCACCGATCTGCAGGCGCTCCTGCGGCAATTGCTGCATGAGCTGGACAAAGCCCTGGCCTTCCTCGGTGCCGAGCAGGTTCGATGTCGGCACGCGGACATCGTCGAAGAACAGTTCGGAAGTGTCGTTGGCGTGGGCGCCGATCTTGTCGAGGTTGCGGCCGCGCCGGAAGCCCTCGACCTCTTCGGTCTCGACGACGATCAGCGATATGCCCTTGGCGCCCTTGCCCGTGTCGGTCTTGGTGACGACGATGACGAGATTGGCGTTCTGGCCGTTGGTAATGAAGGTCTTGGCGCCGTTGATCCGGTACTGGTTGCCGTCACGCTCGGCGCGCGAGCGAACCGCCTGCAAATCCGAGCCGGTGCCAGGTTCGGTCATGGCGATGGCGCCGATCAGTTCGCCGGTCGCCATTTTCGGCAGCCATTTGCGCTTCTGGTCTTCCGAGCCGTAGTGCAGCAGGTAGGGGGCGACGATGGAGTTGTGGAGCGCGATGCCGAATCCGTCGACGCCGACATGGCTAAGCGCTTCGATGATGGCGCTCTCATGCGCGTAAGTGCCGCCGGCGCCGCCGTATTCCTCGGGCATCGAAGCGCAGAGCAGACCGGCCGCGCCGGCGGCGCGCCAGCGTTCCGGCGGCACGATGCCGTTGGCCTCATAGGAATCGTAATGCGGGGCGATCTCGGCCGATAGCCATTTCGTCGCCATGTCCTGCAACATGGCGACGTCGTCCGAGCGCCAGGCAGACGGCGCTACGCCAAGAATCTCGGCGGGCTGCATTCTTGAACTTCCTCCCGGAGCCGCAACCTAGAAGGCTTCGGCTTTCAACGCCATCATCGATTCGGCGCCGCTTTCGATGCGGGCGAGATGGGCCTGGGCTTCGGGCAGAATCCGCTCCATGAAATAGCGAGCAGTGGCGAGTTTACCCTCATAGAATTCGGCACGGCCATTGGCGCCGTTTGCAAGCGCCTCCTGGCTCTTTTCGGCCATCAGCGCCCACATATAGCCGAGCGCGACGATGCCCATCAGGTGCATGTAATCGTTCGAGGCGGCGCCGGCATTGTCCGGATTCTTGATGCCGTTCTGCATCAACCACATGGTCGCGGCTTCGAGCGCCTTCACGGCATTGCGCAGCGGCTTGGCATAGGCGGTCATCTTCTCGTTTTCGCGGTGCTTGCCGGTGAAGCCGTTGACCTCTTCGATGAAGGCGCGCAAGGCCCGGCCGCCATCCTTGGCGAGCTTGCGGCCGACGAGATCGAGCGCCTGGACGCCGTTGGCGCCTTCGTAGATCATGGCGATGCGGGCATCGCGCACGAACTGGCTCATGCCGTGTTCCTCGATATAGCCGTGGCCGCCATAGACCTGCTGGGCGGCAACCGCGTTTTCGAAGCCCTTGTCGGTCAATACGCCCTTCACGATCGGGGTCAGCAGGCTCATCAGATCGTCGGCGGCCTGGCGCTCGCCGGCGTCGCCGGAACGGTGCGAGATGTCGCCCTTCAGCGCCGTCCACAGCATGAAGGCGCGGCCGGCCTCGTTGAAGGCCTTGATGTTCATCAGCATGCGCCGGATATCGGGGTGGACAATGATCGGGTCTGCCTTCTTGTCCGGCGCTTTCGGACCGGTCAGCGAGCGGCCCTGGATGCGCTCGCGGGCATAGGCGACCGCGTTCTGGTAGGCAACCTCGGAGATTGCCAGGCCCTGCAAGCCAACGCCGAGCCGCGCCTCGTTCATCATCACGAACATGGCGTTGAGGCCTTTGTTCTCCTTGCCGATCAGGTAACCGGTCGCCTCGTCATAGTTGAGCACGCAGGTCGAATTGCCGTGAATGCCCATCTTCTCCTCGATCGAGCCGCAGGTGACGCCGTTGCGCTTTCCGGCTTTGCCTTCACCGTCAAGGACGAATTTCGGCACAATGAAGAGCGAGATGCCCTTAGTGCCTTCCGGCGCGCCCTCGATGCGGGCGAGCACCAGGTGGATGATGTTTTCGGCAAGGTCGTGCTCGCCGGCGGAAATGAAAATCTTCTGGCCGGAGATTCTGTAACTGCCCTCGCCGGCCGAAACCGCCTTGGTGCGCAGCATGCCGAGATCGGTGCCGCAATGCGGTTCGGTCAGGTTCATCGTGCCGGTCCATTTGCCGGCGATCATGTTCGGAAGATAGGCCTGCTTCTGTTCGTCCGATCCGTGCACCTGGATCGCCGCGATCGCGCCCTGCGTCAGCCCGGGATACATCGAAAACGCCATGTTGGCGGAAATCAGATATTCGCCCGCGGCGCTGTGCAGCGCATAGGGCAGGCCCTGGCCGCCATATTCGGGCTGGGCGGAAAGCCCCATCCATCCGCCTTCGATGTAGGCCTTGTAGCCGTCCTTGAAGCCGGTCGGCGTGGTCACCGAGCCGTCGTCATGGCGCTTGCAGCCTTCCTCGTCGCCGACGCGGTTCAACGGATGCAGCACTTCCTCGCAGAGCTTGGCCTTCTCGGCGAGGATCGCCTCGATCATGTCGGGCGTGGCATCCTCGAAACCGGGCAGATTGTTATAGCGCTGCAGGTTCAGAAGCTCGTTCAGGACGAATTTCGTGTCCTCGACGGGTGCGCGATAAACCGGCATTTATCCTCCTCGGTGTCCTCCAGGCCAGGACGACAGGCCCGACTAGCGCATGATCCGCCAAAGTGGAATCGCTTTGGCGATGAGATCATGCGCAGATTCAACACTTCAGGCGTGATCTTATCCGAAAAGTGGCTTCCACTTT
>Ga0214472_10005951_pt1 | contig 12805 bp, 9 predicted proteins | sample RVTome_6_FD_207662 | JGI IMG/M metagenome (GOLD analysis project Ga0214472, IMG submission 207662) | Soil microbial communities from uranium-contaminated site in the Upper Colorado River Basin, Wyoming, United States - RVT140D175 | ecosystem: Environmental > Terrestrial > Soil > Contaminated >... | reverse complement strand
GCCTCCCACCTCGGACCCCTGGAGACCGCCGAGCCGAAGCTGCTCGCCATCGCGGCGATCCTGCTTCTCGCCGCGGTCAACGCGCTCGGCGTGCGCGCCGGAGCCGGAGTGGTCGGCGCCCTCACAGTCGGCAAGATCCTGCTGCTCGCGGTGATCGTCGCCTGGGGCTTCGCGGCCGGACGCGGAGAGACGGCGAATCTGTTGCCCTTCTTCGCGCGCCACGGCACCTCCGCACCGCTCGTCGCCGGACTGGCCGGCGGCCTGGTCGCCGCCTTCTTCTCCTTCGCCGGCTTCTGGGACGTGGCCAAGCTCGCCGGCGAGGTCCGCGACCCGGCGCGAACGCTGCCCCGGGCACTGGCTCTCGGCGTCGGGGTCTCGACGGTGATCTACCTCCTCACCAGCGTGGTGTTCCTCTACCTGGTGCCGATCGAGGCGGCGGCTGACCCCGACGCTTTCGTGGCTCTGGCCGGCCGCGCCCTCTTCGGACCCGCCGGAGAACGCGTGCTGGCCGCTGCCGTGGTGGTGGTCGTGCTGGGCAGCCTCGCCAGCTTCACTCTGGCGGCTCCCCGCGTGTACTACGCCATGGCCCGCGACGGTCTCTTTCTACGCTCCGTCGCACGGCTCGACCCTCGGCATAGCGCACCGCGGCGCGCCATCGTCATTCAGGCGGCCCTGGCAGCTCTCCTCGTAGGCCTCGGCACATTCGACCAGATCGCGGCCTACTTCACCTTCGTCACCGTGGCTTTCGTGGCGCTCACCGTCGCCGGGATCTACCGCCTCCCGCGCCCGGAGCCGGGTGGCTACCGCGTGCCCTTCTACCCATGGACACCCCTGGCGTTCCTCGCTCTGCTCGTCGCCATCCTGGCGATTCTCGCCGTCGGGCGCCCATTGCAGGCTGCGGCCAGCACCGCCGTCGTGATGCTGGGAGTGCTCGTGTACTATCTCAGCGCGTCGCTTCGCACCCATTCACCGGAGACCCGCGAGCCGAAGGAGCAACCCTGATGGCCTGGATCAAGACGATCCCCTTCAACGAAGCCGACGCGGCGCTGCGCCGCGCCCTCGACGCGCAGCACGCGCTCTATCCAAAAGAGTACGCTCGCGATCCGGAAGACGACGGCAGTGGCAGCATCGTCGCCACCCACACCCTGATCCCGGACGCTCTCCATCACGCCTTCGCGACCTTCGGTGCGCTGATGTCGCCGGAGTTGCCGCTGACCCGCGCGCAGCACGAGATGATCACCACGCGGGTGTCGGCGATCAACCGGTGCCATTACTGAACTGACTCTCACGCAGAGTTTCTGCGTGCCGTCAGTCTTGATGAAAACCTCGTCCGGTCGCTGATCCACGACTACGCCGAGGCCCCGCTCGACCCGGCCGATCGGGCGATGCTCGACTACGTGTCGCAGCTCACCCGCGACGCAACGCAGATCGGCCCCGCGGACCACGAGCGCCTGCGCTCCCACGGCTTCGACGACCGCGGGATCCTCCAGATCACGCTGATCGCCTCGTGGTTCAACTACATCAACCGGGTTGCCGACGCCCTGGGCGTCGGTCGCGAGGGTTGATCGACTACGACGCGGCGCGGATCATCGCCTCGGCGATCGTCTCGGGCGACTGCGCCAGCCAGCTCTCGTTGACCTGGATCTTGAAGGCCGACTCGCCGGAGAGCGGCGCCGGCAGGTCGATCGCCGAGCCCACGAGCCGCTTCCGCCAGGCCTCGGCGTCCACGCCGCGCACCGCGAGCCGCGCGACGTTGGTGCCCCCGGCGATGCGCTCGACCTCGAAGCCTGTCCATCCGCCGAGAAGCCGGTAGACCTCCTCCGACCGGCGCACCGCTTCCGCGAAGCGCTCCGCGAAGCCCGGCAGGTAGTGGCTCGCCGGGGCCGCGTACACCCAGCCGCCCGGCAAGCTACCGCCGAACATGCGGCGAACGTGGAAGAGGTCGTCGAGCAACTCGGCAGAGCCGGCGAGAACCGCTCCGGAAGCGGCATTGAAGTACTTCCAGAGCGAGACGTACACGGTGTCGAAGAGCGCCGCGTACTGCACCGGCGAGACGCCGGTGTACGGCTCCGCGAGAAGAACGCGCGCACCGTCGAGGTGCATCCCGATCCCCCGCTCTCGCGCGAAGTCCGCAATCCGCCGCATCTCCGCGAAGTCGAAGACGCGGCCCCAAAGGCGCCGCACCGGTGACTCGATGGAGAGCGCGCGGACGGGGGTGCTCACCCGACCGCCGGCGGCGCGCTCGACCTCGTCCCGCACCTGCTCCAGCGTGAAGGTCGCCTCGCCCGGCGCCAGGGGCACCGCTTGCAGGCGGCTGAGGATCGGCAGGCAGTCGCCGGAGTCATTGTAGAGGTGGCTCTCTTCCTGGAGGAGCACGCGACCGCCCTCGCCCGCCAACCGGCGCACGGCGAGCTGGTTGGCCAGCGTACCGGTGGGCAGGAAGACCGCCCGCTCCTTGCCCAGCAGCTCCGCCACCTGCCGCTCGAGCGTCTCGACGCTGCCCCCGATGGAGTAATCGTCGGTCTCGATCGACCCGTTCGCCGCGAGCCGTGCCAAGCCAGCCGCGTACTCGGCCGCCGACAGAGCCAGGCCATCGCCGTGCATGCGGACCACGGCCGGACCCGTCGAGTCGGCCGTCGAGCCGAAAGCGGCGCGCCCGCCGGCGCCGAGCGAGGCGGCGCCTGCCGAGCCCATCCTCAGGAAGCTCCTACGGTCGATGCCGTCCATGAGATCTCCCGCTCGCCGACTCGCCGCATCTGCGGCGGCCGGTTGGAATCGACCCGCGATCGGGCCGGGACCTGTCGGATCAATCGGCCTCATCCGCGATCAGACGCCGGCGATCGAGCAGCTCACCAGCGAGGATCACGTGCCGGATGGCTTCGAGATTGCCCACGTCGTGGCGCGGATCCCGATCGAGTACCAGGACGTCCGCCCGGTACCCGGGCCTCACCTGGCCGACCTTCCCCCAGCTCGCGAAGGTCGCCTCGAAGTTGCTGGTGGCGCAGGCCAGAGCCTCCCTCGGCGTGTGGCCGATGCGGACCAGGGCCTCGAGCTCGTGCTGGAGCGAGATCCCCGGCATCGTTCCCCACACGTCGGTCCCGCTGCCCGCCAGGTAGACGGCCCCGCCGCGACGATACGCCTCCTCGATCATCAGCTCGCTCCGCGCCAGTGCCGAGTACGCAGCCTGGTGAGCCGGGTCGTTGTCGTGCACGCCGGTCTCCGGGTCGGCCGGGTTGTTGATGTCTTCGCGACGCAGGATGCGGGCGACGGGATGCTCCCACGGGTTCTCGGCCCACGGCAGATCGAGGTAGAGCAGGCCGAAAGTGGGCATCAGCGACACCGGTGACGAGCCCAGAAGCCCGGCGTACTCCGCCAGCCGCTGGTCCCAGGGGGAGAGAGCGGTGAGCCACTTGTAGTAGATCCACTTCGGGCTCTCGAGATCGTCGCTGAACGGCTGCTCGGCGACGGCCTGCGCCATCTCCCGCGGCGCCAGGTCGAGGGAGTAGCGGGTGGTATGGACGAAGGCATCGATGCCCGCGGCGATGCCTTCGGCATAGGTCGAGAGCCCGAGCTCTCCGATCGTCCCCATGCCGAGCTCCTCGGCCCGTCGAGTGACCGCCGCGAGCTGATCGGGAGTGAGCTCGTACATCAGCAACGCGATGTCGATTCCCTGCGCGGCCAGCGTCTCGACCGCCCGCAGATGCTCCTCGAGCGGTGCCCGTTCGCGACCCATGCCCTCGAGCAGATTCAGGTGCGGGCCGGGATCGGCCGTTGCGAACAGCTCGCCGCGCCGCCCTCCGGATACCGCGATGATGGAGGTGATGCCGCTGTAGAGATAGGCGTTGGCGTAGCTCTGGTTGTTGATCGCCGCGAAGCCGTCGGTCAGCCCTGGAACGATGAAGGCGCCGGAGGTGTCGATCACGAGGGCCGCAGACGGGATCGGCACCGTCTCGCGTGGTCCCACCGCCAGGATCTCATCGCCCTCGATCAGCACCACCGCGTCCGCGATGTCGGCTTCGGACCGCCCCCTCTCCGCGGTGTCGACCACCGTGCCGCCGACCAGCGCGAGGGTCTCGGCCAACGCGACCGGCGGCGCCACTGCCAAGGCGACAAGGGCGAGCGCCCAAGCTGATCGAGCGGGATGGCACGGGCGCATCTGTCGACTCCCTCTTGACCGCGGGCGGTGGCTGCGTGGACCTACCTGGAAGGGTGAATGCTATCAGCGCGCTCGGGTGACGGTCGCGCAGCCGACCGATGGCAGCGATCCCCGACTCAGAACCCCAGGAGGTTCTGGCCGAACTCGTCTCCCTGCCAGGGCTGCCCGGCGGGGAAGAGCGGCGGAGCGTAGCAAGACCCGCCTGCGCCTCGGCGGAGCACTTTGGCCTTCTTGTTCCTGTCAGGATCGAACTTCAGGCGGGTGAAGGCGATCGCCCCGGAATGGTCCTCGAGATCGCAGGTGAGACCGGGCTCTCCGTAGGCGAGCTCCCAGAGTTTCGGTGCCCGAATCGATCGGAGTCCGATCGCCCATCCGGAATGAGTGGTCTGGTTCCAGGTGGTCTCCTGAGGACGCGTCGGCCCCGCATGGCGCCCGATCTCGACCTTGTCCCAGCTCAGCGCATAGGCATCCGGACCCTTGAGGTACCGCACGCCGATCAGGTTGACGCCACCGCCCTCCGCCAGCAGGTCGCCGTCGAGCACCAGATCCGTCCCCGGCGCTCCGGAGGCCAAGGTGTTGTGACCCGGACCTCCAATGTGATCGACGTCCCACCAGTCGAAATCCCCTCGGGCGCTCTCCGGGTTGTCGAGCAGCAGAGCCTGTCCGGTGAGCCCATCCTCGCTGCTGAGCAGACCGAACGCCGCGCCGGTGTTGTCATCGAAGCCGGGCACCGTGACGAGCGGATCGGGGAAGTCGTCGTCGTTCAGCCGGAGCGATACGCCCGCGTGCCCGAAGCGCTGCCCGGGACGCCCGTTCGGAAGAGAGACCTCCTGGCCCTCGGACAGGCCGGGCCCATAAACGACGTTGAAGATGCCTGCGCCGTCGTTCGCGAATTCAGCCCCGACGCCGATGTCGACATTGAGATCGTGATTGAAGTCGCCCGCGAAGAGCGAGGTTCCCCAGAAGTCGTTTGCCCTCGGCTTGAAGCCCAGCGAGGCCCGAGTCACCGTCTGCGGCGGCTCGTCGGAATCGCCGCGCAGATAGCTCGCCGAAAAGACCAGCAGCTTGCCGGCACTCGCCTTCTTGCGCACCCGGGCTCCGATCGCGGAGACGATGAGCTCGTCGCCTTCCTCGCCGTCGAGGTTCGCGAGCGACACCGCGTGACCAAAGGCCTCGCCGGCCTTCGAGTGCTCGATCAGCCGGGAGAACTCCAATCCTCCGCGGGAGCCTCGGTACAGGACGACCGCACCGGCGGTGGCGATGCTGCCGAACTGCGCGTCAAATCCGTCCATGCCCACCACGACGTCGGTGCAGCCGTCGAGATCGATGTGCCCCACCGTGATCGACCGGCCGAACTGATCGTCCCGGTGCGGCTCGAGGCTCGCATCGACGATCGTCAGGCGCTGGCCTTTGGCCCGCGCGCCGTTCGGCTTGCCGTAGGCGACGTACGCGGCACCCGCGTTGGGGACGAGCTCTCCCAGGCTGTTGGGGAGGTCCGCAAGGTGCGAGCTGGTGAGAAAGTCCTGCCGCCCGTCGCAGTTGAAGTCGACCTCCGGGCGCGCAGCAGCGGCCGCCCGGCGCGCCCACCCCGACGAAGGCGCTATCCGCTGGGGCGCCCGACCCTCGACGCGGACCCGAGAAACCTCGGCGAACCTGAGGCCCGGAGACGAGGAGCCATAGCTGGAGGGAAAGAAAGCGACGGCGAGGAGCAGCAAGCCGACGCAAGCAAGACCACCGCGTTGGACCACGACAGCCTCCTGAGTCTGCGCCCGACAGGGAGCACGTGGGAAGTTTCTAGCACGCCTCCGTTCCAGAAGAAAGCGACCCTCGGCGGCCGGCGCAGGCGCGACGCGGCCTCGAGGCCGCCTGCATTTCACACCAAGCATCGCGTCGAACGGCAGGCCGGGCCGGATCGGTCCCTTCCTTTGCCCGACACGTCCGCGCTGTCGAGTCGATCTCCCCGTACAAGTAGAGAAAGGGGAGATGCCCATGAACACCTTGTCGATTCGCCGCCTGTTGCTCGTCGCCCTGCTGGCCGCCACGCTGCCGATCGTGTCGTTCGCTCAGAGCACCTCGGCACCGCCCGCGGAAGGCTGGATCTGCGCGCCGTGCGGGCACGCCGACGACGACCGCGTCTATCCCGAGCCCGGCGCCTGCCCGATCTGCGGAATGGCCCTGATCACCACCGCCGAGCGCCGTGCGCAGGCCGCCGCCCAGCCGACCGTCGCGATCCTGCTTTTCGACGGCGTCCAGATCATCGACTACGCGGCGCCCTGGGAGATCTTCGGCCAGGCGCGCTTCCGCGTCGTCACCGTCTCGCCGGACGGCGGGCCCATCACCACCACCATGGGGATGCGCGTAACACCGGACCACGGGTTCGCGGATGCGCCGGAGGTCGACGTGCTGCTGGTGCCCGGCGGGCACGTCGACGACGTGCAGGCCAGCCGCAAGGCGCTGGAGTGGATCCGGCGCACGGCGGACTCGGCGGACTACGTCCTCTCGGTCTGCAACGGCGCGTTCCTCCTGGCGGAGGCCGGTTTGCTGAACGGAGCGACGGCGACGACCTTCTACGGACTTCTCGACGAGTTCGAGCGGACCTATCCGCAGGTGCGACTGGTGCGCGATCAGCGCTACACCGACAACGGAAGGGTCCTGACCTCGGCGGGTCTCTCGTCCGGCATCGACGCGTCGCTCTACCTCGTATCGAAGATCCAGGGGATGGACCGTGCCCGCAGTCTGGCGCTCCACCTGGAGTACGACTGGGACCCAGCGGCGACCTTCGCCCGGGGCGCTCTCGCTGATCGGCATCTCCCTTCGCTCGACATTCAGCTCCCGGGAGGCGCCGAGCTCAGGCGCATGACCTCGCTGGGCGATGAGAACTCCTGGGAAGTGCGCTGGAGGGTCGAGCCCGAGGTGGCTTCGCGAGTGATCGTCGAAGCGTTCGCGAGCGCCCTCGCGACCCAACCTCGCTGGAGGGCGGTCGGCGGCGCAAGCTCCGACCGCATGAGCTGGCGGGTCGCGACCGAGAGCGACGGGGAGTGGGCAGCCGATCTCCGGGTCACCCAGGAGGGAGACCAGCGGAGCGTCTCCACGAGCCTCGAGCGAGTCTCGAAGTGAAACGCACCAGCCATCGCGAACCAGCTCGCGAACTCCGGGCTCGACGGCGACCACGTGGATCGAGGGGTTCCGGCCCTTCAGCACAGTGGCCACGCCTCGGGAGGACGCGCCGGTGCCCACCGAACACTCTGGTGGATGTTCATAGAGGCGCTCCCGCGTGCGGTCCGGATGGCGCACGCCGAGCCGAAGAGGAGAGTACCGCAGCCCTTCCCGGCCGGCGCCCCTCATAGGACCTAGGAGGAACGCGGTGCGGCCTCATTCAACCTATGGGCATCGCCGCGTCGCGGGTCCTCTCGGCCAGCGCCCGCGCAGCCCGTACCAACCCCATCCAACAGGCTTCTCGGGGTGACGGCTGGTCGGCGAGTCCCACCGAGGTGGGTGGCACGAAGGTTGCCCCTCACTCTCCGCTTTCGGTTGACCACGACTCCTGCGGAGGAAGCGAGATGACTGTGCCCACGTCGTTGGTTCGAACCCTGTCCGTCCTCGGACTGCTCCTGATCTTCGCCGCGCCCACCCTGGCGGCGACGCTTCAAGGCCGAGTTCTCGACCCTGCCGGCGACCCGATCGCCGAGGCTCAGGTCACGGTCGAGGATCCGGACCGCGGTCTGAGTCGCCGAGTGACGACCGACGCCGAGGGCCGGTTCACCGTCCCCGAGCTCGCGCCGGGTGGGTACTCCCTCGCCGTCGTGCGAGAGGGCTTTACGACCCATCAGCTCAGCGACCTCGTCCTGGCGGTGGGCCAGACCTATCGCATCGACGTGAACCTCGAGGTGGCGGGAGTGTCGGAGACCATCGATGCGGTGGCGGCAGCGCCGGCGTTGATCACCGCCGGCACCTCGACGGTAGACGGCGTCATCGGCCAGACCGAGATCGAGCGGCTGCCCCTGAACGGCCGCAACTTTCTCGAGCTCGCCTTCCTGGTGCCGGGCAACGTTCCGACGCCCAACTTCGACCCCACCAAGACGAACAGCGTGGTCGTGGCCTCCGCCGGTCAGTTCGGGCGAGGCGGCATGGTGACCATCGATGGCGCCGACAACAACGACGACGTGGTGGGCGGGCCGCTGCAGAACCTGCCGCAGGACGCGGTCCAGGAGTTTCAGATCGCCACCAATCGGTACTCGGCGGAGTCCGGACGCTCCGGCGCCTCGGCGATCAACGTGGTGACCCGCTCCGGCACGGATCGCTTCCAGGGTTCGGCCTCTCTCTTCGTTCGCGACGGCGAGCTCCAGGCCCTTCCCGCGACTGCGGACCCCTCGCAGGGAGAGCCGCCCTTCGACCGTTGGCAGTACGCGGTCTCGCTCGGCGGCCCGCTGCGCGCCGGTATCGCCCACTGGTTCGCCGCGCTCGAGTACCGCGACCAGGACGGCGGCATCCAGGTCGGCGAGCGCGACGTCGCCACTCGTACGATCCAGCGCAGGTTCGCGGACGCGCCGCTCGAGGACCTCCTGGGCACCGTGCGCTTCGATTGGAGCCCGTCGCCCAACGACCACGTCACCGTTCGCGCCGCGTTCGAGGACGCCGACGACACCGGGGCCAGCACTCTCGACCGCTCGATCGGCTCCGCCACTCAGCGCCAGTCGAGCACCAATGAGTACCACTCCCTGCTCGCAACCTGGGACAGGACGTTCTCCGGATCCACCATCAACACCTTCTCCGCGAGCTACAGCCGCTTTCGCAACGAGATCGTGCCGGTCGCACCCGATACGCCGCAACTGACCTTTCCCTCGATCCAGGACGGCGCCTCGTTCCGCGTGCCCCAGGCCACCAACCAGGACCGCATCCAGCTTCGTGACGGCTTGTCGATCGTGCGGGAGAACCACAACCTCACGTTCGGTGCCGAAGTGCAGTTCGTCGACGGCGCGTTCGATCTGGGCGTCTTCCAGGCCGGGCGCATCGAGATGATCCAGGACTTCGCGCAGTTCGATCACAACGGAGACGGCCTGGTGGACGACAACGACCTGCTCTTCGCGGTGACGCTGCGCAGCGCATTTCCGGACCGCAACCTGCTGATCGACGACTGCGACAACACCTACGTCGCGCTCTACGTGCAGGACGACTGGTGGGTGACCCCGCGGCTCACCCTCAACCTCGGGCTACGGTGGGAGGCGGATACCGACGTCAAGAACCTGAGCGGCTACGACGACCGGAACCCGCTGGTCGAGGAGTTCTACCAGGGAGACCGCGATCGCGACTACGACAACTTCGGGCCGCGCCTCGGCTTCAACTGGGTCAGCCCCACCGATCGCTACAGCATTCACGGCGGTTGGGGGATCTACTACGACCGCATCACGCTGCAGATCGCCTCCCTGGAGCGAGGCCTCGACGGCCGCGCCCTGCCCATCGAGGTGCGGGCCGGCAACCTGTTCTTCCTCGACCCGGAGACGGGACAGTTTCCCCCCTTCGCGCCGTCGCTCAACAATCCGTTCACCGGCTTCATCCTGCCCGGTGAGGGCGCCTCCGGCATCAACATCATCGACAACGACATGGAGTCACCCGAGGTCCAGCAGTGGAACCTCGGCACCGAGATCGATCTGACGCATGGGCTGTTCCTGCGCGCCGACGGGCTCTACAACCGGGGAGAGAACTTCATCATCGGCCGCACGGTGGGCACCGTGTTCAATCCCGTGGTGGGCGGACCCGACCGGGTGGTGAACCTGGAGTCCAGCGTCGGCACCCGCTATCGGGGCCTGCTCATGTCGCTCGAGAAGCGCACCGGTCGGCACCACTTCCTCACCTCCTACACGCTCTCCAAGGCCGAGAACTACGCAAACGACGACCAGATCCCCTTCTCGAGCGGTCCCATCGACCCCAACGACCTGGAGCGCGAGTTCGGCGCCAGTCCCAACGATCGCCGCCACCGCCTCACCTTCGCCGGCAGCTTTGATCTACCCAGGGGCTTTCGCGTCGCACCACTGCTCACCCTGTCGACGGGCGTGCCGATGGACATCCTGATGCCGGATGGCGGCTCGCGGGTGCCCACCCTCGAGCGCAACGCCGGCGGACGCCGATTCGATACCGGAGCCGAGCTCAACGACTACCTGCGCGGCTTGAACGCGGCCGGTGGAATCGACGGCGTGCTGCTGCCGCTGGTGAGCGACGACGCCGAGTTCAGCGACGACTTCTCATCGCTCGACGTTCGCTTCTCCAAGGTGTTCGAGCTGGCGAACGGCCGGACTCTCGAGGCCATCGTCGAGGTGTTCAACCTGTTCAACACCACCAATATCCTCGGCGTCTCGACCCGCAACTACTCCGGCTATTCGAACGTGCTGGTGCGCGACTCGGAGGATCCGTCGGACCCCGGTTACCTGACCTCTTCGAGCTTCGGCAGACCGGTTACCACGGCCGGCGGCGTGTTCGGCTCGGGCGGACCGCGCGCCGTGCAGCTCGGTCTGCGCTTCCAGCTCTGAGCCGCCAATGGATCGCAGCGCGGATCCGGCGAGCCGCACCGTGCCCGGCTCGGCTGCACCGGCGACGCTCGCCCGTTCGTTGGGCCTCGTCGCGGCGACTTCACTGGTCGTCGGGCAGATCGTCGGCATCGGGATCTTCCTCACCCCCGCGGAGATGGCCCGCGATCTCGGCGCCAGCGGCCTGGTCTACGCCATGTGGCTGCTCGCCGGCTTCATGGCCCTTGCCGGTGCCCTCTGCTACGGGGAGCTCGCCTCCCGCTTCCCCGAGGCGGGGGGCGCCTACATCTACCTGCGCCGGGCGTGGGGAGAGCCGGTGGCGTTTCTCTACGGCTGGAAGTGCCTGCTGGTCATGGATCCCGGGATCAGCGCCGCTCTGGCCGCTGGGCTCGCCGACTACGTCGCCTACCTCACCCCGCTCTCGCCCGGGGCTCGCAAGGGCGTGGCCGTGGCCACGATCCTGATTCTCGCCGCGATCACGGCACTCGGCACGCGCCTGGCCGCGGGGGCCCTGGTAGCGATCACCGTCCTCAAGCTGGCGGTCCTGGGCACGATCGTGATTCTCGGCTTTCTCGATGGCGGCGGCGAAGCGGTCAGCGTGCTGCCCTCGCTGGACCGCTACCCTTCGGCACCCGACCTGCTGCCGGCCCTGGCCGGTGGCTTCATCGCGGCGTTTTTCTCGTTCGGCGGCTGGTGGGAGGCGGCGCGCATGGCCGGCGAAGTGCGGGACCCGCAGCGCACGCTGCCGCGCGCTTTCGTTCTCGCGATCACCGTGGTCACCATCCTCTATGTGGCCACCAGCGCCGTATTCATGCGGCTGGTTCCGCTCTCGGAGGCGGGAGCGGCCGACGCCTTCGCCGCCCGCGTGGGCGAGCGGCTCTTCGGTCCCGCGGGCGGAACGATCTTCGCCGGCGCCGTCGTGATCTCGGTCTTCGGGAGCCTCGCCGCGGTCATGCTGTTGACGCCTCGCCTCTACGTGGCCCTGGCTCACGACGGCCTCTTCCCGTCGCGACTCGCCCGCCTTCACCCGCGCTTCGGAACGCCGTCGCTGGCGATTGCGGTGCAGGCGGCACTGGCCGTCCTGCTCGTCTCCCTGGGAACGTTCTCGGACATCGTTGCCTACTTCGTCTTCGTCACCATCCTCTTCATCGCCGCGAGCGTCGCCGGCCTGTATCGCCTGCCGGCCCCCGATGCCTCCGCCTTCCGCACCCCATTCCGTCGGGTCACACCCGCCGTCTTCATCGCGCTCTGCTCGCTGGTCCTCGCGCTCATGCTGATGGGCAGGCCGGTTCAGGCCCTGCTCGGCATCCTCGTGGTGTCCCTGGGCGCGCCGGTCTACATAGGACTGCGCCGTGCGGGCTGGCTGCAGACTCGCGACCCGGGGGAGCCCTGAGGGCACCCACTCGGCGATACCATGCAGCTCATGACGACGAACGAGAAGCCGAGCCGACCCATCGACCCGGGCGCGCGCATCGGACACGTTCACCTGAAGGTGGCGGAGATCGCGCGCGCGGTGGCCTTCTACCGCGATGTGCTCGGCTTCGAGCTTACCCAGCGCTTGGGGGCGGGCGCGGCGTTCCTGTCGGCCGGCGGCTACCACCACCACATCGGCCTCAACATCTGGGAGAGCCGCGGCGGCCCCCGGCCGGCGGCAGGGACGACCGGCCTCTACCACCTCGCCATCCTCTATCCGACGCGCGCCGCTCTCGCCACCGCCCTGAAGCGGGTTCTCGCGGCGGGGATCGAGCTCGAGGGCGCCGCCGACCACGGGGTCTCGGAAGCGCTCTACCTCCGCGACCCCGACGGCAACGGCGTCGAGCTCTACTGGGACCGGCCGCAGGAAGAGTGGCCCCGAGACCCGGTGGGCGACCTGGCGATGGTGACCGAACGCCTGGATCTCGAGGCCCTGCTGGGTCAGACGGCCTGACCCGCGATCATGCACTTCCGTCGACTGGGCAAGACCGGATTCGAAGTCTCCGAGGTCTCTCTGGGTACCTGGCAGGTCGGGGGGCGTTGGGGCAGCGGCTTCGACAATGCCAATGCCGAGCGGATCATCGACGGGGCGATCGACCGCGGCGTGAACTTCATCGATACCGCCGACGTCTACGAGAACCGGCAGAGTGAGGCC
>Ga0214472_10005950_pt1 | contig 12806 bp, 2 predicted proteins | sample RVTome_6_FD_207662 | JGI IMG/M metagenome (GOLD analysis project Ga0214472, IMG submission 207662) | Soil microbial communities from uranium-contaminated site in the Upper Colorado River Basin, Wyoming, United States - RVT140D175 | ecosystem: Environmental > Terrestrial > Soil > Contaminated >... | reverse complement strand
GATTGTCGGCAACACGATCTTCCTGCCGCCCGGTCCGAACCAGGTGACGTTCCACGCCATGCTCTCCGGCTGGGACACGGGCGGGGCCGGAACGCCACGCGTCCAGGGCTATCAGTTCGAGGTCGACGCCACAAGCTACACGTCGGGCCTCGCCGGTTCGTTGAGTCCGCTGACCTTCCCGGACGCTTCGGCGGGATGTTTCATCGATGCCGCTGAACCGGGCTTCATCTTCTCGGGGCTCGGCCACATCAAGGGTACGAACACCGTCAGTACCACCTGTGTCGGCGGGGCCAACGACGGCGCATCATGCACGGTGAATGCCGACTGCCCCGGCGGATCGTGTGAGCTCAATTACGACTGGTTCGCCCTGACCAACAGCGCCGGCGATGCCGTGGTCGACACGGGGGCGAGGAAGTATCTGGGAACGCTCATCCTGGACGTCCCCCCGGATGCCCAAGGCTCGTTTACGATCTCGTTCACGGCGAGTCCCAGCACGAATATTCTGCTTGACCAGAGCGCCCTCGATATCCCCTTCGTCACCCAGCCGGGGTTCATCGAAGTCGACGCGCCGCTGATCGGGGCGTGCTGTATTTCGGATGGCAACGCCTGCCTGGAACAGGTAACGCAGCAGGACTGTGAGAATGACGGCGGCGTGTGGGGCGGGCCGGCTACCGATTGCGGTGGACGCGCGCTTTGTGATTGTTGTGTCGAGGGCGATGGGGCAGGCTGCGTTGTCGAAGACGGGTGCGACGATCCCCCTGGGGTTCCCGTTTTTCAATGCCTGGGCGACGGGAACGGCGACGGCCTGGACGACGCCTGTCCGGCTGCGTTGCCGACGGACACCTGCCCGGCTGGAGCCCTCGGCACGCTCGCCAGTGGCGGTGGGACGATTCCCTATCCGGATACCACGGGGCTGGCGAATGACTATGGCGACTCGGGCATCACGGACGGAGACGCCTGTGATCCGAATACGTGGAACCGCCCGGTCGACGGAAGCGGTCCGGATGCGATCGGTGCGTTCCAGGTGGATGCCAGTGGGACGTGGAACTTCACGACCTGCGGCGAAAACGCCGACACCAGCCTGATGGTGCTCGAGGACCTCGGCGGCGGCTGCCCGGGCGACGTGGTCATCGGCTGCAACGGCGACGATGCCGAAGGCTGTCCCGGTAGCCCTGACCCGTTGGGGCAGTTTGCTTCGGACCTGTCGGTCACCCTGTGCGCCGGGTCGGACTATTACATCCTGCTCGACGGTTGGAGCGCAGGGTCATTCTACTACAACCCTGCGCCGGTCGTGTCCTATTCACGGACCGCTGGCGGGTGCCTAGACAACGCGGACTGTGACGACGGGCTGTTCTGCAACGGCTTCGAGACCTGCGACGGCTGCCAGTGCCAGCCGGGCACGCCGCCCACCTGCAATCCTCCCACGGCGCACTGCGATGAAGACACGGACGCCTGCATCTCCTGCACCAGCAAGTCCGACCCGGCCGCGGCGTGCGGCGACGACGACGTCCCCTGCAACGGCCTGGAAACGTGCAACCCCACGACCGGAGGGTGCGAGGTCCTGGCGCCCTGCGACAGCGGCGAGTACTGCTTCGACGGCTTCTGTAGCGGGAGCGGAGAGTCGTGCTACGCCGGGCGGGTCACGAACCCCGATCTGGATTGTCCAAGCGGGGAGACCTGCGTGGCCAGCAACACTTCGCTCCAATGCATTGGAGATTCCTGCGCCGTCTACTGGACGTCCCGATCCGCGTTCTTTGGCCCGAAGCAGGGATTCGCCCCGGCGATCGTCGGAGACGACGTCACGTTGCTCCCGGGCGGTGGACGCAACCTGATCAGCTACGAGTTCAACGACGTCTGCCGGGACGGCGTCCAGGGAGCGACGGTCACCGGGCCGTACGACCTGACGACGGAGCTGTGGACGGCCGATCCGACTACGGGGGCGCCGCTGGCCCCGATTCCCGGGACGCAGTGCTCCTTCTTGGGGTTGCCTTGCGGGAACGGGATTGACGGAGACCCGAACCGCACGGCGCGCAACCAGATCGTCTGCGAGCCCAACGGTGGCGCGCCGACCAACGTGATGCTGCCGGAGGGCAATCCGTCGGGCACCGACTTCTACATCACCTACACCGCGACCAGCGACTCGCAGGGCTTCGCGATCGCCGGCTCGCCGCCGGAGTCGCAGGGCATCATCGTGGGCTCGTCTCAGGACCTGGTTGCGCGTTCGCCCGACAACGGCGTGAACTGGACTACTTCGTTCTTCACCGGACCGCCGCTCGACGCCAACTTCGGCGACGCCAAGGTCTGCGCGAGCTGCTTCGAGGATGCGGAGTACACCGGGGCCGACGAGTGCGTGAACACCAGCGTGGTACCCGTTTCCGTGGGTAGCGCGGGTGAGCCAATCGTAACCACCATCGCCGGCAACAACTCCGACGCCACCGGCCCGGACTGCTCCGAGCTCGGCAGCGCCGCGATCCACTGGGAAGCGTTCACGATCTCGCAGTGCGCCAACGTTCGTCTGGACTTCTGCTGTACGGTGCCGGACATCGGGCCGTCCTTCACGCACCTGCGCACGGACTGTCCCCTGGGCGGATCGTGCGGCCCGTTCGTTGGGGCCAACAGCGCCGCCCGCGGAGGCCCGTACTGCAACGAGAACAACCTCTGGCAGGAATACTTCGGCCTGTCGGCGGGCACCTACTACTACCCGATGATCTCCGGCTACACCTGCTCGACGGACGCCGATACCGCGTGCAATCCTTTCAATCGCACTTGTGTTGGCGGGTCCAACGACGGCGCTGCGTGTACCACGAACGCCGAATGTCCTGGCGGGACGTGCGAGTTGACCTCGGACTGTCCGAACGACGGCGTGTGCCTGGACCGCACACGGACCTACCAGATCCACATCACGGCGGACGAGGGTTCCGGCGCCTGTTGCGACCCGGCCAGTGAGTCCTGTGTGGACAACGTTTTGGAGAGTGACTGCAACCTTCAGGGGGGCGTCTTCTCCTGCGGCCAGCGCTGCTGTGAAGTCGAGTGCCGCGAAACGCCGCCTGAGTACGATTCCGACGGCGTGTTCCTGCTGAGCCATCTGGACTTCGGGCAATTCAACGTGCCCCCGCCGGACTTCGTGAACACCGGCAACGAGATGTGGGGCTACGTCTCTCCATCGGGGCGCGAGTACGCGGTCATGCAGTTCCGGACGGGCACGTCGTTTGTCGACGTGTCCGACCCGATCTTCCCGGAGGTCGTGGGATGGGTCAGCGGCGAGGGGATCGACCAACCCTGGCGGGACGCGGCGGTGCACCAGTTCTCCGACGGCCGGGCCTACGCCTACATCGTCCACGATGTTTTTCAAGGGGAAGGACCTGGCATTGGCTTGCAGGTCGTCGATCTGACGGACATCGACGACGGTGTGGTTTCTCACGTGAACACTACGGACCTCGGCGTGATGTTCGAGGATGCTCACAACGTCGCCGTCAATCCCGACAGCGGATACCTGTACCTCTGCATTCCCGGCTTTGACGGCCCGGACGTCGGGCTCCTGGTGGCCAACCTCAACGCCAACGCGGTGAGTCCGCCGATCGTGGGCCAGTGGGACGACTTCCCACCGGGCAGCAACGTCCGCTGCCACGACGTGCAGGTGGTCAGTTACGACAGCGGTCCCTGGGCCGGCCGGGAGATCGCCTTCTGCCCGGCGGAAAGCGACGGGTTCTACATCGGCGACGTGACCGACAAGAACAACATGTTCACCCTGGGTAGCCTGGCCTATCCCAACGTCGTGTATGCTCATCAGGGCTGGCTGACCGAGGATCGGCGGTACTTCATCATGGGTGACGAGCTCGACGAGCGCGACGATCCCGACGTGGATTTCACCCGCACGCTGGTCATCGACGTAAGCGATTTGACCAACCCCATGCTGCACTCCGAGATCTTCGGCACGACCTGTGCCATCGAGCACAACATGATGATCCGCGGCAGCCGGCTCTACGAGGCCGGATACACGGCCGGCCTGCGGGTCTACGACATTTCGTATCTCTACGGCGCCGCCCCAGGGGGCGGCTTTGAAACCGCGTTCTTCGACACGCATCCGGAAGACAATGTCACGCTGACCCGGGGCATGTGGGGCGTGTACACGGACTATCCCAGCGGGATCATCGCCACCTCCACGATCGATCGGGCCATGTTTCTGTTCTGCGACGAGACCACCGGACCGGTCGCGAGTTTCATGCAGGCGTTCCCGCCTCCAGGCAATCCGGTTGCGTGTGGAGAGGTCGTGATGTTCGATGGCCAACTGTCGCCATCCTGCGACCCTGCTTCTCAGATCAACCGTTGGGAGTGGGACTTCGACCACGACGGGGAGACGTTCGACGTAGAGGCGATCGACCCCAATGTCATGCACGCCTACTCGACGCCCGGCGAGCACACGGTAGCTCTGCGGGTTATCGGCGATGAGCTGTCCAGCGCGTGCATGGGGCCACTGCCGGGTGCCTGCTCGATTCCCACACTGGTCCCCTTGAATCCTCCCATCTTGGACGACCGCGCGGGCACATCGGTGGCCGTCGACGGCAGGCTGGCCGTGGTGGGAATCCCTGGCAAAGACACCCCGCTGGGAACCGGAGAAGTAGTGGTCTACCGTGAGAACACTTCCGTCTGGTCACCCGATGGAGGGCTGCTGGGTCCCGCTCCGTCCGCGACTGAGCAGTTTTTTGGCCAGGCGGTGGACGTCAGTGGGGATGTCATTGCGGTTGGTGCCCCTGGTGAGGAAGGCGTGCCGGGAGTGGCTTCGGGGGTGGCTTATGCATTCCGAAACATCGCTGGCACCTGGCTTGAACAGGCCCGCCTCGTGCCTTCGGACCCTGAAGCTGGAGCGTCCTTTGGTGAGTCAGTAACCGTCGACGGGAACCGACTGATCGTCGGTGCGCCGGGAGACGATTGCTTCTTCGGACCGGACTGCGGCGCGGTCTATGTGTTTCGATACAACGGTTCGAGCTGGGTCCAGACGCAGAAACTGACCGCACCCGCGCCGGCGGGCGGTGAGTTGTTCGGCACGGCCGTGGCACTTGATGGAACGGCGCTGGTCGTGGGGGCCCCGGGACCGGTACCAGGGAACAGCGGCGGCGCGGGCTATGTTTTCTTCGACGCCTCGTCGATCTTCCCGACGGCCGGCTTCCTCTCTCAGCAGCAGCTCCTGCCCTCCGATCCGCCGGGCGGGGATGACTACAGATTCGGCGAGGCGGTTGCAGTGGAAAACCGTCTGATCGTGGTCGGCGCCTGGGGCCGCGACTGTCCCGGCGTCGTCAACTGCGGCACGGCCTACGTCTTTCGCCAGGTCGGCGGAGTCTGGACGGAGGAGCAGATGCTGACTGACCCGGCGCCCGCAGTCAACGATCTGTATGCGGACAGCGTGGCCATCAGCGACGGAGCGATCCTCGTGGGGTCTCCGTTCGACGCCTGCGAGGGCGGGGGTGCGCAATGTGGTGCGGCCTACCTGTACCGCCACGACGGCAGCACGTGGAATGAAGAGCAACGGATCGAGCCTGACCAGAGAGAGCCCTTGGACTGGTTCGGGACGGCCGTGGCCCTGAGCGACGAGAACGCCATCGTGGGAGCGCCGGCTAAGGACTGCGGCGTGTGCGTCGGAGGTGACAATGCTGGCATGCCGTGCGCCGGAGATCCGGAGTGCGCTGCGGGCGTCTGTGTGGTTCAGTCTGACTGCGGAGCGGCGTATGTTTTCTCCACCGGCCGGACGGACCTGGTGACGCACAAGGTCACGGTGGTCGGGCCGTGTCCGTGCATCGATGAATCCGATTGCACGGACGACAACGTGTGCAACGGCATCGAAACCTGTGCGGACGGGGAGTGCCTCCCGGGCACGCCGCCCAACTGTGACGATCTCAACGCCTGCACGACGGATTCGTGCAGCCCGAGCCTCGGCTGTCAGAACGTCGCCGTCGCCGACGGCACGCCCTGTGAGGCTGGCGGCGAGTGCGTGGGCGGATTCTGCACCGTACCCAGTCCGGAAAGCGAAGACGATTCCGATGAGTCCTCGTCGATCGGCATCGCGGCGATCGGCGACCTGGGCGGTACGCCCATCGGCGGCGGCGCCAATCGCTCTGCGGCTGCGGCGATTTACGAAACGACCAGCGGGAGGACCAGCACGTACCAGGACCTGATCTACAGTGAAGTCTCGAAGGTCGATACGGCCCTGGCCATCTCGGACCTCCGTGTTCTCGACGAGCCGCTTGTGGCCGGAAGCAGCGACGTGATCAGCATTCACCCCGCGCTGTTGCAGGAGATTCTCACTGGCGAGGGAGTCGCAAAAGTCTCCGCCCTTGCGTACGCCGGTACGGACCTGATTCAGAAGCAGGTCCGCGCCCACTTCGCCGGCGCCGCGGCACGGGCGGTCGATGACTCCACGCTGTTCGAGTTCTTCAACGACTCCCTCGATGCCGGCCTCGCCTTCTCGGAGAGCCTGAGGAAGGCCGTCACGCTCGCGGAGTGTGACGGCGGCAGTCTCGACGGTGAGCCTTGTGCTTCCAACGTCGATTGTCCGGGCGGCGTGTGCGGCGTGCCGTGCAGCGATCTGAGCTGCGTGAGCGTGACACGACTGCGGAACGCCTTACAGGAGGCCGGCGTGAGCGCGTCGGCGGACCTGGCCGCCTATGCCAAGAACGTTCAGGAATTGACGTTCTCCATCGAGGACCAGCGAGAGTATCTCACTCAGTTCGCCAGCGAGCCCGAGACGGCCAAGAAGTGGTACTACTACGGCGGGAAGTGGACTGGAAGTCTGCTCAAGAAGCGGGCGTTCATCGGCCTGGACGCCGCCCGCTCCGCGCCACGCGATGCGATCGTGATTCGTGGCAACGACACGGCCGGCTTCGCCGAGCAGCAGGTGTCGGTGACCGGCGCTGCGGTCCAAGCGGCCGTCTACCAGAGCGCCGAGAAGAAATGGGTGCTGGCCGCCGTCGTGGCACGGGCCATTCCGTCATCACGGGCTGCGGCGGACGAGCTGGCCCTCGTGTTCTGGAAGGATACCGATGCGGACGGCCTGGTCGAAGAGCCGGCGTTCAGTGAGGTCACCCTCGATACGGTGGCCCTGGAGCCCGGTTTCTCGGGCGCAGCCATGTACCAGACGGCCGACGATGAGATGCTTGTCCACAACGTAAAGGACGGAAAGTTGTGGAAGGTTGCGCTCAGCCTGGAAGGCGTGGCGACAGGGGCCGCGGCGCGCTCCGTCCTTCTCTCTCCGCTTATGGAGCGGCCGGAGATCAGCGAGACCGGTGGCTTCTCGTGGTTCTTCACGAAGTTCAAGAAGTCGATCTCTCTATCGGCGCAGAATCGCGATGCAGCAGAGGCCTTCGCCGAGGCCACGCGCTACATCTTCACCTCGGAGCCGGATCCATCGTACGGCACGTCGGCGTTCGCGGTCGACGTGGTCGGCGAGACGGTCGTCGGAACGGAGCTCGGCACGCTCGCCCAGGTGCGGGCACCCAACAACCCGGTCCTGGTGAAGCTGCCTTCCGTGCTCCCCGAGGTCCCGATGTCCAGCGTAGAGATGTTCGGCAACCCCGCGGAAGTGCTGTCCGTTTCTTCCATCGGCCGCGGCAGCCAACAAGTCCTGGCGAGCGCGGCGACGGATAGCGCGGGCACCACGGGCACGCTCGCGACGGTGAGCGACATCAACCGCCGCGACCTGCTGCTCGTGGAGGTCTTCGGCGCCGCTCGGGCGAGCGTCTCGAAGCTCGTGCAATTCATCCCGGAGCTGGGCGAGCCGCTGGATTCCATCGACGTGGACACCGACATCGACGGCCTGGTGGACCGGGTGCAGCTCTCGGTCAATCCGCACCGCGTCCACCTGATGAAGGCCGTCTCCGCAGGCTCATCGCGGGCGGCCGAGTCGATCTACAGTTACCAGTACGATCAGGTCCTGCTGCGCGTACCACTGGGAACGGATCCAGAAACCAGCGAAGCCATCGCCTTCAGAGAGGTGGCCGAGACCGGCGAGATCACGGTGATCGGCACAACGGTTGATTTCACTCTGAAACCGCTGCCGAGCGCCGATCCGCTGGCGTACTGGCAGCCCCCGGCCGTGGACCTGGACGACGATGGAACGCCGGCGGAGACGGTCCGCGTGTTCCGCGCCCTGGCCAGCGGCATGTGGCGGTTTGAGGTCTACACCGGGCTGTCTGCGTCCCGATCGGCACCGCGTAGCCGCGGAGGCGTGATTCTTCCGCCGACCCTGACGCCCAAGCAGGTCAACGTTCTCGACCTGGACGGCGACGGGGACCTGGATGCCCAGGTTGACGACTTCGACGTACTGGTCGCTCGGGCAGCCGGCGGCCCGGTCTGCCTGTTTAACTTGGTGAAGGAATCGGGAACCCTGGCCTTCGAGGAGCGGGCGTGCCCGTCGCCGTTGTCTCCCCCGGCCCCGGCCGGCGCTCCGCACGACGTCCGCAAGAACCGCTTTATTTCGGTCGATCCCACGACCAGCGGGACCGTGCCCATCGTTCTCCGCGTCGAACTGCTGGACCTGGCGTGCAGCACGACCGGCAAGCACTGCACCTTCGACGCGGACTGCAAAGCGTGCGTGAGCGGTGGAAACAACGGTCTGGGCTGCGAGGTCAACTCTGATTGTTCCCCTGGCTCCTGCGCCGTGAGCGGCGAGACCTGCGTGGAGCAAAGCCCGCCGGTGGTTCTGGGATGGGTAAGTGATCCCGTAGTGAGCCCCGGGGGGTCCCCGCCGGGCACCGTCACGGCGACCGTTCAGAACTCGATGCCGGCGCCGCGCATCTGGGCGGAGAACCCGGTCCACGTCGGGGACTGCGAGATTGCTCCCGTGACGTCCTACGCGATCCGAAGTTCTCAGGACGGCGTGAGCTTCTCCGAGCCCTTGTACGTGGGCACGATCGGCAAGCCGCAGAGCAAGTTCTGGGGCGACACGGTGGGGAATTTCAACGGCGTGGACTGGACGGCGCCGAACTTCCTGGTCAACGTCGACGACGTGGTTGCGTGGGTCAAGTACGTGACCCTGAAACCCGCGCCGCACATCACCGTCGTAGACCTGGATGGCGAGGCGCCCAACTTCGTCATCAACGCGACCGACCTTCAGTTCGTGTTGCAGGGGTTCGGAGGCAAGCCGTATCCCCCGTCGGCGTTTCCGACCCAGGGTGGCCCACAGAGCTGTCCTTGAGATGCTGGCAAGAATCGGTCCGAGACGCGAATGCCCGTGTGGCACGCTAGAAAAAGGAGTTTATCGTGATCCTACGCCCGCTCTTTTCAGGAATCGCAGCGTCGCTCGTAACATTCATCGGCGTCTTTGAGTCCGCGACGGCGGGCGACGCCAGCCTGACACGGGTGCCGGTCATGGAGTTCTTGCCGGTGAGCCGCTCGGCCGGCGGCGCTTCTGCTCGCAGCTTCCTCGCGGGGGGCATGGAGTGGTTTGAAGGCCGCGGGCCCGCGTGGACGGCCGCCGAGGTCACTTCTGCCCGCACGTCGCGGGGTGGAACGGTGCTTCGTCTGACACTCGTCGATGCTGCGGCGCTGCGCCTTCGCGAGAGCCTGCCCGACAGCGGCACTCGCGAGGTCGCCATCCTCCTGGATGGAAGGGTCGTGCGGGTGGCCCGCGTGGGAGTCGAGGAGTCCGATGGAAGTCACGTGACTTTGACGGGTCTGGACGCCGGCCAGGGCGATCGGCTCGCCGCATGGTTGTCGCGGAGTGGTGTGGCCTTCGACGCACCGATCCTGTCGGTTCGCGGCCGTTCGGCATCCGCCCGGCCAGGGGAGCTTGTTCGGGTCGACGCCTGGGTGGAGAACGCCGACGACCTGGCAGCATACGAAGTGTCGGTCCGCGTCACGGGAGGCGACCGTGGAACCATCGCCGTGGAGGACGTATCGGTTGCCGCGGACCACGATGACTACCTCTTTCGCGGGACGACGCCCATTTCCATCACCGACGAGCGGCGTGCGGCCGGCGCCCTGCTGAACGGCAGCGCAGGCGCGACCGACCCAGCGTACCTGGCAACGTTCAGCCTGCGCGTTTCGGACGATGCCGCGGGAACGTTTCAGATCGCAGTGGATGACGGCGAGCGCTCACTACTGCGGGACGCACAGGCCCTGGAGGTCGTCTATCGAACTGCGGCGCCGCTGGCCATCGAGGTCGGCCCTGGACCCAAGCCGGTGCGAGTTTTTGGCCGCTGAGACCGATCTCATGCGTTGACGACAGCCGTCCCGGCGCGGGACGTGGCGCCCCCTGCCGGTCGCGCTTCAGGCGTGACTACCAAGGGGTGCCCGCCCGCGCTCTTGTACGCATCGCGTCTCATTCGCTTTCGTCGTGTCGGCTGCCCACTGCGTGGGGGCGGCTGCATGTCCGGAGCTTCCTGGTGCGCAGCCATGCCGCCGCCCAAGCAAACCCGCTCTGCGGGCGGCTGTCCGGTCGAAACTGCACGCCGGTCCCTGACAGCTTTCCTCACATGACAGTCTCTCAGCGTTGTCGTCCCTGCCGCGATCACGGTCCCGTTCGACTTTACGGGACCGGTTGACCCACTGCGTGGGGGCTGCTGCTGACGGCGCAGCCGATGGCTTCGGTGGCGTTGAACCGAGCTGCGGTCAGCCGCCCCCCTGCAAGGAGCTCACCGTGTAGGTGATGCGGGCGCCGTAAATCACGATTTCTCCATTGTCCGGCTTCAGCCACTCAATGCTGACGTAGTAGAAGTAGTTGCCGTTGTCCACGTTGGGGCGAGTGATGGTGGTGGTCGTGCGCCGCTGATGCCCGGCTGAGCCGGTGGTGGAAACTTCGGCGAAATTCTCAAAGCTGCTCCCATCCATCGGCAATCGACCCAGCCGCAGCGTCGCGTTGCGGTTGTCGCCCGTGTCGTCGGCGACAAGCTGTAAGGCGGTGATGACGGCGCCGTGCGGGAGGTGGACCGGGGCGTCTCCGCTGGCGGGGCTGCCCGCAAAAATCGCCGCGTGGTGCAAAGAGTGCGTCAGTACATTCAGATTTTGCGAGCCCCAGAACTCGCCGGGCTGTACGGTCGCGAAGCCCGTGACGGGGTCCATGGAAATGGACCCTGTCACGTCAAGGTCGCCGTTGATCGTCACACTACCGTTGAGCCGCGTGTTCCCCGCAACCAGGAACTTTGCAGTGGAAATCGGGTTGCTGCCGATGGCGACGTTGGAGTTGTTGTCGATCACGAGTCCCGCTGATGGACTTCCGATGGCGAGGGAGATGGAGCCGGCCGTGACCGCGTTGAAGATGACGCCCGCGGCCAGCGGATTGGACGGTGTGCCGAAGTAAAGTCCACTTTCATTGCCGGTGGGGCAGAGAATCGCCACCCGCGTGTCACTGGAGCTTTCCACAATCGTCGTCGCGGGAGGATACGGTGCCACGCCGGCCAGCGATGGGGCCACGTGCAGGCGCGCCGCAGGCGTCGCCGTTCCTATGCCTATGCGTCCGTCTTCCTGGATGCGCAGGAGGCTGACGTCTCCAATCCTTTGGAAGTCGAATCCGTTGGCGGCCCCGACGCCACTGCCTCCCCAGCGGATGCGGGGTACGTCGTTCAACCAGCTCAGACGGACGGCGGCACCGAGATTGTCAGGGTTCCGTACGCCGATCCCATTGGGTCCGTCGAACCGGGCGTCGCCGGCCACATGGAACGGCTCGGCGGGCGCGGCCGTTCCGATGCCGACTCGGCCGTTGTCCCGCCCTACCACCAGATGCGGGCCGTTGGTGACGGGATTGTTCAGTTCGTCGCGGGCCAGGCCGAGCACCTGCCACTGGTTCGACGCCCCGTCATAGCGCATGAAGGCCCCCAGCGTCGCGGAGGTGTTCTCGGTCATCAGGATTTCCGCGGACGAGTCGGCCACGCTCGGGGTCAAGGTAAGCCGGCCGGTGGGTGTCTTGCCCCGCACGTGCAGGTCCGCGGCCGGCGCCGTCGTTCCAACTCCCACGTCGCCGTCGGCGTCCACGAACACCGCGTTGGTCGGCGAGCCGTCGCTGGCGTCCAAGGCATTGCGGCTGGCACCCTGGAAGCTATGCAGCGCGTAGGGGGCAGGGAGGATCGGTTGTCGAGGCGCGAGGGTCTCGAACGGCGCCCCGTCCGTCGGGTCGTGCGGACTGCGGACGGAGATTTCCAGAAACAGCGGATCGCCGTTGAAGAAGCGGGGATCGAACACCAGGTCGACGGTGAACAGGCCGTTGACCACCTCCACGGCTTTGAATCCCACAACCTCCAGCTCGTCCCCGTCGGACGGTTTGTTCCACAGCCCGACTTGCAGGTCGACCAATCCCTGGATCGGCGCGCCGCCCTGCTTGAGTTGCCCCTGGTACGTAAAGGGCAACACGGCGCCGAAGGAAGGCGTCGCGACGGTCGTCGACGCGCCGATGAATCCGAGCAACACTCGACGCACGCTTTTCATGGCCGGTCTCCTCGTTTCGTCCCCGACTGCCGCCGGCCGGGCGATGCGACACCGCTTCGGTCGTGGCGGCCATTTGAAGGTCTGACACCTCCGTCCTTGACGACTCGGAGACTTCGAGAATCTTGTTTCGTCGACCTTCCGTGGGCACCCAAGCCGCCGAAGGGCAGCCCGGCCGGCGGGCGCTATTGGCCGTTCGCGTTGAGCTGGAACTCGGCGTAGTCCAGCAGGTCGATGTCGTCGTCTCCGTCGAAGTCGAAGCAGGCAAGACAAACATCCGACAGTCCGTCCACCAGTGGTCCGGAGAAACAGGCGGCAAACTCCGCGTGATCGTGAAGGGTCGTTCCTCCGTCCTCGTTACAGTCGCCCGGACCGATCTCGAACCAGAAACCACCGGT